>OIFN01000169.1_pt1 | contig 36148 bp, 19 predicted proteins | sample 1582091 | NCBI WGS metagenome assembly OIFN01 (sample SAMN07501064, study PRJEB24779) | human gut metagenome
AAGCTATGGACTTCGCCACTTTGGTAGATTTAGAGTACGTATTCTACTTTTGAGCAAAAAGAATGGCACCAACCATACATATGATTGGTGCCAAAGAAGACTCGTAGGGTGAACACCCCAACATTTGACAGAGAGCCTCTTTTTATGTGTATAATTTTCTATTTTAAACAAAATAAATGTTTTAAATCTATCTAATGTGTTATAATAATTAAAAAAGGAGGTGTTAAAGTGCGGTTGTTAGGATTTGAAATACACAACACTAATCTATTTGGTAAAAATTTACATATTGATTTAGTGGCAACTGATAAAGTGAGTCAGTTAATTACTGATAATGACAACATAGAAAGGGCTTATAGGATTGACAGTGGAGCGTCTATTTATTCCCAAAATTTAATAGCTTTCACAGGTCTTAATGCGACCGGTAAGACAACGATTTTAGAAGTTATCCAGATATTGTTACAGATTGTAGCTAATGATGCTAGATTGAATGATTCTCACATTAAACCCATTATTCAGAAAATTATAGGAAGTGTTGATGGTACAAATGAGAAACCAATAGTTTTTGTTATGTGGTTTGAAATTGATAAACAAATCTTAGAATTAACATCTTCAATTATAAAACGATATACAATGGATGATGAATATGATTTTGTTTATAAAAATGAGATATTGAAAGTACGATCGTTTTCTAAATTGACTAAAAAGAATCTATTTAATTTTGTACATTCTAAGGTTATTAATCAACGTACTGATTTTGAAGATGCTAAGTTTTTACTTGATGACATGAGTATTGCGAGCATGTTTAAGGATAAGGCAACAAAGGTACTTTGTTCGTTTGAAAAATATAATACGGTTCGGAATATACGTCCTACGATTCCTGATGTGTCGATTATACAGTGTTTTGATAGTGCAATCAGTTGTATTGAACAGTCAGATAGTAAAGATAAATATAAGTTGAAATTTAAAAAAGATGGTGATTCTGAGTATGATGTATCCTATGATGATTTAGAATCCATCTTATCTTCTGGTACTGTAAAAGCATTGCATTTCTTTCCAGCTCTCCAATCCGTATTAAAAACTGGCGGATATATTTTATTCGATGAGATAGAAAATCATATTAATAAACGTCTTGTAGAATGGATCCTATCTTTATTTGAAAATCGCGATTATAACCCTTATGGGGCCTGCTTAATTTTTACAACTCACTACCCTGAACTATTAGATTCTTTTGTAAGAAAAGATAATATTTATATTACTCGTAAACGTAATGATGGAACATTAGAGGCTGTTAAATATCGTGATGAAATTGAACGTAATGAATTACTCAAATCAAATGTTATTTTAGGTAATTTAATTAAAGGAACAGTGCCTAAATATGCATCTATGAAAGCAGCAGAGCAGGCGTTAGCGGGTACTGTTAAATAGGTGTAATATGTCTACATTAACAGATATATGTACAGATCATTATATTATTTTCTTCTGTGAAGGCCGGAATGAAGAGGATGCTTTAAAGTGGCTATCTGAAGAAGAAAAATTAACTTTAGATGTAAGTAGTTGTAATTTTGATAATTTAAGAAAATTGCGCACCCGTAAACAACGTTCTAAACACTTACAGGAAATATTGCGTAATGATTATGATAAACCACCAGCACTCATTTATATATTAGATAGTTTGAAAGAGACAATTACGTTACCTAGAGAGTTCCGTCATATTCCTATTTATTATATATATACGTATTCTGAGTTTGAGATTTTATTTATTATACATATAAATAAATGGAGGACATATAATCGGCAAAACCCTAAACCTAAAGCATCTGAATTTGCACAAGGCTTTTTCGATTGGGATATAAAAACGGAAGGTTCAGTTAAGCGTGTGTTTGAATTTGAGGTTACTAATTTAGTGGAAGCAGCTCATGTGTTGAAGGTACAATATAATAAAATACGTGATTTGAGAGATAAATATGGACTTTATGATTTATGTCATTAGTTTTTTGCATTAAGTAGTTAAAATTTTATAGTAATAAGGCTGTATCAAAATGTGAGCTTATCAGATTTTAGTACAGCCTTTTTTTTGCTTGTGTAAAAATAAAAATAATATGAATATTTTATTCTCTGCTTATCAATTATTTAGCTCTCATTGTTATACTAGAAAGAAATATTATGTTTGTATGGTGTGTATATAAGGGAAACGAGGGTACTTATATATTAATTCATGCGACTATAGCGTGTGTAACATATAGTTTCTGTATAAGAGAGGTATTTATGAAACATCAATTGGCTGCTATGTTCGCAGCAACAGCTGTGTTGGGTGTAACGACTGCCTTCGGCGCTAATCCATTTTCTGATGTAACGCCAGATTCTTGGGCGTATCAATCCGTGTCTCAATTGGCGAGTGCAGGTATCATTAATGGCTATCCAGATGGGACTTTCAAAGGCCAAAAGGATATTACCCGTTTTGAAATGGCTCAAATGATTGCAAAGGCCATGGCCAATCAGGACCGTGCAAATGCAGAGCAACAAGCGATGATTAATCGTTTAGCTGATGAATTCTCCAATGAGTTGAATAATTTGGGCGTTCGCGTTAACCGCTTAGAGGACCGCGTGGGCAATGTGAAAGTAACCGGCGATGTACGGTTGCGGTATCTTGGCACTAAAGATACGGACGATGGTTTCATAAGAACCCAAGGGGAGTATAGCAAAAAGTCCCAATTTGATATGCGTGCACGTGTCCAATTCAATGCGAAAATTAACGACAAGACTGATGCGGTAGTGCGTATGACGACCGATTCTATTGAATTTGGTAATACTTACGATGATAATACAGGTGAATCGACTGGAGCAGCTTACATCGACCGCGCTTATGTGGATCATCGATTCGGCAAATATGTATCTGCAAAAGTAGGTCGCTTTAACCAAGTCATCGGCAATGGTTATTTCTATGACGATGCGTTTGATGGTGCTCAAATTAACATCGGCAACGATAAAATTCAATTCCAAGGGGCCCATGGCTATTTCTTAAAAGGAATGTTTACCAATACCTCCGCAGATATGAATGATACCGTTACCTATGCTAGCCTCAAAGGTCAGCCCAATAAACATATCAGCATGGGTGGTTTCTATGCTCGTATGAACTCACCATATAATATGGGCTTCACATTTAGAAAGTTCTATGGTTTCCATACCGATATTAATTTTGATAAGGTTTGGATTGGAGGCGAATGGTTGAAAGCAGCTCATACGGACCGCGGCACAGGGTGGACTGCCGGTGCAGGCTATGGTCATTATGATATAGCTAAAAAGGGCACGTGGGATGTGAAAGCCCAATACTTCAATATTGATGAGAAGATGGGCGCTGTATCCTCCAAATGGAACCTTGCCTATGATTCAACACAAGTTAAAAGTGATGGACACTTGTGGTTCCATGGTTATAAAGGTTGGCTCGGTACTGTGGACTATGCATTACAAGATGATTTAGGCCTTAGCGTTTATGCTGGGTTCAAAGGTAAAACAAAACCTGAACTTGCTAGTTATAAGCGATCCTTGGCTAACTACTACCGCGTAGAGTTAAATTACCAATTCTAATTCAATAGATTGGCACAACTTAATACAATGCAAACAGATGGCGAAATAAGATGATAAAATGTATATTTCGTCATCTTTTTTGTTATATTTGCGGTTTTTCTACAGGTGTTGAGGTTACCTTTACAATCCTATGAAAATCCAATGAACTTTACACTGAAATATAAAATATTTGTTATAGTATGTTATACTTATGTTATATTCTGTATATAACGGTTATCACTTATAAGGGGTTAGGAAGATACAGTGTTAGTAGGGCCGAATTGCAGATGTGTATGTTTCTTTTTTGGAGAGAGGTATAGTTATGAAAAAACAATTTGCCGCTATCTTTGCAGCAACAGCTGTGTTGGGTGTAACAACTGCGTTTGCAGCGAACCCATTTTCCGATGTAACCCCTGATTCTTGGGCCTACCAAGCCGTGTCTCAATTGGCTAGTACTGGCATCATCACTGGCTATCCAGATGGTACTTTCAGAGGCGAAAATGGTATTACTCGTTTCCAAGTGGCGCAAATGGTGGCGAAAGCGCTCGCTAACCAAGATCGTGCGAATGCGGAACAACAAGCCTTGATTAACCGTTTGGCTGATGAATTCTCTAACGAATTGAATAACTTGGGCGTTCGCGTGGCTCGTTTAGAGGACCGCGTAGGTAATGTGAAAGTAACCGGCGATATGCGTCTTCGTTATCTTGGTTCCCAAAAGAAAGATGGTAACTATGTAAATGCTATGGGCGATTACAGCAAAGGTTCCCAATTCGACGCGCGTGCTCGCATTCAATTCAATGCGAAGGTGAATGACCGCACAGACGCTGTCGTTCGCGTAACTTCTGGGGACTTTGAATTTGGCGATGCGACTAATGGTGGTAATGCAACGGCTACTATCGATCGCGCTTATGTAAATCACAAATTTGGTGAACGCGTGTCTGTGAAAGCTGGTCGCTTCGATCAAATGCTCGGCAACGGTTTGATTTACGATGACACATTCGACGGCGTTCAATTCAATGCAGGCAACGACAAAGTTCAATTCCAAGCAGCCTACGGCTATGCTGTGGCAGGCGCTTTTGACGGCTTAACTAAAAAATCTAACAAAACTTTCACCTATGCAGGCGTTAAAGGTCAACTTAATAAACATGTAAACCTTGGCGGCTTCTATGCCCGTAGAAATGCGCACAAATCCAGTGGTGACGCACTTAGAAACATGTATGGCTTCAGCACAGACATGAACTTTGATAAAGTTTGGGTTGGTGGCGAATGGGTGAAAGCAGCTGGCGTTTCTCACGGTTCTGCATGGACTGCTGGCCTTGGCTATGGTGACTACGACCAAGCAAAACGCGGTTCTTGGGACGTAAAAGCACAATACTTCAACTTCGGCCAAAACTTAGGCGCTGCATCCTCCACATGGGACATCGCTTACGATCTAACTAATACCGCATGGATGGCTACACCAGCTGGTACAATTAGTGCAATGAACTACCAAGGCTTCAAAGGCTGGTTATTAACTGCTGATTACGCATTACAAAAGAACGTGGGCTTAACAGCATACTACGGATTTAATAACAAAACAAACAAGGCTACCGGCGATAATGAAAAACTTTCCAACTACTACCGCGTAGACCTTAACTACCAATTCTAATATGATGATTGGTATCGTTCATAACTAACACAATCCCCTTGATGAGTATCTCGGTACTCTTATCAAGGGGATTTTAAATTAGAACACGCCTGTAGTAATTAGCAAGACGAGCCTGATATAGTGTCTCTAGAATTAGAACAGGCCTGTTCTAATTTTTAGGAGAGGTATGAAAGGGCTTCGTCAATACTACAGGCCTGTACTAATTTTCAGATGAGATATTAATAGAACAAGGCCTTACCTCTAGAATTAATATACCCTCTCGTGATATATTACAGATAAGTAGTGTTTTTACGTTTATATGTATAAGGAGATACTCTATGTTTCGCTTTCAAAGTGAGTTATTATTACGTTTACAGAAACAATTTGTATCTGAACATGAGGCTGAATTCAAATCTATTGAGGATTTGATAGAAGCATTTATGACTCAATATAATCGTGGTGATTTTAATGATACGATAGAAATGAAATTACGTGATTTATACGAGGCTGCAAAAGAGGCTGATACGACTGAGGAATCAAAGAAATTGTACAATAAGATTCTTGCGTTATGTCCTGATGAAGTAGATGCTAAACGGGAACTTATAGCTCTTGAGTTGCATCCAAGTTTTCAACTTCATCAGCTAAAACAGCTAGTAGAATCGTTGAAAAAACCTAAGAAAATGGATTGGCATATAATCGAGGCTCGTCCTTATATGCGATGCCTCATCGATATGGGGATGATATATTTAGAATACAATATGTATAATGATGCGATTGCATGCTTTACTCCTGTCTTTCACGGGGACAAGCAAGACCATTCAGGATTCCTTGTGTACATGATGGTTGCTTGTTGTGGCGCTGCCAATTGGGATCGTGGTCGCAAGGTGTATCAGCGCTATCTCGCATGTTGCGATGATATACAAAATGCATTTAATCAGGCGCCGGATATCATGTTGCCGATGCATATGTTGTATATTTTATTGGCTTTGCAGTGTGGTGAAAGTAAGATTGCCTATGATGTATTAGCAGATCTTGTTGACGAATATGAAGATATTGATTGGTTATTACAAGATGCAACGCGGTGGAACGATTTTGTAGAAGACCATTTGGAGACCATTATGTATATGGTAGATCAAGTGATTGATATAGATTTTGATCCACGGGAATTAATAAGCTTATATACTGCTATCTCATTTTTACCGACTCAATTGGTGAGTTTTGAAAGCCCATTATGGCAGACTTTATATGATGCGTATGAATGTGTTACCGGTCTAATTGTTGTGAATCGGTACTCTAATGATAGTTATATAGGAAAACGCGAGTCCGCTCATATGAGTCCCGTAGAGGTTGCTAAAGGTGTGGCTGTGCGTAGCAATCCGGTATATGACAATATACGGTTTGGTGCACAGATTACACTTTCACAAGCTGGCCTATACACAGTAGCTGATTTTAAAACAGTTACTAAACAAGAAGTATTGATGCTACCAGGCATTGGTAAAAAAACGGTGGAACAACTAGAGCATAATGGCGTTATATTTAAAGCGTAAAATGTGACTTGAGCTCACTAGCTATCCTAGGATAACGAAGGGCTATTTGTCTTTTCCATAACTAAAACAATCCCCTTGATGAGTATCTCGGTACTTATCAAGGGGATTTTAAATTAGAACACGCCTGTAGTAATTAATAAGATAGCCTGATATAGTGTCTCTAGAAATAGAACAGGCGTGTTCTAATTTGTAAGATAGCTTGATATAGTGTCTCTAGAAATAGAACAGGCGTGTTCTAATTTGTAAGATAGCCTGATATGGTCTCTCCAGAAATAGAACAGGCCTGTTCTATTTTTTAGGAGAGGTATTAAAGGGTCCAGGCAATACTACAGGTCTATACTAATTTTATTTCTCTCATATTTACAAATAACAAATTGTAAATTATAATTTAAGATAATTTATAGTTTATTTATATTGTGAGAGTGAGAGGATTTTTATGAGACATGTAAGTAAAGCAAAGCTATCGCTAGCTGTAGCACTGGCGATTGCTGGATTTGTAATGCCTAATATGGTGGTAGATGCGGCCTATACCGCTCCGTATACTGATAATACAGATTTTGTAGCTAACAGTGATGATATGATACGTGTATTCCCAGAATACGATAAAAATATATCTTCTATAGTAGCGAATGGTGGTATGGTTATTATTGAAGACGGGTATTCTAATATTGGCTATGGTCATAGTGCATTTGCTACCAGTAAAAATGGTGGAGACATTAAATTGAAAAAAGGTGTATATAATTCTGGTAGAGTGAATACACCTGTTGCCCTTGCTCAAGGGGGCACAATTAATATAGGCGTCCATGATCATCACGGCGAATTTACGGGTGATAAAATATTCGTTGAAGGCGATGTTATAGTTAAACATGATCCAATTCATAGCTCAACCATTAATATCGGTATAGATGGTGAGGAATCCAATTGGTCTGGGCTAGCTTTCAACTTATCTGATGAAAATAGGCGAAAATTTAATAATATCAATGTGTTCCTTGGTGAAAGAGGGGATTGGGAGTTATTGTATCAAGGTGGTCTTGATGGCACTAATCTTGATAGCAGTACTATGCCTAGCCGTGTACATCGACTCGTTGGTTCTACGAATCGAAATTTTCAAAATATGGTAGAGCAAAATGAGCATAATAAACTGTATATTGATAAGCTCGAAGGCCATGTGAATTTTATTTATGATCCTAATGACGAATATGCAGATACCGAGGATCCAGAATATACACCGCCAACCACAACATATAATGGTTTAACGGCTGATTCCTTCTGGGGTGGCGACATTCATATCACAAGTGCAGCCCCTAATTCTGGCGCTCATCTATATACCAGCCGTAAAGGACTAGACTTGTCTACTGAGGATAATGTAAACAAGGTTTTAGATAATCTTGCACATAAGGTGTATTATCATAACTATGTGACTGGTGAAAGAAACCTTGAAGGCACAGTAGCTATTGCTTCTGAAGGTGCTGAATCTGGCCGTTTTAAGGTATTAACATCTGGTTATGCTAAAGAAGGTGCTATTACATGGCAAGCGGATCAAAATGGTCAAGGTAAATATGTATACGGTAATACAACAGTAACACCTACACCGCAACCAGCGCCAACGCCAACACCGGCACCACAACCGGCACCAACGCCAACACCGGCGCCACAACCGGCACCAACGCCAACACCGGCGCCACAACCAACACCGGCACCACAACCGGCGCCAACACCAGCACCGCAACCGGCACCAGCCCAATCAACGGCATATGATACTCCGCATATGCGTGGTACTCGTTCTGCGATTATGAGCAACATCAACGGCTGGCGCACATTAACAAATACTTACCGTCCTCGTGCATTGCAACAAGGTGCAACAACAGGTATTTGGGCCCATATCGGTGGCGGTCAATATAGCTATGATGCACAAGGTATTGATACCGACACAACCTATACACGCATTCAAGGTGGTTACGACGCTAAAACTGGTAGCGGTTGGACCGTAGGCGGTCAAGTGTCTTACCTTCGTGGCCATGATGATTATGTATTTAATGGCTCTGGCAAAGAAAAGGCCTTTGCTGTTGGCGCCTATGGTTTGAAAGACCTCGGCCGAGATCAATACATTCAACTTGAATCCCAAGTTGGTCGTGTAACGAATACTTTCACAGCTCGTAATGAAATTGGTGAAAGCCTATCTGGCGAAACGAAGGCTAATGCATACACTATCGGCGCTCGCTATGGTAAAACTGTGAAATTACAAAATGGTGTATACATCGAACCGCAAGCACAATTGAGCTATACTCACTTTGGTGGAGATAGCTTTAATGCAGGCACCATGCATGTAGACCAAGCTGGCGTAAGCAGCACTGCTGGCGGTCTTGGCCTTGAAATTGGTAAGACCTTTGGCTCAGGCAGTATCTATACTCGTGTCGGCGTTAATCACGCCTTCTCTGGCTCGGTGAAAACTACATACACAAGTGGTTCTACTATGAAATCAACAGAACAAGACCTTAAAGGGACATGGACTGACCTTGCATTCGGTGGCCGCTATGGCATCAATGCTAACAACAGCCTTTATGCTGATATTAGCACCGGATTATCTGGCGACTATAAAGCAGGCTGGTCTGTAAACGCTGGATTTACACATAAATTCTAAGATATGTTTACCTAAAACAATCTGAGGATATAGTTGATATATAAATAGCCCCAGAGCACTAATAGCTGTATATATTAGTCATTAGTACTCTGGGGCTTTTATAATTTTAACTCGTATATCTGTATTTATAGATACTTATTGCGTAAAACAAAAGTTCTCTTTATAATTAGCTTCTCTTATTTGTCTTGGAAAAGACAAATAGCCCTTCGTTATCCTAAGGTAACTAGGTAACTGAAAGGCCATTTCATCACTTTCGTATTTTTTGAGATGAGCCTGACAGAACTACTCGCTTGGCTATCTTCTTTTATTATAAGGAAAATTATATATATCGTCAAATCCAAATAAACTTAATCAATTATATAGTGTCTCTAGAATTAGAACAGGCGTGTTCTAATTTTAAAAGAGTATGTACGAAGGTTCGGAAATTACTACAGGCCTGTTCTAATTTTAGGAGCAGTATCAAAGGGGCCCATCAATACTACAGGCCTGTTCTAATTCCAAGTAGGGATGTCAGAGGAACGCAATCTCAGAAAATGTGGTATAATAAGTTGTTAAATCGTATACAATCATTTTTATACTTACATAATCTATCTACCATTAGTATATATTAATGTATATATATAGTATTAAGATAGGTAGTATTTCATATTGAGGAGGCCTCATGTTTCAACGTATGTGCGCAGTGGCTATGTTTGTAGCAGCGCTGTTTATATCTGTTATACCCAATGCCGATGCTCGGCAAGATATTTATGCTTTCACCTATAATGGCAATAATTGGTACGTGGACCGCGATTCGATTGATCGCAGTAAACCGGATGGGTTGCTACATTTCACGGTGTACACCATGATTGGTTTGCGTTATGATGTGGCCAGTGGCAGTGAGTATTACAACGCTGATGTATATTATTACGATCAAAAATTGTCTACCGAAGGTGGTCAGTTATTATATCGCAATCCAGGTATCTTGGCGGCGGCTCGTGTGGCACGTCAACAACCGGATGCACCTAAACAAGCACCAAAACCAGTGGTAGCACAGCAAACAGCATCACAATCGGTAGCAGCTCAAGCAGCGGCTCAATCTGTAGCGCCAACGGCACCGCAACCAAATATCGTCAAGGCTTTATCGACACCGGTTCAAGCCCCTGTACCTGCTAATGGTCCTGTGAAAGTAAACACGCAAATACCTATTGTATTACCAACAGGCCCAGTGAAAAAGGTGGCGGCTAAAACGGTGATGACCTTCCATAATACATCGAAACAAACGACAGGTACGACATCTGAATCCGATGAAACAGAGGCTAATCGTACTCGTAAATAATCCTAAAAACTGCAATTTAGTCTTATGTATACTGAGAATGTATCAGTTACAGTATATATGACTAGGTTGCAGTTTTTATTTTGTATATATGAGGCTGTCTGAAGAAAATTCTAACTTGTAATCTGTATGCATTCCTTTCTATCAATATGCGTAATCAGCAAATCAGCAGGTTGGAAATTGTGGTCTTCTAATGAGGCATTAATGAAATAGATGGTATATAATAGAATGTATAAAGTGTTAACAATAGACTGATGACTGGGGGGGGCAGAGGTCTAACCGTAACTTGATTGTATTTGAGCTGTCATAGAGGGTAGAGAGATATGAAGCAGTTCGTAAAGAGGCTAGCTTGTGGTGTTTTGGCGATCGTCACGATGGGCACCATTGTAGGGTGTAGTCGAGAGGAGCCAAGTACGATGGCAAGTTCTGACCGTGCGCCCGTAGGGTATAAGGCGATTGCCGCTATGAATGCGTCGGCTGCGGAAAAGGCGGACCGCAGTGTGCGCACGATGTCACAAGAGGATAAGATTGGTCAGTTAATGTGTATCGGTCTAGAAGGCACTACATTTGACGAGTCACAAAAAGAATTAGTACGTAAATATCGCGTAGGCGGTATTGTATTAGATAATGATAATATGGAATCTAAGGAACAAGTGCGGGCTTTCACAAAAGGCATACGAGACACTGCGAATACGTCGAGCCTTATGCCACCGTTCATCGCCATGAATCGAGAACGCATGCAGTATAGACCTAATTTGATGCTACCGTGGACGGACCCTAAGTTGTTATCGAAGCAGGGGCTTGATGCGGTGTCGAGTCTAGCGACGCGCACGGCCATTGAGATGCGCGACCTTGGGTTCAATCTCAATTTGGGTGTCATGGTGAATACCCACTCGTTTTACTCGTACACGAGCGATGTGGACCGGGCGGCGCGCATCGGTGAGACTATTACTAAACGCTATGCGGCGAATCGCGTGTTTACGGGGTACCAATATTTTCCAGGCGGCGCTGATTACACGGTGCCTGGTATGAAACTAGATGCGTCGAAGGCGAGCCTCATGGACGATGATGGTCGCGTATTTGCTCAGCTCATCGATGCGACGCGTGACGAACATCCTATGATTATGGTGAATGCTGTGAAACTACCCTCTATCGATGCGAATCATCCGGTGAGTCTATCTAAACCGATCATTACAGATTGGCTACGGAATGAACTGGGCTTTGAGGGCGTGGTGATGACCGATGATATCGAGGTCGGCGCTGCTGTTGCTGGTATGTCCATAGAGGATTATGCGGTGCGCACCATCAATGCGGGCAGCGACATGGTTATCCTTTGTAAGCATGCCAAGCATATCAAGGCAGTTCACGATGCGTTAACACAGGCTGTAGAGAATGGAACCATTTCCGAAGCACGGCTTGATGAATCGGTGCGCCGCATCATGCTCATGAAATTTAGCAATGACCGATAGATATGGCTTACAACTGTGAGCTTTAATAATAAGAATGTAAAATTAGGCATAGAAACTCTTTTCTCGTAATAATGTATTCTCTTTACTGGACAACCAGTAAAAGGGGTACATATCATAATGGGAAAAGAGTTTTTTTGTGTGTAAAAAATGAATTTATTATCTATTTGTTAAAATTTACAAGATATATTTTATAGTTTATTTAAAATATGATATAATAAACTCCTGAGAACTATTTTAAGGGAGGTGAGATCTTATATGAAATGTAGTAACCATGAGGCGGTCATTGACGCCATAATGGAACTATACAATCAGGACCGCATGGAAATGAGTGTTGTACACGGTCCTTACAGCGTTGGTAAAACGTATATCGCTAGAGAGTTACAGGCTCGATTAGGCAAGAGTCATACCATATATCTGCTTGGACGCTTGGCGAATGAGTCCATTCATATTCGATCAATTGAGAGAGAACTAAAGGTGCCATCAGGGTCTTTTAAGACCTTAGAGGATGCATTGCGTGGCGTTTTTCAAGCAAGTCTTGACAAGCGGATTATGCTCATCATAGATGATTATCCTTCATTTGTGGATACGGTTCCACAAGCGCCTATCATATTGCGTGACTTGATGGAAACCTATCGCGACCATGGCAAAGTATTCGTACTTCTCATGGGAACCCATGTAGATGAATTGAAAGGTCGCATCATCGGCGAATCAAGCTTGATTGCAGCCTACATTCATAGTTATTTCAAGGTCAATCCGTTCACACTTGATGATGTGAGAGCATTAGGTTGGGACTATACGGACGAAGATCTTGTTAAGCTATACCATGTAACAGGTGGTATGCCGGGGAACCTCGTGCATATAGATCCCGCCTTATCGGTAGATGAAAATATTGTGCGTCTATTCTTCAGACCACAAGGCATATTATGTATGGAACCGCAACGATTAGTCATGCGCTACATTCGTAATACGGGGGCTGCTAATGCGATTCTCTATGCATTGGCACAGTTGGATAAACCATTCTATACAGAATTATGCCATGCTAGTGAACTCAAGAGTGGCACCTTTGCGACCCGTATGGCTGACCTATTAGATATGGAAATTATTGGACGTATTCAAGGGGGCAGTCGTGGCCCATTGCGTTACGCAGATTACCATTTTGTGAATACTATGTTCCAATTTTGGTACCAGTTCGTGTTCCCAAATCTTGAGGAAATTAATTGCGGTCAAGGGCAATATATTTACGATACCATTGCAAAACCTGCGTTAGATACACTCGCTTAATACAATTATTTTAGTGAAATGAATTCGAATTCGTGCGACTTGTAATTGATTCGAACTCGCTCATTGTACAACGATTGATTCGAATTCATGCAGCTATGTAAAATTGATCTAAATTGGCGTACTTTTCTGAAATAGGTTTGTAATTATACACAAATACATATGTAACAACAAAAATTCCGCTGTAAATGTATGCATTTATGGCGGAATTTCTCATTTGTCTAAATACTCAATTGGGTGTATATTCCAAGTAAGCCTAGGCAGAAAGGAACGAATATGAACGTGAAACATGTGGTTTGTCCCCAAAAGGTGTTACAAGCGGTGACAGATCTTAGTTTAGTGCGCGTCTGCCAAGAACGTCGTGTATCGGTGCTCAGTACGGAACGAGCCGTGTGGCCTATCGAGGAATTGACTATCGATGCGGCACAAGTCGAGTTATGCCGGCGCTATCGGCCACTTATCATGCGGTATGCGAGCCGATGTAGTACGGCTGTGATGACGGATGACGTTGAATCATTTCTGTGGATCATCTTTATAGAATCCATCTATAGCTTTCACACATCGGGAAAGGTACCATTTTCTGGCTATGTGAAAGCAGCTATTCATTATGGTTATCTTAATTTTTATAAACAATCAGCTCATCAGTGGCGCCACGAGTTGACCTTGCCTCTATGCACTGGTGATGATGTATCAGAGCCAGCGATGGATCAGTTCCCTAGCGATGTGGATCTTGAACGAGATATTGTCGGTACGGTGACAGAAGACGAATTGCGCAATCGTCTGTGGTCTGCTTTCAGAAAACTGCCACGGCAGCAACAACAGTTATTGTATGCCCTATATCGAGATGGCAAGAGTTGCGTAGACATAGGCTGTGAAACACATCAGTCTAGACAGGCTGTGCAACAACGCCATAAAAAGGCCATCGACCAATTGCGGTACTATATGATGGTAGCGGATAACAAAGAATTCGATATCAAAGATATGCAAGATATGCAAAATATGCATAGTTATAAGTAACTTTAAAAAACCTAAAATATTTTTTAATTTATATATTTACAGTTTGTAATTATAGGTATACAATTAACTCATAAGTGCTGCTAAAGCACCTACTATAACACGTGTTATTTATAAGCTTTTACAAGAGGAATTCCTTATTTTATTACTGACTATTTATTAATCTTACAGAAAGGTTAAGATAATGTTGAATACAACGTGTGCAAATGTAAGTAATAACGAATTAAATTCTTGTAACCCAAATGCAATATATGGCGATGTAGATCACCATATATGTTGCTTGATCCCAATCTATATTGACGGCGGTGATTGTACCGCGTGTTACTATGTAGATGGTCGGCGTGAAATCATCCATAAATCCATTAAGATGGTATTGAGAGAAGTAGCGCACCACGAGGGAGTTCTAGCAAACGGCGTTCAATCGTCGAGGCGGTCAAAGCCGATGTATACGGACCCTAGAACGATGAGTCCGAACATGACTTTTGCGAGCCTGAAATCGCGCAAACCCATCGGGCGTGATGTGGTATATGGTTTATTCAACGTTATCATTCCATTTCAATACCGCATTGAGCCAGGACCAGAACCACATACAACGTATATCATCATAGGAGACTTTGATCCTATACTCGTATTTCATTCCCCTGACCACGTGCAACGCAAACTACGCGATGCTTTGTTAGAACATCTAGATTATACGAAACGGATACTCGCTAAATTGAGTACCTGCGGGAACCCTTATGTGGTGGCTGAAATCTATGGCGCATCGAGAACATTAGCGGGAGTATAGCAACACATTTTGAAAGTGTGGGAGGGTCGTAATATGAATTACGCAACAAAATTATGTATTGTTTCAATGATGAGTGTATTTAGTGTATCTTCTATAGGCCTAGTGCAAGCCGCTGATACACCTATCGTTTCAACTGGTGGTGCAGCCTATAATATCGGCATACCAGGAGATTCTAACTTTACTAATTCGGACAATGTATCCCTTGGTGGACAAGCGGGTACTAGTAATGGCAATCCATATCAAAAACCTAACGATCCTAATGCAAAGGGTAATAATATCGCCATTGGCCGGATATCGTTGAATGGATCCAGTGGTGGTGCCAATGTCGCACTTGGTTCGAAAACCTTTTTAAACGGCAAGGGCGACTATAACTTCCTTGGTAATTTCGCCGCTGGATTTAATTCGACTATATCCAATACGATTGCCATCGGTTCCTTCGCTGGTTCTGGTGCGACTGGTAATAAAAACGTATGGCTTGGCGCTGGCCAAGCTGGTGGCAGTACTGGTAACAATACAGTATTGATTGGCTCTAACTCTACAGTGGATGGCAACTTTAACTATGGCATAGGACATAATGCAGTGTTAAAGGGTGAAAGCAATGCTGTTGTTGGCGCCTATAATCATGTGACGGCTAATAATACCTATGTCTTAGGTGACCACGTAGATACGACTTTGAATAATGCAGTTGTGCTTGGTAGTCATTCCACTGCTGAAAGTAGTGATGTGGTGAGCACACCAAGCTATACTTATGCAGGTGGCACCGTTAACTTTGCCGGCACTGCACCGGTATCCACCGTATCCGTAGGCGCTACCAATCAAGAACGGACCATCACTCATGTAGCAGCAGGTCGCGTAAGCGCGGATTCTACGGATGCTATTAATGGGTCCCAATTATATGGTGCAAATCAACAAATCGATAATCTATACAATAAAATTAGCAACATTGGAAAAGAGGCCAATAAAGGCGATGCTCGTGCTGCGGCACTAGCTGCATTACATCCAATGCAATTTGATCCAGATAATCGAGTACAAGTGATGGGCGGTATTGGCCACTACAAAGATGCCAATGCACTAGCCCTCGGTGTGGGGTATTATCCAAAGGAAAACTTGCTCCTCACAGCCGGTGCTACCGTTAATGATCACATCATGGCTAACCTTGGTGTATCCTATAAATTCGGTGAAAACAAAACGCTACAAAAAATCTCTCCTGCGTCCTATAATGCTCTTGAACAACGGGTTGATACATTGGAGGCCCAAAATAAAAAGTTACAAGAAACAGTAGATATGCTCGTACAAAAATTGAATAACAGATAATATTGAGATACTCAGATAGCTGTATAATATAAACAGATCATTCATAAAAACCTCAGTATATAAGCGGATAGTTAGTCCATTGCGATTAGCTATCCGTTTTTTATTATATTAATTATCTTACAAATCTGTTAATAAATTTAAGATAATTATAAACAAACTATTTACAAATATTTAAAATATGATAATATAATTCATGTAAACATCATGAATAAATGATGAGTGAGAGATCGTATTATGTATTTGTTTGTAAATGGAGAGGGAAGATTATGAACAAACGGAAACGCTTATTGGCGATATTGATTAATGGTATGTTGTTATCTAGTTTATGTGTGGCTAGTGCAGCGGATGTTACGGTAGGTGCTGGTAATGGTGTTGCTTATGGGACAGGTAGTAGTGCCAACAATACACAAGATATTGCAGTCGGTAACAAGGCAAAGGTTGAAAACTATGTTGGTCAAAATGGCAGCGTAGCTATTGGTGCCAATGCGCATGTTGAAAATATGGCAGGTGGTGCAGAAGCAGCTGTGGGCATGGGGCAAACATCATATTCTGGTAGCTTTTGGTCCTCTGCTCGTGTACCGGCAGATCCATCTAAGGTAGTGGGTTCTGTTGCGATTGGTAATAACACATTTGCTCGTACAGGTAGTACCATGATTGGTTCCCATAACTACCGTGGTGCTATTGGCGATACTACGATAGATACAGATAATAATGGTACTCGTGGTGCCAGTTTAAATGTGTATGCAACAACAGTTGGTGCTAATAGCTTTAGCAATGGTGCTTTTACCACTACTACAGGTACATACAATGTCATTAGTTCCTCCTACATAGGTGGTCGTTTCTCAACACCTACTCAAAACTTCGGGGCTACCGTAAATGGTGCTTTCAATAGTATTGAATCTACAAGTGGTGGCTCCACGGCGGGTGTAGCAACGGCTATTACTGGCGTTGCTAACCGTGTAGCGAATTCCAATGGTGCTCTTGTATATGGTGCGGGTAATGAAATCACTAATTCTAGTGCTTCGTTCAGCACGCCTGGTGAAGGTGCTACGTCCGCGAAGGATTTTGCAGACAAATTAAAAACTGCTGTTACATCCTCTAATGGTGCTGGTGCTACCATGGCCTTCGGTGGCGGCAATAAGGCAGATTATACATTACGTACATCCCTGATTGGTGTAAACAATACCGTTACGGGCGTACGTGGTGACCAAAGCAAGGACAATTTAGCCCTCGGCGTTGGCAATACTGGGACTAAGGTGCAACATATGACGGTTATCGGATCGAAGAATACTGTGTCCGATGCAAAGAATACAGTTATCGTCGGCGATAACCGTACCGTAACAGGTGCTAATAATACCGTTATTATTGGCTCTAGCGACAATGGAACGACAACAGCAGTTCACGATGCAGTGGCTATTGGTCATAATACAGACGTATCCACCGAAGGTGGTGTAGCACTCGGTAGTGGCTCTAAAGCAACAGTTGCGGCCGGTGCAGTTGGTTATGATATCCTTACTAATGCGCCATCTACCGATACATCTGCTACCTGGAAATCCACAGCATCTGCTGTGTCCGTTGGTGATGTAGCAAATGGTGTAACGCGTCAAATCACATCCGTTGCGGCTGGTACAAATGATACTGATGCGGTAAACGTGGCACAACTTAAACGATTACATGACATGATATCCGTGAATACATACAATACTGTCAACGTTCAAGGGGATGTAACGAATCTTAAAAAAGATGTATCCCGCTTAGATAAACGCGTTAACAAGGCCGTAGCTGGTTCGGCTGCCTTGGCGGCCCTTCATCCACTCGACTTTGATCCAGATGCAAAATGGGACTTTGCGGCTGGCTATGGTCATTACCATAATGGCAATGCTGCTGCACTAGGCGCGTTCTATCGTCCTAATGAGGACGTTCAATTGAGCGTAGGTTCCACTGTAGGTAATGGGGAAACTGTTGTGAATGCAGGTCTTTCTGTGAAAGTCGGTGCTCATAGCAATGTATCTCGTTCTCGCGTGGCCATCGGTAAAGAAGTGCTAGAACTTAAGAAAACCGTAGCTCTTCAAAATGCACAAATCCAAAAATTGACAGCCCTCTTAAACGATGTGGCAGGTACGCATATGAAAGCAGATCGTACTACATTGTTCCCAGATGTGGCTAGCAACCATTGGGCATATGAAGCAGTGAGTGACCTATCCCGTCGTGGTTTAGTAGAAGGATACCCAGATGGTACATTTGGTGGTGATCGCTTGTTAACTCGCTACGAATTTGCTCAAATCGTATACCGTGCTCTTCAAAACGGCGTACAAGTAGACGAACAACTGGTAACAGAATTCAGCCCTGAAATGGCATTGTTCCGCGTTGACACAGTGGCTAAAAATAGCCAAGGACAACCGACAATTGAACGAGTTAGAGTGAATAAAAAATAATATATAGAGAAAAAACCGATACGAACTCTAGCTATTAGTAGTAGAGTTTGTATCGGTTTTTTATTTGTGGTATTACAAAACGTAAATTAAAATAGTAAATCGTAATATAAAATATCGTTTTTGCAATTTGATTGAATATAAATGGTTGGTGTGTTACACTTAGCATACTAGGAGGTAAGTATATGAACACTACCAAATATATTCGTTTAGCATCTATGACGATAGATAATATAAAGAATATTGAACACGGTCGTATCAATTTCATAAATACAAGAAAGGACTATAAATCGAGTTTATTAGGTATATATGGTCAAAATGGTTCTGGTAAAACGGCACTTATAGATGCGATTAGCGTTTTAAAATTATTACTTACAGGCCAAAAATTGCCTTCTACAATTCGTGATTATATCAATATATCCTCTGCCTCTCATACGTGTGAATTAAATTTTGAATTGTTAATAGAGGATAATCATAAACATATTTTAGTAGATTATGAGGTGGAATTAGGCATTACTTCATCGATTACTGGTGAAAGTAATATAACGGATGATACTAGAGATGGAGAACATCGTATTTGTATTACAAAAGAGCGCTTACAATATAAGCTTGAAAGTGTAGAAACCAATATTAGAAAAAGTGTTTTAATTGACACGAATGTACCGGCTAAGCAAATCTTTAAACCTAAATCAAAATTAGATTTACTAGTTGGTCGTGATATTGATGATATTACAGATCTAATCGTAAATAAAAAACAAGCGAATGCGGAATCGCGATCCTTTATTTTCTCTCCTGAGTTTATGAAACGACTTCATAGTCGTAATGAAGTGATGGAATCAAATCAAGATTTTGCATTAGTATATTCGATTTTGACAGACTTAGTGAAGTATGGAAATCATGATTTATTTGTAGTAACAACGGAACATAGTGGCTTAATTAGTCTCGATGCATTACCATTAGAGATTAACTATCGGGCTGATACGAGACATATTGTAGGTACGATTGGATTATCCTTAAATCAACCTAATGTATTTCCTATAGCCGTTGTACAAGATATTAGAGATAGTATAGCTATGATGAATTTGGTATTAACCCAAATTGTACCAGGATTAACTATAGGTGTAGAAACACTAGGTAAGGAAAAATTGCAGGATAATCAAGACGGAGAGCGATTTGAGTTAGTATCCTATAAATCAAATACATATATTCCATTAAAATATGAATCTGAAGGGATACGTAAAATTATTTCCGTTTTAGGCCTATTAATTTCTGTCTATAATAGAAAATCTATTACTGTTGCCATAGATGAGCTAGACTCGGGTATCTTTGAATATCTACTTGGTGAGATTTTACGAATCATTTCAGAGAAAGGTGAAGGCCAATTAATATTTACATCTCATAACCTAAGACCTTTAGAAACACTTGATAAAGGCTGTATTGCTTTTACCACAACTAATCCTAGCAATCGATATACGCGAATGGTTAATGTAAAGACAAGCAATAACTTACGCGACTTTTACTATAGAGATATCATGCTTGGGGAACAGAACGAAGAATTATATAAATCGACAAATAATGCTGAAATTTCTTATGCTTTTAGGAAAGCTGGTGCATATAAATGGCACGACGAAAAATAGTGCTTGTTATTGTTGAAGGACCTTCTGATGCGGATTCATTAGAATTATATTTTTCTAAATTTTTTGATAGTAATACTGTACATATGAAAATTATGTACGGGGATATTACCTCTAAAAGAGGAATAAATCAGTCTAATATTAAGGCTCGATTAGGTAATGAAATTAAGGTATATGCTGAAAATAATCATTTTAAAGCTGCGGATGTTCAGCAAATTATACATTTAGTTGATATGGATGGAGCTTTTGTTGATGACTCTGTCATTATTGAGGATGAGACAAAAGATAAATTTTTATATACATTAGAGTCTGTTATAGTCCCAAATCGACAAGTTGCTATCGAGCGAAATGAGCATAAGCGTGAGAATTTGAATACCTTAAGTTCAAGGACCTCTGTAATGTGGAATAATATTCCTTATAAAATATATTATATGTCTTGTAACCTGGATCATGTGTTACATGATAAGCCCAATGCTACTGATGAAGAGAAAAAGGCTAACTCATTGGATTTTACCGAAAGGTATTATGATGATATAAATGCGTTTATTAAATTTATAAGTGAGTCTACATTTTCTCAATGTACAGGTTATAAAGAATCATGGGATTATATAAAACAAGATAATCACTCATTAGAACGTAATTCCAATTTAGGATTATGTTTTATATAGGATAGATTGATAGATAGCATAAAAAAGGAGCTGTTTTGTTACAGCTCCTTTTTCGTATTCAAATTATTTCTCAAAATACCCCAACATTTCAATGTGTGTCAACACTTCGTCCATGTATTCTTCGGTCGGTACAACGTAGTTATAGCCGTCCTTAGTGGTGCGGTTAACAGTTAGGTTTTCGTCGAGGTTGGCGATTAAATCGGCCCGAGAGATTGGTTTAGCCAATTGTTTCATCACATATAATAGGCCATTGTCGACGTCCCCGTCCACTTGGTTGTACATGTTACCCGGTGTGAGGTATTGGCTGCCGCCTTTTTCCACAATGGTTTCGATGTATTTAATAAAGCGCTCTGGGATGTAGCTTTCATTTTCAACAAACGGCGTGCGAGGATAGGAAGAACCGTAAATGTTGAGGTTGTCAGTCACGATGAGGAGGAACAGACGTTGATACAACACGTCGCCATCGATGACATAGCCCGGATAGTGGGAACTAATATAGTTGACGATATCCTGAACGGTAAATTCCTTGAACGTATCCATCAACACCTTGATAGCGATGTGAACAGTATTGGTCCAGTCCTCAGGAACACCCTTCACATTTCTAGATGGCGCCATAAAGTACAGGTTGTTCAAGATGTCTTGGGTTACAGTTTCGTCGTGATTGATCTTGTCCTCGTTGGACAGTTTCGTCAATAGGCTCATGCGGAACTGCGTGTCGTACACGTAATCGTAGAACTGTTCCTTGTCAATATAATTGCCGTTGGATAGGGTGGAAATGTTTTTTTCCACGTCTCCTGAAAGCCAGGTAATGAAGGATCGTTGTAATGATTCGTCACCTACATAGGCACAGCCGTGTTGACGAGCTCGTTCGATGAAATCGGATACATACACTGGATCATTGTACGTTTCCAAGTACTCGTGTGCTACGTAATAATCATTAGATTGTAACACTCGATTGATATTGTTAATTTTGTAATTGGATTGGGTCCGAGAACGATCGTCGCTGTTCATCGTTTCCGCTACAAGCTTTAACACACTTTTCGTATACAACGTGCGTTCTAATAAACCCTTATCTTCCGCCCGTTTATCCGAGTACAACATAATATCGCGTAATTGCTCTAAGCGTTTCCAGCCAGGGTACGTATTGTACGATACATAAGCGATGCCACGGCTCGATAAATTCTCGCTACAAATATCGAGAATTTTGTCTTTCACCATGTCCGGTACCCAAGACCAGATACCATGAACGATGATGTAATCGAAGGTACCGAAGCTCTTATCCACGTCCATAATATTTTTTTCGAGCAGCGTCACATTCGTAAGGCCAATGGATTCGATGATCTCCTTGCCGTGCTCCACCTGTACGCCGGATAAATCGATGCCTGTGAAAGTCGCCGTAGGGTAGTACATCGCTTGTGGGATGATATTGCCGCCGCAGGATGCGCCAAGCTCTAATACGCGCGCCTTGCTCGGCGCCACCGGATCAAGTCCATAAATCTTAGCCTTAGCATACAAATTATTAATATTCGTGCTAGAAAATGGCTTTGAAATATATAGGAACGTATCGTAGGATGCTTTTAAATCGTTGATGTCCTTTTCTACATCCGTAGGCACGTCCATAGTATGCGTTGCCGTATCCGTTGCATCCGGTTTAGATACGACATTCTTGCTTGTTGCCGTTTCAGCAGAGGCTGATGCGGCCTTATTTTTTTTAGTTTCTTTTTTCATAATTAACCCCTTTGTTCTACACTCCCTCATGTATTACTGTAGATTAGTATATCATACTGTATTGCTTTATAGTGAAAGTTTATATTCCTATATATAACTATATATAGCAAATTTAATGGACCATAGAAACGGCATTTTATAGATATATATGACTATAAATAGAGAAATTTTAAATGTAACTATTATATCTCTACTATCACAATTATATTCATGAATACCTCATTCATGATTTGCAAGGTATATTTGATAAGTTTTGCTAATTTAAACACTTATTTTTCTTGATAGGTAATGCTTTTTATATCCTTATTTAACATGGTTTAATAGCATTTTACAATATATCGAAAAAACTTGTAGTGTATAAACATATTAATATCATATTTATGAAGAAATCGTGATTGTTAATATTTATGTAAGTAAATAAATCGAAAATGATTAATATATGTTTACTGAAATTGAAAAAATCGCACAAAAATGTGTAAAAAATACACCATTTATTAACAAAAATTAAAAAAATAAACATTTTTCCAATTTTATGAGAAAAAAATGAGAGAAAATGTTTTACAAAACAAAAAATATTTGTTATAGTATGTATATGAAGTAAGATGAATGAAAAGTGAAACATGCAAAAATGTTCTTCACACAATGATTTTTATTTCTATTGAATAGGGATTAATTAAGGATTATAAGTGTCTTAAAGAAAGAGAAAAAGAAAGGGGTTCATAGAAATATGAATAAGATCTTTAAAGTTGTTTGGAGCAAAACAAAAGAATGCTACGTTGTAGTATCTGAAGTTGCGAAAAATAATAGTGGTAAGAAAAAAGTCCTTGCTAGCGTATTAGCTGGTTTGGCTATGGTAGGTCTTGGTGCAACTGTACAAGCTGCTGATATGAATACGGATACATCCGCCAATACTAGAAACCAAATCAATATTTGGGCAAATACAACTAATAAAGAGAATCCAGCAACACCGGGGGCTACCACGGCTAGTGGTAGTGGTACTGCTAATGCCAATGATGTTGATCCATCTACTTATGGTACAGAGATTGGTATCGCAATTGGTGCACAAAATAAAATCAAACCAGGTATTACGACAAATACTGGTGGCGGTAGTAGCATTGCTATGGGTATTAAAAATGAAGCACGTGGTAATCGCAATATAGCTATTGGTACAAATAGTAAAACATATGGTGAGAATAGTATTGCTTTAGGTACTAAAGTTGAAGCTGGTACAGGTCACGGTATTGCTATTGGTAGTGATGATAATGGCAAAGCTACTGTTGCGTATGGTGGTACTACACCAAATGCAACAGGTAGTAATGTTGGTAATGCTTTTGCTTTAGCTATTGGTAGTGGTGCACAAGCTGATGGTCGTGCAAATGGTACATCTGGTGGTATTGCGATTGGTCAGCTCGTAAATGCTAAACATAATAATACGATTGCTATTGGTGTACAAACTACGGCGTCTGGCAGTAATTCTACTGTAATTGGTAGCTCTGCTGAAGCTTCTGGTTCTTCTAGTGCTGCATACGGTACCCAATCTAATGCTAAAGGTACTGGTGCAGCAGCAATTGGTCCGGGTGCTACCACTGATGGTGATGGTGCAACTGCTTTAGGCCGAGCATCTTCGGCAAAAGCAGAAAGTGCAACTGCTCTTGGTCGTAATGCAACTGCTAATATTGCAGGTGGTGTAGCTCTTGGCTATCAATCCGTAACAACTACTGCAGCAGGTGTACAAGGTTACAATCCAGCATCTGATCGTACAAATAAATATAGCACTCAAGCTGGTGCAATTGGTACATCCACATTAGCTGCGGTTTCCGTAGGTAATGGTACAACTGCAACTCGTCAATTGACAGGTCTTGCAGCAGGTACTGCAGACACTGATGCTGTTAACGTAGCTCAATTGAAAAACGTTAACTTGAAATATGCAGCTGATACTGGTAATAGCGATGTATTGTTAAAAGATGGTACATTGACAGTAAAAGGCGATAATGACCTTATTTCAACATCTGTTGTAGCAGCTGGTGCTGATAAAGGGGCTGTTAAAATCACAGCTAAAGTGGGCGGTACTATTGATAATACAGATGGTAAAGCTGTAAAACCTACTACAAATGGTATTGCAACAACTGACAATGTAGCTGATGCTATTAATAAATCCTACTGGAAAGCGACTGCTGGTGGTAACACAGATGGTACTCCAACTGTAGGCAATGTTAAACCTGGTACACAAGTTACTTATAGTGCAGGCGATAATTTAAAAGTAAAACAAACTATTAATAATACTACTGGTGATCAAGAATATAAATACTCCTTAAATCCAGTTTTAACAGGTATTACATCTATTGCTAATACTGCAACTGGACCAAAAATGACATTTGGTGGTAACTCCATCAATATCACTGGTGGTTCCTTAGATATGGGGAATAATAAGATTATAAATCTTGCGACTGGTACAGATGATAAAGATGCTGTTAATGTAAAACAGTTGAAAGATACTGAAATACATATTACCCCTGGTACATATACACCAGATAGTAATAAAAAAGTTACATTAACATATGAAAATGCTGATAATAAAACTGTAACTGGTAAAACAGCTGTTATCGACTTGTCTGGCTTGGCAACAGGTGGTACTGCATCTACTGAGAAAGTTAAAAAAGCAGCCAATGGTACTAATGATACGAATATTGCAGAAGTAAATCCACAAACTGGCGATACATTCGGTGGTGCTGGTGCAACGTATGAAGTATCCGTATCCCGTAATGCTGTTAAAGACGCAGCTCGTGAAGCTGTAACAGTAAATAACGGTGGTACAACAACTGGTGGTACTTATACAGCAGATACAAATAACCCTATCTCTGTAACAGCGGTACCAGATAATACTAACCATAATACAACATATGCAGTTACATTCGATGGCAATAAAGCTGCAAAACAAATTCCATTAACTTATAAAGCAACTAATGGTACTATTACAACTGCTGATCAAACCGTTAAACTTGATAAAGGTTTGAATTTCACAGGTGGTGATTATACAACTGCTAGCGTTGGTGCTGATGGTAAAGTAACATTTGATGTTAACCTTGGTACTGCCCCAACAGTAACTGATGGTAAACCTGGTGTTCCAGGACAAGCTGGTGCAGCTGGTAAAGATGGTATTGCTACTGTTAAAACTGTAGTAGATACAATTAATAACTCCGGTTGGAAAGCAAATGCTAAAGCAAATGGTGGTACACTTGTTGGTAATTCTACAGCGACTGTTGTAAAACCTGGTGATCAAGTAAACTTTGCGGCTGGTAAAAACTTAACAGTTAAACAAGATTTGACTGGTGAACATACATACACTTATTCTTTGAATAAAGATGTCGATCTTACTAATGCTGGTTCCTTAACTGTTGGTGATACTAAAGTAAATAATGATGGTATTACAATTAAGGCTCCTACACCTGCAGCGGGTACAACACCTACTACAGATGTTAAGTTGACGAATACTGGATTAGATAATGGCGGTAATAAAATCGTTAATGTAGCTGAAGGTACAGCTGATACTGATGCAGTTAACGTAAAACAATTGAAAGATGCTAAAACTGTACTAGCTGATGGTAAAAATACGAAAAAATCTGGTACTGGTACAGCTGCTGATCCATATAAAGTGAATGTAGAAGGCGATTTAACTGGTATTTCCTCCATCACAAATGGTGGTACAAACAATGGTAAAATTTCCTTTGGTCCAAATAAAACTGTAACTGTAGATGGTGATCATAGTATTACTCTAAATGCAAGCACAGGTAAGATTGGTGGTTTACAAAACTTAACATTTGATCCAACAAACTTTACATCTGGTCAAGCAGCTACAGAAGACCAATTGAAATCCGTTCATGATACTTTGAAAGCAAACGAACGTCATATTGCACCTACAACAGTGGCAACTGGTTCTACTGAAAATAAAGGTGGTACAACTGTAGGGACTGAAAACATATATAAATATGATGCAACTACTAAGAAAGTTACATTGACATACAATGATGGTAATGGTCATGCAGTAACTGATACTAAAGCAGTTATCGATTTCTCCGCTTTGAATACTGGTGGTACAACAGCTTCTACTTGGACGGCTAAAACATCTGCAGAAAATACAACTGCAGGTTCTGAAGTAGGTAAACATGCTGGTGACACTAGCCAAGTAATTGGTGATCAAAATTCTGTTGATTTCCAAGCTGGTAAAAACATGACTGTGAAACAAACTAATGATGGTAATGGTAATACAACTATTAACTATGCATTGGATAAGAATCTTGATGTAGAATCCGTTCACGTTGGTAAAGACGGTAAAGATGGTAAGATTGGTATCGATGGTAAAGACGGTGTAGATGGCCTTGATGGTACTAACCGTGTAGACATTCATGTAGAAAAAGGTGCTAAAGGCGTTGACGGCACTGACGGTCATGATGGCGTAAATGGCCATAATGGTAAAGATGGCATGACTCGTATCGTTTACGAAGATAAGGGTGGTAAACAAGAGGTTGCTACACTTAATGATGGTATGAAATATGCTGGTGATGATGCACAAGGTACTGATAAAACTAAAGTTATCGCTAAGAAACTTAACGAAACATTAGATATTATCGGTGGTGCTACTAAAGCGGACTTGACTACTGATAACATCGGTGTAAACAACGATGGTAATGGTAAATTACTCGTTCAATTGTCTAAAAACCTTAAAGGTATCAATACTATCAAAAATGGTAATACAACAATTACATTGAATGATACTCCTAGTACAACTACTCCTGCTGTAACAATCACTGGTGGCAACTTGTCCTTGGGCGATGGTACAACTAACAATAAGATTGTGAACGTAGCACCTGGTACAGATGATACTGATGCAGTTAACGTAAAACAATTAAAAGACGCGAAAACTGTACTAGCTGATGGTAAAAATACGAAAAAATCTGGTACTGGTACAGCTGCTGATCCATATAAAGTGAATGTAGAAGGTGATTTGACAGAAATTACATCTATCACTAATAAAGCAGATGCGTCTGGTAATAATGCTGGCAAAATTACTTTCAGCCCTAACCAAACAGTAACCGTATCTGGTGATCATAATATCAGCCTAAACGGTAAAACAGGTGATATCACAGGTTTAACTAATACGACTATCCCTACAACTGCTGGTAGTGACTTTGCAACTAAAGGTCGTGCGGCAACTGAAGAACAATTGAAAATTGTGAATGATAAATTCAACAATAAAATCAATCTAGGTGCTGATGGTAGTACAGAAACTACTAAACTTGCTTTAGACAATAATGGTGGTATTAAGTTCAACATTAAAGGTGATGGTTCTGGTGCGAGTGGTGCTAACCAATACATCAGCACAACTGCTAGTGGCTCTGATATCAAAGTAGATTTAACTGATGATGCAAAAGCGAAGTTAAATAAGTCATATAATGTAACTTCGAATGATAATTCAGTACAAGTAAAATCCACAACAACTAATGGTGTAACAACATTCGATTTGAAAGTGGCACCAGCTGCTGGTACAACATCTACTTGGGATATTAAATCCTCTGCAGATACTGCTAATGGTGGTGCAACGGCGACAGGCCATGAAACAGCCGCTAAAACTATTGCTAATACAAATTCTGTAGAAATGATCGCTGGTAAAAACTTAACTGTTAAACAAACTAGCGATACTAATGGTGCAAAAGTTGAATTTGCTCTATCCGATGAAATCACAGTTGGTAAAGATGGTACTAATGGTGTTGACGGCAAAATTGGCGTAAATGGCAAAGACGGTGCATCCGTAGTTATCAATGGTAAAGACGGTTCTATCGGCCTAACGGGTGCTCCAGGCACTCCTGGTACTCCTGGTGCTAGTGCAACATTGAAAGTAAAAGATGGTGTTCCTGGTGTTGATGGTGCTCCTGGTACTAATTTGACTCGTATCGTTTACACAGATAAAAATAATGTGGAACATGAAGTGGCTACACATGATGACGGCATGAAATTCGCTGGTGATGATGGTCAAGCAAACCAAGCAACAAATGCTAATGTTATTAAAAAACATCTAAATAATGTTGTAGACATTATTGGTGGCGCTACTAAAACTGATTTAACTACGAATAACATCGGTGTAAACAACGATGGTAATGGTAAATTACTTGTTCAATTGTCTAAAAACCTTAATGGCATTAATACTGTTAAAAATGGTAATACCACAATCACATTGAATGATGCTCCTGGTGGTGCTACTAATACACCTGCAGTAACAATCTCTGGTGGTAACTTGTCCATGGGTGATGGCACACATAACAATAAGATTGTGAATGTAGCTCCTGGTACAGCAGATACTGATGCAGTTAACGTAAAACAGTTGAAAGATACTGAATTGCATATCACTCCTGGTACATATACACCTGATACTAATAAAAAAGTTAAATTAACATATACAGATGGTAATGGTACTGTAGTATCTGGTAAAGAAGCAGTTATTGATTTATCTGGTTTGTCCACTGGTGGTGCTACAGCTTCTACTTGGAATGTTAAATCCTCTGCTAACACTACAGATGGTGGTGCTGTTGGTGCTACTCATGATGCAACTGCTCAAAATATTGCTAATGGCAAAACTGTAGAATTCCAATCCGGTAAAAACTTAGTAGTAACCCAAACTAACGATACTACTAATGGTAATGCTACTGTTGAATTCTCCTTATCTGATAACATCACTGTTGGTAAAGACGGTGCTAATGGTAAAGATGGTTCTGTTGGTGCTAAAGGTGCAGATGGCTCCGCTGTTGTTATGAATGGTAAAGATGGTTCCATCGGCCTCAATGGTACAAACGGTGCTAATGGTATCTCCATTAAAGGTAAAGATGGTGCTAATGGCGTAGGTATCGATGGTAAAGATGGTGTAACTCGTATTGTTTACACTGAAAAAGTACCTGATCCAGCTAACCCTGGCACAACTAAAGAAGTTACTCACGAAGTAGCAACTATGGATGATGGCTTGAAATTCACTGGTAACAATACTGCTACTGAAAATAAACATAAACTTGGTTCTTTAGTAAAAGTACAAGGTGAAGGTGTAACTGCTGCTGATGAAGCTGCATTCCAATCTGCATCTGGTAATATCGCAGTTACTGCTGATGGTACTGATACATTAACCATTCGTTTGAATAAAAACCTTAAAGGTTTAAATAGTATCCAACTTGGTGATAACACTATTAAGAGCAATGGCGATAACATTGAATTCACTACAAAAGGTGGTACTACAAAAACTGTAGCTACTACAGATCAATTGTGGACTATCCAAGCTAATGGTACAGATGTTCCTGCTACGAATGGCAAAGTTAATGTTGTTGGTAAAGATGGCATTACTGTAGCTAAAAATGCAGCTGGTAACCTTGAAATCAGCGGTACTGGTCTTGGCACAATGAATGGTTTTGATGTAACTGCCAACAATGGTGCTACATCTAAAACTATTACTGATGGTAAAAAAGTAGACTTCAATGCTGGTAGCAATTTAACTGTTAAACAAACAAGTGATGCTAATGGTACTCATATCGAATATGCATTGAAAGAAGCGGTTGATCTTGGTACGAATGGTTCCTTGAAAGCTGGCGATACTACTGTCAATAAAGATGGTGTGACAATTGCTAATGGTCCTTCCATTACTAAGACTGGTGTAGATGCAGGCGATAAGAAAATCACTAACGTAGCTGATGGTGCTGTGAATGCAACATCTAAAGATGCAGTGAATGGTTCTCAATTGAAGAAATACACTGATGCAGCGAAAACAACAGTAGAAGCTGGCGATACTAACGTTAAGGTTGAGACTGATAATTCAGCAGCAGATGGTCATACGAACTACAAAGTATCTTTGGAACCTGTTGTAACTATTGGTGATACTCATAAAGTTAAAATCGATGGTCATACTGGCGATATCACTGGTTTAACAAATGTAAATCTTACTGATCCTACATTTGCAACTAAAGGTCGTGCAGCGACTGAAGAACAATTGAAGCAAGTTCTTACTGAAGCTAAGAATAAAGCTATCGAAAAAGTACAAGCTGGTACCGCAGCTGCTGGTGATACAAATATTGCTACAGTAGCTCCAAAAGCTGGCGATACATTCGGTGCAGCTGGTGCAACATATGAAGTGTCTGTATCTAAAAATGCTGTTAAAGATGCTGCTAAAGAAGCTGTTAAAGTAACTTCTGCAAGCCCTGCTATTACAGTAACTGCTGATACATCTGTAGCTCATGAAACAACTTATAAAGTTGGTTTCGATGGTAATCAAGCTGCAACTCAAATTCCGTTGACATACAAACAAAACGGTGGTAATACTCGTACAGTTAAATTGTCCGATGGCTTGAACTTCATTGATGGCACAAATACAAAAGCTCGTACAGCTGCTGATGGTAAAGTTACATTTGATGTAATGGGTGATCTAACAGGTATTACATCCATCTCTAATGCTGCTGGTGGTCCTAAAATGACATTCGGTGGTAACTCCATCAATGTAACAAATGGGGATCTTAACATGGGTGATAACAAAATTACAAATGTTAAAAAAGGTACAGCTACAACTGATGCTGCAACTGTAGGTCAATTGACTAAGGTAACATCTAACAACCACTCTGTTGTAATTAATAAAACTACAGATGCTAATGGTGCTCCAGTTTACGACTTGGCAGTAACAGGCACTCCAGGTGCTCCTGCAGCTGACCCTCGTGTAGATATGCTCGGTGAAGAAATCGGTCGTGTAGGTGCTCAAGGCGCAGCTCTCTCCGCATTGAAACCTATCCAATACGATCCATTGGAACCAACTCAAATCATGGCTGGTTATGGTAACTACCGTGGTAACTCCGCAGTGGCTCTTGGCGTAGCTCATTACAAAAATGAATCTACATTAATCCATGGTGGTGTATCCTGGGCTGGTGGTTCTAGCCACATGATGGCAAACGCTGGTGTAACTTGGAAAGTTGGTAACCGTGATAGCGAAGCTGCTGTAGCAGATCGTTACCGCAAAGGTCCTATCAGTTCCGCGTATGCAATGCAACAAGAAATGGCAGCTATGAAAGCTCAAAATGCCGGATTAAAAGGCGAAGTATCTGACTTGAAAGCAGAAAATGAACAAATGAAAGCTCAAATTGCTGCAATGATGGCAAAATTAGGTTTATAATTTGATAGATTAAACTTTCACAGATAACGGGAAGAGGGAACTCGATACCGAGAACCCTCTCGTCCCTTTTGATTCGACTAAGAAAAGAGGAATAGATATGAAAAAATCTACAATGCTTGCTTTCACAGCAGCAGTATTAATGAGCGCTGCATCCCTTACTGGTCACGCAGCCAGCGCACCTACATATGATGATGTATTAATTGTTAAAAATCCTGTAATGACGCCACAACTCGGCTCTGTTGTACTCGTTCCGGTAGCGAGCCCACAAACGGTGGCAGCTGTTCATGATTATGTGAAAGCTTGGCAAAATGCAGAAATCAACATTGCAAAAGCTAAGGTTAAATACGATGATCATAAACAATTGACGAAATCTGAAAAGGTTTGGTTGCATTCTTATGACAAACATAACTATGCTGACTATTTCCGCACATATTCCATCGGTCGTGTGCATGGTCAAGAAGTGTTCATGAACTGGAACGGTGAAAATCGCAACAAAAATGAATACGAATATTTTGATATGCCAAAATACAATGAGCAAGATGGTTTCACCAATAGCTATGGGTACAATGTACTTCGTGGCATGGTAGACCAAATCAATGCAGTTATCCAAGAACAAAAGAAAATCGGTGGTCCTATGACTGACGAAGAAGCACAAGCGTTGGAAGACTCCATTTTGGACATCATGGCTCATGATCAAGAACATGTAAATAATGACGAACTTCGTCACTACATGAACGAAACAATTTGGTACGCCGCAAAACAAACGGTGAAAAACAAAGCTAGCGAAGAACCTCAAGCTGGTGATGACCACGAAGTAGACCTTCGCGCAGCAATGGCTAATCCGCCTGTAGATCAACCTCAATCCCGTAAAGTAAACTTACGTGATGCTATAGGCAAATAATCTGGCTGAACACTAAATTATAAATCCATATGGCCCTTATAGACTCTCTAATCCCACCCCCCTTTCTTCTATAGGGGCCATAATAAAAACGCTCACACTGTGAGAACGGACTTTTGAATTGAACTCAATTTTGAAAGTACCGTCCCATAGTGTGGGCGTTTTTTGGTGCATAGAATATGGTTTTTAGTAGATCCATAGGTTCATTTTGTGTGTAGTTTTATTTGAAATACTAGCATATATTAATAGATATATATTAACAAACCATAAAATTTAGCATTATACAATTTAATGTATTGAATTGATGAATGTCTTATAAATATAGTATTGTGCTGATTTATCGTGTAATTTCGATTTATGAAATTTATAGAATAGTGATGTTAATTAGAGGCCTTATTTTGACTAACTTTATATTATTTAACATATTTATAAACTAAAAAGAACTATGACTTATATGAAAAGTATATGAAGAAAATGTCGTTGAGTACGCTATAAACATAGTTATAGCGTACTTTTTGATAAATGTGATTGTTTTTACACATACATATAAAATTCAGTTTATTTTCATCTAAAATATAAAATTTCATTAAATAAATAGATGTAAAAGTATTTACAATTAATTAATAAATTGATATTATTAAGTTATCCTATATGAAGTGTGTGTGAATGAGAGAAAAACCACTCTTCATGAAGTGAACTAAAGTGTAAAAGTTACATTTTTCATGTACTTATGAGAAAGGGGTTCAAAGGTTTTATGAATAAGGTCTTTAAAGTCGTTTGGAGCAAATCCAAGGAATGCTACGTTGTAGTTCCTGAAATTGCGAAAAATAATAGCGGCAAAAAGAAAGTCCTAGCTAGCGTATTAGCTGGTTTAGCGCTTGTTGGCGTTGGCGCACAAATGGGTACGCCTGTAGATGCGTTCACAAGTACTAACCCTATTAAGACTGATAACAGTATTAATACTAACGACAGTCGTATCAATATTAAAACTGCAAAGACAGTAGGCGATTATGGTGATCAAACTGTTGGTGTTAATTCTGTTGCAGTGGGCTATGGTAACTATACTAATAATGAAGATGGCACAATCGTTTATGGTGCAGCAAACAGTGCAACTGCAAATGCGGCTATTGCATTAGGTAATCGCAACGAAGCATCTGGCGGTAATGCAGTAGCACTTGGCACTAGCAACACAGCAACTCAAGTTAAAACAATTGCCATTGGTAATAAATCTAATGCTAATGCAGAAGGTGCTATTGCTATCGGTGCATACAATAATCAAAACTTTACAACTGGTAGTAGTAATACAACACCTAAACAAGCGGGTGGTAATTCCGTCGTTGTTGGTAACTACTCCCATGCTGGTGGTAGACAAAGTGTGGCTATTGGTAACAATGCAACGACTCAACATGATGATTCTGTAGCTATTGGTGCTGACGTATCTGCTTTGGCAGGTCATAACATTGCTATCGGTTCTGGTGGTACAATTGCACAATCCGCACCTGGCAAAACAGGATCTGCAGCAATTGCAATAGGTCTTAATGCACGAGCTACATATGGTAATGATCTTGGCGCATTCGACATGATTGCTGTTGGTAATCAGGCAACTGCATCCGCCAATGCTGCAACAGCTATTGGCACATTGTCCAAAGCAACTGGTAATAATTCTACTGCAATTGGTAATAAAGCTACAGCATCTGCTTCCGGTGCACTTGCATTTGGTCAAGCAACACAAGCAACTGCACATGGTGCTCTTGCAACTGGTAATGGTGCAGAATCTAGGGGCGTAGGTTCCACTGCTGTTGGTCGTACTGCAAAAGCTAACAATGATGGCTCTGTTGCAGTAGGTTTTAATGCAGAGGCTTCTGGTGACCATGCCATTGCAATCGGCGGTGATGGTAAAGGTGCTCCTTTCACAGACAGCCCTAATACATATGGTGGATTAGGTAATAAAACGACAGCATCTGCTACAAATGCAATTTCTGTTGGTTATACTGCAAAAGCTGATAAAGTTGATGGTGTAGCACTTGGTTCTAACTCTGTTACAACAACAGATAAAGGCGTTAAAGGTTACAATCCTTCCGATGACCATACACGTCATTACACAAACTTAGCTAACAATGTTCGCACAGCTACTACTGCTGCTGTATCCATCGGTAATGGCAGTACATTGACTCGTCAATTGACAGGCCTTGCTGCTGGTACTGCAGATACAGATGCTGTTAACGTAGCCCAATTGAAAAACGTTGGCGTTGCATTGACTGGTAATACTGGTTCTAGCGACTTCTTGGCTGACGGCGGTAAATTGAATGTTCGTGGCGAAGGCCGTGTATCCGCGGCTGTTGCTGATGAAAATACTAAAGACTCCAGATTGACTTTGACATTCGATGACAAAGGCATGGTGAAAGCTGGTAAAAACGTTAAGGTTGATGAAGTAACTGTAAACGGTAGAACTACTTACACAATCAATGCTGCCGACGCTGCTGCAAAATACGATTTCTTAACAAATGCTAAGGCTAACGGTGGTAGATTAGATGGCAATGCTACACCTACTAAGGTTGAAAGCGGTCAAACTGTTACCTATGCAGCTGGTAAAAACTTAACAGTAAAACAAGATATCAACCAATCTGCAGGCGAACAAACCTATACATATTCCTTGAACAAGGATTTAAAAGAAATTACATCCATCACTAACAATGGTGGTCCGACATTAAACTTTGGTGATAACAATATTAGTGTTACCGGTGGTAATTTAGATCTTGGTGATCAAAATATCACTCACCTTCATTCCGGTGGGGATACAGTTGATAATGCTGCTAACATTGGCGACGTTATCCGTATTTCTAAAGCTAATGATTTACATATTGCACCTACAGCAGGCACTAATAACAACGTAGCTGAATACACTGTAGACGCTAATAAAAAGGTTACATTAACTTACCAAGATGGTAATGGCAAAAATGTAAATGGCCCTAAAGCAGTTATCGACTTGAGTGGTTTGAAAACTGGCGACATGAGCTCCTTCAACGTAAAATCTTCTGCTACAGA
>OIFN01000171.1_pt1 | contig 35716 bp, 60 predicted proteins | sample 1582091 | NCBI WGS metagenome assembly OIFN01 (sample SAMN07501064, study PRJEB24779) | human gut metagenome
TGGTGCGGATTGAGTGTTTATACTCAATACTCCGCCACATTACTACATTATTCAAACGCTACATTTTAAAAAGGGGCAAATAAGGGGCAAACTTTTATTTATACTTCTTTACCATATAGCCTTTCCATTCCTTGACGAGTTACAAGCCACATTTTTCCAGACTTTCTAAACTCACCTTCTAAAAATCCATTCTTTACACGGCCTCTACAATTTTGTTTCAATGAGTCAGCAGTAACATTCCATCGTTCTGCCGCCTCTTGTGTTGTCATAATATCATCTAGTTCAAATTTCAATTTTATCACCCTCTAACTAAATGTTTAATTGCTAGTATCAAAATAATAATAGTTGCTATATTAATCAGCCATTCTAAATATTGCATAATTCACCTCGTTGATTTACAATGATGTTTGAGAAGGTGGCGGGGCTTTCACCCGCCTGCTTTTTAGTCTTTGCTAACAAGTTTTAGTATTGCTAGTGCCAGTACCAGTGGCGTTAACGCATTTGCTAAACTTGTTAGCTCTTTTATTGTCTCCACTTTTATCACCTCCTTACATCTTTATTATACCCTATATCGTGTATATAAGCAAGTGTTTATTTTGATTTTTACAAACAAAAAATAGAGCCTACCAACGTAGATTTATTCTATGTTAGTAGGCTCTTTTATTTATAGTTGCGTGTATCCACCATTACACGCTATGGAGATGTATGGATCACTTCCTTAATGTTTGAACGCTACCCCTATAATTGCGCCACCACTTAACACTTGTGATACATTTCGTTGCATCCGCAAGCGTTTAATGGTTTTCTTGTCGTTCTCTATTTGCCCTTTCAATTCGGTCAAAGAGTTCTGCATTTCGTTTAAGGTAACTTCTTGCTTCATTGATTGAAGCTTGGCTTGCATCAATTCGTTTTCCAATTTGTTGATTGTATTGTGTGCTTCGGTCAACTCGGTCTTTTGCTTCATGACTAAGCTCTGAGCTTCGCTCAATGGAATACTGGATGCTTCGATTGAGCTCAAGGCTTTCTCGTTGTTTTTCTTGAGCTCGTTCCACTGCGTTAATGGTACGCTGATAGTCGCTTCCGTTTGGCTGGTAGAGGATATATCCTGCGCAAAGGATGAGGATGATGCCAATACAACCGATAATAATATAGCGGTAAGTAGGGTTATCAAATAATACTTTGATTTTGTCATACATTATACCCCTCCTGCGTAGTCAGTAATTCCCCTAGCGATAGCACGAACGATAGTGTCTAAATCATTAGTTAACATAGCATGGTCTTCTTCATTATCAATGAATGCCATTTCAACTAATACAGCTGTTGCATCTGTACCATTTAGCACCCAAAGGTCATCACGTTTTTTTACACCACGATCAACTGTATTAATGCTTTTGATGATTTGGCTTTGAATGTCGTTTGCTAGTCGTTGCCCATTAAAGGACTTATACAAAGTTTCTGTACCTCTAGCTTGCGTGTTAAAAGCGTTACAGTGAAGCGATACGAATATATCTGCTCCCCATTCGTTAGAAGTTTCACATACAAGGCCTAAATCATCATCTTGAAGTGCTTTAACTTCACACCCAGCGGTTTCTAAATACTGCATAAGCAATTTACCGGCATCACGAGCAACGTCGCACTCACGACGGCCGGTGTTAGGGTTAACCGCTCCACTATCTAAGTTAATGTCATGTCCTGGGTTAATGAATACTTTCATTTTTTATCCTCCTTTTCTAACTGGTCCGGAATACCGTTACCGTCCTTGTCTATCCATAGCGCCAAGAACCCTACAAGGGCAGTTAACACGCTAGGAATAAAAATATGGTCGATAATGTTTATCCCAGTATTAATAATTTTAACTGTCATGTCGTCAGCATAACCGCGAATAAATACCATAATATATTCGCTTACTACCAATAAAATAGGCACTAGCATAATAAATACTAGCGCCCGTGTAGCGAATATTCCTGTAGGGTGGAAGTTGGCCACCCTAACAGATTGATATGATTTTTTTATTGAATTAATGAGCTTTGGCGGTATGTTCATGAAAATCACCTCTTAACTCATCAACTCTGTTTTCAATGCCATCAACACGTGTTACCAACTTAACGTGTTCTGCATATTCTTTAGTCCGTTGTTCTCTTGATAGTTTGATTTCATCTGTTAAGTCTTTCAACGTATCAGTAAGCACGCCCATTTTTTCTTGGAACATCAACTTATCTTGCATTCTTTGAAGGTCCAGTTTTTCGAGTAGCGGGATAATCAGTAGTCTGTACCCCGCCCCCGCAACTACACCTACAATCGTAAGCGTAGTTAAAATATCATTTAACTCAAACTGCCAATTCCACATCCATTACACCTTTCTCCAATAACCAATAATGTCTATAATATACCGAGTGTTCGCCGGTACACCCCAACCCTTAACTATACGGCTGTTTCGTTCAATATAAATACTATTGTTATTTACATCAACACTTCTTTCAATTAGCCTTACTGCAACTGGCGCATTCGGTGGGAGCGATGCGACCATATTGCCATTACCTGAAGGGGCTTTTAACTTAAAATCAAAATGCAAGTATCCCCAGCCTGTTAATGGGTCGAATGCTAAGTAACCTCTATCAGCACCAGGATTACTAGCTATAGCATTGCCCCATACGACTTCATATATTTCAACTGGTTGCGAAGTTACTTGTCCGCCACCGCCACCAGGGTCGCCTTTAGGGCCTCTTAAAGCGAGTAATTGTTCCTGTGTAAAATCAGAATATCTAAATGGTTCGCCTTTATCACCCTTTGGTCCTTTAAGTGCATTAAGTTGGTCTTGCGTGAAATCAGAATATTTAAAAGGTTCCCCTTTAGGCCCAGGTGGCCCTTGTGTACTTGATGCATACTGATTAATTTCCGTTTTCTTAACATAATTACTTAATTCAGATTTTTGAGCAAAGGACTGCCCCTCTAGTTTATTAACGTAACGATTAGAGGCATCACCAGGAGTTAATGCATATTGAGCAATCTCGTTCTTCTTAATAAAAGTACCTAAATCGTTCTTATAGGCGAATGTTTGAGTAGCCCACCCCTTTTGAGCGTAATTATTTGTCGCATCTGTTTTAGATAAATAATCATTTAGATCTGTTTTTAATGCATATTTAGGGTCGCCTAACATAGTAAGGTAATTTCTTATATCAACTTTTTTTAGATACAGATTATCGGCATCTTGTTTAGTTCTATAGGCTGATAAATCTACATTAGCACCAGCACCAGGAGGACCCTGTTCACCCCTAGGGCCTTTTAAGGCCTCTAATTGCTCCGATGTGAACATGTCATAAGTAAATGACTTTCCATCTTTACCAGGAGCACCAGGAGGCCCAGGTGGTCCTTGAATACCTTGAATACCTTGCAACCCTTGTTCGCCGTTTAGTCCGTCAATACCATTCTTACCAGGCTCACCCTTTGGCCCAGGAGGACCAGGAGGACCTTGCGTTCCTGGTTCACCCTTTGGCCCTTGCAATTTAATAATTTGGGTATTATCTTTGACAATGATTTTATCATCATCATTAGACTTTATATGAATATTTTCATCACTCATATTATTTCCCCCTATTGCTAACGCCTTCACATATTGTGATTTCACCTTTTATTAAACATTTGATAGGCTTATTACCACTCCACAAAAACAAATCCCAGTAGTGCTTACCACGGCTTAATGTATCTGTGTCCAAAGATAAAATGATTTTGCACAGCTCATCATTTTCTAACCCATCTTGAGATACAGATATATCAAACTTTGCCTTGTACTCCTCATCTGTTGGATATTTTCTAACACATGCAAATAGGCTTTCACTATCTACCATATTGGTATAACCAACATTTAGAGTAATTGTTTCTCCTTTAATCACATTAAAGTTGTGTAGGACCGGTAGTTTCATCTTCACGCACCTCGTCCAATTCCATTAAGTCATTATGGATGCATCCTTCTGTTGGGCATGTTCCATCCTCATTTAATGTTTCATAGCACCATTCACAGAACTTCATTACAGGAATATCACTTTTAATTTCAAATGTTTCCATTATTTCACCGCCTTAATTTTTAATACCATTTCTTGATTCAGTTTCTTAAACTGATCTTGCAAGTCGGTAATATCGCCATTAATCAAGCGACGTCTTAATAACATTTGTTCTAACGTTTCAAAACGCCCATTGTAATAATTTCTAATTTCAGCGATTTTTTCCGCCTTTGTTGGCTCTTTTGCTTGCGGTTCAACGAACTTGCCATCTACATAGAATTTGCCTTTCATAAACTCGTCAAGCATGTTGTCACCGTTTTCGGAGTAAATGTAATCGGCAGCATCTGGCCATTGTTCTTTTGCAGTTGTTAACAACTGTTCTTTTGTTACTGTGTTATCCACAATGGACGTAATTCTCTCGCCCATCTCATTTAAAATAAATATATATTGATTCATAGTAATATCCTTTCGGAGGTTAAATTATGCGCCGTCACCTTGTTATATTAAAACGTATGCAACGCAATATCATTACATTAAGGCAACTATTTAACGAGTGGTTGCCGATTCACTCACGGTCTGTTTCTAAGAGTGCTATTAAGTCTTATCACATTGCTTTTAAACACATATCCAACATAGCGGATATGCCTATCACGGATATTCATTTTCAGCACCTCCAAAATGTGATTAATTCCATGCACGTAAAAGGACTTTCCTACTCATCATGTAAGAAAGTCCGTACATTACTTAATCAATTATTTAATTACGCTATTATACAAGATTATCCTATCACTAATTACGCCTTACACTTAAATCTAGGCCCCAATGTGCCAACAATTAGAAGAAGAGTATTCACTCGCCAACAAATCAACAAATTATGGGCGATAGATACATCTTATTCTCGCATGATTTTAATACTGCTCTACACAGGGCTCCGCATAAGTGAGCTACTTAATTTACGTAGGCAGGATATCAATAGACGATCATCATACCTTATTGTGAGACACGCTAAAACAAAAGCCGGTGAAGGTCGTATTATTCCCATTCATCACCGCATCATGCCTATAATAGAGCAACTACATACTAGAGATTACCTATTCACTATCAGCTACACATCATTCCGTAAGCATTTCCAGAATATTATGAAGTATCTTAACTGCAAGCACACTATCCACGATACTAGGCACACATTCGCAAGTTTACTTGATGCGGTTGCATCACCTAACGCATTACGTTCCTTACTAGGTCACAAACAAGGCGATATTACCACTAGGGTATACACGCATAAAACTATTCGTGAACTGCGTAAAACCATAGAATTATTAAAATAACTCCCCAGTGGGGAGCTTTTAATAATGTGCCGATAGGAAATACATTCTCATTCCCCGTTTCCTTTGATAATGCGTGTTACGTGGTAGTTGGTAATGACGTGAATGGTAACAACAGAGATAACCAAGTTCACTCTTTTAGAGAATACACTAGATCCAGCTTTAAAATATTCTCTCAAGCTGCGCTAGACTCAGGTAATAAAACGACGGCATGGGGCAGATATATTGCGGTAGGTAATTAAATAATCCCTAGTGCGAACCAGTAATAGGATGCAGCATATCTATCACTCGCCACAAATACAGCTTTTGTATTGTTGCTTTCGCTTACAGAGTTTGCAAAATATCTTGGTGTATCTGACCCACTCCAATATGCATCAATCGCATTTGCTATGAATAATCTTGTGAATCTAATAGGGAATGTTACTTCCGTTTTTACGACATTATCTTGGCCACCAACTCCCCACTGGAGAGAGTTTAATAAGTGAGTATAGAACGACGGCCTGGGGGGAGGTCCATTGTAGTAGGTAATTAGGTAATTAGCTAATTCCTACACACATCCAGGTAAAGTTACCTGCATTTCCTCGGTTAGTTAAAAAGCGTATAGAAGCTCTATTATTATTTGAGAAGCCACTGTTCCAAGACACATAAAACTCATCCCCTCTTGTGGTTGTACTGGCGGAGTCATCGGTGCACAATGCAACTAACACCTTACACGTAATAGGCAATGTTATATCACAATATGTATTTTGATTTAAGAACCAAGTTAATCCCCACTGGATAGTGAAACCATTAGCAAACTTTACGAAACCAGCATTTGCATCAAGTTTAGACGCTACTATAGCACCTTGGCCTAATAGGCTTTTAAGTGTACCTAAGTTAAGCACTTTATTAATATCGCTATCGTTATAATTAGAAGTAATAAAGTTAATAATTTCTTGTGAGTTATCACCTTTTGTTACTTGTAAACCTTGATTATGTTTTGCAAGCGCCTTTGTATATTGATTAGAACTAACATCCAGCTTTTTATTAAATGCATCTCTATGTCCATTTATATCTGCATTATGAGCTTTAATAGATTCATCTAGTTGTTCCCTAGTAACAGCCGTAGATAAATCAACAAGTCCCTTTACATTAGGATTGTCTCCTACCCCTAAAGCAACCAATAGGCGTTGCATTGGAATTGCATTTGTTTTATCTGGAATATAAGAGGTTAATCCACTAGCGTTAGAATATCCAATCAGCTTTTCTTGCCCACTGTCACCTGTCTTTCCATATATGCCAACTTCTCTCCAATAAAAGCCTGTTTCAACTTTTTTATTATCAAAGTTAAATTGTAACTGTATTTGCCCATTTGTTACTTCTTTGATATTACTTAATCCAATTTCTAATTTAGGATTAACAAGAGATGTTAAGCTATCAATACTTTTTGTTAATTGTCCATCTCCTATTATTGCCTTTGTAATGATCAATCTATCATCAGCTCTTCCTGTTGCTGATTTTAAAATCATTTTATTTCCTTGTAGTGTTAAACTAAGTCCCGGAAACTGTGCCATATTATCCTCCTATTTCAATTACTTCTTCATAACCAATTGCACTTCCATAATAGAGATTGTGCTCGATTTCAATATCGCTTAACAATTTACTCATACTAATTTGTGTTTCTTCTTCTGACACAACTAGCCCTGAAACAATCAATTTTTGTTCAAGTAATTGTTCTTCCCAAACTTCATAACCAATATGTGCTGGCTTAAACTCCTCAATGGTTTGCTGTAACCCATTGATATCTTCACACATGTCTTTTGTAAACTTTAATTCCATAGTATAGCTTTCATTCTTTGGAATTATTACTGCAGACTCATCTGATACAAAGTTATTTGCCAAGGATTCTAGAAACTCTTTTGTACTACTATCAGTATTATTTAACTTTGCAATTACACGGCTCCGTCTATTATGTAAGCTATCATTTCTAGCGCTTATTCCAACAAACTCTTCCCATTTCGATAATGCATAAGTTGCTGATTGAATATTATCTTGTTTTAATAGTTCAATTAACAACAATCTAATGCGTTCATGCTCTCTACTATCTGCATCACTTATTGCTTTAAACTCTAAATCTTTTGCAATAAAAAGAGGCAGATACGTAAGTATATCTACCTCTTTCCATCTAATAAAATCACTCATGCACGATCACCTCTTTAATTGTTGGTAATTGTTCATTTGTAATATCAATATTAGTAATCCCTTTATTTACTTTTAAATCACGATAGTCTAATACCCCTGTTTCTTTATTAGCTAAAATAGCTTTACCAATATTAGCATACGATACATATGTGCCATTAAAAATTTGCTTTTTAAATTCTTCATTTAATACCTTTTTAACCGCCTCTATATCTGCCTTCCCCTTTGTCACTGTTAGTTCAATATTAATATCAAATATTGTTGGTGTTACTACAGTAACAGTTGCCCCAATTGGTGCGTTTTCAGCAATTACAGCCTTAACTTTTTCAATTAATTCTGTACTAGCACTTTCACGTTCATTATTGATAATAATAACCTTAACTGTTCCCGGACCATTCCATAATGGAATTACTTTAACTAAAAAAACACCATTAACTAATCGAGCCCACTGTTCATAATGATATACATTTCCACTGGTTGCAGGCTTTCTAACTTTTAATAGGAGCCTATCTAAAAGTTCTGCATCAGTCTCTTCATCATATCCATCATAAGCAGCCGCTTCATTTGTAACTGTACTAACACCATATATCCCACCAACTATTTCTGTGATTGTATTTGCCCCTACATTCAAAGATTTCCCAAGTTGTTCAGATAATGCCAATACTTTAGCACTCCCAGTATCGCCTAGATTAACCTCCTTAGAAGTTCTAAATGTTTCATCATTATCTGTACTGAATAAACTTCCTTTAGGTATGATCGTATTAGCGGTACCTGTTATGGTTAATATTACATTAGCTTGTGTTGCTTCCTTTCTAAATACCCCATGAGCTTCCGCATGACGTGTCAAATATTCTCCCCATGCAGTTTGCGGAAATGCCGCATCAAGTATTAACTGCATTTCTGCATATGATTTTTCAAACTCTACTGCATTTGAGCTTAATGTATCAAATACAAATGTACCTTCATGTGTACTCAATCCCTCTTTATCTATTTTTTTGAAATCTGCTAGTAGCCGTCCTAGCACATCTTGCTTACTTTGTGGTTCTAGCATTATACTTCAACTCCTATCGTATTTGGTCCATAAATTGTTTGTAACTCTATTTGTAGTGTAATTATTTTATGTTCTTGAATTACATTTACAGCATCTACATTTATAATGTATGGATTAACTAATAACGCATCCTTTACATATTCAAATAAATCATATTGGCTAGGCGTATCATTAGGCTTTTTCCCAACAAATTGTTCAAACTCAATACCATAATCATCATAATATGCTCTATAACGGTAGCGCTCTACTCTTAATGTTTTCCATACCCATACTTTTATTGCATCATTTCCTGTCACATATTTATGATTACTATTTCTATCATATTGATAGGTATCTCGTTGAAAGTCCCAAGCTAGCTCTTTGCATAGTGGCAGATTTTTATTTACGTCAATGCTACTTGGTGTATTCCCTTTCATAAATGGATTACTCATTGCCGTCTAACCTCCTACATTTTCCATATACAAAGTACTGTTCTGCTGTACTTTCATCATCACCTACTATCGGAATTAACATTACTTTATCGCCTATATGCCATGTATCAGTCATGATTCTGGTCTTTGTGTAATCATTATGAATTTCATGAGTATGGCTAGAAAACTCAGCATATCCCCCACCACCTGCTCTTGGTTGTGTTTCTGAAATTATATGTCCTTTAGATTCTCTATAATGCCCTTGTAACCAATATTCATCAACCCATAAAAAATTACTGTTTAATTCCATTCCATTGAACGATACAACTAGATTGGGAGGTGGCGATACTATCGTACCAATTCCCGGCATTGCTTGCTTGCCTGCGTTTCCGCCCACATTGCTCATGATACCTAATATTCCTGCGTAAGGATCATTATTTTTCTTCGGCACTTTCACCCTCTCCTTCCTCTGGTTCTCTAATGTACTCTAAATTCAACTCCATTGTATGTGTATTATTCTCAAATGTATGAGTATCAGATTTAATGAAGAATACTCCTTTTAGTTGTTCTTCTTCAATTACTACAGAATACCCAGATATGCACTGCATATTACCTATTGCAGAAATACTTGATTCCATTTTAATTCCTTTGATTTTTGCTTTGGCTTTTGCCGCATTATCAACAGGGAACTTTGGTTTCTTAGGTGTACTTATAGTGCTAGGCTTTTTCTTTTTAGTAGCTTTCTTTTCCTTTGGTTCTGGCTGATTTTTGTAAATATCTTGGAATATACCATACTTTTTAATTAATTCATCTTCATTATCTATCCGAATCACATTACCTACAGCATCAACAGTTTTTACTCTGTTTACCATTTCCTCAATTGATTCAGAATGTGATGAGCTTATCACATCGTATGTATCCCTAGCTATATACTCCTCAATGACTATTCCTTTTTCTACTAAATTAATTCCGTCCGCTAGTAATATAGCTGTGTAATCTTTTTGAATATCTGCCTTTGTTTTTTCAAACAACATTTGAAAAACTTCTGTACATGTTTTTTTATCTGCTACAAAATTTACTACTGTAGGTATTTCTGGCAAATTTCCAACAGATACTTCAACTTCTGCGCATACACGCTTGAAAGCATCAACTACATTTGTGGCATTAAAAACTAAACTTACTTTCGACTTTGCAAGGTATATCATTCCATCGTAGCAAGTAATATCATAGGTGTTATCATTAGTATTCCTTTTTCTAAAGAATACACGCCCAGTAAATATCTTTGCATTATCTACTGTCACTTCAATACGATCACCTAAATCAATTAAATAATTTGGAAATGATATATCTTTAGGATTATAGGCATATGAAAACTCTAATTTTCTAGCAGCTTCTTCTCTATCACCGCTCCATGTGAACTTAGAAATAAGATGTGTAATATCTACTCTTTCATCCTTTTCATTAATATGTTCTATTAGTGTAATCATAGTGGCCACTCCTTACCATTCATTTTTAATGACCGCTTAGATACTTGTAAAACTGCACCAATTGGACTTTTACCAGCTTTAACCATCATCTTATACATGTTTAATGCCTTTTTGCCTTGTTCTGCTATTGGCATTATTTTTGATACTGCCTTATTAGCTGTATCCATAAAATGTTCTTGTGGATATGCTGTTATTGCTTGCTCTTCTGGAGCTTCTGCGATTCTACTATGTAAGCCTGTAGTATCATTTTTTATCTCTGATGTTGGTTTTATGTATCTATATTCCTTGAGTGTCATCTCATAATACACATCACTTGTACCATCATGCTCATCATGATTAAATGACTCAATTGTACAGTACATAGAAATCGATGTATTTGAAATTGAAATCTTACATGGCTTACCACTTGTAGCAAATCCATCAATTTTCCTTACTAGATTGTAAGGATTTGTTTCGTTTGTTTCAGACCACTCATATTTTTGTGCAGGAAAAAAGCCTTCAAAGGATAGTGTCTGAAGGCCTCTTTTCCCCAACATATTAATTTCACCAATAGCGTTAATATTTAAAGTGCTATTGTTATATGTTCTCCCCACCTTAAATGAAGCTGGTGTTACTGGCAGTATAATATTTTGCCCTGCACAGGATAATGTAAATTTACATCCCTGTGGTATGCCTTTACCTCCAAAGAAGCTCATAATTGCATCAAAAAATGACATTATACTGCTCCCTCCATTCTATTAATAGAACGTTTTTGTAATTGGTAATGAATTTGTTCTGCAATTTCGAATGTTAATTCTTCTACAGATTTTCCATCATTACGAACATTAAGATTAGCTATATTTACATTAATGCTATTACCAGATGAACTACGTTTCCCTTGATTATATGCAGAATTTAATGATTGTGCATGAGGTATTACTTGTGCGCCACTTGGTAGATTTACTATTTCAGCCCCACGATCATGAATCATGGCAGGTCCACCTTTCCAGTTATCAGTACCAGAATATAGCAAAGGGATATTTAATGGTCCAAAGTGTGAACCACCAACACCCGGTACCCAGTCTGGAATGTCTACTGAAATGCCGTTGACCGCCGAAATCAAACTATTAATTGATGCTTTAATACCTGCAATAACTCCATCAAATATACTTTGGATTGGCATTACAATCCCCTCAAAGATTTGAACGATACCATTCCATGCCATACTCCAATTCCCTGTAAATACGCCTACAAGAAAGTCTGTAATACCACTTAATACAGTTGTAATTCCATTTACAACACCTTCAACTACAGTTAATGCAAATGTAAGTATCCCTGTAATTCCTGCAATAGCTACATTAAACCCTACTACTAATGCCCCTAATGCTACTGCAAGTGGTCCACCAATCAATACTTTAGCTACCTTACTTACAACAGTAAAAATAATATTGAGAAAAGGTGACATTAGTTGGTAAATCCTACTAAATGATGTAGCCACTTGACTAATTAGTTTTCCAAAAGCATCAGCTACTTTCGATACTATTGGCTGTAAAGCTGTAACAATTCGGCTAACTGCACCTTTTATGATACCCACAAAGCCTATAAAGGATTGTCCTATACCTTCTAATACTGGTTTTACCTTATCAAAGTTTTTATAAATTGCTAGACCTAATAAAGCAATTACGCCTATCGCAATCCCTACAGGACCAGTAAACACCAATGGTATTAATCTACCTATAATTGGTAATACCCTCATAGCTACGCTACCAACACTACTAAATGCTCTTGCAATCCCTTTTACTGATACTTCTAACAGCTTATTATTAATGCTTTGCCCTCTTAATACTTTCCCAATATTTGCATATGTCCGCATCAAGGAACCAATACCACTTGTAATAGGCCCTAGTATTTTTGTAAAAGCAGTAAAACTTACAATGCTTATCCCAATATCAATTGCTGTATTTTTAATTGCTGGACTTAAATTAGTAAAGTATTTTGCTAAATTACCGATTGTGTCAGCCACCTTTTGTACCCTAGGCTGCAATACATCTGCAAAGCTAATGGCTAATGCCTCAACTTTACTTTCTAAATCCTTGAATGACCCTAGCAGTGTTTTCTTCATAATATCTGCTTGTGCTTTAGATGAGCCTGTTGCAGAATCCATTGAACTACGCATATCATCGTATGCTTCTTTTGTAGTATTCAATACGGCAAGTAATGCAGATGTGGATTCTGTGCCCGCAATGTCACCTGCTAACTTAAATTTTTCAGCTTCAGTTAGTCCTTGCATTTTAGTTCGTAATTGATCATACACTTTACCAAGACCAATAAATTTGCCCTGTGAATCTGTAGTAACAATTCCTAACTTTTGTAATGCATCTGCCGCTTCTTTTGGAGGGTCTATTAATCTACTTAACATCATTCGTAATGCACGACCACTCGTTGATGCCTCAATATTGTTATTACTCATGATAGCTAATGATGTAGATAATTCTTCTACAGATATTCCTAATGCAGCCGCTGGAGCACCTGCATATTGGATTGCATTGCCAAACCCAACCATATCTAAACGTGATTTGTTTGCAGCCATTTGAATTACATCGGCCATTCGTGTTGCATTCTCGGCCACATTACCTTCTTGTAATCCCCATGTATTTAATGCACCCGATACAATCCCTGCTGTTGTTTCTAAATTTTCACCAGATGCAACAGATGCTTCTACAATTGATGGTAATGAGCTCATAATTTGACTAGCATTCATACCACTTGCAGCTAAACCATCCATAGCCTCCGCCGCTTGTGTTGCACTTATCGGGAAGTCTGCCCCTAACTGTTTTGCAACATCTCTTAATTTAAGCATTTCATCATGCGTTGCACCTGCTTTTGCACCTGCAGAAGTTACTGCAGAGTCAAATCCTACAAAGGCTTTAACAGAGGCGGCACCCATGCCAACAATAGCAGCAGATACAGGCATCAAGGCGTTACCAATTCCACTAATACCTCTACCTATATTTTGTAGATTTCTACCTTGCCTATCTGCCATATTAGCAGTTGTAGCCATTTGTGAATTAATTCCAGATAATACGGATGTTACACCATCATGTAATCGCATCACCAAATCAATTACTTCACTCATTTTTATTCGCCTCCTTTCTGTCCTTTATTTCTTGCATCATAAAAGCACGGAGGACTATACGTTCTCCGTGCCCCATTTTATGAAATTCCGATGGCATTACATCATGATTGACATACATGTAATAGGCAAGATTTACATCACCATCGGAATATATTAGTTTTTTACTTGATTAATTACTTTTTTAATAGCTTTATCGCCATATCCAGATAGAGCTAATACTTCACGTGCAATTAACTCTAATTCACCGGCTTTAAATAACTTTGTAAACAATGCCTGTTTAGATGGTACTTGAAATTTTTGTAATAATTCTTTAGCTCCGAAGTCTGGAGAAACAATACCTTCAGTTACGACAAACTGTAAAAATTGACTTTCATCAGCATTACCGTCTTCAGTAGCCAACATGCGAAGGTCTGCAATACGTTTGTAACTAATTTCTTTTACAGTTACAGTAAATGGTTCATTAAAAACCTCAGATAATCGAGTAATTTCTAAGTCTTTTTTAGATACCTCTTTCAATGTATCTAAGTCTTTTTCCATTAATTTATCAATGATATTGCTCATCTATTAGTCCTCCACTTTATCAATCACGTCAAACTCTGTAAATGTAAAGTCTACAGCTTCTTCTACAAGTGCGCCTACTTTCCAGTTTGCAAGGTCTAAAGAATCGAATGTAACATCATACAACGTTACAGTTTCTACACCTTTTGCATCAGGATCATCTAATTGAATTACCAATTGGCACACAGTAGCTTTACCTTTTTTTAGGTTTTCAGCCATTTTACTAATCATCAAAGAAGATACTTTGTTCATAGTTAAACTGCCTGTACCTTCATAACCAACATATTTATATTGTTTACTCATTGTTTTGGCTTTTTTAACTTCTTCTTTGCTTAATTTAATTGTAGCTTTAACTGCGGTAGCTTGTGACACCAAAGAACCATCTAACCATACTTGCCCATGAGAGCCTGTCATTACCTGTTGCGCTGCAAAATTCTCCATGTGTTCCTCCTATTAAATATTAATTGGTAATTGGATATCTTCCATTGCATCAAGCGGTCTTACTTTTGCTTTTAAGAATACAATTTTCTTAGTATCCAATTTTTTAACTTCATCATCACTCATTTTTGCTAATTCTTCTTTTGTGAATAAGCCATGGGATAATTGGTATGTTCGAACTGCTTCACAATCAATTTCACATGTAGAGTAATCTTTTTGTAACAATCGTTCATTTTCCAATTGTTTGAAATAACCTAGAATTGCACTAATTAGCAAACATTTGTTCTCATAATCATTTGTATATTTACCAATATAAGAATCTTGTGCGGTTTTTCTGATATCGTCATAAATCATATCCATAATGTCTACAATTTTAATTGTTTGATATCCTTCTAGTTTTCCTTGGCTTGTTGTTACCAAAGAGTTCATGGCACGACTCATTTTAAACTTTTCGCCATCATACCAAATAAAGAATTTACCTTCATTTACCATTGTATCCATCTCATCTTGAGTATGACGGTCACAATCAATGACTTCTGTTAATGGTGCATATGTAGCACTTTGTGTCATATTTGTGCCTGCAACAAGGCCTGCAATGCGTGCGGTATATTCTGCTGCTTTATACTCACGATCTACTGTAACAACCTTAGTGTTACCAAAATTAATTACACCTTCGTAATCTGCATTAGAACCCGGCAATACCACCTTAATTTTTTTGAATTTATTCTCACGTGCTGTTTTCACCCACGTTGCAACATACTCTAATTGAGCAGTTTCAATTGTCGGAATTGCTAAATAATCAAAACGTTCTGTAAGCATTGCTTTTAATGGTTCTTGGAATCTATCTGCACCAGCTTTATCTCCACCTTGTTGCATCATATATACAACAACTTTCAAAGGTGGTTTGTTGTAGCCTTTTAAGGCTTTTAAGATGTAATCCTTATTTTTATCAGATAGTTCTTCTGGAATATCATCTACTGTATATACCAAGAATGGATTTGGTAATACTTCGTGTCCATTAGTTTTTGTTGCTAGTTTATCAATTACTTGCTTTGTATCTTCTAAAATCAATGCAACAATCCCACGTTGGGAACGTTGAATGGCTTCAATACCAGCTTCAATAAATTTAACTACAACTGTAGGCATTCCTAATTTAGCCATTATTTATCCTCCACTTCTACTGTTAATGAGACATCACCCATCATGATGCCTTCTTCTTTCATTTTTTCAATTCGTCCTGTTGTATCCATAAATGTAATATCCATTTTGATTTGTAAGATATCATCTTCCTCTCCTACTCTATCTTGCTGAATATCATCCACATGTAAATAACGATCACCAACAGGAAATCCCATTTGAAACAGTATTAAAAATTTATCAAACACTGTTAAATAGTGTTCTTCATCCTTATCTTCATTGCTAGGGAAATATGTAGCAATGATAGTTACATTTCTTTTAATAAAGTTCTTTGTTTGCATCTCTGAACTCATTAAAAGCTTTACAAAAAAGCATGGCATAGTGAACTCTTCTAAAACCTCGTCACTATAAACCGTGCATTTATATTCGTCATGTAGTTTCTTTGCCACAGCTTTCCATATTGCCACTTGTGATAATCGGTTAGCCATTCTTTATCTTCTTCCTCAGCTTTTTAAACATGTGTCCACCAACAGCTTCTCTTATATCATTACGATTCTTTTCAACTGTTCGTTTAAAGAAAAATGTCCCCTGTTTGAATCCTTTAATTTTTCCATGCATAGTTTTCATCACATGCCCACGTTCAACTAAATGAAAATGAGGTGATGTATTTCGCAATGTTGCTTCTAGCGTACTGCTACTATTACCATTGATTGCCATTTTCCAACTCTTGGAAATTTTGCGTTTTCTACCTTTACCAACAGGTGATGCGCTAACTAATTCCTTTTTCATTCGGTTAGCTTCTTTCCGCATAGCTTTTTCCGCCTCTAATGGATACTCTTTAATGTATGAGTCCAATCTCCCCATGAAAGTTTTTATATCCATTATTTCCCTCGTTTATAGATATGACACATCAATTCTAACTTCGTATGCTCTTCATATGGATCAATTACAGTTTTAACTTTATAGACTACATCCTTATATCTGATTAGCACACCATCAGTTATTCCACTTCTATATCTGATTGTAATCTTATGTAATTCGTCTACTTTTTCTTTATACATTTCTAGATATTGTCTGCCACGTAACGGTTCAATACGTGCCCAAATTCTGTTCGGAATTAGCCTTACTAATTTTTGCTTAGTAATTCCATTGCTTTCAATATCTTGATACGCCAGTACTTCAATTCGTTTCGTTAATCTTCCGATTCCGTCTATATTAAGCATTCTCTGTCACCTCTTTAGGATAATTTTTAGATAGTGCAATATGACGAATTATAGGAGCTAGCGTGAATGGTAAATCATGAACAAATGTTTTTGAGGAAGTTGCCTCACGATTTTCGTACCAATGAGCAACCATATATTGAACAGCTCTACGGTATAGTGGCTCGTCAATATATGGTTTCCCAGTCATTTGCTCAATATACGTGACAGCAGCAGAGATGGATTCATCGATAAACATATCATCTTCTGTAATATCTTCATCAATTCGTAAATAAAGTTTTACATCTTCTACCGTCAACATAAATTACACCTATGCTTTCTTCGCTAATTTAACCAAAGAATTGGTATCAACAGGCTTGCCATCACAAATCATTGTAGATTTACGAACAATATCATCTGTTTCGTTATCTTCATATGTTTTTACACCAATTTGATAATTAGTATTTAATGCATAATCTTCAAATCGATAAATGAACGCTACAATATCACCTGTTGTAGCCGCATCAATGTTTTTAAGGTAAGGTACAATCAATACTCCACGGCCAAGAATAGAGCGTTCTGGTTTCCCACCCATGCCATAGTTAACACGTGCAATTGGTTGACCATTCTTGTCTGTCATGCCTTCAATGTTCATAAAGGTTTTCTTTGTCATTACCCAAACAGAACCTTCTTCATATTCAACAGGTAGTTCACCTTCTGCTTTTACGAGTGTTGCATAGTCAAAATCTTTAACATCTAATTTCACACCAGCAGCTGCATCCTTTAAAATACCTGTAGGTTGACCGTTACCAGTACCATTGATAATAGCATTCTCAATAGCTTTAACCATTGCTTTGGATACATTATTAGAAATCATATTTTCAAATGCAGATAATGCCATTACAGATGTTTCTAAAGAAATAGATACTCGGCATTGTAGTTTGAAGTGACCAAATTGGATATTACCAGTTGTTGCTTTTTGACGATCAGAACCTGTCCCTTCAGCTACCCATGTAGCCACAGGCATCACATTGCTTGTTGGAATTGCAAGGCCAGATTTAAAGTTTGTATTGGTAACTAATGGCAATACCATACCAACACTTTCCATTTTTTGAACAATCTTGTTCAAAACTGTAGGTGGGATTACTGCACCAATATCTGTAGTTAATGTGTTTTCATTTTGACGTAATTCAGCAGGAATTGGTGTATTGTTCATTACATATTGCATGAATGCATTACGATATTCTACAGAATCAAATACTTCTGCACCTTGTGCACGTTGTTCTGCTACAGGTACAGGTACTGTAGTAGCAGTAGGAACAGTATTCAAAATTGCTGTTCTACGTTCTAGTTCAGTTTCTTCTGCTTCCAATGCACGCAACTCAGTTTCAATTTCATCAAGATTCAAGTTAACTTGTGTAGTGTCTTCCAACATTGCACGCAATTCTGCTCTACGTTGTCTAATTTGTTCCAAACGATTCATATTATCTCTCCTTTTAGGTAATAAAAAAACACGCTTACTGCGTGTCTAATACTTTTTATGTCATGGCCAATAATGTTAGCCGTTTTCTTTTTTCGATATCTTCATATCTCTCATAGTCCCCATTTGCTCTAGCACTAACCGATGTGCCTTTATATGCAGGGTTATCTACAATAGATACGTCATATACCGCTTTTACTGATTTAATTTTTCGTGTATAGACTTTATTTTCTCGGTCAATCTCTTCTTCTTCACCATTAACAATAAAGGCAAATGACATTTTATTTAGATCACCACGTTTAATTAAAGAATACACATCATTTCCAATCGAAGTGTCTGCTACATCCCCTGTCAATTTCAATCCTTTTTCATCAACAGTTAATTGCAATGTTCCACTAGCAGTTCTAGCAAATAGCATACCGCCATGATTGTAATTTAATACGCATTGACTAAAATCAGTATTATCAAATGCGCCTGGTAAAATCACTTCACGATATTCATACCCAGTATATTCAGATTTCCAAATTAGTGTTTCTTCATTGAAAACTGCGGCATATCCTTCTACTGTTCGTGTTTGAATATCATCAGTATCATTCTGTATCGCTTGCACCGTCATCATTCGGTGTTCCATTTTCCGGTTCTTCCTCATTTGTATCACCTCCTTTCGATGCATTAATTTGATACTTAGATAAATCCTCATATTTAGCAAAGTTAAGGCTTACTAGGCGTTTATCCCCACCTTCAACCCCTTCATAACCAAATATTTCACGGATTTCATTCACAGTAATTGCGCCTGTAGGCAATAGTGCCTGACTTACTTTAATTCTACTAGCTACAGACATGTAAGATAATCGATTACTTTCTAGGATGATTTCATTCCCATGTCCTTTTTCACGGCTAGTAAAAAGTTTTTCTGTGAACTCCTGTGTTAGCTTAATAGCAATAGGCTCTAGTACAGATTCATAGAATGCTATGTATTCATCTTCTGTGTAATCCCCACTTACAATTTTTTCGTTAAGCCCAAAGTGCTTATACACCATATCTCTAGCAAAGTCCATTTGTCCTTTGTTGAATGTACTTATGGTAGTTGTAAGTTGTTGAAATGTAGCCTTGTTATCTAGCGTTGCAATACCACTGCCATTTGCATTTGATACATATCTTTCCGTAAATTGTTTCCACAATTCTTGTTGGTCATCTTCACGAACTGTTCCTTCAAAATTGATAATCCCACGTAGTGAATTGCCATTTTTAACAGAATTAATAATTGCTGCTTTTACGGCATGTAATAAATCAAGGTCTTCTTTCAATGCCTTTGAGTTATCCTCGCCAAATAATTGATGGGTGTTAAAATGCCTTTTAATGTGAATCACCGCATCATATAGTACAGTCATGCTTTTACCGTTAATAAACTGGAACTTCACATATAAATTATTTGCAGTGTCTACCTTAATTTCAACGCTGCCAAAATCTAATGGATACAACCCAGTAATTACACCATTTATATCACGCTGAATATAAATGAAAGCATTGTTGTAGTTAAAGTACTGTGCAACAACCTTTTCAAGAAATTCACTAGCCGTCATAAATGGGTTTGGTCTTGTACCTAATATATGATTGATAGACTGTAACCCTGCCACCATTCCATCACTTGTTCGTCTAACATGTTTTAATTTCATTTTTCCAAGATGTCTAGCAATCGTATCAGTACAATCTCTGAAGGTTGTATCTGTATATGGCACCCCACTAAAAGGTGTGAATACATTTGTATATCCATCTAAAAATTCTGCACCAGTTAAATTAGCTTTATCGGTATTTCCAAATCCAAATATTTTATTAAAGATATTTCGATAGTTCATCATTTCACCTCCTTTCCTAAATAACATTGTGGTAATCTTCTTGATTTCGTTCATACTCAACGTATGCATCTAACATTGATGCGAATCCATCAATTCTCTTCTTTGCATGAATAGATTTAGTTGGCTGGATATTGCCATTACGATCTACATCTATTTCCACGTTAGCCATACACCATTTCAATATAGGATTGTTATCATAATTTATTAATTTTGCTTCTAATTCTGCGCCTAGTGCTTTCATTGGGCCACTCAGAGTTTTCTTGCCTTGAATGACTGGGTTCATTACAGAGCGCCCAAACTCTGACTTCATATCTTCTACAAAATATGCTGCACTCCATCCGTCATACCCACATTTATATAAATAGATATCATCTTCCTCTTGTCTTTCTTTGAACCATTCAACAATCAGCCGATAATCTATTCGGTTGCCTGGTGATTTTCGTATGAAGCCCCTCTTGTACCATACATCATATGGCACCTTATCTTCTTGTACTCGTTTATCAAACAAATCTTCTGGAATCCAGTACATTTGCTTAACGTATTTCACAGGATCATTAGGCACCATAAATAATAATGTTGCACAAGTAAGGTCTGTTGTTGCTGATAAATCTATTCCACCAATCCCATATCGTGGCTTTAACGCTGCTATATCAAAAGTAGCCGTATTGTTAAGTTGTTCAAATGTCAAGAATGCTTCCGATGAAGTTTCACGAATATTAAAGTCTTTTGTTAAAAGGTTGGTAACATGGATAGGATTATTTTGTGCGGTTTTTACCTTTTCAGCTAATTGGCTTGCACTCTTAATAGTTCCTAGTCCCGGATTAGCCTTTGCCCAACAATTAGGGTCAGTCCATTCCTTTCGACTGTCTAACTCATAAATGATTGGTAATATCCTTTCATTTTGATACCCCTGTTCATCATCGTAACCATCTACTATTTGGCATGCTTCGTCATACTTAATATCGTATATGCTTTCACGCACAGTGCCAGCTGTACTAGTGATGATAGTCAATGGTTGTTCCCTTGCGCTCATGCCATCAACGATTACATCATATAGATTTTTGTCCTTGATAGCATGTAATTCATCAATAAGCGCTCCATGTACATTAAGCCCATCTAAGCTATTTGATTCTGATGATAACGGTACAAACTTACCGTCATTCACATCGCACAATATTCGATTGACTCGTACATGACAAACCTTGTTTAGCGACTTTGATTTCTTAATCATTTTCGCTGCTTCATCCCATATAATTTTTGCTTGGTCACGTTTCGTGGCAGCGCTATATATTTCAGCACCCATCTCACCATCAGCAACCAATAAAAAAAGGCCTATTGCGGCCGCTAGAGTGGACTTACCGTTTTTACGTGCCACAATAAGAATTAGTTCCTGGTATTCTCTTACTTTGGTATCTTTATCTACGAACCCAAAAAGAGCTGCAATCAAGGCTTTTTGCCATAATTCAAGCTTTACAGGCTTCCCAGCCCATTTCCCTTTAGAGTGTTTACAGAACAGTTCAATGAAATCAATTGTAACTTCTGCTCTGTCTTTGTCATAAATATATTGCTCTGGAGTCTCCAGCTTATCGACTAAATGTTTATAGACCCTACGCACACGATCAGATACAACTATGTCCCCATCAACTATTTGGTTATAGTATTCTCTGATTGGATTCATCGTTTTACACGGTCCATTAAGAATTTCTTAAATTCTTCATCATTATCTTCATTTTTAGACTGTGGCAACTCGCCAAGTAGAACTTTTATGATTGAAATATAGTTCTTCATGAGCGTGTTGTAAGCCTTCGATTCAGTCGATTCTTTTTTACCAAATTGATTATTTCCGTTGCAATATTCTTCTACAAAACCTACTTTTTCTAATTCAATTTGTAGGTCATCTAATTGCATTTCCATATGAACAGCTTGTTCGATTGATTTCTTAATTAACTTTTTCTTTTCTTGTGAAAGTTCTTTAAAAATCCTGTTATATTCTGAAATCCTCTTCTTTTTTAACTTTTCTTTTTCTTCATTTGCCATCTCCCATCACTCCTTTGTCAACTACACCCCTCACATGTGCGACCTGTGTGTTACACGAAACTCCAGCACCGGTGTAGAAAAAAATATTTTCACCATAAAATTATGGGGGGGAGTCAATCATTATCATGTTCATTATCATTTACAGCTACTAAATCACCTAACTCGTTGAATATCATCCCACGTGTCGGTCTAACTAATAGGCTTGCACCGCTCGTCAATCCATTAGGTATAGTCATAGCATCTAGCTCTGCATGTATTGCATTGTGACATTCAATGCATAAGAACATAAGATTATCCCAACCATACGCAACCGCATCATTGTTAATGTTGTTTGGGGTTAGTGGCTTTTTATGATGTACTACCCAACGTTGTCTAGCCCCATCTACCTTATTGATACTTTTTAATCCATGGCATCTTTCACATATATAGAGCTTTGATTCTGCATATGCCTTTGCACATCTTCTCCACCTATATGAATTATAGAAATTTTTAGAATACTCTTTTGCCATTTTTTTAAAATATCCCCTTTTTTCTAGACCAATACATTTTATACATCATATCCCATTGCTATACGATTAATTGCATATGCTTCATCATATGTAATACCTTCACGCTCTGCTACTTTATTTAAGCAATCATCTTTAGTTGGATATTGGCCACTATGTGTATTGATATGGCATTGTGTACAGAGTTGTATTAAGTTTTCCTTAATATCTCCACCGCCACTACCACGTGTATTAATATGATGTGGTTCTATATTCGTTCTTTGTCCGCATATTTCACAATATGGCTTGCGAACTTCTTGTATTGTTTTCTTGGATGTAATTCTTTTATGCTTCATCAATTCCCTCATATAAACTAAAAAGGACCGCATCATACTATGTTGTGCGACCTGTGTATGATGTAGTCCTTAATAGTGTGTAGTTTTTCTAGGAGGCTTGTTGAAAGTGTTCTCTTCATCCATGCCCACATACAGTATCTCATATATTGAGTGTCAAATAATAGCAACCTTTTTGTAAATTTCCTCAAAATTTTTAATTGCTCTTTTATGTAAGTTATGAACATTCTGCCTTGAACAATCTATTAGTTCTGCAACTTTTTCCCATGTACATCCATTAATGTACCTATCTACTAAAACAATCCTTTGCTTAGTACTACAAATTTGATTGATCATAAATCTGGCTCGCTCTCTCTCCTGTAAGTAAGCACTCCATTCTTTCATAATCTCTTCTGTAACCGCATCAAGATTTGCAACTTTATCCGCAATAGTAATTGGTTGCCCTCCACTTACTTTATCCTTACTATAATCAATGGCTTGTAGACTCATGATATCTTGTCTTATTTTAAATATTTCTCTCTCCTTACACCTTATATTCAAATCAGTATCACGTATCTGATTTAAATATTCCCTTCCAGTCATCGGATATTATCTCCCTGTTCCTTTAATTTATCGGTCCATTCTTTCCATGTATATATTGGTATCCCTTTTGCTATTGCAAATGACCATTCACCAATGCATCCTTTAGATGTTTCCCATTCCCCACATAATACTAAGGCATCACATTTATTTAGCATGTCCAAACATATTTTCAAGCCTTTTGAATACTGTGTATCAAAGTACAACATGCTGAAATTGTGAAGAGGTGATAGATATGTGTTGTTCTTATCTAGCATTACTAAGTTTTCCATAATTGTATCAATGGAATACTTATTAGCTTTATCTCCACCAAATGGATGCGCTACATAAATTAATTGGTTTTTAATCATTCTCTTTCCCTTCTTTTACTAGATCATTGATGTGAAATGTCTCACCCTCAACCGCATCATTTTCCAATTCTTCTTCCCATAATTTCCCCTGCGCTCTTGCACCTCTTACAAATAATTCTATTTCTTCTGCTAATGGAATAAGCTTTTCTGGTGCTTCATCTATTACACTTAGCCATGATGTGCTAATTGTACATTCATCTCCATACTTATTTGTGATTATAAGCACATACTTTGCTTCCGTAATAACCTTTGGCATTTCCTTATGCCATTTAAAACTAATAGATTTAATTTTTAGCCACTCTTCTTCAAATAGTTTGAACACTTTAAATGTTTCAATCACCAATGCTCTTGCTTTTACATATGCTTCTAATATCTCTGGTCTGAAATCGTCCTCCGTGCTTAATTGATATGTTTCAGTAATACCAGCATTATTTGCTTTCTCATACTTTACTTTCTTTTTATCCCCAAACCCAATGCTTAGTATCCTCATTTTTGTTTCCCTTTCCTACAGCTTGCTCTTCGAAGTTCAAATCTTTGTTTTTCTTCACATTCCCAATCACCGCATATTACCTTACGTGTATCATTTGTATGAAACTTCTTTCCACACTGTATACAGTATCTTGTGTATTTAAATGCTTTCTCTAATCGTTCAAGACGCTCTAGCTCTATTTGTTCCTTTGTCTTTCTAGGCTCTACTGGTTTGCCTGCTCTACAGTTTGGACACCATGTGCTATGACTATCTGGTGTAAATAACCTATCACATCTATGACACTTTCTTTGCATTGCTCCTCCTTATTGTTTAAAAAACACTAGCCATATTGTTTTCCCTCTGCGTTGCCCAATAATTGGCTCACATGGTAATAGCCTTTTTACCTTTGGCAATGTTATTTGTTCTTCATTCCATTTGAATATCATTGTTTCATTTGTTTTAAGCACCCTCCAACATTCGGCTAAGCCTTTCTTTATGTCCTCTTTCCAGTCTGCTGTTAATCGTCCATACTTCAACTTCAAATATGACTCTTCCCCTGCTCTTAATAAATGTGGTGGGTCAAATATAACAAGGTGAAATGTTTCATCTTTATATGGCATTTTTCTAAAATCCGCTATTATGTCTGGTTTAATAATTAATTTTCTTCCGTCACATAGCGTTGTTTCTTCCGTCCTATTATCCATGTAAACAGTATTTTTATTTTCTTTGTTAAACCAGAACATTCTTGAACCACAGCATGCATCTAAAATTTTTTTATTATCCATTATTTTCTAAGAATGTTCTTCCCCTCATATAGTTTCTATACCATTCTTTAATTGCATAGTATTCTTCTTCAGTATCATATGGCTGTACGCACTCTTTTATGACATATTTCTTTATCTTACTCGTATTCACTTCTATAACTTGGTTTGTTTCACCCCACCTATTACAAATAGTTAGCCAGTTTATTCTCTCTATGTGATCATTAACAATTGGCTTTAATGATTTAAAAGGTTTCTTGTACATAGCTAATTCATGTTTTCCATATATCTGTGTCCAACCACTTACTTTATTATCATCAGCCATTGTTATATTTAGCCTTACCCATAAATCTAACTTCATTTATTAGTCCCTCACAGTACAGCTATATCCTTTTAGCTTTCTCATTCTGTGTCTAATAGTGCTTACATTATCTCTAATGTATTTGCTCGCATCATTCTGTATATTCTTTTGCTCGTTATATTTATCTAGCTGCACTCGCCATTGAATGTAGCTTTCACATTTACTGTGGCATCCTACTTCTCTAAATTGGCACTCCCTGCATGGTGGTTTCATAATAACTCCTTACCCTTTGGTAAAATACTTTACTTTCCTTACATAGGTTTCTTCTTATTCTTGCTTTTAGTAGTTCCTCTGACGGAGTAAACACATAACCCCAGTATGGTATAAATACTTGTTTTGCTTCTTTTGTTCGGCACTTTACAATATGATCAAGTGCTTTACATACATTTCTGTATCTGTCATTCATGCTCATATCCCTCTAATCTATTGCCTATTACTTTTACTTTCCCATTATTCAATACAAATGCTAAGTCAAAATCTAATACCGCATCATGTTGTGGTGTGTCCTGCTGGTTGATTGCTTTGCATCTCCATTGGTATTTATCCACGCTGTAATATACTTCCCCTACCATTGGTTTATCTTGTATTGATTTACAATCAAACTCTATATGGTCCTTTTCGTATATTCTTTGCCCTGTATTGTCTTTTGCTTCGCTTCCTCTACATAGTGTTCCGTCCTCAATAGGTACCCATGCATATGTATCATTTTCTACTGATAGTAATCTTATTTGTGAGTAGCTTTGCTTTATTTCATCACTGCTTACCCATTCTGACCTGTTTAAGTTCTTTCTTAGGCCTTTATATACTAATGGCTTCATGCTACCTCCTCACATATGGCATTAATCCCACGTTTCTTTAGGAGTTCATGTATCATCAGTCTACCTTTTTGTGTCCATCGTGTTGATACTTTGCACTCTAATCTCCCATCAGTAGTCATATATGTATGTGTCTTAGTCTTTGTGTACCCCTTATGCATTAGATCACTGTACAGAATCCATTGACCATTTACGCTACGTTGAATGTGTGCTTCATGGAGTATCTTGTTTAATGCAATCGCACTTAATCCATAGTCATAGGCAATTTGTGTTACAGTCATTGCATTTTGTGAGCTTAAAATTTTATCTACGTAGTCAACCTTTGGCTCATATTCCGCTATTTGTTGTTTCTGTTGCTCAATGATAGCCTTTGATTGGTTATGTGCTTCTACTTCGTCTGCGTATAATCTCAATGCTTCTGGTAGTGTCTTTGGGATATGTGGATCATAGCTCCCTGTTTTTCTAATTTGTGGAAGCACTTCACTAGTTACCCAGCGTTTAAATTTCTTCGCACTTGGCATCTTTGATTTCAATATCAAGGAATATAACCCAGACTCATTGATTAAATATGTTTCCCTCTTTTGGCCTGTGTCGGCAATTTGCCAACGCAGCTTATCTTCTTCATCAATATGTTTTCTGATTGCATCTGCAGTATCTTTATATCCAAGTGCAGTTGCTACGCTCTTGGCCACAAAGTACACTTCATTTTCAATAATGATAGTTCTTAGTTCCCCAAACTCATTACTGTTAAATAGTGTTGTTACATGGTTCATAACTTCGCCCCCTAGTTTTAGGTAAGGGCGGATATACCGCCCACCTATTTTATTTGTTTACCGCATCAAGTCTTGCTGTTAATTCTGCAATTTGTGCTTTCATAGCTTCAATTTCTCCGTCACGTTTCGCTTGTGGTTCATATTCACTATGTTTACCAAATTTGAAAGATGCGCTTACGTTGTACATGTTTTCACTGCCAAATGTACCTGCAATGCCAAGTAATACTTTTTCATTTGGTCTGTAGTATGCACCTAATGCCACTGCATTGGCATTTTTATAGTGACCATATGCTACAGATGTGCTAAATTTATCATCTTTGTTAAATTCCATTGGATGTAGTCCAGCTAATGCAGCTGCACTTGCACCCACTTTATTAATTCGTCCGTCCAATTGCTTAATGTCTGCTTTTAAATTTGTTAATGTGTTGCTTGCTTGATGTTCTAGCTTATCAATGCGCTCTTCATGATTTTTCAATACACGATCATTAGCCTTGATAGCATTTTTATTATTTGCAATGTCCGCATCATGTTGTGCAATACGTTGTGTGTTATTTTTAATTGCATCCTTATGATTTGCTAGTGTGTTATGTACTGCAGTATTGAATTGTTGTTGGGCATCTAGTGCTTTATCAATATCTGCATCCATTGTATTAATGGCATCATATGCAGCATGTAGCTGTGAACCATTTACTGCATCAGTGGAAGATGCATCCACTCTGCCTGCTGCAACATTCTGTACTTGGCGAACATAGTTTTTTACTCCGCCAAAGCCTGCACGTTGTTTACTGCCTACGCTTACTACTGATGTTGCATCTGTACCTGCAAATACATATGTTGTATTGTTTACCATTGCTTGCAATTGATTAACTGCATTGTCTGTTACACTATTCGTTCCTAGTGCAACGCTATTTGGCTTATCCGCTACAATATTATTGCCAATGCCTACCGCATCAATTGATGTTACTACTGCATGAGTGCCTAGTGCCATTGCACCTTGGCCACCTACTTTACTATTCGCACCAATCACTGTTTGCTCTTGGCTATTATCTACGCTTGTATTGTTATAGCCAATGAATGTACTTTGACCAGCATTGATAGTGCCATTATTTGCCCCAATGATTACATTGTTATCACCTACTACATTATTGTTTCTTCCTAATACAATTGTGCTTGTACCGCTTACTGTTGTATTCACTCCAAGTGCGGCACTGTTATAGCCTGTTACTGTTGGTTGCGTTGTATTTGGCTCTGTAGGTCCTACAACTAGATCACTTGCATATGCACCATTAACTACTGCGCTTAATACCATTACTGCTAACATTACTTTTTTCATTGTTTTCTACCTCGTTTTGTTTTAATTCCTAATTTTTTACAAATATTTCTAATTAAGCTTTGACTTACTTCTAATTCTTCTGCTATTTTCCTTTGGCTTAGTCCTCTGTCAATCAATGGCTGTAACACATCTGCATTTATTTGTTCCTTTAATCCCAATACTTTTAATGCATTTCGCTTATCCATTGCACCGTACACTACCGCACCTAGTGCCAACCAATTTATGCAATTCATCGGAACACCTGCCATGCTTGTGTTTTGCATGTTGCCCTCCTATTTTGCATAAATCTTTGTAGGACTATATGCAGGGCAATCTTCACATTCTTCTTTTTTCAGCCAATGTAAAGTGCCTGCTGTTTTGCCTTTGAATACTTTAATTGATGTCTTCCCTTTGGGGCATGATGCTTTTACCCATAGCGCACCGCTTTTTGCTGGTCCAAATGAGTGGCTACATATCTTTCTTGGTCTACCTCTTCGCATTTACTTCCTCCTAGAATGGAATATGTTCATCATCGTCTACAAACCCATTTTCAAAATTGCTTGGTGTACTTTCATTCTCTTTCAAGCCATATGTAAGGACTTTGGCCACAATCTCTGTAATGTATCTTTTCCCTCCGTCTTTTTCATATGATCTAGTTCTTAGCTCACCATTTACTGATACAAAATCACCTTTCTTTAATCCACTGTATTTTTCCGCATCAACCCAGCATACAATGTTGTGATATTGTGTACTCTGTTGCTCATTCACATATTTATTTGTTGCCATTCTAAATGTAAGTACTGGCTTTCCTGTTTTTGTGTATCGTAGTTCTGCATCCGCTACTACATTACCGCTTAAAAATACCTCATTTACGTTTATCATTTAATTCTTCCTCCCATTTTTCACATTCTTTACTAATTACGCATAATGCCATTATTGTTACTCCTAGCATTGCCCCTATCACAATGCCTATCCCTAGTAGTGCCATGTTTTACCTCCTCAATTCTTATCAATCTGTAAAATCTATAAGGATAACCTTCATCAGATACAGACTCAACTACACTATCTGTTTCCACGTAATAGCCTTTTGGCGGTTGGATGTAATCTCTCCATTCGCTTGGCTTCAATATTTCTGTTTTTACTTTTGGCTTTTCTAAATTTTTGCTACTATTCCACCTGCGCTTAAATGCATCTTCTTTATCTGAATAGCAAGCACTCCTTTTTTCTTTCACAAAGTAGCTCGCCAATCTTACTGCATCTTCGGCTCTTCCTTGATATAGCATCAACTTATGCATGCCATGTGGCCAAAGTTCATTCAGTTCATCCGAATATAGTTCTGCATTATTGATGATCATGTGGAAATGTATTCTTTTTTTTCCCTCCGCTATGTAAATGTATTTCAATTCTTTATCCATTTTTTTATATCTACGTTTAAGCCGTCTTATAAAATTCTGAATATCTTTCTTTGCATCTTCCCATGTTGCAGGCTGTTCTTTATATGTGAGTGTGATGTAACAATCATTTGTAGTGAAGTTATTATCAATCAACATACGTAGCATTGCTTCTGCTTGTTTTTCATTTTGTTTTTTCTGTGCTTCTGGTGTGATGCTTTTCTTTTTTACACGTTTGCCATTCTTTCTATATGTTCTTGATGTGTGATAATCAAGTACCTCTATCATATTTTTAGATATGACTTTTTTACGCTTCCTCATCGTAATTACTCCCCATGGTCGATTTGTTAATATGTTATATCTAGTTAATAAGAAAAGCCTTGGAATAAGCTTTTCCCTAGTCTTTTATGCCCATGTGTGATATAATTACGTTAGGTTTGGTGCGTAATTACGTGCCTGAAAGGGCTACTTTAATCGGTAGCCTTTTCTTTTTGCCTAGGATAATTGCAATGCATGTCACCTTGTTCAATCTCTAAATATTGGCATGCATCGCAATGTTCCATACATATAATTCCTTTAGCCTGTCTACAGTGTATGTAGGCATGGCTTTTTTTATTGCACTCATCACATATGCTGCAGTGTTTACTCATTACAAGTCACCACATCAAGCAACATCCCTCTTGTTCTCTCTGCTAGATAGAAAGTATATTCCTTAATTGGTCCTTTCCCTGTAACTCGCATTTCATAACTACCTGCTTTACGCTTCAAGAATATGGCGCATCCATTGGCCAATATTGTGAAGTCCATGCTATTGGCTTTGTTATTTACAGTTATGCTTGTAATACATTCCTTAATAATTTCAGCTTCTTCTTTAGTGAACTTTAAATATCTTATTAGTAGGTCCATTGCTTTTTCTTTTTTTAGCATCATTGTTTATCACCTCCTTAACCCTGCCTAACATCCAAATTGTGATGCCAGTTGTTATTGTTAATACTATATTGATTAATATTTGCCAGCCTTCTGCTTGCTCAATTCCTCCATATAGTCCTAGTCCCAATACCCCCAAGCACCATTGCACGGTTGTTATTAGATTTATAATGTTCATCTTCTATGCCCCCTTTAGCCACTTCATGTGTTGCCCTTTCATCCATGCTTCAAATTTTTCTACATGTACCAGCGTTTGTTGCGGTCCTAGTTGCATACAGATTTCATTAAATCTACCTTCATTGCGGATCATATCTATTCTTCTATAGATATACATCTTGCTCCGTCCCCATATCTTAGCCAGTGTACTTATAGGCACATACTTTGGTTGAACACTTTCCATTTTTACTACTCCTTCTAATCACGTCTTATATTTAAATAATCCACGTTAGTCTTTATCCCTATTTCTTTTAACTCTTCAAGGCCTTGCTCTAATTCTTTTTTTGCTTTAGATAATCGTTCATATGCTTTAATAAATTTTTCGTCTTGCATTTTGTCTATATTTGCTTCAATTGCAATTATCAACATTAATACCCCTCCCTCTATTTCATCTTTCTTTCAGAATTGATATAATCACCTTGAAAGGAGGTGAAACTATGTCCGTACATAACAATGCTTTATCCCTCTTGAGCCAAATCTACGATGCCCAAAATACTAATGGGGCATTCAATATAGCAAGAGATATATTTGATTCTCTATCAGTTGCAGAACGTCATTCATTAGAAATGCAAGTAGAATATTTAAAAGAAGCTGGTTTTGTTAAAAACTATATTCCATGTACTGGTTTACCAATTTCTTTAAAACTTACAGCTCTAGGCATTCAAGAAGTAGAGAATATTCAAACTAATACTTCTAGTACTAGCATCAACATAATGGGTGCTAATTATGGTATTGTTGGTGATAATAACTCATCTAACATCATCAATAACAACTGCTCATTTTCTGATGTTCAAGAACTTATAAAGTCTTCTGATTTTTCCGAAGAAGATAAAGCATTATTATTAAAAGAATTAAAATCTTTATATGATCGTATTGAGATGAAAGCACCAATTGAACAAGGTATGCTTTCCTCAATCGCTGATAAAATTAAAGATTATCAGCCTTTACTTGGTGCAGTTTTAAGCTCTCTTACTACTTTCTTAACAACACCTAAATAACGCTCAGATTGTTTACCAATTCCAAATGCCTTTATTACAGCCATTGTGATAAGGGCATTTTCTACTTCATCCCCAAATGCTTTCGTATACCAAGCGTCTTCAATTTCTACTCTATCCATAATGTTTTTCATTTGAATAAATGTATCTGCTAAATGATTTACAGCCTCATCAATAGTTAATCGGTTGTCATTCTCTACTAAATTGCTATCAATTACTACGTTAAATCCATCACTTTGTGCTGCTTCAATTGCATTTAACAAGTTTTGATTTTTTTCACTAATCTTTTCCATATGTGCCTTTAGTTTTGGATTTATTTTAATTTCTACTTTCCCTTTAATTTCTTTCATTTATGCTCCCTCTTTATCTCCTCTCTTAGTGCTATAATTAGCTTGAAAGGAGGTGTTCATGATGAAACGTGACTTAGATTTAATTCGAAATATATTGTTTACTATTGAAAACTCTAATTCTATTGATGCATCTTTGACTTTAAATAGCCTGTCAAAACTGCATCAAGACCAAGAGCTTATTCTTTATCATGTTTTTCTTCTAGATGATGCAGGATTTATTATTGGCATAATCGATGAAACTGCGCCTTATATTTCCATTACTAGATTAACGAACGAAGGTCATGATTATTTAGATACAATTCGTGATGACTCTGTTTGGAATCAAACAAAAAGTACACTCGGTAAAATAAGTGGCTCTGCATCTCTTGAAGTTGTTAAAACTATTGCTTCAAAACTTGCATTGACTTTTCTTGGACTTTAAGTTCATCCACAACTACTTCATCAATCATATTCACTATCGTTTTATATTTTGATTTTTCACTGTGATCATAATGTATTACTTCTTTAATAAGTTTCTTAGCTTCAATTAACTTAACAATTCGCCTTTGACTAATCTCTTTTTGCATTTCATTCATTAATGCATTACTATTCTTTTCCACTTGTATTACCTCTACTAATCTATAACTTGTATATTATGCAAGTTATTATGTAAAAAAATATCTACTCTACTAGAGCAGTCTAATCCAAGCCAATCACTAATCATTGTAGCCTCTACTACATCAAATTGTGTTTTTCCATTCATTTTGCTGTTAATGGTTGTAATAGATACTCCTAATAACGCTGCTAAGTCTGCATATGTTTTCTTGTGTTCTACCAACAACCCTTTCAATTTTTCTAGTTTCATCTTTTCACCTCACTTTACTTGCACCATATGCAAGTTTCTAGTTACATGATAATCCTATTAGAAAAACCTGTCAACCGCTCTATGCAAGATTTTATAAAAGTTTTATAATTTTTCTTGAATTTTATTCAAGTTTATTGTAATATAAGATTGTAAGGGCGATTCTTATTTGGAGGCATATTATGAGTATCGACGAAAGAAATACAATAAATAAAGAAATAGGAGAAAGAATAAAAACTATTAGAAAACAAAAAGGTATAACATTAGCTGACCTAGGAGCAAGATTAGGTATTAGTGAAAGCAATATGCAAAGATATGAATCAGGCAAAATTGCTAGTGTTTCTATTGATTTTATTAATAGATTAGCTCCTATATTAGAAGTAAAGCCAGAATGGTTAATTGGTTGGGATAAGGATGATGCCTCTCAAGGATATTATCTAGATCATGAAACCGCTGAATATGCTGAATACCTTCGCACTCGTCCTTCTGCTCGTTTATTATTTTCCGCATCACGTGGCATTTCCAAAGAAGATATGGAAAAAGCAGTTGAATATATTGAGCTTTTAAAATTAAAACATAATAAATAATACTATTAGGGGTTGTTAGTGTGATTATTAATATTATTGAATGTGATATCCCAAATGTAAAAGCTGTTACATCTACAGGGGATGATGAAGGTGTTCACAATATTTACATCCGTAAAAATATGTCTATTGAAGATATGCGAAAAGAAGTTGCTCATGAATTATTACATATCATCAATGAAGATTTCCACGTTGACCAGCATGTTAACCTCATTGAACATATGGTAAGACGGAAAGAACTTACAGATGATGTATTAGATGAAATAGATTTCTATCATCATGTTCTTTAATTGCATAAAAAAATAAGCCCCCACCGCAGTGAGGGCCATTAAAAACATCATACCTTAGAGGTACTCTATTTTTACTCCACCATTATTATACCATACCTCTAAGGCTTATTTCTTATACTATTTTTAGCCTAGGAGGTATTTTTAATGTGGTGTGAAACCGTAACTACCAAAGCTGGTATTACTAAATATAAATTTCAAGAACGCTATATAGATCCTTATAGCGGTAAAACAAAAAGAATATCTGTTACATTAAATAGTAATAGTAGACAAGCATACAAAATCGCACAAGCCGAATTGCAAAATAAAATTGACTTGGCCACTAATACAGATATTGCCAAAGATATGACATTGAATGATGTTGTATCTGAATATCTAGAATCTAAACGTGCTTTTAGAAAATCATCTACACAATATAGTATGGATAATCTACACAAACAAATTATGAAATGGTTTCCTGCTGATATATTACTATCTAAACTTTCACCATACATTATCCAAAGCACATTCGATAAATTTGCTTGCCAGTATTCCTACAACTATACAAAACTTTCCCTTAGTCTTATTCGACAATCATTAAAATATGCAAGGCGCATGGAATATATTCGGGATATTTCATTCTTAGACAATATCGAATTACAAAAGCCAGTAGCTGATGTAGACCGCATCAAAAAGCAGCGTTCTAAATTTCTAACTAAAGATGAACTAAAAGATTTACTATCACAATTAGATACTATCAATCATCATGTATCCTTATTATGTGAGTTTCAATCTTTAACTGGTCTTAGATTTGGTGAAATGGTAGCATTACGCACTCAAGACTATGATAGAGATAATGCCGAAATAGATGTAAACGCTACTTTATCTAATCGTGGTAGCTTTTCTGACCCTGCTATGCGCCTTCCACCAAAGAATGTTCATTCTATCCGTAAAGTAAAATTAGATGCAAGGGCTGTACAAATTATTAATCACTTTATAACCGCCAATCAAGCAAGGCGATTATGGAAATCTAAATTCGCTGACCTCGGTTATATCTTTGTAACAGATGGTGGATTGCCATATGATCTACATTATGTGAATCGTATTATAAAAAAACTTGGTTTTCCCAAACCAGTAAGCACTCATACCTTTAGACATACTCATATATCTATTCTTGCTGAATCTAATGTTCCGTTAAAAGCAATTATGGAACGTGTTGGCCACAATGAGCCACGTACTACACTTGCTATATATACTCATGTAACAGATGAAATGAAACAGGAAGTAAATGCAGCAATTACTAATATGGGTAAAGTACTTTCAAATAAATAAAAAATGAGCCACCGCATCATGTGCAGTGGCTTTTTTCGACCCTCATATAAAAGGGGCAAATGTTTGTTTTTAAAAGGGGCAATAAAGGGGCAAATTGTTGTTACAATGCGTTACAATTTGTTACTCTTTATCTCTCAAATATCCTTGTAATTACTTTATATATTACAGTTTGTTACAATTCGTTACAATCTGTTAATCAGTAAGTAGAAATGGTGCGGATTGAGTGTTTATACTCAATACTCCGCCACATTACTACATTATTCAAACGCTACATTTTAAAAAGGGGC
>OIFN01000174.1_pt1 | contig 34942 bp, 32 predicted proteins | sample 1582091 | NCBI WGS metagenome assembly OIFN01 (sample SAMN07501064, study PRJEB24779) | human gut metagenome
TAGATTGGGTGGATTCCGATTTTATAGGTTGGTATAGAGTAACAACTAAAAATGGAAAAGTTGGATTTGTTAATGCTGAATTTGTTAAGAAACTTTAATAAAAATTGAATGTTATTTTTATTTTATGTTAATAAATAAAAATTTTATTGATAAAATAAATATAAAGTCTATATAATTAAGGCATACTCTACTTTAACTATTAGATAATTAAGAGGAGAGATAGGCATATAAATATATACGCCTATCTCTTCTCTTTTTAGCTTAAATAAGTATAAAAGCGTAAGTGATTTTAAACACCTTTATCAACGCTTTAATCATTTAACTATAACCCAATTATTAATATACTCAAATTTATAAATTATATTCATGAAAAATAATAACTTTATCCATTAACAAAAATGTTATATAATGTTAATTAATAATTCGAAGAGGTGTTTAATATGGGATTTCTTGATAGTTTAAACAATAAAAATAAACTTGGCAAATATTCACTAGAATCAGATAAAGTTGAAATAATAAAAATTAAAGAAGTATTAAAAGAGCAAGAAGAATGTTTGTGGTTTATTTCATCTTCTGTTTTTAATAGAATATGGATTGTTTCTGTAACAAATATGAGATTAATTTTAGTTAGAAAAAAACTAAATAAAGAATTGGAAATAAAGAGTTTTTTTATTGATGAAATAAATGAAATTGATGTTCAAAAAGGATCATTACTTAGTAAATTAGTATTAAAAATGAATAATGCTAATATAGAATTTAGTAATGTAGAAAATTTATATTTGGATAAATTTTTAGAACTATTAAATACACAGATAAATGCTAGACCTAAAGAGTTATCTAAAAGACAAGCTGAAAAGCAATATGAAAAAGAAAGATTAGAACAGTTAAAAAGAGATAAAATTCCTTATTGTCCTAAATGTCATAGTACATCATTAACATATCAAAATAAGAAATTAAGTATTGGTAGAGCTGTTACTGGTGGAGTATTATTAGGAGGCGTAGGAGCTGTAGTAGGCGGATTAAGTAGTAAAAAAGGTTATGTCAAGTGCTTAAATTGTGGTCATAAGTGGAAGTTATAAAATATTATATTGTGGGAAGTATTAAAATGAAAAAAAGTTAGATTTATATTAATTGTTTGTGTAGTTTTATTTTTAATATTCTGACTAGATGATGCTATTAGAGGTTTTAAAGATGGATTTATGAGTGGAAATCCATTATAAGGCAATATAAATATATATGGAGATTTAAATGAAAAAAACGTCTGATAAAATTAATAATAAAGAAAAAGAAAGAATGGAAGAGATTTATGGAAAAATTCATAAGAATTTTTTGAAAGACAAAACTGAAAGAAATGAAATAGATTATTTATATAAAAAATTATATTTACATTATATAAATTTAATAGAAAATAATAAGTTGGATATAAAACAAGAAATAGCTTTTATTGAATTAAAAATGAATAGACATGAAAATGAGATGTTTAGATATTATATTGGTTTATTTAGTGGAATAATATCTGGTACATTTGTTGCCTTGATAACAGTGTTAATTGATAGTGATTTTTCAAAAGAGCATTTAATTCTATCAACACTTGGTATTGCACTAATATTTTTAATTATATATATTATTATTAAATTTTCAAAAAAAGATATTAAAGGAATTTCAAATGAAAAATTATATTATTCAACATGCTTATTAGTTTTAAATGATCTAGAAGAAGAGTTGCTTTAAAATAGTATGTTTAATTACATACTATTTTTTTATATTTACATACGAACGTATGTTCTGTATAATTGTAGTAAAGCTAGATGAAAAGAGGTTTTATTATGGTTAAAAATACTATGCTTAAACCACCAATAGTAAGAATGGGGGGAAAGTCACGATTAAGAAAAACAATAATAGACATGCTACCAGAACATACTTGTTACGTGGAGCTTTTCTTTGGAGCAGGTTGGGTTTACTTTGGTAAAGAACCATCTAAAGTAGAAGTCATAAATGATATAGATAAGGAACTTATAAACTTATTTAAAATGATTAAATATCATGGTCCTGAAGTTGAAAGAATGTTAGATTATGAATTTTCAGGAAGAGATATATTTGAAGAATATAAGAATTGTACCGTTGAAAGATTAACTGAGATTCAAAGAGCTGTTAGATTCCTGTATATGATAACTTTAAGTTTTGGAGGTAAAAGTGGTAACTATGGTTATGGAACAACAAGAAAGCCATCACAGCAAATATTTATGACTGAAACTTTAAAGGATATTAGAAAAAGATTATCTAATACACATGTTGAAAACTTATCATTTGAAAAGATTATAGATAAATATGATAGGGAGTATAGTCTCTTTTTTGTAGATCCACCTTATTTCGAAACTACAGGATATCAAGCTAAATTTGGAGAAGAAGAACATTTAATATTACTAGAAAAGCTTAAATCTTTGAAAGGTAAGTTTATATTAACAATAAATGATCATCCAAAGGTAAGGGAATGGTATAAAGACTTTAATATTAAAGAAATAGAAGTGTTATATTCAGTTTCAAGAGAAATATGTGCAAGGAAAAAGAATAAAGAGTTAATAATAAGTAATTTTAATATTGAATTATAAATATATTAGAGTAAAATTATCGACTTTTTTTAATTCAAAATATATTATATAATATATTTTGAATTAAGATGTTTGGAGTGAGATTATGAGTGTATATTCTAATTTAAGAGAAGAGCTTATAGAAAAAAGAGGGGCAATTTATACAAATCAATTAACTATGTCTGTTGGAGAAATTATAAATTTATATCAAAATGAAGAGGTTAATTTAGAGCCAGCATTTCAAAGATTATTTAGATGGAACTCTTTCCAAGAAACTGATTTTATAGAATCTATATTATTAGGATATCCAATACCAGCAATATTTGTGCTTCAAAGAGAAGATGGAGTTTGGGATGTTATTGACGGTGTTCAAAGATTATCAACTATATATCATTTTGTTGGAATTTTAAAAGAAGACAATAAAGAAAAAGAACCATTAAAATTAGAAGAGGCTAAAATACTTAATGAATTAAAAGGTAAGTATTATGATAATAAAAAAGATTCTGTTAAACATGTTAAAGATGATGAATGTCTTGATATAGCAACTAGAATTGATTTTAAAAGAGCATCTTTTCCAGTTATATTATTAAAGCATGGTAGTGAAAAGTCTTCAAAATATGAATTGTTTAAAAGATTAAATACTGGAGGCTCACATTTAAGTGATCAAGAGATTAGAAATGCATTAATTTTAATGAGTGATGAAGAAATCTATAGAAAGATGGAAGAATACACTAAAAGTGATAATTTTAAATCAGTGTTAAATTTATCAGACAATAAATATGAAATTAGAATGGAAATGGACATACTAACAAGATTTATAATAATGCGAAATTATAAAGGAATTGAAGCTAAAAGTAATGGAATAGATATTAATCAATTTTTAGATGATGAAATTAAAAATATTATTGAAAGTGAAAAATACGATATAGATTTAGACTTAAAAGTTTTAAATATATTGATAAAGTTTCTAAAAGAAGAAATTGATGAAGAATATGGTTTTAGAAAATTTGATAATATAAAAGATAAATTTACTGGTTCCTTTAATTGGTTTATTTTTGAAACATTAATTTGGGGATTAACAGTTGAAAATGATATCGAAAATGTACTTTTAAAACACAAATCTTTAATTATAGATAAAATTAAAAATTTAAAAAGTGTAGGAGAATATCAAAAAGAAAATGGTTTAGCTAATTTAAAAGTTTTCCAAAGACTTAAAGAAGCTAAAAAAGAAGCAAAGAAGGTTTTTGATTTCAATGAATAGTAAAATTATGGTAGAAGAGTTCGTATCAAAGATTGATGAACAATTAGCAATTAGAAAAAAAGAGTTAACTCAACTTAAAGAAATAATTGATGCTAGTATTGAAATATCAAAAAAATTTATTCTTATAAGAAATACTATACCGGCTATATATGCTAATTATGAAGGATTTTTACAATTTGGATTTAAAGAGCTTATTAAAGTTATAAAACAATTTGAAGGTAATAACTATTATTTAAATAAAAATATTATGATGATATCAATACTAACCAGTCTTGAAAATCATATAAATACTCAAAAATCTAAATCCGAAAGGTTATTAGAAATATTTAATGATTTTTATAATAATAAAAAAGTTTTAGAAAATGCTAATTTAGATAAATATATAATAAACCATGAAACCTTATATGGTACTTGTGAAATATTGGGTATAGATCTAAATAATATAATTAAAGATGAAGAAAGAATAGTTTTTAACAAAGAAAGTTTGCAGATTTTGTATGAAAGAAGAAATGTTATAGCTCATGGAAATATATCAGAAGGGGCAGTATATACTATTCCAAGAAAAAAAGAAATAACAGAAGGTCAAGTTAAATCAGCTTATTTAGATTGGAATAATCATTACGAGTGTGTTATGGAAACTTTGGATATATTAAAAGATATTTTTATTGATTACTTAATAAGCGAAAAATTTCTAGAGAAATAGAATTTCTCTAGATTTTTTTCGTTACCTATAGTAAACTTATTCTAGTAAAAAAAGATAGTACAGGTGATAGAATGAACTCTATGGAAGAAACAATAATTAATTTAATAGAGATAGAAGAAAATAAATATATTAATAGTACAAATATAAAAACACGAAAAAGTAAATCGCAGTTTTTTACAGATAATAATATAGCTGAAATTATGACTAATTTATTAAATGATTTTAATTTTAACAAAAAAAAAATAAAAATATTAGAACCTTCAGCAGGTTTTGGAATGTTATCATTTAATATAGTTAAATATATTGTAAATAATACAAATATTGAAAATATAGAAATTACAATGTATGAATTGGATAAAAATATTATAGGGAGTTTAAGTAAAATTAGTAAATATATTTATAATTATTGTGAAAAAAATAATGTTAAATTTGAATATACAATAAATAATAAAGACTTTACAAAAAATAATGCAAGCAAATTTTATTCAAATAAATATGATCTTATAATAACGAATCCGCCATATTCAAAAAGTATAAAGACATCCGCTATTTGTAAAATTCTTAAATTAGCTAATGTTTCTATAGAACAGGTAAATCTTTATCAAGTTTTTATGCTGAAATGTTTAATGCTACTAGAAAAAGATGGAGTTTGTTTAACATTAACTCCTAGAAATTATCTAGTTGGTAAATACACTCAGGATTTTAGAAGATGGATTTTTGAACGTTATTCATTATCAAAAATACATTATTTTAAAACTAGAGCTATATTTAAAGAAGTAAACCAAGAAGTTATAATTTCTATGTTTACCAATAATAAGAAGAGTAATATTATATCTATTTCTAATAATTCTGACAGTTTTAAAACTAATTTTGAAAATATTGTTTTAGAAAAAGATAAGTTAATGATTGGGATTCCTAATAATATAGATAATTTAAATAAAATTAATAAATTGAAAGATAGTGGCTTAAAACTTATCGATTTAGGAATAATTTGTAAAGTAGGACCAATAGTTCAATTTAGAAATTTAGAGTATTTAGATTTTGAGAAAAAAAAGGATTATAGTCCTTTTTTAATATTATCTGATATAAAAGATAACAATATTTTATTTAGTGATAGAAAAATAAAGTTTAAATATATAGCAAATCAAAATCCTAGGATAACTAAAAATGAAAATATGGTTATTATAAGAAAAGTAATTGATAAAGAAGAAGAAAATATAATAATAGGAGCTGTTTTAGAGAAAAACTTCTTTGATAGCCCTAAAATAGGTATTGATAGTAATCTTATTTTTTTCTTCGGGATTAATAAAGAATTAACATCGTTACAATGCTTAGGCTTATATAAATATTTAACTTCTGAAACTTTTAAAAACTATTATTTAACTATAAATGGAACGCATACAATAAATATGTTTGAATTAGAATCAATGTATTTTCCTGATATGAATACATTGGAAGAAATAGCTAAAAATAATTTAATTATATAAGTAAAAAGCTAGCATAGTTCTAGCTTTTTTTATTTATTATCAATATTCAGAAAGAGAGATATCTAAATGTGGATAAATTTTATAATATAATTAAAATAAAAGACTAGGAAAATTCCTAGTCCTTTATTTCGTCAAAAAAACGTCAAAAATTAGTTTCTTTTTCTTTCAATATATTTATAGGGATTTAAACTTATAATAGTATTGAAAGTTAGTATTCATGTCATTTTTTATATTAATCTCTATTTTATTCTAATATAGAAAACTTACAAATATGTAATACAAGTGTAATCTAATTAAATATGAGATTTTTACTTAAGAATATATAATTAAGTCAAGGGTTGAGAGAAACAAACAAGAAAATAAATTAAGATATATAAAAGGAGAGAATAGATTATGAAAAAAGCAATGGATTTAGTAAGAATATTAGTTAAGGTAACATTCTTAGGATATAACGAAAAAGAGGATTTAAGATAATAGAAAAAGTGTACAAGCTAATAAAATAGTTGAAACTTAAGAAAAGAAATAAAAACTTGAAATTAAAGAATTAAAAGGAGAGATAACATTATGAAAAAGGCAATGGATTTAGTGAGAGTATTAGTTAAGGTAACATTTTTAGGATATGATGAAAAAGAGGATTTAAAATAATAAAGACAGATGGACAATATAAATAGGATTAGAAAAGAGAATTATTATGTATATGTTAGAATGAAAAAGATTTAGAGCAGAGTAAGCTTTAAATCTTTTTTTTTCCTTAAATATTTGTTTAGTTTATAAGAATTCATTTTAAGTGAGTTTTGATTTTAACTAAGGAATAATTAATTTTAAAGTATGTTGTATATGATTTGGGGAATGATTTCATTTCTGACTTTTTTTCTATATTTTAGTTCACTTTCAGTTTTTCCATTATATATTGATTTATTTTTTATTGAATTATCAGAGACATTAAAAATAGCTGCTATTGGTATATTGCAAATTGAACAAGCTTTAAAAGCAGCAGCAGTCTCCATTTCAATACTTTTACAACCTAATTTCATTATATAATCTAAATGTGCAAATTGAGCAAATATAGTACCTACACTAAAATTGGGTACTACATGATAGCTAACATTATTATCTTTGCATATTTTTTCTGTATTCTTAATTAGAATTTTATTAAGCTTAGTATCTGGATAGTATTTATCACCAAAACAATCTTTTGTTAAGTCTTTTTTTAGGTATCTGCATACACCATCACCACATACTGACAAGGTAGGTACAATAATATCACCAATATTTATTTTCTCATCTAAAGCACCAACAGAACCAATAAATATAATCTTTTTACAATTAGAGTTTCCTAAGGCTAATATTACATCAGTACAGACACTTGCCCCAATTCCAGTTTTTATGTATGTAATATTCTTATCAAATAACTTACAATTCCATATCTTAATAGAAGTATCCACAATTAATTCAGATTCAATGTCTTTGAATATAGTTGGCTCCCACCAAGGAGCTATAATAAGATTTTCTTTAATTGCTTCATCATTACATTTCAATACAGATTTACAAAGCGTATCTTTCTTTAAACCATACTTTGTATGTCCAGCTATTAGAAAATTATACATATTACCCTCCAAATATATATTTCTATAATATTATCTTATCATAAATTGGGATGATTGCTTATATTAGTGAAAAAGATAATTAACATTTAAATTAATTATTTACAGTATTTTGTAGGTTGTATATAATAGTTTTTAATTAATTAATTTCAAATATTTTCATTAAGGTTAAAGAATTATTTGATTTTGAGTAATTAATGGTGAATAAAAGTTTGTAAGGCATAACTTGTTTTAGATCTTAGTTTATTTTAAAGAGAATTATGAGAATAGTTTTATTGATTTTTTTGTTAAAGTGAGAATAAGTTATGTTTTATAGGATAAAGTAAGAAAATTTATGGTGTAAGATAGGGGGGAATACAATGAATAGATGTGAATTGTTATTAATTGTAGAAGGGGACACAATTGAAGTAGAGGCAAAAGTTACATTAGAAAAAGAAATGAAGTTTAGTTTTGCATTAAAAGACTCTTTTAATATGTTATATTCTTCTGCTAAATATGAAACCGAATCTACAGAGCCTAATTTTATTGGGAAGTGCAATAAATATATTTTAAAGGAAGAAACTGAGAATTTTACTTTAAGATACAGGGGAAAACCCTATGGATTTTGTACTGAATGCAGTGATGAAAAAGTTTTATTATCATTTTATTGTGCTTGGTATCCAATTTTAGATGATTTTTTATTTGATGATATTAAAGTAATTATAAAAGGTTTAGAGAATTTTATAGTATTAGATGCAGTAAAAGAAAAGGATTTCTGGATCTTTAATAATAAAATACCCTTTGATTGCAATATAAGAGCCTTTAATAAGGATAAAGTATTTTCCTCAGAATGTGATTTCATAAAAATATATTCTGGAAGGGAAAGCGAATTAGGATATATAAATAAAATAGTTGGAGAGTTACATAAGATAAATGAATATTATAGCAGAATATTAGGAGAAAAGGAAAATAATAAGTTACAATTAATTTCTACTGGTATAGAAAATAGTGGTGGATATTTTAGAGAGGGATTTATTGTATTACCATGCTTAGAGGATAATGATAAGTTTATATATTCATTTTTAGGACATGAATTGGCTCATGCATGGCATATGGGATATTCTGTTACAACATATGATGATTGGCTTAATGAAACTGGAGCTGAATGGAGTAGTTTATCATATATATTAAGTATTGGTAAGAATGATTTATATAACAAACAAATTCAATATGCAATAAAAGCCTTTGAAGAATATCCTATAATGAAACCCGAGGATGGGTCAAGACCTAGAACAGCACACTTTGGAGGAGTTTTGTTATTTGATAAAATTTACGAAAGGTATGGGTTAGATACAATAAATAAGTTATTAAGGTTAGCCTATGAAACAACTCCTAAAAATACTGATGAATTTTTAAAAAGAGTAAAGGGTGATTTTGATACTGAAATTTATAATATATTAAGTGAGTCTTTTAGATAAATTTTGATTTATAGAAAATAACTTAATAGTTTCAATAATGTTTGTAATAATCTATGCAAATATAAGTAATCGTTTCTAAATGAAATTTTAGGGGGAGATAATATCAATTTAAATTAGAGTAATCTTATTAAGACTAAAGTTATTTGTGTATTAAACAACCAATCAATTAAATAAAATTTGTAAAGGTAGGTTTTAGCATTGAGAACATATGAGAGTAAAGAAGAATTAAAAAAAGAAATTGATAAGTATTATAAAAAATACATTGCTGAATTTGATAATATACCAAATAATTTAAAAGATTCAAGGTGTGAAGAGGTTGATAGAACACCTGCTGAAAATCTTGCATATCAAATTGGATGGACAACTTTAATTTTGAAGTGGGAAAAGGATGAAAAAGCTGGTTTAAAAGTAAAAACTCCATCGGATAAATTTAAGTGGAATAAATTAGGGGATTTATACAATTGGTTTAATGAAGAATATGCTTTTCTTTCATTGTCACAATTAAAGCTTCTTTTAGCTGAGAATATAGAAAATATATATAAAATGATAGATTCTATGTCAAATGATGAATTATTTAAGCCACATCAAAGAATATGGGCAGATGAAGCCACAAAAACAGCAGTCTGGGAAGTATATAAGTTTATTCATGTCAATACAGTAGCTCCTTTTGGTACATTCAGAACAAAGATAAGAAAATGGAAAAAGTTAATGTTATAAATTTATTAATTATTTTGAGTATATGGAGTGAGAAATATGAAGTTTATAATAGTTGGAAGTGGAGGCTGCGTTTCATTACCTAAGCCATTATGTAATTGTGAGGTATGTAGAGAGGCAAGGAGTAAAGGGAAACCTTATTCAAGATGTGGTTGTAGTTTATTTTTAGATGATATAAATCTTTTAGTTGATACTCCTGAAGATATTACTTATGGAATAAATTATTGTGATATAAAAGAGATTGATAGAGTTTTATTTAGTCATGTTGATCCAGATCATACTTTAGGAATGAGAGTTTTTGAACATCTTAGGCTAAATTGGTTAGAGGCATCTTGTGGTAAGAATTGTGAAAAACCAATAGAAGTATTTGCATTAGAAGATGTTATGAAAGATATAAATTCAATAGGATTTAAGTTTGGCTCTTATTTAGATTATTACGAAAATGTGAGAAATCTTATTAAGAGAAAAACTGTAGAGGAATATATATTTATTAAAAATATAAAAGTGAGTTTTATTAAAGTAAATCATGCAACAGTATTTGTTTTTGAAAAGGAAGGAAAGAAATTAATATATGCACCTTGCGATGTTAAGCCATTTCCAAAAAGCAAACTCTTTCTGGATGCAGATTGTTTAATTATAGGAAATACCATTGTAGGGGAAGTATTAAAGGATGGTTTTATTTTGAAAGAAGATAATCCTTTAAGAGATGAATTATTTACTATAAGTGACATTGAAGAGTTGAAAAATAAATATAATATTAAGAGGGTAATCATAACTCACTTAGAAGAGGATTGGGGGAAATCCTATGATGACTATGTTGAGCTTGAGAAAGGATTAGATGGAATAGAGTTTGCTTATGATGGAATGAAGATAGAAATCTAATTTATGAGGTGATTTTATGAGTATGAAGATATTGATGATTGCTTTATTTATTTTATTAGGAATAATGTTATCCTTGGGTAAATGGTCATTTTTAATAGCAGGATTTAACACTATGACAAAGGAGGAAAAGGAAAAATATGATGTTATGTCCTTATGCAAATTTATGGGTAAACTTATGTTTATAATTGCTTTCTGTATAACATTATTTACTTTAAGTGATATTTTTATGATGAAGATACTATTTAATATCGGAACTGTTATATTAATAGTTTCAATAATATTTACAATAATATATCTAAATACAGGAAATCATTTTGAAAGAAAAAATTGAAATTATATAGTAATATAAATTAAAATGGAGCAAAAAACTTTTGCTCCATTTTTGATTGAATTTTACTGGAATTTGTGTTGATATTTTCAATGTGAATTAATGTTATATTAAATTAAGTTTAACTTAAAACAATAACTTAGTGTATATTATGTACACTATGTTCTTGTTTTAAATAAGATAAATATGGTTTATTATTTATTTGGTTATTAAGAAAGTTTTGGATTAAATTCTTAGAGTTTATTATATCTGAATCTTTATTTACTATTTCTAATATTATTTTTCCATTATATTGAGGCAACAGCTTACTAAATATATGCTGGAAGTCTATTTCTCCATGTCCTATAGGTAAATGCTCATGAATAACATCAAAATGTCTATCTGCAATATGAAGAATTTTAGGATATTTAATATTAATTAGATCTTGTAAGTGATTAATATTATATATATGAGCAATATCTAATAAGAATTCTAAATCAGCATTTTGGCTAAATATCTTTTGAATTTCATCAGTAGTTGTAAAAATTGGACCAAGTTTACTATTGTTTTCTAGAAAAAGATTAATTCCATGTGGTTTAAGTATATTTAAAGCGTATTTAATATTTAGGTTTAATTTGTTTAAGGTTTCTTCGTCTATATCTTCATTTTCACATATTGGATGGATTATTAGTTCTTTGTGATTTAATTTATTTAGGATATCTAATAGTTTGGGTATGTGCTCTTCAAATTCATTTATATTTAAAACGGCATGAATAATAGTAGGAAAGTTATATTTATTTATAGTGTTAATAAAATCTTTATCATCTTCATGTAAGCATAATCCCCTATTGTCATACCATAATTGCATAAAGTCAAAATTATTTTCTTTTGCAAATTTAAATTCATCCTTATATCTATTGAAAAATCGTGCTAAACAACCTAACTGTGGCATAAGTAATCTCTCCAATCATTTAAAGTAAGTTTTAGTATATAGGTACGCTTATTCTTAAAACTTTATATATATTTTGTAAAAAAGTTCCTTTTAACATAAAATATATAGATTCTATCATTGATCCCATCCTCTTTTAATAATTCACAATTTACATTTGCTTAATAATAATATTATAACATAAATTACAATATTTTCCTCGGTGGACTTTTATAAATTAATAAAATACATTTAAATTTTAGGAAGATATTAAAAGCTTAATTTTATTAAATTGTTTAAGTTTTTTTAGAGTGTTTATATTAAAGAAAATTTAGAATAATTTAGTTAAGTATTACAAAAAATATTTTGAGGTGATTGTTATGAGAAGGTATAAAATGGTAATAATTAGCATTATTATTTTACTTTTAATAAATAATATTATGCATAGTAAAGTTAGTTATGCCTTAGATATAGCTAATTTAAAAAATCAAGTATTACTTTCAGAAATACCTAATGAAGATATATATTTATATGCTTTAGATTCTGATGAGGGAAAGGGTGTATATGAAGATATACTTCTTAATGTTAAAGGTAAAAAGAAAAGATTTAATTGGATTGTTGATTCAGGATTATCTTTTAGACCTGAGTTGATACTAACTGATATTAATAATGATGGAAAAAAAGAATTAGTTATAATAATAACCACAGGACATGGCACAGGAATAAATACTCAAGAAGTACATATATTCAAGGAAGAGACTTTGGAAGAAATTAAGGTACAGAACCCGTTTGATATTATATCTAAAAATGTTAAAACAAAAGTATATAAAGATGAAAATAGTGTTAAAGTATATATTAATATAAATGGAAAAGAGTCTGTCATTAGCAGTAAAAAATTAAATGAATTATATAATGATCAAAACAATAAAAAGAACTTTGGTGATACGTTATTTTTTAGAGATTTTGTAATATATGAAGTTTACAATGAAAAGCTTAAGGCAATTGTAGGTGGAGATATTTTCTTTTGGAATTATATTGTTAATATAAAAATAGAGTATAAATTTGAAAGTAATATGTTAGTAGTTGATAAAATTTATTTTGATGTAACTGAATATTTTAAGGACTAAAATGTTAAGTTATATAATAAAATTTTAAATATGAAACCTAATTATAGCCTACTTAAATATGAGATTTTTATTTTAATTAGTTCTAGAGAAATCAGAAATATTTTAGTATGAGATAAGACTAGAGAAATTTTATTTTTATATAAATTTTCTTCTAGTCTCAAATTTTGTGGCATTCTATTAATTACTTTGATTTGTTTTAGTATAATGTAGTATTTTATTATTCTTTATCAATTAGTAAGTAATAAGGTGTTAAGTCTTGATATTCTATATTTCCATTGGCTTCATAAACAATGCTTAAATGGCCATTTTTAAAGGATAGACAAGAATAGCCACCACCTAATTTGTTACCATCTTCAGGATAAGGAATACATATTTCTTGAACTCCTTTATATAAGTCATCAAAGTCAATCATATAGACAGCAATATTGTCTCTTATATATTCACCTTTAGTGTTTTTAGGTGCTGAAATTAAGCCTATTCTATGTCCATTTGAAGTAGTAGCTTTAATAAATGAACCTTGGCATCCAGAGCCCTTACCAGTTAAAATTTTACCGTTTAAAGGTTCATATATTTCCCAAGTGGTTCCTAAATCATGAGAGATGTATGCTGCCCTATAGCCAGAGTAATCATATCTTGTACTCATAATTAAAGCGCCATCTAATTCTATTACCATATTTTCGGAGGTGTTTGAATTAGGAACCTTGTTTCCCATTGTCCATGTTTCACCATTATCCTTTGAATAGATAATTAATGAATAATAGTTATTTTCATTATTTTCTCTTAAGGAAATTTGTGCTGGCATAACTATTGTTCCATCATTCATTACAATACCTGAGCCAACTCCTCCTAGCCATCCAATTGTATTGCTTGGTTGATTTTTTACTTTTGAAGAGTCCTTAGTTAAATCTATTTTATTAGACCAAGTTAATCCATTATCATCAGAATAAATCATTTGGACAGACCAATCACTTCTTCTTGTTGAGGTAGTCATTGCCCAGTTTCCATTTGTGTTCCATGAGCCTGCAATCAATATTATTCTACCTGTATTTGTAATAACTGTTGTGGAGTCCATTACACGAGAGTAGGTAGAGTCAATACGATTGTTTTTCATTGCTATGTCATAGCTCCATGTCTTTCCAAAATCAGTACTACGTGCAGAAGCTATGTCTATATAAGCATGGTCATCAGGACCATTATAACGAATATCTGAAAAGGTTAAAATTGTACCATCATTTAATAATTGTATATTGGGAATTCTAAAATACTTTGAATTCCATATGTTATTATCCTTGTTAAATAGTATTAGTGGTTCTGGTTTATGGCTTATATCTAGATTCTTTTCAAAGGTATTATTTTTGTTACACATAAATATAATCTCCTCCATAAAATTCATATTTACCCATTCATTTAAAAGTTATTTTTCATATAAATAGGCATAAAAACCTAATTATTAAAAACTCCTATCTTGAAAAATATAGAAGTTTTTCAAATAAATTATAACAGCATTTGAAATTCTTTACTATGGAATAATGTAAATATAATTGTTTTTGGAGTTTTCTATAAAATTTTAGTTTTTATAACTTTAAGAAGGTTTAAGTTTAATAGCTTTAATTTAAGGAGATTTTAATAAAATAATAGTTTTTAAAGAAAGGAAATGGGAGTGAAAAAATTTTATATTTCAGAGAATCTTTAATAAAGTAATAATTTCTAGAGAAGTTATTAAAGATAATTAGCCTTCTTTAACAGTTAGGATGATATAGAAGGATTGAACTCTAAAAGTTTTAAAATATAAGGTATTAAACAAAGGACTTATATTTTTTGATATAATTAAAAGGTGAGACTTAGAATTATTATAAACTGTGAGGAAAAAGATGAAAGTAAGAGTACCAAATTATTTTAATGAATTTAAATGTATAGCATCAGAGTGCGAAGATACTTGTTGTGCTGGATGGGAAATCGTTATTGATGATGAAACCTATAAGCGTTATGAAAATGTGGAGGGTGAATTTGGAGAAATCCTAAGAAGTAAGATAGTTAAAAGTGATGGGGAAAATATTTTCCTTTTAAATAATGGGAACTGTTCCTTCTTAAATGAAAAAAAGATGTGTGAGATTTATATTAATCTTGGAGAGAATCATCTTTGTTATACTTGTCAGCAATTTCCTAGATATACTGAAGAATTTTTAGATTTAAAAGAAGTAGGACTATCTTTATCATGTCCAGAGGCTGCAAGAATTATTTTAAGAAAGGCTGAAAACACTACTTTTAATTTAAGTGAAGAGGAGAGCTTAACTGAGGATGAAGACTACTTTGATGAGGGAATTGATGCAGAGGTTCTTTCAGAGTTTTTAGAGTGTAGGAATATTGTTTTTAATATTATAGAGCGTAATGATTTAGATTTAGGAACAAAGGCAGCCTTAGCTCTTGAATTTGTTAAAGAGGTTCAAAACAAGATAGATTTAGGTGATATGGATGAAATCTCAGAGCTTATGGAAGAGTATAGGGATGAAAATTTCGTAAATACACTTGTAAAGGAACTAGAAAGTTACAAGGGGAAAGAAAGCATAAAACATAAAAACTTATGTGAATATTTAAATGTTTATAAGAGCATAAAGCATATAAATTCAAATGATCCTTTAGGGCTAGAGAAAGCATTAAAGTGTTTTGAAGGAAATGAAGAGTTTTTTTTAAGAAAGCACAAGGAATTTAATGAGTATTACAAAGAAAACTTATATAAGTTTAAAAACATACTTGTATACTTTATATTTAGATATTTCATGAAAGCTATTTTTGACTATGATGTCTCTGCTAAGATAAAGTTAGCTATAATCAGTACATTAATGATTAAGGAACTTGCTGTAGTTAGATTTATAGAGAATAATAATGAATTTACAGAGGAAGACATGGTAGAGGTTAGTCGTATTTACTCTAAAGACATTGAACATTCAGATGAAAATATAGAGAATTTACAAGAGATATTTGAGACAGAAGAAATATTTGAAGTGGATGAAATACTACCTATGTTAATGAATGACTTCTAAGTATAAATAATAACGATTATATTATTTATAGAAAAATACTATAAGTATTAAGAAAGGCTTTTTTAATTTACCTATACATATTTATAATTTAAGCATTAAACTATAAAAAAGAAAAGAGTATTTTAAGTTATATATTTATGTAATTTAAAACACTCTTTTTATTTTTAGTTTTACTTAAAAGGTTATTTAAACCATTCACTTGGCGATGGATTAAAATAGTGAGCGTTAAATTCTACAAATTTATAATCTTGTATTCCATAAAGTTTAAATGGTTCCTTTGATAAGTAGGCTTCTAATTTTTCTACAGATTTTGATTTAATAACAAATATGCCTCCACTCATGTCTGATTTAAGTCCAGAGACTAATATCATTCCTTCATCCATTGCCTTTTGAGTATAGGCCATATGTTCTTTCATTATATCTTCATTAATCTTATCTGAATCTTTTAATATACCTTCAACAATAAAATATTTCATTTCTTATTCCTCCAAAATTAAGTACTATAAATATATTATAAACTAATAATTAATAGTATTTAATAATATTTACTAAAATAAACTTTGAGGAGTAGAGATGGAATTTCATTTAAATAGGTTTTGTTTTTAAAAGGTGATTGTAATAATAAATAACCCTAAATTAAGAGTAAATTTAGTTTGTTAAAGATCCTTTTTTGTATAGTCTATATAATAGATAGGCCATTGGAACTATGCTAATTATTTGAAAGCCATTAACAAACTGGAGTATTTCATGCTTAGCTAGTGGAGGTGGAAGGGTTGCAACTAGGTTATTTAGCATATGCATGAATATAACTAAAGGAAGAGACCGAGTTTTACTGTATACAAATCCTAAAATAATTCCTAATATAGAGGCATAAACAACTTGGACAGGCTCCCTATGAAATAATCCAAATAAAAGACCAGAGAGAATTATAGGTGCTGCTCCTCCTTTTATCTTATCTATTTCGTTAAAAATTAATCCTCTAAAAAGTAACTCCTCAACAATTGGTCCAAATAAAATTACAGATAAAAATATAAATATATAGGCTTCATTATTTAAGCTTTCAGATATTTGAGAAAAATTTTGTAAGCTATTTTTTACAAGGGTAATAGAGGATAATATTGTATCTGCAAATATGAGCCATAGAGCAGAGAGGCCTCCCATACCAATTGAAATTAAGGCGTATTTAGGAATATCTTTTCTTGGAAGTTTATTAATAATTTTGTTCTTGTTATATTTCTTACATTTATATATAAGAAGATAAACTAACATGGTTAAAAAACAAGCAAATCCATCAATCATAAAGAAATTTGAGTCAATAAAATTAGGAGGTAATAGTCTTAAGGGGGTATTTGTTATAAAGCAGCAGAATAATAAAAATAAAAGAGAGCCTATAAAGGATAAAATGTAATATAGGACTAGAAAAATAAATATGTTTAGTATGGCTTGAAATAGTTTAATGATTTTTTTCATGATTCACCTCAATTTATAAAAAATAGTCTAATGAGCTTTTGTGATAAACTTTTCCTTAAATTTTCTTATTAAAGAAACTTACATAGCAAGGGTTAAGAAGATATTATTATAAATTCTCTTTTAAATGGAGGTTAATATATAAAGTATATAAAAATAAGTTTAATAAGTTTTTATTACAAACCCTTACTTTTCTTTGTGGAGATAATAAAGATCTTATATCTAAATTTAATAAGCCTTATGATAAATACTCAATTTAAATTTTGATTAGTGCTATAAGTTCCATAATTTTTAGCTTGGGAAAGAACCTAGATGAGATAATATATGGAATATAAATTAATTATATGCATAATGTTTATGGGAAAATAGCTTAGCTATTTATAGAATTAATTAGGGAATAACTGATAGTACCAAGGGGGTTACATATTATTTATATAAACTGCAATTTTTATGGTAGTAAGAATAATGGATTTTACAAGGAGGTTTAGGGATAAAAGATAATTAATGTTTATAATATATTTATTGATAATATGTTATAAGAAATTGGTTGTTTCAGAAGAAAAAACTTGTAATAATTTATATTTATTGATAATTATTATTTTAAAATAAAGTTTTATGGTATATAATGTAAGAGTAGTAAATTTTATTGAGAGATTTAATTTTTAGGTAGCTTAATATTATCTGCCTAATACATACAAAATTATTACTCGACATAATAATTTTATGAGCTAACTAAAAGTTAATATTTTCAGAAAGAGAATTAAGCAGTTATAGGATGAATTAAAAGTTTGTCTTATAACTGCTTATATTTTTTCGTTGTCTTAATTTTGTAATATTTTCTATCTAAAATATTAATAGAGATATATTTAGAGGGAGAAATTGTTTTTTTTATTAATAACAGTAATAAAAAGGGATTGGCTTTTAAAATAATTATGAGTAATTAGATCTTAAGATGAGGTGGTAGTATGGATTCTATTAAGGAACAAATATTTCAGCTAGAAAATGATTTAATAAAGTCTGAAGTGAGAAAGTCAGCAGAGAAAATAAATGAAATATTATCAAATGATTTTGTTGAATTTAGTAGTTCAGGAAGTGAATATCATTATAAATGTGGAGATGTTTTTCAAGATGAAGAGGATGAGAGAACATTAGATTGGGAAATATTAAATTTTAAGGTGAAGAAGGTTGCAGAGAATTGTATTTTAGCCACTTACAGGGTAATAAAGCATGATGAGTTAGATGAGAGAAAGAGATATTCCCTTCGTAGTTCTTTGTGGACAGAGGAAAATGGAAAGTGGAAGATGTCTTTTCATCAAGGAACACTACTAGCAGGTAAAGAAGGAAGAAGTATTTTTTAGCATAATTAAATAGAATATTTGATTAATATATCAAAGAGCTTGTATCAGAATTTAGTAAGTATAAGACTTTATTAATATGTTTTTAGAGGGTTTATCACTTAAATTTTGATAGAAGCTTTTTTATTTAGTATAAAAAATTTGTATTGATAAAGTGAGTGGTGAATTTATAAAAAAATGGTAGAATATACATAAGAAGGTGTGTTAAATGAAATTAAGAAAGCTTAATTATTTTTTAAAATACTTTCTTAAAAATTTTATATAGACTTAATGGAATATTTGTAGGGAGAAGGGTTTTGGATTATTAAAAAATGCTTAAGTAAGGGGGAATTATGAAACATAAAAAAGAAGTGTTTATAGCTGCGCTTATAATAGTGTTTTTAATAGCTATAGGACCAAGTATTAAGAAGCAAGTGAGGATTTATACAAAAGGTAAAAATATTGAGAAGAGTTATTCTAAATATTCATTATATGATATTTATATAGCTCATGGTGAGGGATTAGGATTAATTCAAATTAATAATATTGAAAAGGGAAATATAAATTACTCAAAGATAGATAATATCAATGTAAAGTATGATTCAGCTAACTTTTTATTTATTGAGAAGGATTTAGGGGGAGATATATATGTTCCTTATTCCTCTGATATAGAAAATCCCAAGAATGCAAATAGACTCTTAATTTTTAATGAGGGAAAGTTAGAGGATGAAATAGAGTTTGATGATATAAGAAATCCACAGATAGTAATAAGTGATAGGGAAAATAATAGGATTTTCCTTGAGCAGAATATTACTGTTCAACATGAAGATTCTCAAGGATTAAAGCTAAAGGTGATTGATACAAATAGCAAGGAAGTAATTAAGGAACTTTATTTAAAGGGATATATTAGAGATTATTATGTGGGAGAAAAAGAGATAGTTCTAAGCCTAGAAGGGGCTGAGAAGTTAGGTTTTTTAGATGCACAGGACAGAAGTTTATATGCCATAAATAGAGAAACTTTAGAAGGAAGAGAAATTAGTAAAGAACCAATAGGCAATGTGGTTAATGCTCTATGTGGAGATTCTAAAGAGAATAATGTAATATTTACTAATATAACTTTAAAAGAAAGTGGAGATTTAGATAAAAATGAAATTATTGTCATGGATAGTCAGGGGGAGATCAAGGAGAGAAAAGAGGTTCCTTATGATATGAATGGTAGCTTTTATGGCAATGAGAAATATGAGTATGTATTAAATGGAAAAATTCATAATAAGAATAATGGTTTTCTTATTTTTAATAAGGAGACACTTGAGTTTGAAAAATTAGTTGATGATGTAAAGGATATAAGTTATATAGAGAGTTTGGATGGTTACTTATTTATATTAACTAGAGATTCAAAGTTATTTATATATGATGAAAATACTTTAGAGCAAATAGGAAGCATAGAGTTAGAGGGGGAGGTTTCACACAGGATGAAGGTTATTAATAGAAAGGTTAAATTGTCTTAAGAATATGATTAAATATATAGATGGGGGGGATTTCAAATGAATACTGCTCTTTGGATTTCAATAGTCGGTGCTATTTTTTGTGGGGTTATAGCTGTATTTATTGAAAATAAAGAAAAATAATTATATTTATTATGGAGAAATTAGTAATGGGAAAAGGTAGCATTGAAATAAATATTGATAGAGTAATATTTATAGGCTTAATAATAGAATTTATTTGTACAGCATTTATATTTTTTAACTTTACAACACTTTATGAGAATTTGAACTTAATAATAGATTGCTTAATGATTTTAAATGTAATTATATTTATACTTAGTGTAATTTATTTTAAGTACAATAAGAAATTAGCTTTAAGATATACCATAATAAGTTTAATATTCTTTTTCTTTTCAGATAAATCAATGTATAGCTTAATACTGGTTATTATTTTAATAATGCAAGGTAAGGTAATGTACTAAAAACAGAAAATAATTTTAAAAGAGAATTGAATTTTTCATTCTCTTTTTTTATATTTATTTATAAGATAAGAATTTTTATTTGGGGTAAATTATTTATAAGATAAATATAGGATATAAAATTATGGAACACATAGATAGAATGTTGCATAGGTGGATTATTTACAAATTGAAAATTATATAGAAGGTGTTTTTATATGGATAAGATAAAGAATGAAGTTACTAAGGAAGTTAAGGACCTTACAAAAGAGGATTATTTAAGCATATTGGAATTTTTAAAGAACCATGCAGGGGAAGAATATAGTAACCCTGAAAATGAGGAAAATATTGAGGAAAAGAATAAATACATAGCTTTGAGAGAAGAGGCACAGGAGACTTTAAGTAAATTTAGAGCTATTGGGGATTTATTTAAAGAAGAGGGCTTAGTTTATGAAAAAAAGGGAGCTTCAAAGTGGTTAGTTGCTGCAAGGGTTACAAGGGTTAGAAACTATCTTTGGATTGAGCTTAAGGAGCCAGAGAAGATAGGATTTTCAACTAGCATATCCATATTTGCAGATAAGATTGAGGAGGGAAATAAGCTTAGATTTAGGGTGGTTTTAGAAACTAAGGATTTAAAAAGTGATGAAGGGGACTATGTTAGACATTTTAGATTTTTAGAGGAGTTAGATCCTGAGGAGGATAAATTTGAGTACTGGGATAATTATAGTGATTATAGTTATTTAGAGAGAGGAAAAACAAGTGATATAAGGGCTTTAATACAGGATGTTAAGGAAAGAAAAGAGTTAAAACTTCAAATAGGAAGAACCTTATATTATGAAGATATTAAAAGAATTAGCAAAGAGGAAATAAGAGAGTTTTTTGAAGATGCAGTTAAGGAGCTTAAGCCTTATTATGACTTAGCTGTTGAAGGAGAGTATTCCTTATCAGGGGAGGAAGAGCTAGGAATTAATGAGGATGGAGAAGAGTATTTAGAAGAACCAAAGATTCTTAAGGTGAAAAATCAAATTCTATATGGTCCTCCAGGAACAGGGAAAACTTATAATGCCATAAATAGAGCTTTAGAGATTATTGATTTTAAAAAGTATAAAGAGTTAATAGGGAATGAAGGGGAAAGAGAAAAAGTAATTAAGATTTTTAATGAACTTTTAGAGGAAGGACAAATAGCCTTTTGTACATTTCATCAAAGTTATGGATATGAGGATTTTGTGGAAGGCTTAAGAAGCAATGAAAGTGGAGCAGGATTTGTTCCTAAGGATGGGATTTTTAAAAAGCTTTGTAGAAAAGCTTCAAAAAGTCCTAAAAACTATGTGCTTATTATAGATGAAATTAACAGAGGAAATATTTCTAAAATCTTTGGAGAACTTATAACCTTAATAGAGGATGATAAGAGACTTGGAGAGAAAAATCAGCTTAAGGTTACTCTTCCATATTCTAATGAAAGCTTTGGAGTGCCAAAAAACTTGTACATATTAGGAACTATGAATACAGCAGATAGATCCATAGCCTTACTAGACACAGCCTTAAGAAGAAGATTTGAGTTTTTTGAATACATGCCTAAGGAAGAACTTTTACCTGAAGATGCTTGTGGGATTAATTTAAGAGAGTTTTTAAGGGTGATTAATGAGAGGATAGAATACTTATTTGACAGAGAACATACAATTGGACACTCTTACTTTTTGAAAGAAGACCTTACCTTTGAAGAACTTGTTTCCATAATGAAAAATAAGATTATACCTTTGGTGCAGGAGTATTTCTATGGAGATTGGGAAAAGGTAGAGCTAGTCCTTGGAGGTGCTTGTAAAAAGGGAAGAGCTAATAGATTCATAGAAAAGAGTAGAATTGACACAAGAAAACTTTTTAAGGGAATGGGAGTGGATTCTTATGGAGAAGAGTATAAGTATTCCATAGTGGAAAATCCAGAAAAAGAGGCCTTTCTAAATATCTATGAAGATGAGGAATAGACAATGAGGCATATAATTATTAAGGAAAGCTATGAATCCCTTAGGATTGTAGATGAATTTATACTAGATAAAATAAGAGAACAAGGGGATTTAGAGAGTAGAAAAGACTCTGAAAAAGATAGAAATCACTTAGAAAGACTAAATTTAGGTGATGAAAAGTCTAATGACTTCTATAATCATATAGAAAAGGATTATGATAAAGAGGATTATGGAAAAGAGATTTTAAAAAATAAAAGTGACTTTATTAAGAAGAACTCTGGAGAAACTTTTTATGAAAGCAGAGATGATTTTAATGAGGGTGAAGAAGATTTTTATGGGAACTATAGCTGTGAAAAGATAATAAGCAGAAGAGAGGCTCATGAACTTTATAACTATGCTATGTCTAAAAAGTTAGATATGGATAATATACTTTGGGAAAGAGACACCTTAAGATTTATAAACTATGTTGGATACATGAGGCTTTCAACAGTTTCCATAGAAATACTTCCTAAAATAAGCATAAATCATAGTGCAGAGCTTGAAAGAAAAGCCCTTTTAAATATGCTTTCTAAGTGTGGAGTTTTGAAGGTTAATTATTCAGAAATCAGTTCATTAAAGTTATATAAGCAAAGTCTAAATGAGATACTGGCATATTTATTTAGTGAAAAACTTCAAAAAGAGCTTGGGAAAGGAGTCTATGGGGAGTATGTTTATATTGAGGAGAATATAAATTCCTTAAAGGGAAGCTTAAGGGTTCAGGAGCAGATTAAGAACATGGCTTCTCATAGTTCAAAGGCTTTTTGTAGATTTGAGGAGTTTTCTAGGGATAATAAATTAAATAAGATATTAAGCTTCTTTGTAAAAGAAGTCATGAAGAGTGTGAAAAACAGAGAAACCTTAAGGCTTTTAAGAATTTCAGAGATGATTTTAGGAGATGTAGATGAAAGAAATGTTACCTTAAATGAGGTGAATAATTTTAGTTTTAACAGGTTAAATAAACCCTTTGAGGATGCTTTTACCTTAGGAAAGATGATTGTTTTAGGAGAGTCAGCCCTTGGAAACTTAGGAGGAAATAAGGCTTATTCTATACTTTTTAAGATGAATGAAATTTTTGAAATTTATATAGGAAAACTTTTAAAGGAACTTCTTTATGAAGAAACTGTTCATATGCAGCATTCAAAATATAAGCTTTTAATAAAGGAAGAAACCAATAGAGGAGTGTTTAAACTTATTCCTGATATAGTAATTGAAAAGAATGGAATAGAGAGTGTAATAATAGATACAAAGTGGAAGAGTGTAGAGAGTAAGTTTAATAGGCATGGAGTTAAGAGAGAAGACCTGTATCAAATGTATGCTTATCTTACTAGATATAAGAATGTAAGTACAGTTATACTACTTTATCCTTATAATGAAAGAATAGAGGGTGAAGAGGGAGAATATTTAGAGTCTTGGTACTTAGATGAGGAAGAGCATAAAAGAGTTAGAGTTTATGCAGTAAACCTTGAAAATGAGAAAGAAACTTTAAAATCCTTAGATAAAATAGTTAGAAAGTATGTTGAAGAATAAATTAGATTAAAAGGGGAGATAGAAAATGGGATTTTGGATTTTTATGATGGTTATGGAATTATTAATACCACTTATAATGATTATTTTGGGTAAGCAATTTAGCAAAAAAGCACCAAAGGAAATTAATTATTTTTATGGTTACAGAACTTCAATGTCAATGAAAAATAAGGACACTTGGGAATTTGCACATAAATATTGTGGAAGGCTATGGCTTAAAATAGGATATATTATGTTTGCTATATCTTTTATTATTATGTTATTTGTCCTTGGAAGAGGTGAACAGGCTATAGGAACCTTAGGAGGAGCACTTTGTATGATTCAGTGTGTAGTTTTAGTTGCCTCAATATTTCCTACAGAGAGAGCTTTAAGGAAGAATTTTGACAAATATGGTAATAGAAAAAATGTGTAGTTTTTTATTTTATTAATTAATTCTGAGTCATTAAAGAAATTATAGGTGGATTGTCCACCTATAATTTTTTATATAAGAACTTTGAAATTGCTATTTAATATTTTTTTCCTATATTAAAAGCATTTCCAATAAAGTCACCTATTTCCCAATAATTATTGTCCATAGAGTAAATAAGTGGATTTATCTTCTTTGTATCTGGAAAACCATTTGTAAGTAGGTCTTGGTTAACATAAGTTTCTATTATTTCACCAATAAATACTTCCATATCATAAATTTCAATTATCTTTGTTACTTTACATTCCATATTTATTGGACATTCCTCAATCATTGGAATTTTATTATTACTTTCATAAAAACACTTAAAAATCTGTGATTTATCAATATTATTTCCTGAAACAAGTCCACAATAATCAACTTTATCAACTAAATCTGCTGAAGGTATATTAATACTAAACACTTGATTTTCTCTTATGCCTTTATTTGTATAATGATCCTTTTCCATTGATATATAGATAACAGCAGGGTTAACGCTTATTATTCCGCAGTTTCCTATAGTTGCAAAATTAGATTTATCATTTATAACTGTTCCTATTAATACTGATGGTATAGGATAAACTAAAGGAAGTTTATTAAATTTAACTTTTGACATTTTACCACTCTCCTAACCTTTTTATTCCATATAAATATATTAACTTAAAATTGTTTTAAAAAGTAGTAAGTTAATATATAAATTAGAACAGTTCCCCAAATAGTTCTGAAAAGTATTTTAGTTTTTTTTACACCTCTTTTTTGCAAACCCTTATCTTCTCCAAAGGGAAATATTACATGTAAAGCAGGTACTATTAATGAAATAGCTATGAATAAATATTTTGATATAGGATTATTAGGTAAAAACATTATATTAATAAAGAAAATTAATAATAGTATTATAGAAAAAATCTTTACTGGAGTTTCAGTTTTTTCTCTTTGTTTCATATATTTTTGGTATTTAATATTACAAGGCTCAGAGCAGCAACAGCTTTCACTTGTTCCTTCATATGTTTTGTCACAGTATTTACATCTCTTAAGTATTAAATCATCCATAGATTACCGTTGCCAAAAATCTATAAAAATCTATAAATCTTGTTTAATTCCCTGTTCTACGAGTCAGATTTTGAAAACTATAAATAGTAATCTATTTTCCTTTGATATAACTCTCCGAGGGCGTAAATTCGGATACAACGCATCCTACATATTAGCATTATCTTCTTAGTGATGTTATGCTAATTTATATCTTGAAAGATTAATACTTGCGTTTAAATCTCTATCAATAGATAAGCCACAACTACATTTATAAACTCTATCTTTAAGTTTTAAATCTTTTTTAACCTTTCCACATTGACTACAAGTCTTTGATGATGGATAAAATCTATCTGCTACTACTAACTCAATTCCTCTAAATTTACACTTATATTCAAGTTGTCTTTTAAATTCATAAAAACCTTGTTTTCTTATGGCATCAGATAAATGTTTATTTTTCATCATTCCTTTAACATTTAAATCTTCTATTACAACTCTATATGGCTTGGTTTTCACTATACTTGTTGTAGTTTTATGAAGATAATTATTTCTAATGTTAGCCAATCTTCTATGGATTTGTTGTATATTCTTTTCAAGTTTTATTATATTTTTAGTTTTGACATACTCCTTTCCTTTTTTATTTTTTTCATATTTTCTACTTACTTGCTTTTGTAGTCTTTTTAATCTCTTTTCGATTTTCCTAACTACATTACTTTTATTTATATTTTTAAATACTGTACCATCAGAGCATATTGCTAAAATTTTTAAGCCTAAGTCTATTCCTAATGATACATCTGTTAAATCTTCTTTAACTTCTTCTTTTTCTATACCTACTGAAATATACCAGTACTTGTTATCATATGATATACGCGGATTACTATACTTAACTCCAATAGGTAATTGTTCATTAGTTTTTATCCAACCAACTTTTTCAATATTAACTAATCTATTTTCTTTAACTTTTAGCTTTATATTATCGTTATAAAACGATTTTTTGCTTTTTCTCTTACTCTTAAATCTTGGCTTATCTGCTAAACCTGTAAAAAATCTTTTATAGGCATTACAAGCATCTTTTACAGCTTGTTTAGCTACATTATTAGATACTTCATTTAACCAATTTAATTCATTTTTCTTTAGCTTGGTTAATTCCTTTCTTAAAATTCCATCATATATAAATCTTCCACCATTTTTATAATTTTCTTCTTGTTTTGAAAGTGTCCAATTATATATAAACCTTGCAGTTCCAACTGACTGCCAAAGTTTTTTCTCTTGTATTTTACTTGGATACAATCTAACTTTTTTCGATAGTATCATCTTCTAATAACTCCTTAATCATTTTTTAGCTTTATTAGTTCTTTTCCTTTAAGTCTACAACTAAATACAGTAACTATTTAAATTAAATCTTCTACTAATTATTATTCTTCTGTTTTTTCAGTATTATTAATAATTTCAATAGTTTTTTTATTTAGTTTTGTATTTTAAACCTAAAAAATGATTAAGTGTTCTTGAAAATAATATCTAGTACCATCTTCAGTTATATAGAAAGGCTTTAAAGTTCCATTTTTATCACAATTTCTAAGTGTTTAAATAGTTTTCCTATTTTATTTGCAAACTCGTCTATTGAGTAATACTTCATAATTTATCACCTCAATAAGGTTATACTATAATCTATAAATATTAATCATGTCTTTACAGATATTTATATATTTATTTTAACTGTTAATTCCATCCTCATAAACTAGAAGATTTCTGCTTTATAGCTATTATAATTCTAAGAAACCATGAAGATTCCTTTTTATATTTAATATTACAGTTATTGTAAAGTTAAATTTTGATATATTGTAAAAAATATAAATAAAAAATAACTATTTTTAAGTAAGTATTAATTATTGTTATAAATTAGAAAAAAATACATGGGATTTAAGGTTAAATAGAAAATTAGAGTAAGAAATTAATATTTGTAATTGGTATATAATTGAAAAAGCAAAAGGAATAAATACATTTTAAAAGGAGTTATGATATGAAGAAGAGAAATTATTTAATTAGTTTATTGGCTGTGGTACTTAGTTTAGGAGTTTTAGTTGGATGTGGAGATAAGACAAACACTTCTAATGAGGGGGCTTCTGTAAATAGCTCAGAAAATAGTGAGGCTGCTAGTTCAAAAGATTCTGCTGATGTGGCAAAGGATAAGGGGGAAGCAGATAAAGCACAGGCTAAAGATGCTGATTCTAAGGATAAAGAAGCTACAAATAAAGATGAGAGTGAAAAGAAAGAAGAGGATAGTAAGAATGATAGCAGCACTAAGGAGACTGCTAAAGTAGATAATTCTAATAAAAAGGAAAGTAAAGGATCAAGTAATTCTTCCAAGAAGGAAGAGAGTAAGAGTGCTTCTAAAAAGGAGAATTCAAAGGATGAAAGTAGCTTAGCAAAAGCAAAATTAGAGTATCTTCAAAAGATGAAAAAGATAGATAGTGAGTCTGAGAAGTTAGATAAAGAGTATGATAGTAATAGAGGATCAACACAAGCAGGAATGAATGGTATAAGTGGTGAACAAGCTAAATTATATGATAATGAGTTAAATCAAATTTATGATTACTTAAAACAAAATTTAAGCAAAGAAAAGGCTAAGGAACTTGAGAAGAGTGAAATGGCTTGGATTAAAGAAAAAGAAAGTAATATAGCTGAAATAAAGAAACAATATGAAGGTGGTTCAGTTACTCCTCTTATGGTAAATTCAGAGGTGGCAAAGGAAAGTAAGGAAAGATGCTATTATTTAATAGATAATTATATGAAGTAGAGATATATTACATATAATTTCTTTAGAAGAAAGTTATTAATTTAATAGGAATTTTATAATATAGTTTATAAAGAAAAGAAGTGGTTTAATTTTATATTAAATCACTTTTTTTATAAATATGAGTCAATGAACGTTGAGGTAGAGTGGGTTTCTTTTAATTAATGGTTTTAAAATATAGTAGTAAATAAAATATTTTTATGTAGATAGTAAGAAGATGTAAGGATAGAGGAAGTTAAGGGTTTTTATAGGTAAGAGATTATTACAAAAATCTAACCTATAAAAACTTAATCTTTATGAATATTTTGTTTTGAAGAGAATTTAGAATGTAGTTTTGACTTATAATCCTTTAAAATTTAGCTATTAATAGTGTCTTTTAGGGATTTAGACTGTACTTTCTTTGTAGAGTTTCTTCAATAAATATATCATTGGAATTATGCAAAGTATTTGTATTATAGAAATAAATGTTGAAAATGGTTCAGGGAAAAGGGTAAGTAAATTATTTAGCATATGTAAAAACATTACAATAGGAAGTGAATGAGTTTTACTATATACAAATCCAAAAATAAGTCCAACTATAAAAGCATATACAATTTGTATTGGTTGCATATGAGCTAATCCAAATAATAATGCAGATATAATTATTGGAAAGGCACCGCCTTTATATTTAGCAGCTTCGTTAAAGATTATTCCCCTAAAAATAATTTCCTCAACAATTGGAGCAAGTATTGCCACTGATATAAAAGCAAGAATAGGATTAGCGTTAAATATTTCATCATGCTCAATAAAACTTTCTAAGCTGCTTTTAATAAGAGGGGAGTAGGTTGATAGAAATTGCATAAGAAAAATCCATAAATTTGATATTCCACTAACACCGAGAGAAATTAAAGCATATTTTCCAAGGGTTTTTAAGGACATATGATTATTAATCTTTGGTACATTGAATTCCTTTTTTCTATAGATTTTAGTAAAGAAATATATTCCTAAAACTTGATCGGTGCAATTTACTATAAGATCTAAAATACTATCATACTGATTTCCCAACAAATTTACTTTAAATATTAGATTTAATACTATGGCAAATGGAATAAGAATAATAGCAGCTAAAAATTCTATTCCTATATAAATAAATATTAATGAGAAAATACTTTTCGTAAGTTCTAGTGTTTTATTTTTATATAAAGTCAAAAAATCCCTCCTTTGAATTCTTTTATATGAAATATTTTAACATTATTTAACATTATATTCAAATATTATTAAAATATTATGTTAAATATTGTAAGAAGGGTTTGGAAGTATTATAGTTAATATAGATAATAAAATTAAAAATAAATTATGGGTACTAAGGAGGATTTATATGGATTTGCAAGAGCTTATAAAGGATGCAGGTAGTTTTCAATTAAATAGAGACTACTTTATGAGGTTAAAGGAAGGAAAAGCGTGGTTTAGAGAAGAGTTTAAATTAGATGATTTAGATAATATGGACATAAAGAGGTATATTGTGCAAAAGGATAATTATCCTACAACTTATGATAAGACATTTACTTATGAATTAGAAAGAGGAAAGAGAATTGGTGGTGGAATAGGAGGTGGAAATGCAAGTAAGTCTTATATTTACATGGATGGAACAGGAAAGTATTGTATAGGTGCTGGAAAAAATAAAAGATATGTAGAGGGAAATGAGCTTCATAGGGAATATAAAACTCTTATGACTAAGATTAAAAGAGCCATAGAGTTTGCTAAGGAGAATAAGTTTGACCAGATTGAAAAGCTTGATATTCCAATTTTTAAAACTATGCTTTTAAAAATATTAGCCATATATGTTCCAGATAAATTTTTAGACATATATTCTAAGGATAAACTTGTGGAACTTGGAAAAATAATTGGAGTTAAGGATGAAACAGATAGTGTTGTTGAGCTAAATGCTATTATAACTAAAAGGTTAAAAGAGATTCCAGAGTTTAAGAAATTTGATAACATATGCCTTACATGATATTTATATTCAAAGATTCCTGATCCAAATAGAAAACCTACTTACTGGTCCTTAGGACATAGTTATAATGGACAAGATGTTTTAGGTAAGTTTAAAGAAAAATCTAAGGTATGTATAGGATATGTTAAGGAAAATTTAGAGGATGTTATTGGAGATAGTAAACTTTTAGATCAGTATTTATCTTCTATAGGGGCTAATGATAATGAAAGAAGGTCTTTAAAGAAGTTTAGCAATATAAAAACAGGAGATATTATATTTTTAAAGTCTTCATTTACAAGAGGAGAAAAGGGAAGGACTACAGTTTATAGAGTTGATGCTGTAGCAAAGGTTTTAGAAGACATAAGAGAAGGATATGAATTTGATGCAGAACTTGGTCATTGCATAAATGTTGAATTTTTAGATTATAAACCCTTTGAACTTGAAGGGATAAACTACTTAAGACCTATAGAAAAAATAGCTAATAAGAAAATTTTAGAGATGATTAATAGGGCTTTAAAAGGAGAAAAAACTGAATGGGATATAGAAACAGTTAGAGAAATTATAGACCATGATGAAAATGAGGGGTTAGATGAATCAACTAAAAACTTCATATTATATGGGCCTCCAGGAACAGGGAAAACTTATAATGTTATAAATAAGGCTCTTGAAATTATAGATAGGGATTCTTATGGTGAGATAAGTGATTCTAGGGAAAGAATATTAAATAGGTATAAGCAGTTAGTTGAAAGTGGACAAATAGAGTTTTGTACTTTCCATCAAAGTTATGGCTATGAGGAGTTTGTTGAGGGGCTTAAGTCTGATGGAAATGGAAATTTTGTAACTGAGGATGGAGTTTTAAAGAAAATAGCCATAAGAGCTTCTTATGATTCTTTGAAAAAAGATTTAAAAAGGGAGCCTAAAGATGGAGAGGAGCTTGGCTATGAAGAGAAAAAAGAAATTGTTTTAGAGAATATAAATAGGGAAGATGCCTTTAGAGATAATAAAAAATATGTTCTTATTATAGATGAGATAAATAGAGGAAACATATCTAAAATTTTTGGAGAGCTTATAACTCTTTTAGAAGAGGACAAGAGAATTGGTACAACAAACCATGTAACAGTAAGTCTTCCATACACTAAGGAGCAATTTGCCCTTCCAAGTAATCTTTATATAATTGGGACAATGAATACATCTGATAAATCTATAGCTCAAATAGATGTTGCTTTAAGAAGAAGGTTTAGCTTTGAAGAAATGATGCCTTCTTATGAAGAGTTAGGAGAGATAGATGAAATAGAAGTGGATAAGCTTTTAGATAAAATAAATAAGAGAGTTGAATTTTTACTTGATAGGGATCACTTAATAGGACATGCTTATTTTGTTAGAGTAAATACATTAGAGGAACTTATTTCTACTATGACAAATAAGATAATACCCCTTCTTCAAGAGTATTTTTATGGAGATAATGAAAAGGTTGGTATGGTTTTAGGGGGAATTGATAATAAGGAAAATAACAAATATATAGTTTATAAGGAAAATATTAAGGCTGAGGATTTATTTAGTGGATTTTATAATATCTCTGATTTAGGAACAAAGGAAAACTTTGTTTTAAATAGAGAAATTACAAAGGAAATGTTAAGAAATATTTATGAGTAAAAAATATATAACCCTAAGGGAGGGCTTTGATTACCTTTATGTTGGAGAAGGTGAAAATAAGGTAACAGAGAGAGAATTTCAAAGTCTTTCAAAGTATATAGAGGACAGTTTAAGCTCTCAATTAGTGGTTTTTGGATATAAGAAGTTGAAATTTATAAACTATGTAGGAGTTATAGCTTTAGATAACTTAGTAATAGAAATTTTGCCTAAAATATCTCTCTCAGGAGAGGTTTTAGAGGATAGAAAAGTCCTTTTATTCATGCTAAGCAAATGTAGAAAGATAAATATAAAAACATTGGATTTTATAGGAAGTAACCTTAAAAACAATCCCCTTATAGATATTATGGGAGAAATTTTTTATAGGGATCTTTCAAGGGAACTTCAAAGGGGAATTTATAGTGAATATGTTTCTGTAGAAAATTCCATAGGTAATATAAAGGGAAAACTTTTAGTAACTAAGCATTCTAAGGTGAATAGATTTAATAAAAATAAGGCTTATTGTGCATATGATGAATTCACAGAGGATAATTTCTTTAACAGAATTCTTAAGAAGGCTTTGAGTTATCTTTTAAGAGAGGTTAGAAATGAAAGATTAAAAAGTAACTTAAGGGTTTTAGATAGAAGCTTTGAAGAGGTAAGTGATAAATTTATAAATAAGCATGCCCTTAATAGGTATAAATTAAATAGAAGAAATGAAAGATTTAAAAATTCCTTTGAGCTAGCTAAGATGATATTAAATGGAAGTATGGGAGATAACTCAAAGGGGAAAGAATATGGATTTACACTATTATTTGAAATGAATTATCTTTATGAGGAATATATAGGAGTGGTTTTAAAAGAAGTAATAAGTGAAGAGAATATTTTTGTAAGCACTCAGGAAAAAGCAAAATATCTTTTATACAATGAGAAAAGAAAAAGAGAAGAAATAGCCTTAAAGCCAGATATAGTCATATATAAGGATGAAACTCCTAAAATTATAATAGATACAAAGTGGAAAAAAGGCAGTAGGAATGGAAAGGAGAATTATAGCCAAGGGGATGTGTACCAGATGTATGCATATATAACTAGCTATAAGGAATGTGAAAAGTGTGTGCTTCTTTATCCTAAGGAAGAGGATGAAGGAAATGTTATCTGGAATCTTAAGGGGTATCAGGATAAGAAAATTTTCATGAGAAGTGTGGATTTAAGCAGTTATGAGAGAACCAAGGAAAGCTTAAAGGATATTGTTTATAAATAAAAGTGGAGAATTTTATTCTCCGCTTTTATATTTAATTTTATTAATTATTTATGGTCTTGAAGCCAACGCATTGCTGTGTAGGCGTAAACTGCACTACCACTTGATAAAACTTCTTCGTCGAATTTAACCATTGGGTGGTGTTGTGGGTATGGATAGCCCTTATCTGGGTGGCCAGCAGCTAAAACTAACATGATGGCAGGGATTTTTTGACTTATGTAAGCAAAGTCTTCTGAACCAGAAGTTTTAGCAGATTTTTGATTTCCAGCCATAGCATTTAGTTTGGCAACAGAGAATGTTTTATCTTCCCCTAAAAGTTCTTTTATGTATTTTTCAGAGCATATAGTTAAGTCTTTATCGTTAACTAGGGTTGGGCATCCACTTCCCCAGATTACCTCAGCTGAAGCTCTAAAGGATTTTGCTGTACATTCTGTAATTTCTTCAATTCTTTCTTTTATAAATGAGCGTGTTTCTTCATCAAAGGTACGAATAGTTCCTCCCATAGTAGCTGTGTCAGGGATTACATTTGCAGCAATACCAGCATTCATTGTTCCAATTGTTAAAATTGCTTGATCACCTATGGCAAGTTCTCTAGCATGAATTTCTTGTAATGCAATTAGAATGTGAGCAGCTACATTAAGTGGGTCAACTCCAGTGTTAGGCATAGAACCATGACATCCTTTTCCTTGAACCTTTATTTCAAAATAGTCAGCAGCTGGAGCTCCAATTCCAGGTACAGGAACAATAACAGTACCTGCATTAAAAGGCATTCCTGCCATTACATGAATCATTAGGGCTTGATCAACTTTTGGATTTTCTAATACTCCTGCTTCAATCATATCCTTAGAACCTTCAAAAATTTCCTCAGCAGGTTGGAACATAAGTTTAATAGTTCCTTCAATTTCATCCTCATGTTTTTTTAATAATCTTGCAGCACCAAGCATCATAGATGTGTGCATATCATGGCCACAGGCATGCATTGTTCCACTTTGGCAAGAAAACTCAACATCTGATTCCTCTTTAATTGGTAAGGCATCCATGTCACCTCTTATTAAGAAGACCTTTCCTTCTTTTTTTCCACCTGCTAGGGCAATAAGTCCTGCTTTTCCACATTCTATTGGCTCATAGCCCATATCAATTAACTCTTTTTTTACAAAGGCAAGAGTGTTTTTTAAATCAAATCCTGTCTCAGCATGTGAGTGTAAATATCTTCTGTTTGAAACAATAGTTTCTTGAAGTAAATTAGCTTCTTTTAGTAATTCTTCTGGTTTCATTTTTGTTCTGCTACTCAAAATACGGTCAAATATATCCATATTGAGAATTTTCCTTCTTCATAGAACCTCGCCTTGCCTAAGCTACTACGATTTTTTATGGCTCTCCAAAGGCTTAAATTCCGAAGTTAGCCCTCCGTACATATATAAGTGCTTTTGATTTTAAGCTATCTTATATTCT
>OIFN01000177.1_pt1 | contig 34652 bp, 45 predicted proteins | sample 1582091 | NCBI WGS metagenome assembly OIFN01 (sample SAMN07501064, study PRJEB24779) | human gut metagenome
GTTGAGGCAGAGCTGGCGCCGTTCCTGGCTGGCAATGGCGGCAGCGAGTACCAGGCTAAACCGCGCCCGATCGATAAACCCGCCCACACAATCCTGAAAGAGTCGCGCGCCTGTGTCGTCGCTCCGGTTATCGCCCGGCAATTCGGTGCCAGTGTCGGCCACCGTGCCGACGAACCAAGCGCAACAATCACCGCGGGCGGCGGCGGTAAATCGCAGCTGGTAGTGCCGACGCTTATTCAAATGGGATACGGAGAACGGCCCGGACAGGCACCTCGCGTGCCAGGACTGGATAAGCCGCTGGGTACCGTTGTGGCTGGTGGCGGGAAACATGCGGTTGTTGGGGCATTTCTGGCAAAACACTACGGAGGGAATTATCAGGGCGCCGGCGTGGGGCTGGATGAGCCAGCGCATTCAGTAACGACTGTAGATCACCACGCATTAGTCGCTTCTCATCTGGTTAAACTGCGCGGTACTTGCCGTGACGGCCAGCCTACTGACGAGCCGATGCCGACTATCACTGCCGGCGGCCAGCACGTAGGGGAGGTTAAAACGACTCTGGCGGTCGAGGATTACGACGAAGAGCGCGCGCAGCAGGTGCTGGCGTTTCTGCAGGAATACTGCGGGGAAGATAGCACCGGACTGGTGGAAATTGGCGGGGTGACTTACCGAATCGTTGATATCGGCATGCGCATGCTGCAGCCGCGCGAGCTCTACCGGGCGCAGGGCTTCCCCGAATGGTACATCATTGACCAGGATTACCGTGGCGTGAAGTACGCAAAGGACAAACAGGTCGCACGCTGCGGCAACGCCGTGCCGCCTCCATTCGCTGAGGCGCTGGTAAAGGCTAATTTGCCTGAGTTATGTCAGAAGAAGGACGCAGCCGCCTGATGTATTACAAAGCTGAGATTGCGACTGTGTTTGAAATTTGTCGTATGAAATTATTGAATTAAATTTATGTAGTGCGCTTGTCAATATGTGGCTTTAGTTTGAATTATTTGGAAAGTGCTCAATTTGAAAATAGTTAAATCTTTACTTCATTAAAGCTGCTATTGTCTCTTATGAAAGGGACCCATCAGGTACCAGAGCCTTCTGGTGCTTGATTTTTAAGTCTATTGCTTAGGGATGATGGAGGGTTTAACATGGCCAGCGATTCACGAGGAAATGAAGTGATCTTTAATCGTGCATATCTAAATATGTGCTCTAAGAATAAGAAATTAAGCATATTGGTTATAGCTAGAGAGTTTAAGGACTACAATATTGTCGGGTGTTTTTCTTTTGGCCTTAAAAAAATAATTTATATTGAGTCAAGGTGCTTGTTTCTGCGTTATAAGTACCCATGGCCAGATTATGAAATCGAATTGGTTAGAAATAAAGGCGGTGATTGCGAGTTTATGCTTTTTCATAATAAACTTTTACTTGGAGAATCAAGTTAAAGACAATGTTTATTATGTTTTAATTTTAATGGAGTTATTGTGATGAAGTGCTGTTAGTATGTATTGAATATTTCTTTTTTTGTTTTATCGATGAGTAACTTACACAGGCTACAGCTGAAAAGTTTGTGCTGGTATTTTATGATGTGCGTGCGATTACTTCGAATATCCGCCCTTCATTAGATTGAAAATGGTAGTACAGGACTCCATGAAATGATCCATGGCGGGGACGTCACCCCGCCATCTCTTTATGCTGCACCAATATAAATTGTAGTGCTTGATGGTGTTGAGCCACCAGAAGATGAACTCATTCTTGCTTCTATCGTTGCTGATTGGTTAGCCTCAATGAATCCTTCCCAGCCTTTTGTTTGCATGCCGCTGAGCGGTACGCCATCTAAATTAACAGAGCCTTTTGCCTCAGCTTTTGCGACGGAATTTCCATTAAAGAAGAGTTCATGCTTTGCTGTTGTAGATTTACCTCCTGGTGCTAAAGCAAGTAGCAATGGAACCATTATCCTACGCCGATAAGAAACAGCTCCGATATTAAATACTAGGCCGCTTTCAATACAGTGAGTCTCTTGAACTTGCATTTCATTACTCCTTACTGATTGCCGAATAAATGATTTTACAACATAACTCTCACTCGAATTTCAGGATTGATGCACGTCAAGCTTCAGTGATTAACATAGAAACCAGAGGGCAACAGCCTGGATGAGGGTTAATTTACCTAGGTTATGTCAGCAAAAGGAAATGTCTGTTTAATAAAATCGCAATAAATTCAATCCGCTATGGTAGTTTTTCTTTTCCTGTTACTGACAAAAGTTAACGATTTGTGCTCTAAAGATATTGCCCATTCAGTGAGTTAGGTGTACTGTGTATTTATACAGTATTTTTGGTGGGGTGATGCTATGAAACTCGAAGTAACCATCGACAAAGCTAAAAAACTACCTAACGGTGCTGAACCAGCGTTAGAAGCCGAATTCCTTCGGCGATTAAATCAAAAATATGATGACTGCAAATTATCTATTCGTCGCGCTGATGCTGATGGACTCAGTGTTTTCGGCGGCATACATGGCGATAAAGAAACCATTGCAGAAATTCTCCAAGAGACCTGGGAAAGCGCCGACGACTGGTTTTATTAGTAATTTTTTATTGGTGGCGGCCTTTATCCCAGAGCATCGCGTTTGCGTTACCCTTGATGCTGCTGCCCGTTTTCATGAGTGCGTCAGTATGTCGCTCAGGGGGTAATGTGACTGATGGTATCGAACCAATGCGAAGAGGGGCCTTTTGGGCCACCGTCACAGATGAGTCCGGAAAAGTGGTGTGCTCATTTCGATTGGGTCAGAATGACAGACATCTGCTGTCTAATCTTGATGGTGAGATCGCCGCAAGAAAAATAGCAAAAGATGAGCACCTTTGGTCAAGAGCATCCCTGACTGAAATAATCCAGGAAATGAGCTCAAAAAATTGACGACCATTAACTAGCTAATTCATACTTGCTGCGCTGGCCTGAACAACCAGCCACCTGACAGTAATGCGCCTTCGGAGTATATGATGGCGCAACTTCATTTAGTTAAACAGTCTCAAGGAATTCTGATCCCTGCAACGCAGGAGACCAGCGATTTCCTGCAATCAAAATGTAAGCTCGGTGCCGTTTTTGAGGCCGACTATAAGCTTGTCCGCAATCCGGCGTTTCATCGCCGCTATTTTGCTTTACTCAATCTTGGCTTCGAATACTGGGAACCTTCCGGCGGAGCGATCTCGTCTAACGAGCGCAGGCTTATCACCGGTTACGCCAGATACCTTGCAGCATATGGCGGTAGTGAATCGGCACTGCTCGATGCCGCTGAGCAATACCTCGACCGTATAGCCGAGAAACGCGCTGGCAGCATCAGCATTTGCAAATCTTTCGACGCCTACCGGGCGTGGGTCATTGTCGAAGCTGGACACTATGTCGCCATACAGCTGCCGGACGGCACTCTAAAAAAACACCCCCGCAGCATTTCTTTCGCCAGCATGGACGAATGCGAATTTCAGGAATTGTACAAAGCATCGCTGGATGTTCTCTGGCGGTGGATCCTCTCCCATTCATTCAACAGCCAGCTGGAAGTCGAGAACGCCGCAATTCAGCTTTTAAGCTTCGCGGGGTGATGCCGATGAAATATTCATGGTTTCACCATACCGACTGCACCACGCAGCAGGCTGATGAGCTGATGGCGAAATATCGTCAGCGGGGCGTAAGAGTCGAGCGCAGCCTGAATCAGGATTTAATCACCTGGACCGTCAGTGCGCAGCTAGTGGAGGACAAAAATCCTCCGCGTCCGGCTTCTCGCACCCGAAATCGGATGTGGGGGTGATTATGGCGAACCTACGTAAAGAGGCGCGCGGCCGCGAATGTACAGTCAGGATCCCCGGTTACTGCAACGGCAACCCGGAAACCAGCGTGCTGGCACATTACCGGCTGGCGGGGACGTGCGGTACCGGTTGCAAACCTGATGATACCCAGGCGGCTATTGCCTGCAACGGATGTCATGACGTAATCGACGGCAGAACCAAAACCACCGATTTCACCTACGACGAATTGCGCCTGATGCACGCGGAGGGGGTAATGCGCACCCTGGAAATCTGGCGGAAAGAGGGACTCATCAAATCATGAAAATCTACGATATCACGCCTATCGGCAAACCCAGAATGACCAGAGCTGATAAGTGGAAACAGCGTCCGGCGGTAATGCGTTACCGTGCGTTCTGTGATGAAGCTCGTTTGCGCAAAATTCACCTGCCTGAGTCCGGCGCTCACGTCACGTTCGTTATGCCTATGCCACAAAGCTGGAGCCAAAAGAAACGCGCAGCGACGAACAATAAGCCTCACCAGCAGAAGCCGGACACCGACAACATGATTAAAGCTCTGATGGATGCTCTCTATGACGATGATTCACACGTATGGGATTGCCACATCACCAAAATCTGGGCGAGAAAGGGCAGATCATTATCGAGGAAGGAAAGTGAAACCTGAAGCTACTGAGTCTCTTCGTCTGCGCTGGCAGCGTTTGAACCTTATTCGTTACCGGGGCTCGTTCCCGGTGGCATATCGCATCCTCAGAAACCAAATCCGTAATCAGAAAGCAGGGGCATAATTGTGAAACTTGAAGCATTACCAAAATTTTTCTCACCAAAATCGATGATGCCCGGTGCAGTTCCATGCGGAATAACGTCTGAGACCCTGACGATTACCGATGTCATGGCCGCGTTAGGCCTGGCAACATCAAAATCAGCGATAGGTATCGAGCTTTACCTTGCAAAAGCCGGTGTTCTGGAACCTGACAACATAATTGCCTTCATTGGCGAACTCGCCATTCAACGCGCCGGCAGGAACCGACCCCTGCAGGCTATGGAGGAACAGCAGCGCACGGAGTTCTTGCGTGTAATGGCTGGTTACGTGTTCCGGGATTATTCGCTTAGCGCTGCCAGTCTGGTCACATGTAGCAGTTGCGCTGGATCTGGTTTTATTGACGCCGAGGTGTTCACCAATAAAGTAATTTATCCGGACGGAAAGCCTCCGAAGTGGGTCAAGGTCACAAAGGGGATCTCTCCATCGGACTGGGAAGAAGTAAAAGCCGTTCGTGAGCAAGTGAAGGTGATATGCATAGCGTGCAATGGAAAAGGGCGACTCAAAAACGAATGTCGGTGCCGGGGCCGCGGTGAGGTACTGGATAAGAAAAAATCAGAGCTTCAGGGGATACCGGTTTTTAAGCAATGCCCCCGCTGCACTGGCCGCGGTTATCCCAGATTAAAAGACACGGAGGTATTCAAGGCTCTTGGCGTGACCGAAACTACCTGGCGAAGAAACTTCAAATTGTTCTTTGATCGTCTGGTGGAGTATTGCCACGTCGAGGAATCCTTCGCAGAAAAGATGCTTGAGAAGGTAACGAGATGACTTTGCAGCAGACTATTGCAAACGTGGCGGAAATTGGCTAATCTCGTCTCAACAATGGGGTAATTTTCCCATGACGTCACAAAGATTAAGGCCTCGCCATTGTGCGGGGCTTTTCTCTTTATGAAATCTGGTCAGGGCTGTTAAGGCAATACGTATCGCACTACAAATTGAAGCTCAACGATAGCAAGTAAAATGTTTTAACTATTGGTTGACTAGATAGCTGCAACATAATCTATGCGACCGATATAGTTGAATACCTCAGAGCGATAGCCTCCAGATCAGAGAGGTAAATATCATTTGGCACGGTATCATGTACGGCACGATGTATGCTGTTAATAGCGGATTTGTAATCTTTCTCAGATAAGTATTCAAATCGAGATGCAATGTATTTAATCACATCTTCAGTTATGTCATCCCTACATATTCTATCGGAGGTGATAATTTCCATGGCTTTGTTGATTTTGGACTGTTCCAGCTGTATGGCTTGTAACAACTTTGATGAGAGATCTTTGGGGAAATAGCGCTCTCCAGATAATAAGCGATGTATGGTTTTTGGATCTACGCTCATCCCCCGAGATAATGATGATTTCCAACGATTTCCGTACATTGTTTGACCAATTCGCTGCATTTTTATTCTAGGGTCCACTTTCTACTCCAAAAATATTCACAATAAACTTGATATATTATCAATTTTTTTTAAGTTGGCTACCCAGGAGTTGACTTCGAGTAGATAAAATTTAAAAATGATACAGTGGTGAATCCCTTAGCGGCGAAGCGGAAGTGACAAGACTGCATCATGAGGATAATGCCCGATAAAATTGACCGCGAGTCACGGTTTGTCAGCCAACGATTCACCGGGAGGCACCCGGCACCACACGTCTGCAGGTGTAGGTTCAAATCTACCAAGGCAATAGTCCGGACGTGTAGGACTCTAAACAACGCTAACGGTGACGGCAGGGAAGAAGACCTGCAACAGCCTTTGGGCCGACTTAAAGTCACTTTTATAATTGTAGCCTCAGTACTCGCTGGGGCTTTTTCGTGTCTGCAATCTGGTCAGGCTTTTGGGAAGAGACGTGTTGCACCATTCTTTCAGTTCGCAGTGGCGAGTATGCACAAGTTAATCAGTACTAATCTTTTACGGTTTAAGAAAAAAAATAAATTTGGTGCAAGTAAAATGCAAACCGTGATCTAAATCAAAATGATACGCATCCAACTTAAGGAATATTAAGGAACTGTAAATTTTTCCTTTAAGTGGTGGTTTTATGGCGTTAAAAGACTTTTTTGTACAGACGGAACCTCGCAGACGGCGTTATGGCATTGCTTTGTTAGTTGGGCTAATTTCGGGTGTGGTTTCGGCATTTGTAAAATGGGGTGCTGAAGTCCCTCTTCCACCACGAAGTCCTGTCGATATGTTTACCAGCGCGTGTGGACCCGAGTCACTAATTCGAGCAGTTGACCAAATAGATTGCTCCAGGAACTTCCTTAACCCACCATACATTTTTTTACGCGATTGGCTGGGAGTGGCTGACCCTAATGCGGCTGTTTACACTTTTGCTGAGCATGCATTTAACTGGGTCGGTGTGACACATATCATCTTCTCCATCGTTTTCGCTTTAGGATATTGTGTTGTTGCAGAAGTGTTTCCTAAGATTAAGTTATGGCAGGGGCTACTGGCTGGTGCACTTGCACAGCTGTTTGTCCATATGATTTCATTCCCGCTAATGGGATTAACACCACCACTTTTTGATCTTCCTTGGTACGAAAACGTTTCAGAGATATTTGGTCACTTAGTATGGTTTTGGTCTATTGAGATAATCCGAAGGGATCTTCGAAACAGGATTACGCATGAACCTGATGCAGAGGTTTCTCTGAATTCACCGTTCAGATAAACAAAGCAACAAGTAATAAAACCCGCTGAAAGTGTGGGTTTTATATTTTAAAACCGGGAATTCGCGTTACCTTTCCGTTCCAACATTGATCATATCATCTTAAGACAAAAGAATCTTGATTTGCTCAATATTCATACGTTGATATTTGTTCTGCTCATGTCATGAATACACGTTGAAAATTCCTAACTTTGTCACTTTTTTTTATTTAGGCTAAAGTTATATTGTGCAAACTAAGACAAAACTTCTTTCCTGAGAAATCGGTAGCTCGAACTAACAGGGTAATGAAGCTTCAGTTTGGACCTGCATGATACCTACCTGTTAGCCTGCTATTTAAGCAGGCTTTTTTTTGCCGTCTCTGGTACCAGTCAACTGGGGTACTTACGATTGCGAGAGTTACCTATCTGTATCAAAAAAACACAAAAAACCAATAGATTGACGACATTAATGCATGTGAATTAAAGTATCAGCGTGGTGAATCCCCCTATGCGGAGGGGCGTCCAACTAATAGAGCGAAAGCCCTGTGAATACCACGCGAGTGATGTCTGTTGGGGCATGCTCACCGGGAGGCACCCGGCACCACACCTAATAAAAAAATGATGATAGCTGTAAGGCCCACTTCGGTGGGCTTTTTCTTTGGGCAAAAAAAAGCCCGCATGGTTTCATGCAGGCAAGGCAGTTACATTTAGATTTTGTCCCGGTATATGTTTTTTTGTCCGGAAGTCGAAAGATACTGTCTCGAATACATTTTGTAAATAACGGATTCAAATCACAATGCCATGCATTTGCATGGCTTTTTTATTATCAGGTCCCGCAGGAAACATCATCGACACGCTTCGTTGTTAAATCCAGCCTGACGGGCCTGACCCTTTTCAAACACACAGCTTCCCGATCTTTCATCGGAGGCGGTAACTATGGCTAAACGTATGCAAGACAAAGAGAGCATTGCCGGGATGTCCTGGCTGGTTCTGCTGATCATTGCTTGCTGGGGTGGACTTGTCCGCTACCTGATAGATGTGAAGCAGAGCAAGGCAACATGGAGCTTGATCAATGCTCTTGCCCAAATGGTGGTTTCAGGGTTTACCGGCGTTATTGCTGGCCTGGTGAGCATTGAAAGCGGACTGAGCATTTACATGATACTGGCCACTTCCGGAATAAGTGGGGCAATGGGTTCTGTCGCTTTGACCTATTTCTGGGAGCGCATCACCGGAGTTAAGGCACCATGACAGTTGATCAGATTATCGAGGGCATTCTCGGTAAAGAAGGGGGTTACGTAAATAACCCGAATGACAAAGGCGGTCCTACGCGCTGGGGCATCACGCAGGCCACCGCCCGCGCATATGGCTATAGCGGCGATATGAAGGCGTTACCACGGGACACAGCCAAAGCCATTTACCTGTCGCAATACTGGACCGAACCGAAGTTTGACCGAGTAGCTGAGTTGTCGCCAGCCATTGCGCAGGAGTTATGTGATACCGGCGTGAACATGGGGCCGCGTGTCGCCAGTACATTCCTGCAGCGCTGGTTATCGGCGCTGAATATGCAGGGCAAGCTATATCCGGATCTGAAGACGGACGGCGCGATCGGCAACATCACCATCGCTGCCCTGAAAAGTTATCTCGCCGTTCGTGGCAAAGATGGTGAAAACACGCTGCTGAAGGGGCTGAATTGTAGCCAGGGTGCCCGCTATCTTGAGTTGGCCGAAGTGAGGCCAGCTAACGAAGCGTTTCTATTCGGCTGGCTTAAAGAGCGAGTGAGCCTATGACGATGATTATTTTTGCCCTGCTGGCACTGGTGGCCGTGCTCGTTCTGTTGCTACTCCGCAAGTATTCCCGCTTGGAGTTTGTTGCGCACTCCCGGCTGCTGCTGAAAACCTGGTCGGTAAGGTTCGGCGCATTTGGTGCGCTGGTTGGTGTATGGGCTCAATCATTTCCGGACGCAGCTCTTCATGCCTGGGCGATGCTACCGCCGGATATCAAAGATATTCTGCCTGCCAACATTGTGGCAATGATTAGCCCGGCTCTGGTGGTGCTCGCCATCCTCTCTCAATACGTCAGACAGCCAAAGCTGAAAGAAAAAGCTGAGCAGCAGCAGGAGGCGCAATGAGCCTTGAATTTATCAGCGGGCTGGTAGTCGTTCTGCTTGGCTTAATCGCTGGCGCGTTTGGGTTAGGCCATGCGCGCGGGACCAACAAGGCAAAAGCCAAAGCCGATCAGCAGCGAACCGAAGAGAACGCCGCTGCTACCGTCGCCGCGGCAGCACGCCGGGCTGATGCAACGAAAGGGGCCAGTGATGTACAGGAAGACGTTAAGCGTATGGGTGATGACGATGTTGATCGCGAGCTGCGCGCAAGATTTACCCGCCCCGGTGGTGGTTGATACCGCGTGCAGCTGGGTTCGCATTATCTACCTGACCGACCAGGATATTGACATGATGGATATGCAGACTAAGCGCGACATTCTGGCGCATAACAAATCGGTGCAAGCAAACTGCCAATTATTAAAAAATTGAATAACGCGACGATTGTTTTCGGTTTTCGCAGTATTAATACAGCTGGCTGTCCTCTTTTGGTAGTAGTAACATCACCTCCTTTTAAAAAGGAGGTGTGCATGGCAGTTGATTATCTTTCTTACGAAACACTATTAGCAGCAAAAGATACGGCGAGATACACTTACTGGATCATGATTGGCACGTGGATTGCCGGGATCGCAACTTCCTTGGCGGTGATAATTACTCTGTATGTAACACTTAATCAAAAACGAGTTAGGTTGCGCTTCGATATAAGTGAAAAAATTGTGGTTGGGGGATTGTCACATTTGATTGGAGGCGATCCAAAAGGAGTATCTATTCAGATAACTAATGTCTCGGATATTCCTGTTTTGATAAATAAGTTAGGGCTTAGCTGTAAAAAGCTACCATGGCAAGAAGAGATGTATTGGTTCTTGAAATTAGACCGGCATCCTTACAGTGACTCTCTTCCAAAGCGACTAGAGCAGGGGGAGGTATGCAGTTTATGGCTTCCTCTCGATGAACGAGATGATGATTGGTATGCTTATCTTGCTGACATCATCTCTAAGGCTGGTAAACAACCGGAGCAGATGAGGGTAGTGATCACTACTAGCTATGGAAAGTCGCCACGTTTTAAGTTTTCCCCAGAAATAGTTAAAAAACTTAATTCTGCTAAGTCCTGGTAACCGTCCTACGGACAGTTTTTTGTTATCATTATAGAAGACACTTCTGATAGTGGCTTCTATGATGCTCTCCACACCGCACAGAGGTTAGACATGGCCGAAATCACCTACGCCCATCAGTTTCGCCTGAACCTTCTATCCACCCTGAATTATGACACTACCGCCGCAAAAGTCGCTGTAGAATTTGTTCAGGATGATCCGCTTAAGTACCAGTTATTCATCCAGCAATATAGCCGCGTCACATCAGAAACTGAGGTAGTAGCAAAGACAATGAAAGCAGTTCAGGAAGCAACTGAAGCGCTGCCGCTCTTTGATAGCAGCGCTGAATAATCCAGCCAGGCATTACAACAGGTATTCACTGAGTGCCTGTGATAATGTTTTAATCAAGGTCAATGGCGAAAACCATATCTTTGCTAATCTGTACAGTAGAGGTATCGAATGGAGATGTGTTTAGCCAGTTTTTATCATCAAATCGGCTTAATGATTCTCGGTATAAAAAACAGCATTCCAGCATGCTCTCATCACTACTCTTAACTTCCATTACTAAGGTTTCATTCAGTCTCCCTTTATATCCATCAGACAGTTGGACTTTCACCTTGCAACCAGGCTTGATTGATCCTAATTCTTCTTCGCCTAGAGGGGGGATTGGCTTTGCAAAAGCAATTCGAACCATAATTACCTCCTTTTTCTGGTAGCAGAAAATTATCGCATAAGAGTTGCTGATTATTTGTGACATAAAGTGAGAACCATACAATGGCAAAACCGGACTGGGGCGAGCTTCAGCAACGGTACCTGTCCGATCATGCCGCAACCGGCGTATCACCGAAGGATTGGTGTGAAGCGCAGGGACTGAATTACGCTACTGCCCGCCGATACATCAAGAAACCCCCTGCGCAAGCTGCGCAAAAAACTGCGCAGAAGAAATTGCGCACTGCGCAAAAAGAAAAGTGCGCAGAAGAGCTGGTGGATGGTGACGGCCTCACCAATCAACAACGTTTATTTGTCGCCGAATACCTGAAAGACAATAACGCCACACAGGCAGCTATTCGCGCTGGCTATAGCAAGAAGACCGCTGAACAGATTGGCTATCAGTTGCTTCAGAAAACTTCAGTTGCGCAGGCCATTGCGCAGCAGCAGAAAGCATCCATTGTGCGCACACTCGGAAGTGCCGATGAAGTGCTTGAACAGATGTGGCGGCTGGCAACGTTCGACGCCAACCAGCTTTCTCAGTATCGCCGCGGGAGCTGCCGTTACTGCTGGGGCTTCGGTCACCAGTATCAATGGCGCGATGCCGTAGAGTACGAAGAGAAACGCCTGGAGGCTCTTGAGCGTAAACGCCGAGAACCTTTGGATGATGGCGGATACGGCTACGACCACACCAGTGCACCGAACCCGGAATGCCCTCGCTGCAATGGGGATGGCATCGGCCAGCCTTTCTTCGCGGATACGCGTAGACTGGCGCCGGATGCTGCGCTTGCCTATTCCGGTGTGAAGCTTGGTAAGAATGGCGTTGAGATAACCGCCATCAGCCGTGAGCGCATGTACGAGGCGGTGATGAAGCGCCTCGGCCTGGCCGATAGCGAGTTCGCCCAGCGTCTGCAGCAGATAGAAATTGAGCGCCGGCAGCTGGAGATCGACAAACTCCGCAAAGAACTGGCCGCTGACCCGGAGGATGAGGAACCAACGCCAGTTGCAATCAATATCAACGTAGTCGATGCGCGAGTGAGGGAAGAGGATGGCGATAGCTCCGACGCTTAACATCCCTCAGGCCAAATTCCTTGCGATGCAGTACAAGTTTAAGGCTTACGTGGCCGGGTTTGGTTCTGGCAAGACATGGGTTGGTTGCGGCGGTATCTGCAAGGGGATGTGGGAACACCCTAAAATCAATCAGGGCTACTTTGCACCAACGTATCCGCAGATCCGCGACATCTTTTATCCCACGGTTGAAGAGGTGGCCTATGACTGGGGGCTGAATGTCAAAATCAATGAGGGAAACAAAGAGGTCCATTTCTACGCCGGGAAGCAGTTCCGTGGGACGACGATATGCCGCTCGATGGAAAAGCCACATACCATCGTTGGTTTCAAAATTGGTAATGCCCTGATAGATGAGCTCGACGTGATGCCCGCCAAAAAGGCGCAGTTAGCCTGGCGGAAAATCATTGCGCGTATGCGTTACAACGTGCCCGGTCTGCGTAACGGAATAGACGTCACCACGACGCCTGAAGGCTTTAAGTTTGTTTATCAACAGTTCGCAAAGGCTGTGCGCGATAAACCTTCGCTCTCAACACTATACGGGCTGGTTCAGGCCTCAACCTTCGACAACGAAAAGAATCTGCCGGCAGACTACATTCCATCCCTGATGGAGTCTTATCCGCCGGAGTTGATTAAGGCTTATCTGCGCGGCCAGTTTACCAACCTGACCAGCGGGACTATTTACCATCAGTTTGACCGTCAGCTGAACAATTGCCAGGAGGAAGAGCAGCCCGGCGAACCTCTGTACATCGGTATGGACTTTAACGTCGGAAAAATGGCCGGAATTGTTCATGTGCTGCGCCTTGGGCTTCCCTGTGCAGTTACGGAAATCATTAAGGCTTACGACACACCGGACATTATTCGCATCATTAAAGAGCGGTTCTGGCTGTATGACGGCCATGACTACCGGAAGGTGAGGGAAATCTATATTTACCCGGACGCCTCTGGTGATTCTCGTAAATCAGCTCATGCCAGCACTACGGATATCGCCCAGCTCAAACAGGCTGGCTTCAATGTGATTGTGAACGATTCAAACCCGCCAGTAAAAGATCGTATCAATTCCATGAACGCCATGTTCTGCAATGGCAATGGTGAGCGTCGCTACAAAGTGAATGTAAAGCGCTGTCCGGTCTACACGGAATCGCTCGAGCAGCAGGTATGGGGTGAAAACGGTGAACCTGACAAAAAAGCCGATAATGACCACCCTAACGACGCTGGCGGCTACTTCATCGTGAAACAGTTCCCAATCATCAAACCAACCGGGAAAGTCACCAAACTGCGGATGTAAAACCATGCCTGATATTTCAACACCCAACCTCGACTATAACGACATGGTTGAGGCCTGGGATATCAACGATGCGCTGATGGGCGGTACGCTGGAAATGCGCCGACAGGGTCAGTTGTATCTTCCGAAATGGCCCAACGAAGACCCTGACAGCTACAAAGAACGATTAGCAGCTGCAACCTTGCTGCCTGCCTATGAAGAAGCGATTAAACAGAACATTGGACGCGTATTTGCTGAGCCAACGGTATTGAGCGAAAGCGCGCCGGAAATTATCCGAAAGCTTTCTACCGACATCGATATGGAAGGAAACCGCCTTGATGTCTGGGCGCAACAGTTTTTCAGTATCGGTTTCCAGTACGGCCTTGTTCATGCGCTGGTGGATTACCCGCGGGTGGATCCGGAATCTGTAAGGACAAAAGCAGATGAAAAAGCGATTGGAAGCCGGCCATACGTAACGATGCTAAATCCCCGTCAGGTGATCGGCTGGAAGTCGAAAGTTGAGGGTGGAAAGGTCATCCTTACTGATTTGCGTATTCGTGAAACCATCATTATTGACGGTGATGACTACGGGCAAACTAAGGTAGAACAGATCCGGCATATCATGCCTGGTAAGGTTGAAATCTATCGGCGCAACAGGGGCGATAATGGTGAAGCACAATGGACGCTACACGAAGAATGGCAAACCAGCCGTAACGATATCACGCTGGTGACGCTCTACACGAAACGCACAGGATTTATGCGCGGATCTCCGCCGCTGCTTAACCTGGCTTTGCTGAATATCAAGCACTGGCAAAGTCAGAGTGAGCAGGACAACATCCTGCATGTTGCCCGTGTGCCGTTGCTGGTGGCTTATGGACTGGCAGAAGGTGAAACGTTAACGATCGGCTCATCAACAGCGACTCGTTTCGACAACCGCGAAAGGCAGGGTCTTGAATATGTTGAACATACCGGATCGGCCATTGAATCTGGTGAAACGTCGCTGGAAAAACTGGAAGATCAGATGCGGCAGGCCGGGGCAAAACTCTTACGTGCCGAGAACACCTCGACAAAATCAGTTGACCAGACCAATGAAGAGCGCATGCAGGAGAATTCGCCGCTGTACACGATGGCGAGTTCACTGGAGGACGCGCTCGATAACATCCTGCAGATCATGGCGGAATGGCTCGGTGAAACTGAGGGGGGCAATGTCGATGTACGGACTGAACTGGATGTTTCTGCTCAGACGTTTGATGCCTCAGCTGCAACGGCTGTTCAGTCACTTCGGCAGGGTGGTGATATTCGCCAGATTGATGCGGTTCGCGTTCTTCAGGCGCTGAAATTCATCGACCCGGACGCGAAACCTGAAGAGGTGATCGACGAACTGAGGAACCAGCAGGTGACGCTTGTCGGCGGCCTGAATAATCCAGGTGGTTGAGATGGCGACGGCGAATGAAAAACTCAGTGACGAAAGCCTGGCTCATGCGATTTGGGTGAGTCAGTACAGCACCGGTGTCGCGAACAGGATGATAAAAATCCTGAATGACAGCGATGCAGAGCTTACGGCCAGGCTGCTGGTGGCGATGGATACCCTCGATGCGGAAAGTTTCACGGTGTCGAGGCTAGAATCTCTTCTGGTCAGCGTCAGGGCGTTAAATCGTGATGTGGTTCAGTCAATGAGCGAAAGCCTCGCCGGCGAGCTGCAGGAACTGGCGCAGCATGAGGCAGGATTTCAGCTAAGTCTCTTCCAGTTCGCGATCCCCGATGATGTGCTGGCGCTTCATCCGCTGGTGGGAATTTCACCGGACGCCGTTTATGCCGCGGCAATGGCTCGGCCTTTTCAGGGGCGGTTACTGAGCGAGTGGGCCAGTAGCCTTGAAGCCGACCGCATGACGCGCATCACCAATACCGTCAGGCAGGGCTTCCTGCTGGGCGATACAACGGAACAGGTTGCGCGAAAAGTTCGCGGCCACGCTAACCGCGGCTACCAGGATGGCGCGCTACAGATGAGCCGCACCAATGCTGGTAGCATTGCAAAAACAGCAGTAGGGCATCTTGCGGCGACGGCGAGGAAAAGTTTTGCGGATGCGAACGACGACCTTCTTAAGGGTAAGCAGTGGTTGTCCACATTGGATAACCGGACATCGAAAGACTGCCGAATTCGCGACCGTCTCAAATACACTCTGGCAAACAAGCCGATCGGCCATAAGGTGCCATATCTGCAGGGACCAGGCAAAATTCACTGGTGTTGTCGAAGCGTCGAAACCTACATCCTGAAATCGTCTGATGAGCTCGGTATTGCTATAGGACAAATATCCGATAGCTCGCGCGCCAGCATGAACGGGCAGGTGTCGGCAGATACCGATTATCAGGGCTGGTTCTCGCGCCAGTCGTTCACGCGACAGTCCCAGATTGTTGGCTTAACGCGGGCCAGGTTGATTCGTGATGGCGGCATGTCTCCTGATGAATTCTACAACGACAGGGGCGAATGGCTGACGCTGGAACAATTGCGGGAACGTGACGACCAGGCATTCAGTGACGCCGGACTTTAATCATGAAAATTCATTCAAAGGCTGCCTCCGGGCGGCCTTTTTTATTGCCGCAATACCGGATGGTGAGCGGTGCAACGGTCGGATGACCCCGAAAAGGTACCAACATGAAACTGAAGACAGTTGAAGTAAATGGCAAACACTATGCGGAAGTTGATGCGAACAGTCTCCCTGTGTACGTCCACGATGATGGACAGGAGATCGGCTTTGATGCCGTGCAGGCAGTAGGAAAAATTTCCTCACTGAATGGTGAGGCAAAATCTCATCGTGAAGCCAAAGAAGCTGCTGAAGCCAGCCTGGCTAAATTCGCCAAAATTGGCGATCCGGCGAAAGCGCTCGAAGCGCTGGAGATGATGACCAAAATCGACCAGAAAAAGCTGATCGACGCGGGTGCCGTTGACCAGGTGAAAGCGGATATCACCAAATCATTCCAGACTCAGCTTGAAGAGGCCACCCAACGGGCGACAACGCTCGAAGGTCAGCTCTATCAGGAAATGATCGGCGGCCGGTTCTCTGGCTCAAAATTCATCGCGGATAAAGTGGCAATCCCGGCCGATATGCTGCAAGCGCGCTTTGGTCAGTCCTTCAAAGTCGAGGACGGCAAAGTCGTTGCCTATGATGGCTCCGGCAACAAAATTTATTCACGCTCTAAACCGGGCGAGCTGGCAGCCTTTGATGAGGCGCTGGAGTTCCTGGTGGAGCAGTACCCACAGAAAGACCACATCCTTAAGGCCAGCGGCAATCAGGGAGGAGGCTCTCGCCAGTCTCAGCATTCACTCGGGCAGAAAACGATGAAACGCGATGCGTTTACCAGTCTGAGCCCGACAGATCAGCAATCAACTCTCAAAGACGGTATCACCATCGTCGATTAATTCTTTGCCAGCCGTCGGATGGCTGCTGGTGCCAGAGCTGGATAGCTCAACCAACCCTATATTTTAATCTCCAAGGAATCCATACACATGGCTAATACGCTTACCGGGTTGATCCCGACTATCTTCACGGCTCTGGATACCGTATCTCGCGAACAGGTCGGTTTTATCCCGGCTGTATCGCGCAATGCGAAAGCTGATGCGGCCGCGAAGGACCAGACTGTTACTGCGCCGGTCGCGCCACCGGCAACCACTGTTGATATTACCCCGGGGGCTACTGCGCCAAATGATGGCGACCAGACGATCGGCACCGTTGATGTCAAAATCACCAAATCCAAAATGGCCCCGGTTAAATGGAACGGTGAGGAACAACTGGCGCTGGGGCCAGCAGGGACATACAACACCATCCTTGCTGATCAGTTTAAGCAGGCTTTTCGCGCGCTCGCTAATGAGATGGATGCAGATCTCGCAGCTCTGTACTTCGCATCTTCTCGTGCTGTTGGTACGGCCGGCACCGCTCCTTTCGGTATTGCAGGTGATTTGTCTGATGCAGCAAATGCGCGTCAGGTTCTTTCTGACAACGGTTCGCCGACAACTGATCTGCAGATGGTTCTCGGTTCTTCGGCTATCGCTAACCTCCGCGGTAAACAGTCTGTTCTGTTCAAAGTAAACGAGTCCGGTACTGATGCGCTTCTGCGTGAAGGTATAGTGGGGCGACTGGAAGGTTTCAACATCCACGAATCCGCGCATGTTAAGAAACGCGCTGCATCCCCGGCCGCCGGATACCTGGTGAATGGTGCAAAAGCTGAAGGCGAAATCCTGATTGCGATTGATACCGGGACAGGTGCTTTTGCTGCCGGCGATATCGTGACTTTCGACGGGGATAACAATAACTACCTGGTTGCTGCGGCGACTGCCACGACCATTACTCTGGCTTCTCCGGGCTTACGTCAGGCGCTGGCCGATAATACCGCTATTACTGCTGGTGGCGCCTACACCGCAAACATGGCGTTTGATCGTAATGCTTTCCTGTTGGCATCCCGAACTCCGGCAATGCCGCAGGGTGGCGATACCGCAGATGATGTGATGAACGTTACCGACCCGGTATCGGGCATTACTTATCAGGTGGCGCTGTACCGTCAGTACCGCCAGGTGCGTTACGAAGTTGGCCTGTCATGGGGCGTAGCGGCAGTTAAGTCGGCGCACTCAGCGTTGTTGCTGGGCTGATAAACAGGGGCTTCGGCCCCTTTTTTAATGGAGGTCGTATGGCTGGATTAACCAAAGAGCAGCGAGCTCAACGAGCGGCGGAAAAATTTGCTGCCGAGCTGGCTGAGCAGAACAATTCTCAGCAGGACCAGGACCAGGACCAGGACCAGGACCAGGACCAGGACCAGGAGCAGGAGCAGAACCAGGAGCAGGAGCGGAACCTGGTAGTAATGGTCACGGATTACCCTGCTTTTCCCGGCGCACCGACAACCGCCGATGTCCACCCTGAAGAGGTTGAGAACTGGAAAGCGATCGGCTGGAAAGAAACGGAGTAATAGATGCTCACCTTCATAACTGTTGAAGACGTCAATTCGATTCTCGGTGCCTCCTGGACGGATGAAAGCAAAAAAGCCAAATCTGTGCTGATGGCTAATACTTGGATGAATGGACTTAACCTGAAACTGCCATGCAATAAGGCAACTCACGAAACCATTATTCCTGACGATGTGAAACAGGCTGGCGCCTATGCGGCGCTGTCGGCGGCAAATGGCGGGCTGTATCAGCAGAAAACAGATTCTGGGGTGTTACTGAGTAAGACGGTCGATGCTGACGATGTATCTGTTTCAAAGTCTTTTGCAGAGCTCGCCACCAACAGCTCGGCGTTACTTGATTCCGACCTTCAGCTTGCGCTTGCCATGCTTAAGCCCTATGGCGTTAGTCAGTCGCAAGTGCGGCTGGTGAGGGGGTGATATGTCCGATTTGAAGGTGGTCCCATTTCAAAAGCCAAGCCATCACGACATCGATAATGATCAGGTAATTCGCTTACTGAAACAGGTTCTGGAGCGTGCAGAAAAAGGCGGCTGCCATAGCGTCGCAGTGATACTGCTTGATGATGAGGGTAACGCGATTGATTGCTGGCATAACGGTGGGCGCCCCTATGTGATGGTAGGCGCTATGGAGTCGCTTAAAACCGACTTTATCCATGCTCATATTGAGCGGCGGTAAGGGGGCGGTATGCAAAATCCAGATGTACATTATGCCGGTGACGGGCTTGGTCCTCGCGATGTGTTTGTGAATGGAAACCCGATCCGCCATGTCGTTTATGCAAACCAGGCGAAGGGGATTGTGGAGTTCGCTCCTCTCCCGCTGCGGGTTAAACGCAACGGTGAGATCTACACCAAAAAACTGCGTGGTAGTGTTCTGGTCCTTTTTACTGGCGGATATGTATCTAACAATATCCAGCTTCAGCTTTTTGGTGAAAAAGGCATAGAGGAGGTAGGCCGTGGGTATACGTGACGAGCTACAGACTGAAGTCGCCGCGGCATTCGATACCGATCTGCAGGATGCAGTTAACGAGTTCACCGGTAGTTATAAGGTTCGAAGTGTCTGGGATCCGGTAACTGAAACCGGCAGCGAAACGCAGGTGACTTACTTGGGGCGCGGAGTGCTGGCGCGCTGTAAACTCCGCCGTATCGATGGCGTTAACATTCTGCATGGTGACCTGAAATTAACCGCCCTGGTTAACGAAGTAACCGATAAGCCAGCGGTTGGGCACTTTGTCACGGCGCCGGATCCGATAACTGGCGTACTTCAGCGTTATGAGGTCATCACTGCCGCTGCTGATTCTGCCGGTGCTGCGTACTCCATCCAGTTACGGAGGGCGTGATATGGCTAAGGGATGGAGTATCGACCCGGCAGCATTCGTCGGGCTGGTGGCTGAAGATGTGAGATTGCGCCAGCGAACCATCGCAACACAGCTGCTTAATGAAATCGTCCAGCGCTCACCTGTTGGCAACCCGGAGCTATGGGCTATCAACGCTACCGCGGTTCAGTACAACAAAGCGGTAGGTGAGTGGAACGAATCTCTTTATGCCGACCCTGCAAACCTGACCAAAACCGGGCGACTCAGGAAGAAAGTCCGTGTTAACGACAGCATGGATATCCGGCGCCCGGCGGAATACCGTGCGGGTACGTTCCGGGCATCCCACTTTGTCAGTATTGGCGAACCAGATCACTCAGTACCGTCTGAGCCAGACCCGCGGGGAACGATGACATTCCTCAATGGGAAAAATATCATCAATCAGGCGCCGGCCTACTCGGTGATTTACATTCAGTCAAACCTCCCTTACTCCGTACCGCTGGAGAATGGCCACTCTACGCAAGCGCCGACAGGCGTCTATGCCGTCTCATTTAATGGTGTGATTCAGGCCTACAAATGACCCTCACAGAAATAAGAAACGTTGTCATCAGACGAATGACGACGCAGACCGCTATTGCCCAGGATGCGGTGGACTACCCAAACGGTCCTGTATTCGACCCCAGCGGTCGAAAAATCTGGGCTCGTCTTACTGACATACCCGGACAAGCAGGTGCTAACGAAATTGGAGCGGGGCCGACTGTCCACCGAACAGGGGTTCTCATCATCCAGCTTTTCGTCCCCGTTGGTTCAGGCTCTCTGCAGCTGACTAAGGCCGCCGACAAATTAACGCAGCTCTTCGAGTTTCAGGACGACGGAGCACTGAGTTACTTCGCCGTATCCGCCATCCCGGCAGGTGAAACCGATGGCTGGTCTCAGCTCAATCTTCAAATCCCTTATCGCGCTCTGTAGCGCACAATCAACAGGAGGCTCCTGTGAGTTCAGGCGCAAAAGTAGTAACCGCGTTTATACGCGAAGCCACTCCGGGTGTTACACCCACAACTGGGGCGTGGAATCTGTTAAGGCGTGCATCATATGGCCTTGCTCCGACCCAGAATACCAACGATAACGATGAAATCGCCGGCAACCGAATGGCCCAGGGCGTATCGCGCGGCACGATTGATGTTGGCGGGGATGTCGGTACCAAATTTCGCTGGAACCAGCACGATGCTTTTCTGGCGAGCTGCTTTGGTGCGGAATGGGTAAACAACGTGCTGACGATGGGCAACGGGAGTATTACGTTCTCCGTGGCTTCCTTCGCTGAAGACGTGGGGATTGCGCAGATTGCCCGCGGATGCCAGGTATCCACGCTCCAGATTGAAATCCCGAATGATGGCGATATCACCGCCACGGTCACTTTTGCTGGACTGGACTGGGAAACGAAAGCGGACGATACCAGCTTTTTTACTGCGCCGGTCGATAATGCCGGGGCGCTCCGCTATTCGTTCAAAGAGGTAACAGCCCTTAGCCTGAATGGTGTTGCTGGTGGCAATGGTTTCTGTGTAGATACCTTCAACATCCAGTTCGACAACAACATGCAGACTCAGCGCTGCATCGGCACCGGTTCGGCGTTCGCCGGCGCAAACATTCCCACCACGTTTACGCCGTCAGGTCAGGTCACTTTGTCCTGGTCAAAAGCAGCCTGGGAAATCTATAAGAAGACGTTCACCGGTGAAACGGTGCCGTTCAGCTTTACCCTGGAGAATGCTGAAGGTGCCTATATCTTCGAATTCCCGGAAGTGCAGATTTCCGGTGACTGGCCCGATGCGGGCAGCACCGATATTGTCCAGGTTCAGCTCGATATCACCGCGGCCAATACTCCGCCAACCATTACCCGCGTTCCTGCCACTACTGGCGGTGATGATTAACACTGGCCCTCTCCGGAGGTTTTTTTTATGGAGTTTTTATGCTGATTGTTACCCCAAAAATTGATTTAGACGGCGAGCGCTGGTTTTACCCCTACAAAAAGCCCGAAGACAGCAAAAAGGAATTCTCGCCGGAAGAAGAATCGCTGTTCAAACTTCGCCTGCTGGTGGCCAGCAGCGAGAATTCACAATATCGCTCACGGAACGCGTTGGTGCGCCGCCACATCGATAAGATGGACGCAGGCTATAAGGTAGGAACCAAAGAATTTAATCTCGCCAGCGTGGGCGATATCGACTCTGTTGATGAGCTGCTGATCGATAACGTGGCCCGGTTCCTGTTGAAAGGCTGGGAGGGGGTGGGCCAGCTGGTGGATGGCACAGAGGTTGCTCTCGACTATACCCCAGAACTCGGGGCCGCCATGTTGAAACAGCACCCGGAGCTGTACTGGCTGATACTGGCCGAGGCCGCAAACATTGCTCAGGGTAAAGAGCAGCAGACTCAGGAAACCGTAAAAAAGCCTTAGAGGCACAGAAGTGGCTTAAGGAGTTCGGGGGAGCTCAGGGCGAAAAAGCAAAGTGGCGGCGGGAGAAATTAAACCTCCCGCCGATTCCTGAGCCTGAGATTGATGCTGTGACGGGGGAGATCCTCAACGCTTACGCCATGATATCTCGTGGCAGGCAGTATGCAGGAATGGCTGGCGTGCCGCTCCCGTTGTCCCTGAGTGATATCGAGCGCTATCTGGCCTCACGTTCCATTCTGATTGATCGTACCGAGTTTGACGCTGCGATACTGGCACTGGATGATGCTTGGCGAGATGCGTGGGCTAAATATCAGCAGGATAACAATAAGGGTACATGAACATCGATACTGCCAGCATAGCGTGACTCCTAAATTGCAATATGGAGGAGGACGGTATTCTTGCAATAATGCAGTTCGCATTGATGCTCAGTCCTGGCTACCCTTAACAGATATGTTTTAAACGTGATTAGTTCGATATCACCATGAATGAAGACGGCCATTCTTTGCAAATGATGATAGATCATTACCAGTTTAAATGGCCTTATAGGCGAGATTTTGTAGTCAGGATATGTGAGTTGATTACATATTTAAGCACAGTTAGTGTAAAGTCTCTGGTTGACGAAACTTAGCTGAAGCACATAGAATTCTAAACCCACATAGCATAGGCGTAAGTTGGAATGGCGGCAGGCATACCTAAGGAAAAATCAGTAGAACTGATCGAAATGTATGGAGACATGCTAAAGGCTGGCGTTTCTATCGATGAGATGTCCTACTGGCGTTCATTGCGTGAGTTGGAAAATGATAACTCTTCCGCTTCGGTAAGCGCTCTGGGTTTGCTTCATGCTACTGCTGGATTCATTGATAAAGCGAATCAGGTTTTTACAGATGGGGTTGAGAAATTCCATGATGCATCAATTCCGGCGAACCATCTGTTCATGCTCAGAGCGACCAGAAATGAGAATCTGGTTAAAGATTTTGCGTATGCATATGCCGATAAGTACCAATCAAAAAAAATGACAGTGTTTGCCTATTCTTATGCCTATCGCTACGGTGATAAGGCTGCATTGGATAGGTACATGAGCCAACACATAAAGTTGCTCTCTGATGAGGAGGGAAGGTTATTGGCTGAAAAACACAAAGAAGAATTACTTACGGAACTAGATGATGCTTATGTATCATCTGGTTGCACCAAGGAGCAATTCCAGCTTCTTGCTGAAACCATTGCTAAAGTGGCTAAAGAATATGAGGCTAACTATGGGCACATTGAAGTTAGTAAAAACCATAATTGTTGCTATGTTGTTGATATAAATAACAAAGACCCCAAAACAATTGCGAAAATGAACTATTCTCTGGCTGAAGCTGTCTGTATGGAGCCGTTGTTGGATAACTGTAAGCTTATCGGAAGGTTTTCACCGATAAGAGAGCTGCATACAGGGGTGAGCTATGTCGGTTAATAGCACTAATTTCATTGAAACAGCTTTGTGTTGCATGAACAGTGAAACTGAATCAGGTTATCGCAGTTGTATATCTCGTGCTTACTATGGCATGTTTCATGAGGCCATGACGTCACTAACATGCGTTCCGGCTTATAGTATGAATCACCACACTAGTCTCATCAGTTATATGACAAATGCTTCCGAATGTAAGTTGGAGCCTTATGACAAGCACAAGCTAAAAGTTATGGGATATAACCTAAAACAAATGCGAGATGCTAGGAATGAAGCAGACTACCATATTTCTGAAGTCACCGTTTCTAGAGAAATGGCTGAGGCAGGGCTAGAGTCTGCTGGTCTTTTCTTTGGAAAGTGGATAGATCTTAAGGAAGCAAAGGCATCGTAAATGTTCTCGATTAAGAAACCCGCCCCCGGCGGGTTTTTGCTTTCTACTTCGGACCTCCCAGCGGAAGATCTGCCAGCCAGTCGTAACCAAAAAAGTAGAGAGCGCCAAGTGGCACGACAGCAACTACAAAGACAATTTTTATTAGCCTAGCCATGTTACCTCCTCCGTTGAGTGCACAGCGTTGCATACTTCGAGCTTGAGATCTAAAAACAAAGGGGGCAGATTGTGGCCATTTCTCCAAAAGATTTATCGAGGTCTGACAATGCTCGTTTTGTCACTCCCTCGCATCCCTGCTAATCTGTGTGCAAATGTTAATGATGGGGATAGGGATGTGGACAGCGACGATTATGATGACCCGCTTTTTGACCAAGCTGTTAGCTTTGTAATTGAAAAACGGAAAGCATCCATCAGCGGGATGCAGCGGCAGTTCAGAATCGGGTATAGCCGTGCGTCGCGGTTAGTTGAACAAATGGAGGCGATTGGAGTCGTTAGCGCCCAAGGGAATAACGGAAACCGAGAGGTCATAGCCTCCTCGCAATTCGACATTGACGCTCTTGGCTTGGAAGCTCTTAAAGAGGAAAGGGAAAGGCGGTACCAGGAAGAATTATCAAGGCAAGCCAAAGTTGCAAATTCAGTTGATGAACAATTAAGGCTTTCAGCAATTACAAATAGGAGAATTGTAATTTGGCTCAAAGATACAGGAAATATAGCGCCATCAGGAAATAAGGTGCTCATCCTCAAATCTTCATCACCTTTTGAATATTTGGCACAGCAACAGAAAAATAAATTAAAGCCAGGAGATGCAGAATACAGCGATATACTTGATGGATATCGTTTTTCTGCCACCATGCAGATGCGAACACCTACCAGCGTTCTCTGTCAGCATGGCAGGATAGAGAAGTTTCCTGCGCATAAATTACCTCGTATTGTAAAGCAGGAGTGGCAAGGAGTATGGCTTCCGCACTTAAAACCTGCCGCAGAACTGGGAGCATGGGCAAGGGATGTCAACGGGTCTATGGCTTCTGATGTTGGTTATGTTCCTCAAGATGGTGGAGATTTCTTGAGATTTATGCTTCTGGCTCACCAGATTGTGGAGGATGGGCTTGATCGTGATGACGCTTTAAGATGGTTGGATGTCTGCGGTGATATGGTCGGTAGCGATGGCGAGTCTATTGGTAAATTCATCGAACGCTATGGGAATACACCGGAGTCAGCATTATTCCGTATTTCATCCATGATAAAGAATAATAGGGACTCATTAAAATGATAAAGAAAACTAGATGCATATCTTTGATTATTATGTCAGCTATGTTTATTGGTAATAGTTTTGCTGAGGATGTTGAGATGATCTCCGGATGGGGGGTAAACAAGCAAAAGGACCCGATGACTGACAATATTAATGTTCTTGTTGCGTTGCAGTCGGAACCATACAATAAAGCCGGAAGTAAGGCGGGGTTAGCCGTTAGGTGCTTTAATAATAAGACGGAATTTTTAATATCTGCTGAGGGTTATTACGGGCATCCAACATCCACTGTTATGATGAGATTCGATAACGAAAAGGCCTCATCAAACCAATGGACTGTGGCTCAAGGGGGGCGGGCACTTTTTTCCATGAACCCGATAGACGAAGCCAAGAAGCTCACCGAACATAAAAGGTTGCTCATTAGATTCCAGCCATACGGAAAAGGAAATATTGATGCACAATTTAACCTTGATGGGGCTGATTTAGCGATAGATAAAGTGCGAAAAACATGCTCATGGCCGTAAAACGTAACTAGCCCACTCATGGCTGAGAAGTTGGCTAGGTGGTGATGTAACTCACCGATTAAGAAATATGCCGAAACCCGCTTAATCGCGGGTTTTTTATTGCCCGGAGAAAGGTAAATGACAGAGCAAACATCCCGCCTCGCAATTATTCTCGATAGCTTAGGTGCAAAACGCAATGCAGACAGCCTTTCTGATTCGCTAACTAAGCTCACAACAAACGGTGAAAAAACCGTTGCTGCGGTCGGTAAATTAGGTGCGGCTCTAACTGCTGCAGTTGCCACTGGCGCACTCATGGCAGGAACAGCACTGGCTGCGATGATTAAGCACACAGCAGAGGCTGGGGTCGAGATTGGTCGATTGTCAAAAATAGCCAATGCATCGACCACTGATTTTCAGAAATATGCCATAGCTGCCAGTGCCGCGGGGATCTCCCAGGAGAAGTTCTCCGACATAATGAAGGATGTTAACGATAAGGTCGGTGACTTCCTGAGCACCGGCGGGGGTGAGCTCCAAGATTTTTTTAAGACCATAGCTCCAAAGGTTGGTGTGACGGCTGAGCAGTTTAAGAATCTTTCAGGCCCGGCGGCGATGCAGTTATATGTTGATACCCTGCAAAAAGCCAATGTTTCACAAGCGCAGATGACCTTCTACATGGAGGCTATTGCCAACGATGCCACGGCTTTGATACCTATGTTTCAGAATGGTGGCAAAGCGATCAGTGAAATGGCTGATATATCGGAGAGGTTGGGCCTTATTCTAGACCAGAAAACAATTCGTGCGGCACAGGAATTGGAAACCACTGGCTGGCTTGTCAATTCCTCAATGCAGGGACTAAGAACTCAGATTGCTGCGGGATTAATGCCAACGATCAGCGATCTAACCGGCGAATTTACTGCGTTCGCTGCAAAAGGAATAGATGTTACAGCCGTGTCGCAAACGCTGGATAGTTGGCTTAAAAATCTGGCTAAGGCCGCTGTAACTGTCGCTGGCGCATTCATGGGCGTGACAAAGGCCATGGGGGGAATGGTTGATTTGTGGAATGGGGTTAAGGATATTGATCTTTCACACCCTATTGATGCCTATAACCAAATCAAAGATATTTTAACCAATGTATCAGGCCAGGTAAACGGTGAGTTAGGCAATATCCAGAAATGGGTGGATGAGGCTTGGGGAAAAATTAATACCGCCGGACAAAACGGAGGTAATGAGTTCATAAAGAACCTCACCGATATGCGCAATCAAATAAGTTTTGCGCAGGGACATATCGGAACATTTTCTCCTGGGGCTGGTAGTAAAACTAAAGCCTACTCTGAGGAGGCAGGGCAGCGCCTGCTTAACCAGATTAATGAGCAAACTGCAGCATTTAATGCGCAGTTGGATGCCAGCGATAAGTTATCCGCGGTTGCAATGCAGCGCCTGAAGTTTGAAGAGCAGATAAAGACCATTCAGGAGCGTCAAGCCAAAGGACTGCCAGTAACCAAAGATCAACAGTCTCTGTCGTTTATGTCCAAAGAGATTGATGCCGCATATGAACGACTGGAGTTAAGCCAGAAGGCGATGGCAACTCTGGACGACTACCGGAAGATGCAGGAAGAGATAGCGCCGAAGGAACTACGGCAGAATGAGACTTTGCAAAAACGTCTTGAAATCCTGCAAAAGATGGTTGAACTCAAAAAACTTTCACCAGAGGACGCCGGAAAGCAGGCAACCGACCTGATTAGTAAATCAATTCTGCCAGATTCCGTCATATCAGGCGTTAACAAGGCCGGTGGAACGCTGACTTCAAGTGCGACTAACAGCGACCTGGCAGGGCAAGGCCTGAACATGATAGGGCTGCAAATCGATCCGCAGCTTGAAATCATTGAGAAGTTAAAACTTGCCCAGACTGATTATGCGGCCTGGCTGAATCAGCAGCAGCAGGCGATAACGCAGAACACAGTCCTGAACGAGCAGCAGAAGCAGCAACAACTCCTGGCCTTGCAGCAACAGGGCCAGCAGAATCAGGAGGCGTTAAGCACGGCTGTCTACGTTGCGCAGATGCAGTCCGCTCAAAACTCCTTCTCCGGCATCACCGATTCGATGGGGACTATGTTTGGTGAGCAGTCCGCGATGTATAAAGCCGCTTTTGTGACGCAAAAGGCATTCGCTATCGCTCAGGCAGCCCTGCAGCTTCCTATGGCGATGGGGCAGGCGATGGCTGGCTTGCCGTTCCCGGCTAACCTTGCAGCTGTCGCTCAGGTTATCGGGCTCATGGCCTCCATTACTTCCAGCATCACCAGTGCCGCTGCTGTTGGCTTCGCCTCTGGCGGTTATACCGGCCCCGGCGGTAAGTATCAGCCCGCGGGTATTGTTCACAAAGGTGAATATGTCTTTGACCAGGCATCAACGAACCGAATCGGCGTGTCTCAGCTTGAGGCGCTTCGGAATGGTAAACCGCTTGATGCAACGCTCAGCAAACCGGGGTTCGGGACGGGGGTCCAGAACGTCAGCAATAGCCAACAGACGACGGTGATTAAGCCGAATATCAACATGCCACCAATAACCATTAACGGAAATCCGTCTGATGCCACAATACAGCTTGTTAACCAGGCAGCGGAAAAGGGGGCTAAAAATGGTTATGCTATGGCATTACATGATGTCTCCAGTAAAACGGGGAAGATGTCTATGGCGCTTAGAAATATTTGGGTGGTGAGGCCAAAGAAAACATGAATCAATTTGAAATCAAGGCAAGATTTTATGAATTAATCAATACGAAAATGATGCACGTTCCAATCACTCCAGATACGGCACGGGAAAGGTTTTCAGATGCGCTAATTATAAATATGGAAGCCTTCAAGAAGGGCTTTAGTGCTGAGGACATACATCAAATCATATTCAATCCGCAGATGCCGGAGCCCCTCAGAGAGTTTGAGGGGCCGACCGAAGAGGCGCTGGCGATAATCGAGGTGGTAATTAATGAAGAGTTTCATTATTTAACTCAATATTTATCAGAAAAATTAAGTGCTATTTTTGCACATGATTTTGGAGGACTTGTCTTTTCAACTGCTTTACTCGACTACAAAAATATCAGTTCGATAAGGGATGATGAGATTGATTGCTATGAAGAGAGCGACGTTAATCATATCGACTTTTTATTTGAATTAATGGCAGCGGAAAAGATAGATAGCTATTTCATTTCAGGGATTGAGGTAATAATCACTCAAACGCCGACTCTAAAAAGAAAGTTTGGTAGAGTCAACCTTGCCGGGTTCGACTTTATTCTAATTCGAAATACGGAGTATGACGAGCACGGCAGGTTCTTGTCCGTTGTATCGAATTAACAGAAACCCGCTTCGCCGGGTTTTTTAATGGGTGTAAATTATGAAATTTTGTTAATTACCGGAGCGAGTACAGGAGCAAGCAGCGGAAAGGCTCCCTGAAGAACTTCAGGGTATTGTGATATGGAAAGAAGAAGAGAGAACGGAAATAGCGAAGGCGATCACTAAATCCGTTCGTGAAAGTTTCATTGAGCTGCGTGCGGATAGTTAATTTTTGTCATCATCTTCTTTCTTGAAGTGCTTAACGGCATCGTCATACATAGAAAGCAGGTTAGATATGTTTCCTGAGCTATATACCGGAACTCTCTGCGCCCTCACCAGCTCGATGATTAGTGCGTAGGCTGACTCTTCAGGGGAATCTTTAGGGTTAATCAAACCAGACATAGAACCTCCTTTTTTATTGTGGATTTATCAGCATAACCTGGCTCGGGGATGCTTTATATCCTGATATACGAACAGTGCCGCAGCCGCGGCTTTTTAATGCCCGGAGGAAATGTGGCAGATATCTACTACCCCCACGACTATCTCCCGATGCCATTACAGGAAGGATACGGCTTTCAGCCTGTAAGCCCGTTAAAACGAACTCAGCTAACCACCGGCCGCGCGCGGCAAAGGCGAGCTTATATTTCAACGCCGACGCAGGCCAGCATCTCCTGGTTCATGGAAAGCGATGCTCAGGGACTGGCGTTTGAATCCTGGTTCCGCGATGCATTATCTGATGGCGCGGCCTGGTTCCTGATGAAGCTTCAGACGCCGGCGGGCATTAAGTTTTATAAATGCCGGTTTATGGATATTTATCAGGGGCCGGAGCTTGTTGCGCCAATTTACTGGAAATATTCAGCGACTCTGGAGTTATGGGAACGTCCGCTTATTCCGGCACCGTGGGGAAATTATCCAGAATGGATTGTCGGTAGCTCATTACTGGATATCGCGCTGAATAAGGAGTGGCCAAAGCATGACGCAGATTAACCGCCTTTACGCCAGTAGCGGGTCAGAGGTGATCATTGAAACGCTGCAGATAACTATCGGTTCTGATTTTCACTACCTCTGCCAGGGTTATGAGGATATCACTGCGACGACGGAGAACGGCGAGACCGTAACGTTTACCGCCTGCGCGATGGATATTGCATTGCCAGCGCGTAACGAGGACGGCACGCAGGATTTGAAATTTGCTCTGTGTAATATCGACGGCGTTGTGTCAACGGCGATCCGCAATGCGCTGGCGAACCGTCTTTCGGCGTCGCTGACTTACCGGAGTTATATCTCCACAGATTTAGCGGCGCCCGCGGCGGTGCCGTATACGCTGCAGGTCAAATCTGGCTACTGGACGGCGACAGAGGTACAGATCACTGCAGGCTATATGAATGTCCTTGATACAGCCTGGCCGCGGTACCGCTATACGCTCCCTTTATTCCCCGGACTGCGTTATATCAGCTAAGGAATCCCAATGTTTAACCCTGATAAATACCTTTCAGTCACCTGGCTGAAGGGCGGCAGAGTGTATCCGCAGCTCGACTGCTTCGGGATCGTGAACGAAATCCGGGCGGATCTTGGACTACCTCTTTGGCCTGAGTTCGCCGGGGTGACCAAAGACGGCGGCGGGCTCGACCGGGAAGCGCGACGGATGATGCTTTCTCTGGAGCGCTGCGAACCGTGCGAAGGCGCCGGTGTGGCCTGCTATTCCGGTTCAACCGTCACCCATGTCGGTATCGTCGTCAATATCGGTGGCCTGCTGCACGTGGCGGAATGTAATCCGGGAACGAACGTAACGTTTCTGCCGTTGCCGCGATTTAAGCGGCGATTTGTCAAAGTGGAGTTCTGGCAATGACCATTCGTTTTTATCCGTCGCGGCTGCCCGGTGAACCACTCGAAACGCATGAGCATGGCGTTACCACCATTCGCAGCTGGCTGGTTGCTAATGTCGAAGATTATGAGGATCGGGATGTTCCACCGCTGGCTGTTGAACTGGATGGCCAGCTGGTACCACCTGGCGAATGGGCGTTTTGCATTATCCGGCCGGAGAGCGATGTCCGCATGTACCCGGTTCCTTTCGGGCTTGAAGTAGCAACGATCGCGTGGATAGGGGTAGGTATCGCCGTGGCAACGGCGGCCTACTCACTGTTCATGATGGGTAATATTGATGCTGGTGGCTACACGTCATCCACCGGGCGAAGCCTCGACCTGAACCCAGCAAAGGCGAATACGGCGAAACTCGGTGATGCGATTCGTGAAGTTTTTGGACGCGTGCGTATTTATCCTGATTATGTTGTGCAGCCCGTTACCCGGTTCGATGCTGACGATCCCACGAAAATGCGGGTGCAGATGCTGCTGTGCCTTGGTGTCGGAGCTCTGGATTATACCAATGGCGATATCCGGGTTGGCAGTACGCCTGCATCGACCCTGCCGGGATTCAGCAGCACGCATTATCCCCCAGGTGCGGACGTATCAGGCGATGAGCGCAGTGAAAACTGGTTCAACTCGACAGAGGTCGGCGGAACATCAAGCGGAACAGGGCTGGATATGGCCCAGACCTCGCCTGATTCCGACGATATTATTGCTGACAGCATGACTGTTTCTGGTGCATCCGTAACGTTCACAGGGCTGGACACGGATGATGGTGACGATGACGATGATAACTCTCTACCTGCAAGTTGGGTCGCAGGTACTATCGTTGAGATTAAAGCCCCCACCAATTTCCTTATCTCCACCTCATCAGGTTACAGCGTATTTGCCAGCAAGCTACTGACTGAAATCGCGCCTGTGGTTGGGATGCCGGTGACGCTGAGTTTTAACAGCGTTGATTACGATCTCTTTATTGCAGCCTATACGCCGGGGCAGGATGCCATTCCGGGGGAGGGTGGAAGTGCGGCTAAAATTCAGTCCAGCGCGGCACCGACGACTTATGATTTCTCGCTGGGCAGCACAACGTTTACGGTGACCTGGAACGGTACAACTTATACCGTCTCTCTTGTTGCTGATTATGTGAATATGTCCGGCCTTCTGGCAGCTATCACTGAGGGACTGACGGGATCAGGACTGGTAGCGCGTGACAATGGCGGAACGGTGCTGATCACTGAAGAAGCGAGTCCGTTTGCAGGTGGAGCGATCACATCTTCTTCGCTTCCGTCCTCTGTGTTTGGAGATGCTCCTGTTTATACCTCTGGCAGCGCGTCAACTGGCGGTAGCGCTGCAATTACTGCGAATGTGACCCTTGCTTATAACAGTGCCACCGGGACTGCGTTCGCCGGGGTAGCGGAGGGAACTCAGCGTCTTTCGCTCGCACATCGGGGCAATGAATATCAGGTTTTTTCTGCTGATGGAACGACGGCAACTGTCACTCGTCTGGTCAACGGTTCGACTGATGCTTCGTGGCCAGGATTTTCCAGCAGAACGATGATTGACTATGAAGCCACGGGGATTAACGACACGCTGAGCTGGCTGGGGCCGTTCCTGGCTTGTCCGGAAAATGAAGTTGTGGACGCCTTTGAGGTGAATTTCTCCTTTCCTAACGGTATCTGCGGTTTTGATAATAAGGGCAAGAAACGCATCAGGCATGTTGAGTGGGAAATTCAGTATCGGGTATATGGCACCGGCTCCGGGTGGCTTAGCAAGCAGGGGGAATACGCGCTCAAAAACATTAATGGGCTGGGGTTCACAGAAAGATTTTCGCTCGACTCTCCCGGCCTGGTTGAAGTGCGGTGTCGTCGCCGGAATGAGCAGGGCAGTAATAACGCCCGCGACAATATGTACTGGCAGGATTTAAGAGGGAGGCTTCTGGCAAGACCTGCCTCCTACTCAGGTGTAACAACCTGGGCAATTACCGTTGAAACCGGGGGGAAACTGGCGGCGCAGTCTGACCGCCGCGTAAACGTTGTGGGGACGCGTGCCTATGAAACCGGAACGGCCAGAACCATTTCGGGGGCGCTGCTGCATGTCGGGAACTCGCTGGGACTGGGGATGGATGTCGATACCATTAACGGCATTGAGTCCGCGTACTGGACCCCGCGGGGAGAGTATTTTGATTTTGCTACTGGCGACAGTATCTCGGCACTGGAAATGCTGCAAAAGATCGCCAACGCCGGGAAGTCACGTTTTCTGCTGAGTGATGGCCTGGCGACAGTAAACCGGGAAGGGATTAAGCCCTGGACAGGTGTCATCACCCCGCATGAGATGGTCGAAGAGCTGCAGAGTGGTTTCACTGCTCTATCTGACGATGATTACGACGGGGTTGATGTGACTTACGTCAACGGGACCACCTGGGCGGAAGAGACGGTTAAATGCCGCACTCCCGATAACCCCACACCGGTGAAAATCGAGGATTACAAACTCGACGGGGTATTGAGTCAGGATCACGCTTATCAAATCGGGATGCGGCGCCTGATGAAATACCTGCAGCAGCGGGTAACGTTCCAGACGACGACCGAACTGGACGCACTCTGCTACAACGTTGGCGATCGTATTGTGCTGACCGACGATATACCGGGGAATAACACGATTTCCTGTCTTGTTGAGGAGATGACAACGGCTGGCGGTGTAACGACATTCACCGTCACGGAGCCGCTGGACTGGTCTTTTGAAAACCCTCGCGCGCTGATCCGTTACCAGGATGGCTCGGCCTCCGGGCTGATGGTGGCGACCAGAGCAGGGGATTATCAACTTTCGGTCCCGCATCTGAGTGAGTTTGATGACCTGCTGAAAATCAATTTATCGTCTGCAACCATTGAGCCGATCCGGCTGGTGTTCTGCGGCTCAACGCGGCATGTCTATGATGCGCTGGTGGCAGAAATTGCCCCGCAGGCGGACGGAACCTGCCAGGTGACCGCCAACGAATATCTTGAATCGTTCTACGCCTACGATGACGCCAGCTACCCCGGCGACGTCGCTTAATACCCCATAAAAACCCCTTATTAACTCTTTTCGCTCAAACCCTCGTTTGCGCGAACGCCTTTTTTGGAGCAAAAACATGGCTGCAGATCTGAATCCGCCGCTGGGTACGACGACGCCTGAAATATTCATGGATAACGTCAAGCGCGCTGACGAACTGGTGAACGGTCCGGCTGGAACGGTTAACGATCGCGGCGGGGAACCGCTCGATACATGGCGCCAGATGATGGCGAAGAATGATGAAATCCGGCAGAACATCATTCCGCTGAATAAGCAGTACCAGACGCTGGCAGCGGCGCAGGCCGATATCGCGAATATCCCGGAAGGCAGTACCACGTATTACCGCAGCCCGGATGACAGCGCGTTAGCTGTAGAAGTGATCAATAACGCCGGGACGCTGCAGCCTACCGGGCGGAAAATGCCATCTCAGGCGGCTGTTGCCGCGAACACATCCGTAATTACAGGCTTGGATCTTGATCGTGTTGATGTATCTCCAGCGTCGCTGGGGACTGGCCAGTATTATCAGCTCTCCACAGGGACAATCGCGACCACCACTGACACCAACTGGTCGGCGAGCTCCCCCGTTTCAGTGGCTGGGTATAAACGCTTAATTTTGTCTGGTTCGTTTTTGTATCGTGCTGCCGTCGCACCGCTTTTGTTTGTTGACTCGGCAGGGACTGTTAT
>OIFN01000185.1_pt1 | contig 33161 bp, 35 predicted proteins | sample 1582091 | NCBI WGS metagenome assembly OIFN01 (sample SAMN07501064, study PRJEB24779) | human gut metagenome
TATTAGATATTTTTTTGTATTGTAAATCATCAATAACGATTGTTTTATCTTCATTCAATGTAAATTGTCTAAATTGTTTATCAAATTCTTTTAATGTTTTAGCATCTACATAAAAATCAGAATTTGTATAATAATATCTATCTAACTCTTTATTGTATCGTTGTTTAGTAAATCTAATTTCTATAGCAGGTTTATTATCAAAGAATGTGTCTTTTTCTTTAATCATTAAATAATATTTTTTACCATCTTCTTTGGTTTCTTTTCCGTGATCTACTAAAATATATTCACCTGTTAAATCTTCTGCAGTTATACTACCACACCCACTAAATATAATAGATGTAGCAATAATAGACATTATAATTAATATTAATTTAGTTACTTTATTCATAGTATAGTTACTCCTTATCATCGTTTGATTTTAAAGTATGAACTCTAAATTCTTTAGCTGTTTGTAATGCTTTATTGGATGAATTTTGTGTAGACATGGTAGAATCTTCATTTTGTATTGCTTCTACCTCTTTTTGTACCATATCTCTAGTAATAGGTCCGTTTCTATGGTAGTTGGAATTACTATTAATAGAATTTAAATTAGTATTTGAATCTATACCTATAGATTCATCTTCTTTAGTAGATCCTTCACTATGATCTAAATAATTACTTATTTCTTGCTGTGCATAGTTTGGATTTTCATTAAAGCTAGTATCTGTACTATTAGTTATAGGAGATGACTCTTTGCTGCTAGTATCTGTTGATATAGAAGAATCATTAATAGCACTTTGTTTTGTTTGATTTGTTACGGCATTAGAGGTTGCTTCTCCACTATGATTTGTGGTTTCTACATTATCATTAGTAGCTTGAATAGTACCAGATTTATTTGAAGAAGATCCTTCCACATCTGTAATAGCGGCCTTACGAGATGTATTGATGGCACTAGATTCAGCGTTTTTAGCATTTTTAGCCCCATTTTTTATTGTTTCACTTGTACCTTGTTTTGTTCCATTAGCAGCAGCAGAAGCTTTACTAGTACCTAGAGTTTTGGCCATAAGTGCTAATTGCACTGCTTGTGTACCAAGTCCTGTTAAACTTGGTGGGCTATTGACGGCACCATTAAATAATGCAGAAGCAAAAGATGGTGTTTTAAAGGCTAATAATGCTAGAGCAAATAAGGATAGCATGGCTGATAACACATCGATTCCTAGAATACTATCTACAAAATTAGCTTTTTCAAATGTATCTTTTAGTACGGGGTTAATAATTGTAACTAAAAAAACAAATATTCCTATCCGAATTGCAGATATAAAGAAAAAATTAAGAATTTTATCTACAATAGCTTTAGTTCGATCTAATAAACCAAATGGTAATAAAACCATTGAGATGGTACCGATAATAAAAAATTCAAGGATAGTATATAGATACGATATAGCTATGAATCCAAATAATAATAGTGTAACAATCGCATGAATGATACTGAAAACAACATGGCCTGTTATACCATTTTTTAATACTGTTGCTGCTGATTTCAGTGATAAAGTAATCGCTTTAGCTTTTACAGCAGCTGAGGCGCCTTTAGCAACATTATCTGGATTAGAACCTAGTAAACTACCTTTTAATACTAAAATGGCATTATAAACCCCTTCATTAACGATTGTTGATGGAGTTACTGATTCTACAAAATGGCCGCTTAATGTATAAGTTGTATTGTTACTTGCGGTTGTACCAATATCACTACCGAATCTAAAAATCAAATCTAATATCCATTGCCAAGATGTTGCTGCTGCTACAAAAAATGTAGCTGTAATTACTAATGGAATTAATTTACTGAAATCTTGTTTACCCCAATATAAATCCCAATTTGTGATGATATTCCACATAAGGATAACAGACATAAGAAATAAAACATACGGTAAAAGATGATCAGAAGCTTCTGAACATTTTTGAATAATAGTAATTGCAAAATTATCTAAAAAACCTTGACTTGTCATAGATAAGGCAGCATCTTTGGCTTCATTTGCAGCTTCTGCGGAAGCTGCGGAAGCATAAAAAATCATATATGAATCCTTTCTTGTCTATTGTTTTGAGTCAACAAATGCTTTCGCTTTATTTTGTGCATTATCTAATTCAAGAAATGCTTTTTCTGTTAATTTATCTGCATTTCTTTCATTAATTCGCTCTACTGTTTGATTTAAGGATTGTTTTTTAGCAGTTAAGGCTTCAATTTGGTTACTGTATTGTTGTGCTAATAACTGTTCCTGTTTAATTTCATTATTAATATCAATACTACCTTTAAGGCCTTTATTTTGTTCAGCTAATTGCATTAGTTTTTTCATTCTGGCTTGTTGCTGTACTTGTGCTTCTTGAATGGTAGTCATTTGATCGATGATTTCCTTATTTAGTACCTCTAATTTATGATTATTAGATTCAATCGCTTTACCTACTAAATCTGGGTTTATATCCTCAACATCTTTATCTGACAAATCAATAAATTCAGTTTTGATTGCTTCTTCTGCGGTTACTTCTTTGCCATCTTTTTTACCATTCAATAAAGAGTTTAATTTCTCAAACTTTTTGTTGAGTTTCTCATTCGCTTTATCGACTTCATCATTAATTGGTTTAATAATTTTTTTGTCTAGTCCTAGAATTTCTAGTCCTTTCATCATTAATATATCTTTATTCTGTTCAATTATCTGTTTATATTGGTTAATCTGTTGGATTAACTTTCTATATACAGCCACATCACGTACAGAATATAAGGCACTAGCAGAGGTAGTAACCATCATGAATGTTACTACTGCTGCTGTTATTTTAGCTTTCTTTGATGTTTGTAATAGATCTTTTAATCGATTCATTAACGCTATACCATCTGGAGCTTTCATAGGTGGCTAGTTCCTTTCTACATTAAAGGTTTATTAAAAATCCGTTCTTTGTATTCAATCCAGGTTTCAATGAAATCTGATGTAGATAAGTGTTTTAATTGTTCTACTTTAAGCTGATCATCTTTAGAAGTGGCACCATAGAAAGCAATTTCTATTGGCTGCAGATCTAAACGGAATATGGCCCGACCTGTAGGGCAAGAATAGAAATAATCCCGTTTAGGCTGTAGGCTTCTGATTGTATCAATTTCTACATCATTTAAACCAAAGTTTTCATAGAGTGGTTTTACAGTTTTTGCCGTAGCAGCATTGTTAGGTAAAAAGATACGGGTATGCACGTTTTCTACGATAACGTTAATCATATCTTCTTTTAAATCGGTTAAGTTTTGTGTGGCCATAACAACGGCTGCATTTTTTTTACGCAAATCTTTAAGGAAGGATCTAATTTGTTCTTTAAAGATTGGATTATCTAAGAATAACCAGGATTCATCAAGTACGATTAATGCTGGATATTCGCCTGTAAGCTGCATTGTGATTTTATGGAACATATAACTTAAAGTAGTAGCCATAATTTGCTTATTGGCCATTAATTCTTCCATTTCAAATACCTGGAAATTCCCTGTACCGAATTTATCTTCTGTGTTGTCAAATAAGTTACCATATACGCCCTTTTCAGTCATGATAGTTAAACGTTCTTTTAAGTCATAGTCATTCATTAAGACTTGTAAGGCTGAAATAGTACGTTGTTCTTTTGGTAATAAGGCAACACGTTCTAAGGCATCACTGATGATTGTTTTCTGTGTTTCAGAAATTTTATCACCATCTTTTTGGAAGAAATCACATAACCAGTTATATGTCCACTGCATTTCTGTATTCCATCTGTTATTATCAAAGCCAATATTGGCCAGTGGCTGGAAGTTAAGAGAATCTGTATCGACTAACAAATTATAGAAATTACCACCAATCGCTTTACATAGGACTTTACAAGAAGCAGCCTTATCGAATACAAATATTTTTGCATTATCGTATTTGAAATAATTTGCTTCAATCGTGTTAAGTAGTACCGATTTACCAGAACCATTAGGCCCGATAATTAACGTGTGGCCAATATCTTTTTGATGTAGATTTAAGTAAAACGGCACATTACCAGCACTAACACCTTGATATAAGGCGGTAGTACATTGATAGCCTTTCTCTTTAAAGAATTCATTTTCTTTATCGCCCATCCATTTAGTGTATAAAGGGCTACAATGAATAAAATTACTACTTTTCATAAAATAGGATCTTATGTTGTATTGATAGCAACCAGTAATAGAGGAATAGAACGCATTTTCAATATTGGTATACTCTTTGCGAGCAATAAACCCTGGTCTATGAATTAATGTCAGTACCTTTTCTATATCTTCTTCTAGTGTTTCTTTATTTTTGTTATATAACACTACAGAGCCTGTAAAATAGCCTGCTGACACATTGTCAGAAGCTATATTTTCATAGAATGTAACCGTATCGCTAGCATCCTTGATACTTTGCGTATCAATATCATAGCTTTCAGTATTTCTTAATTTATCAAGAATCATCGTACCAATACCTTTGGCCTGTTGTACGAATTTCTTTTCTTGAGATTTTAAGTGCTTGATGGATTCTTCCCTAGTTAATGTAATGTATCGTGTTACATATCTAAATTCACTTTTTAAATTATGTAAGGAAGCCATAATAAATGGGGATGTGAATTTAGGAAAATCAATGACTGATACAATACCTAAATAATAATCACCAAGAGAAGGAACTGCACCACCGATAAAGCTGCTATCACAAAGATAATAGCTTAAAAAATCATCATAATTACCAGAGATTTTTTGCGTATATGGGCTTACTTGTGAATGTAGATAAGTTAGTGTTTCTTCTTTATTTAATAGTTTAATATCATCCATGAACATGGATAACATTTGCATAAATAAAGAAGCTGTTTTTTGTAAATCAGAAGCATATATATATAGCTGCTGCTGCAGCGCTTTAGTACGCTTTTCGTCAAATTCACTATTATCTTTACCAAACATAGATTTAATATCTTTAAAACCTTTAGTATCAAACTGATCTAGCATTTTTAACATTTGCTCAAACATATCAGTAGATGGTTTATAGAGTAATGTTAAATACGTTTTTGATTCGTAAAAGTTTTGTTTATTAAAGTATTCTTCCCGTTTAGACTCAATAAAAGATAATAAACTTGATTTGAATTTTGACGTCTGGAATTTATGAACTACATTACGTTGTAATTCAAAGTACACGGTGTATCCTTCTGGAAGGCCTTTAATAGCGTTATTAAGTCCACCTATGAACATATCTATATCATTGATAGTGGCATTCGTAAAATCCATACCAGAAAAGGAAAATGTAATCTGAAAACTGCCGTTTGTATTAAACACAATATTGTGTTCATCAATATGAAACCAGGGTACATAGTCCTTAATCCATACATTTGATTCTTTTTTTTGCTTGTGTAGTTCCATATAATACAAACTCCTCTCTCAGTTTATTCAGCTTTATACATTCCTTTATCTTTTTTTATATGGTTCCAGAGAATATCAAAAAATTGTGGATCCTTTGTTGTAGCATATTTACATCCGAACCAGATAATACCATTAATCACAATAGCAATACCAACTGAATTATGTAGCAAAATAAAAATTAGAATCGCTATGACAATGAATAATAAAAGTACTTTCCGTGGTAGTCCGCCCCACTCCATCGGTTTAGTTAATGAGCGGTGCATTCTAGCTTCTAAATTTTCATTTCTCATATTATTTACCAACTATCCATGCTGCAATAGAAGCAGCAGCTACAATTAAACTAAGACCTGCTACTACTTTTATGGCTTGTCCTGTAAATTGGCCTGCATTACCTTTCATAATGGCAATACCAAGACCAATGACTACTAATATACCTAATGGAAGAGCTACCTCTGAAATGAACCAATCACCTAGTTCTTTTAATTTTGAGGCAAAATTCCAAGCCTTTAATCCATCACCAGCAGCTAGTGCTGTATTAGACATAGCCATTAATGTAATAAATGCTGCTGTAGTTTTGTTTACTATATAATTTTCAATGTGTTTCATCGTATATACCTCTCCTGTACGCTGAATACTTTAGAAATTCAATATGTAACGATTTCGATACAAGCACAGCGGTATCGATAATCGGTGCATGGTGAATTTGACCAACGCCCCCAAGACTGGGGGCTGGCGGTAGGGGGTTGTTACCCTTCTACGCACTCATTTACTGTAATATAATCTTGTTTTATTTCATCATATCCTTTAACAGATATGATGGAATGTACTTTTCTTGATATATCGCCCACTTTTGCCATGTGAACAACAATATCAACAGAATCACCTATCATAGCCTTAAATTCGCCCTTCTCATATTTCATACGTATTAAATCATGGATTCTTCGTAGGGCTAATTTAGGGCTATTTGCATGAATTGTTAAAATACCACCATTATGGCCTGTATTCCAGGCATCCATAACGGTATATGCTGCAGAATCCCGTACTTCTCCGACTACTAACCGATCGGGAGTCATACGAAGTGAATCGAACAAGGCATCTTCCATTGTATAAGGTGGGTTAGTATGATCGCCTTCTGATGTGTGAAAATCAAAGAAATCATTAAATTGTACTTTAATTTCTGGTGTATCTTCTAATAGTCCGATACGATCTTTAGGATGGCGATTTGCTATTTCTTGTAAAATAGCTTGCGCAAAGGTAGTTTTACCACTGGATGTACCGCCAGCAATCACAATATTTCTGCGTTCTGCCATTGCTTGTATAAGAAAATCATATTGTGTTTGTGTAATTCTGTTTTGCTCTAAATACATATCCAGTGTAATTAGTTTTTTTGCACGTTTACGAAATGTGAATGATGGATGATCGGTTATGCGTTTACTAAATTGGCCTTGAAAACGGCAATTTAACGGTTCATAGTTAGCCGCAATCCGATTTTTAATTGTTATTTTTACTTCACCAGCAACAGCCGTAATGACACCTTCTATAGTTTGATCATCGATTTTGATACCTGTATCTAATCGCCCTTCACTAAATGAATCAATCCATAGGCTATTTCTATTTGTATAAATTTCTACCGTATCATCATCATCAAAATAGGGCAGTATATCTGGCCCTAAGAATGTTTTTACATAGCTTCTACTCATGTTGTTCTGCAGAAGTAGCTGTATCTATAGCAGCTTCTTCTCTTTCTTTTTGTAAAACAGTAGATCCCATTGTTTCTATTGCTTCTATGGAAGTAGTACCTTCTTTAATTAATTTTGCAATCATTTCCGCAATACCTACCGCTAGTGCAGCGTTTTTTAAATCAAGGCCATACTCTTTAAATTTCTTATTAGAAGCTGTTAAGGTTTGTGTTTGTACCTTTTTAAGTTGTGCTTTTTTAGCACGTAATTTTTCTTCTAATTCTTGAATTTGTTTGAGTGTTAATTCCTCTTTTGCTTCTAAACTAGCCATTGTTTGTGGTCTTGCCATGCGTTACCTCCTGGTCTTATCGTCCTAAATCTTTATATTCCATATCAGATGTAGGCTCATTAAATTCTGCTTCTAAAAAATCTGGGGTATCTAAAATCAAAGATTCTAGCATATCGCCATGATCCGTTATATCAGAATCGGAATCAGATGTTTCATCTTCTTCTGAACTAGCGGAATCTTCATCACTATACCATTGTTCTATGAGTGGTAAGAGAAGGCTTGTAAAGGTAGCTAAATCCACCTTTGAAATCCCATATACCTTATACACAAGGGCTGCGCCATCTTCATTCATTGGCTCACCTTCTTCTCTTAACGTTAAAGCATAGGATTTAACTTTACCTAATGCTTCATCATCTAATAGGGTATGGATTGCAATCGGTTCTGGCTTTGCTTCTTCTATTAATAAATCCCCGTATTCTTCCATGTATTGTTGAATACATAGCGTAAATGGATCTGGAATTTTAGAAGATGTAGCTGCTGCTCCTTCTCTTTCTAAAAACATAGGATCATAGAAATATAAATGATATGGTGTTTTTATCGGTTTTTTTCCATTAATAAGGGTAATTTGCCTATTTAGTAATCCTACTTCTGTAGGCGTTACTAAATCACGGCCCGTATTAATGGATGTTTTAGAATCAGTAAAGAAGGATAAACCCCGTTTCGTATCTTGTATATTTTCTACAGTAGTTTTACCGATTCTTTCTGATAAAAATTTCAGATCTGCAATTTCTTGTGGTTTTAAATAAATGTGATACGAACAGTTATTTAAAATAGAATTTTCTTTACCATATACCCGTTCTATATCGCTTCTCCCCTGGAAGATCATCATTAACTGAATACCATAAGAACGAACAGCAGTAATCATGGTTTGTAAAGATTCAATCTTACCAAAGTTAGCGCACTCATCGAGGAGTAATAGAATTTTATGCTTGTTAGCATTGTTTCCATCTGCTGTGGCCTTCTTCATCATCATATCGACTAGAAGATTAAATAACGGTGCTACCCGTGTTTGATCTTCTAGCGGTAAGACAATGTATAATGTGGCTGCTTTGTCTGATCGAATTAAATCCGTAACATGAAAATCACAAGTCGATGTATTATGCGCTAAAATAGGCTCTGCATATGGTGCTAATGGCGTTGTAATGGACGTTACAATACCAGAGAAGGTATTATACGCCAAATCCTTATATTCTAGGAATGTAGTTAATACGGTTGGATGAATATGAGGATATAAACTATTAGCACTCACTCTAGGAGAGATAAAATCTATCTCATCTGGCCCAATATGGTGCATTTCATAGGTACCATTACTATTTTTTATTGGTATCGATATAGGAAGCATTTTTTCATGTTCAATAATATAAGATAGTGATTCTTGGAACGATTTAATTCGTTTTTTCTCACTTTCCTTTATATTATTAGGATCTTCTACTACCATACCCGCAAAGAAGGTTAATACATCTTTTAGGCTTGTTTCATGATATGGAGAATCGCCTTCTTTCTCTACAGGCCGAGGATGTTTCATATCATGATATTTTAAATAAATAATAACGGCAGATAATAGGCGTTTAGCAGAGTTTACCCAGAATGGATCACCTTTACCTCTAGGGACTAATACTTCTGCTAAATTCGATACATCCTTCATTTCATGCTCTGTACCCCATCTAATTTCTGAAATAGGGTTCCAGCGCACATTTTGACGATGTAGTACCGTAGGATTAAATTTCATTACCATCTGGCCTAATACATCTTGTCTATATTTAGAGGTTATATCCCATAATTCGCCTTTTAAATCCGTTACTAGGCAGGATTCACGCCAGCCACCTAATAACGTAGCATTAACAATACCTACACCTTTACCAGCGCCAGTAGGGGCTATTACAGCATAGTGTGTATCTGTTTTCCCACGCATTAATCGTCTAATATTAAGCTGGCGCATTAATGTTACAAATTTATGTAACCGCTCCACCTTTTCTTTAGGTGGCTTTTGTCCTAATGCTCTATATTCATCAAAATTACATATCCATTTATAGATGGTGGTTAGATAATCTGGTTCTGATACACCTATGATAGGAGATATAGGAGAATCTCTAAATAAATATAGCTGATCTAAATAGTTTGTATCAGCCCATTCAGCCGTACCATGTGTATTTGGTTTAGGGTTGATATATTCCCAGAACATAACAACAGCTAATAAGACGAGCGTTACTATACAAGGTGCAATACTTTTTAAGAAGAATAATTTAGTAGCTTTATCTAAGTCGGTATCATTTACTAAATCCATCATGATGGATAGATACATAGGCACGTTATAAATTTTTGAGCCGAATATAGAAAGAATGTAGCCATCGGGGATGGCTACATTAATATCTGCTAATCGACTAGGGAACATAGCGGCAGCTATGTATAGACCTATACATAGGCCTATACCATAGAATAGCAGTTTGTTCTTCATAGGTTATTCTTCCCAAGGTTGAATGACTACATCCGCATTTAACAAGATATTGAATTGATAGCCAATTCTAATAGTTGTAGTAGATTTAATTTCATCACGATTTTTAGTTGTATTAGTGATATTTTGAACTAAATCAGTAGCAACGCCAGTCATAGCTTCTTGACCATATGAACGATCGCCAGCACTGTTTGTGCTTTTGCTAGTTACACCAATTAAAGCACCAGATAAGAGAGCGCCAGACAATGCACCTTTAAATTTTTGCCAGCTATGGCCAGAATGTTTATCTTTAACGCCTGCAAACCCTGTACCTGTAACAGCGCTTTGATCTGGAAGTGCAATCGATGTACCGTCTGGTAAAATCATGCGATAAAAACTAAGGTTAATTCTAGTACCAGAATACCCTTCTGGATGGCCGATTAATTTAGTACCTGCAGGAATCAAAATGTTATTTCCTGTTACAGAATCATAGACATTTTGACGAACAATCGCTATTACATCTGCATTTAAGTTATCGCTAGTTACTTGCGTAAGTAGTGTTGCTGGAATTACGGATCCAGCTTGTAGTACATTGTCAGATTGAACATATTTTACAGAAGCTGCATTAGCTACTGCATATGGCATAGTACATGGCGCCATCATGGCTGTTACTACAAAAGCTGCTGCTGCAGCACGTTTAAATTGTTTATACACGGTGCTACCCCCTATTGAATCACTTGAATATAACCGCTTTTACCTTGATTAGCTGGTTTATCATTGTTGCTAGTATTGCTATTAATATTAAATTTGATAGCAGAGGAAGCAGCCGCTTCTTCTGCTGAAGCTGCTTTAGCAGCGGCAGCTTGTGCTTCTTTTGCTGCGTTAGCAGCTGCTGTAGCTGCTGCTCTTGCTTCTTCTGCTGCTACAGGATCAACTGTAGGCGTTTGTACTTTTTGATATTGTATGTCTTGATTCTCTTCGTGTTGTTCTTTTTGTAAACGTTTATTTTGTTCGCCATAATCGGCTTTATTCGTTTCAGATTTAATATCTTTCACTACTTTTGTTTGTGGTTCGTTAACATCATCTTTCTTATCGCTTTTCAAAGCAGAATGTAAAAATCCATATAGCATTAACATGATTAAAATAAAGAGTAATGCAATCATTCCTTTTCTGGAACCTAACGATTTTTTCTCTGTAAAATCGTTTTGTTGTTCTTCATTCTCAACCTCTTGATTTTCTAAATTCTCTTGATTCAATTCCTCTTTGTTTTGTTGTTTTTCGCTCATACTAGCCCCCTGTTATAAAGTAGCTTGCGCACGTTGGTTACGAATATCAGATAAAGCGGATTGTAAATCTACTTCTTGTGATTGTGTATTCGTTGGTGCTGCTGTTGATGTATCTACAATTACTTCTTTATCCTCTAATTTAGCATTAACTGCTTTATCTACTGCTTGATCAATCGCATTGATTTTTTGCATTTCTGCAGATGTAAAATTAGGGCGTTCTGCAGATAATTGGATTTTTCGTGGCGTATTGATTTTGCTATCATATGCAGCAGCCATTTCTTGATGTAAATCACCTTGATTTAATAATTTATTCTTTGATTTTTTTGCTTTTACAGGGCGTTCTACTACTAGGTATGCATCCTGTTGATATACAATTTTCCATGCTTGTGCTACACGATCAATTTCAAAGTAATTACCTTTGATACGATAGTTCACAAGTTGTAATTTATCCTTTGGAATCCGTTCATCATAGTAATAAATTGTAGGTAAATTATTTTTGTTTTCTTTATTTATTTTGATGTATGTTTTTGTACCATCATCGAACATAAATTGCGGTTGTTCAAACTCATATACATTATGATTTTGTTTAATTTTATAACCAGTTAATGCTGTTCTAGCATTTTCTTCGGCTTTCATAATGTCGTTTATACGTTGTTCTTCACGTTCCCATCCTGCTTTAACGCCTTTTACGCTATCTGGTGTAGTATCTGGATAAATATAATCCACATAATATTCTGGGTGATCACCAGTTGTTAATAAGTAACGATAACTACGTTCATTTGTTGTAATAATCATATTAGTTTTAATATTTGTTGTAGTTGGTTTTACGTACACATGAGGAGTACCTGCTACATCCACAACTTCAACTTGCCAACGGCTAGTATCACCTGCAGAAATACTTTCTACAGATTCACCTTCACGTAATTTAATATCTGTTAATACTAATGGTTTTAGTACTAATTCGACTTGTTGATTATCACTGTACATATAACTATGTCGAATTCCTGTAATATTATCTGGATCCCATACAGTACCATCTTCTGCGAAGGCAAATCCTGTTGTCATAATTGAAATTACAGCCGCTAATGCTAATGCTTTAGATTTCATTTTCATTGTTGTAATACCCTTTCTAAATTTTCTAACACAACAAATTATTTATTTTCTTCACTGATAGAATAATCAGTAACAAATAAGCCTAATGGATTATTAATAATATCTTGTTCATTTGTTAATGCAGATGGATTCACAGTAACCGAGAAATTACCTGCATATGTTTTCTCAACTTGCTTTCTAGTTGTATTATCAAAAGTCTTTGTACGCCAACGTGCAATATATACATTATCGCTACCAGATTGTTTGTTAATTGATATGATTTCAACACTAATTGCTTTTTTACCAATATCTTCAATTTTTTTATCTAATTTTTCAGATTGTAACTTTTCAGTAGCGTGGCCATCTACAAAATAAGATAATTCTGTTAAGTTATTTTGTAGAATAACTGGGTCAATTGGTAAAGAAGCATAATTACTTATAAACTTTTTAAGGAAATATTTAATTTCTCCTTCTTTTGGTTCATATTTAATCTCATTAAGTACCCCTACACCTTTAAACTCCCCACTATCTGATACAGATACAATATAAGGGATGTATTTCACACTAAAAGCTGCGTACACAATACCGATTGTTAATAATAAAGATGTCGCTGCTAAAAAGGCTGTTATTCCTCTCCACCTATTACGTTCTTTGATAATATCAAGGTAAATCAAGGCAAATGTTTTGGGTTCTGCTTCGTATCTCTCTTTTACTGTTTTGTTGTCATTCATACCGTTCTCCTATTTAACGTTAATTTTAGCTAAATTATATATAAAGTTTCTGGTTTTGTAAATAGACTTTTTGCGAAATTTTGTATATAATGATTGTAGAATAGTTTTAATTTGAATCTAAGTATTAAAAATCAACTGTACAGCCAACCAAAATAAAAAAGTCAGCTTCACACCTATTACTGATTCTCTACATCAGAAAAATAAGGCAGCGAAGCTGACTTCTAAAATCATGCCAATGCTCATTTACACATTTCGTTTTTTATAAACGAAATAAATGAGGTTTAAGCCAGATGAAATCTGGCTTAAACGGGCAACCTACGGTTGCAAAAAGGAGTACCCATTTCATGGCTACATTTTACTATGAAATGTCCATCGGTAACGCTGGCCATTCACTAGCAAAATTTGAATACATAACACGCACTGGCAAGTATCAATACTCTGCCAGCGGTGAAATAAAAGAAGATCTTGTTTACAAAGAATCTTCTAATATGCCATCCTGGGCTTCTGGTAAAACGGATGGCGGATACGATATGCAGACAGCTACATTCTGGAATGAAGCCGATTTAAGTAATGAAAAACGCCCGTTCCGTGAAATAAAACTAGCTTTACCAAATGAGTTTTCTCATGAAGAAAATGTTGCTATTATGCAGCAATATATGAAAACTCATTTTAAAGATTATCCATACACAATGGTAATTCATGATAAAGAAGCTACCTTAACAGAAGGAGAACGCAATATCCATGCGCATATTATGTTCTCTGAACGTAAAATCGATTTAACAAGGAATGAACCAGATCGCCAATCCTACTTTAAACGTGCTTCCGAAAAAAAAGATGGCACTAAAACTGGCGGTTATATAAAATCAAGAGATTTTATATCAAAAGATAAACTCATTGAGTTACGAAAAAATTGGGAATTTATCTTAAACGAAGAATATAGAAAACGTGGTATGAATGAACGTATTTCTTGCGAAAAATTAAAAGTACAACGAGCAGAAGCATTAACAAATAAAGATTTTCTACGTGCTGCCGAATTAGATCGACCAGCACAAAAGAAAATGAATCCAAGTACTGTATATAAAAATGCACAAACTATCAAATCTTTCAAACGGTATTTATTTGAAAATAAATTTGATGAAGCGCAGTTTTTAATTGATATAACAAATGATGATTCTGTTAAATCGTATTTGTTATGCCATCAGTACATGGATTTAAAAAAGCGTATCGCCCGTGAACGCTTTTTATCTAAAGAGGATCTAAAAACAGTAGAAAAAGCAGAAGCGTTACAATCTACGCTTTCTACTAAGTTACAAGAAGCAAAATCCTTTAATCGTAAAGTAGGTACTACTGCTACAGATGGTGATTCTATCCATGATCGTATTAAACGATTAGAAGAACGATCTAAGCGCATAGAAGCAGAAATAGCACAAATCAATTCAAGAGTGCTTACACAATCTGAATTAATTAAACGATATAAAAAACAACAAGCTACAAAACGAATTTATAAAGCACGTTTATTACGTAATAAACGCCATATTACCATTAAGCCTAGCCGTATAACATCGGTTCCAGTTCGTACACAACGTTTACAAACTAATATTAGTAAAGAAACCTTAATACATAACTTGTATAAACAGCGTTATGTATTTAATAAGGCTACCTTTGATAGTACGTGTAATTCAATTATGAATCGCATTACAAAAGGTGAATATCGTAAACAGATTGAGCGCTTACGCAGCTTAACAGCTAAATACAATAAATTTAAAGATCCTTCTGTTCTATCTGATATGAAACAGACAGAACGCTGGTTATCTCAAAAGAAAGAATACCTATTACCTAAAATTCAAAAACAAGCTGCTGTTGAATTAGATAGTATGAAACGCAGCGTACAACGAATTGATCGTAATTTAGAGGTATTAACCAATAGTGATAAAGCGCTTTATAAAGCGTATAAGGAAGTTACAAGAGCCGATAAGACACCTAAGTATAAAGAAGCTGTCTTACGCTCCTACAGCTTACATCCAAGCGATGTAAGCAGATTACATAAACTGCAGAACCGTTTAGAATCTTTCACTAACAAAATAGATTCTATGAAAGCTGTACGATCTGTTGAAACAACGGCCCACAAAGTAGATCGTTTAGAAAAATTAAAAACTAACATTACTAAGAAAATTCAAACGATCGATACATCAGCACCTATAGATAAAGTAGGTACCATTACTAAGCATGATGTATTTGAAGCTATTAAGCAGCGAAAGGCAGATATTCTAACCGAATTGCGCCCACTTCGCCAAGAATACGCTAAATACAGCAATAAAAATGTTACATATCAATCTACACTTAATTCTGTAATGAATCGCATAACTAAAGGCGAATATAAACGTAATATTGAAGTGTTACGCAGCTTAAAACAAAAACAATCCCTTGCCTTTAAAGAACAAGAAAAGGCCCGTTTTGCTGGTAACACATCTGATATGAACCGTTATTCTGCAGAATCGGCAGCGTATACAAAAGAAATGCAAAAAGTGGAAGCCTGGTTACAATCCACTTATTCTAAATTGAATACGCCAACCATCCAGCAACAAGCTATGAGGGAATATGAATCGATTCAACAACGGAATCAATCTGTATCACAACAGATTAATCAGTTAGAAACTGATTATAAACACCTTGATACGTTAAAGAATAAGCTATATCACTATGGAAATAGTAATAGAAACACTAATAACCAGGCTGCTGGTATGGTGAAACAATTCTTGAATCGTGGTACCCCACAATCAAGAATTGGCGGCTTATTAAAGCGTTTACATAATTTAAGTAACAGGGCTACTGCTAATGATCATGCTTTAACAGCACATATCAAATTTACAAAAGATAAGCCTAAATGGAGAGAGAGGAATATTGAAGATGGAATTGAAATCTAAACTTGTAATTACTGTATTAACTGGCGCACTAGCTATTTCTGGTATAGCTAGTACGCAGGCCAATGGCCCACTTAATAATATGATTCGCCACGCAGCGTTAAAGTACAATGTGGATCCTGTGTTATTAACTAGCTTAATCGGCCAGGAAAGCAGCTTTAATCAAAATGCGGTATCTCCTGCAGGGGCTGTTGGCTATGGCCAACTTATGCCAGATACAGCTGCAGAATTAGGCGTAGATCCTTATGATCCAGAACAAAATATAGATGGATCTGCCCGCTACTTACGCCAAATGTTAGATTCTAACGGCGGAAATGTAAAACTAGCACTAGCAGCCTATAACGCTGGACAAGGTGCTGTAAATCAATATGGCGGTATTCCACCATATGAAGAAACACAAGACTATGTATCTTCTGTAATGAACGGTTATAGAGATAATTTAGCAACAGATGGGGCTTTACCTACTCCCCCACCTGCTGCTAGACAATCTAAACCAAAACAAGGCGTAAAAAAACGTGTAGTAGTGTATCATCCATCAGCACATACACAACCTACTACACAGAAAAAAACAAATTCAAATGTATTCTTATATAAAAAATGAGGTGTAATACATGAATTTATATATTACAGAAAAGCCTAGTGTAGCAAGAATTATTAAGGATTATCTTAATAATTCTGGTGCTAACTTTACATCAACCACCACTAACAAAGAAACAGATTCCCCTTTTTTCTTTGATTCTAACGGTAATTGTATTGCCTGGTGCGCTGGCCACTTGCTCAGACTACTGGATCCTAAAGAATACGATCCAAAGTACGCAAGCTGGGATGAAACATTACTTCCCATCTATCCAGAAGAATTAAAGAAATGTACAAGAGCGACTACTAAAGCGTTATACAAGCATTTACAAAAACAAATTAAAGTAGCTACTACTGTATACCATTTAGGCGATCCAGACCGTGAAGGCTGTTTAATCGTTGATGAAATATTAAAGCAAGAAGGCTTTACTGGCACAGTAAAGCGTATCTTACTTAATGCACTAGATGAAACAAGCGTACAAAACGCTTTTTCATCGATTCAAGATAATTCAGATTTTCAAACAATGACCGCTGCTGCAGAATCAAGAGCGGCCATAGATTGGTTAATTGGTATCAATTTAACCAGATTCTTTACCCGTATAGGCCAACATTCTGGTAATGCAGGTACATTACCTGTAGGCCGTGTTAAAGCGCCTGTATTGAAGCTAGTATATGATCGTGATATGTCGATTGAGCAGTTTGTACCTACTACCTATTACACAGTAGACGCTTATATAAACGGCAAAACCAAAATTACCTTAGAACATGATGATATTTTTGAAAAAGAACTAGCTGATCGCATTAAATCTGAAATCGAAGGTAAAGAAGCTACGGTATCTGAATTAGAGCGAGAAATAACAAATCATTTTATTACCTCTCTATTCTCTTTAGATACACTACAGGTAGAACTTAATAAACGCCATGCAATCAGCCCTTCTAATACGTTAGCTGCAGCGCAATCCTTATATGAAAAAGGGTATATTACCTACCCTAGATCAGACTGTAAATATTTACCAGACAGCCAAAAAGAACAGGCTGCAGGTATTATTCACAATCTGTTATCTAATGAACGTGTAACCGTTGCTGTTACTGATGAATCTGTATTTACAACAGATAAAAAGCCTATATACAATACAGGTAAAGTAACCGCCCATCACGCTATTATCCCGACTGTAAAAGAACTGACTAAAGAAGTATTAGAAACGTTTTCAACCGATGAGCAAACTGTATACCTAGAAGTGGCCAAACGCTACCTGGCAGCGCATTATACAAAACCACTTGTAAAAGAAAAACTTGAAGCTACTATTGAAGTAGCTAATACAGCGTATACAATGAAGCTATCTGAAACGCAGGTACGAGATGAAGGGTATAAGATTTTGTATATTGATCTTCTACCACCAGAAGAAATCTATGCAGAAGAACCTATCCCCTTCCCTATAGAACAAGGTGATACGTTTACGTTAAAAGATGTATTTGTTACCGATCATGTAACAAAACCACCTAAACCATTTACAGAAGGTACATTATTAAGCGCTATGAATCACATTGATAAATACGCTTATAATGCGAGTGAAAGCCAACTACAAACGCTAAAAAGCGTTAAAGGTATAGGCACACCAGCAACTAGAGCCACTATCATTTCTGAATTATTAGATCCTAAAAACCCTCTATTGTATAAAAAAGGAAAAGCCATTCATGTTACATCAACAGGGGCTAACCTGGTTACAGCCCTTCCAATCATATTGTTAGAACCAACATTTACAGCCGATATGGAAGAAAAATTATCTGCTATAGAAAATGATTCATTATCTATTAAGGATATTATTTCTGATACAAAAGACTTTGTATCATCTGTTATTAACAATACAGATGTAAGGAAGTACGCTAAAGAAGCATTATTTAATCGGGATCATCCTTGCCCTAAATGTCATGAAGGGTACTTACATAAATTACATTCTAAAAAATTAAATCGTGATTTTTACAAGTGCAGTTATCCAGAATGTAACTTTATGTGTAACGTTAAAAAGAACGGAACGCCAGACTATACAATCTGTCCAGAATGTAAAACTGGCTTTATCATTACTAGAAAAGCTACTAAAGGTGATACAACTTTTGAATTTAGGGCTTGTACCAATTATCCAGAATGTAAATACATTGAAGGTAAAAATAAACCGCAGCCAAAAGGGCCTAAATGCCCTAAATGTGGTGAAGGTATACTTATCACACGTAAAGGCGAAAAAGACGGTAAAAAATGGCAGTTTAAAGGCTGTTCTAACTACCCAAAATGTGATTATAAAGAATGGGGTTCTGGCAAAAAAAACAAATAATATTTTCATACTAAAATATTATTTATATGCTTTTTTATGTTTTAAAATATAAAAATATATATTTTTATATAGGAGTGTATAGTATGACAAACCAATTAGATAAGATCCATTTGTTGATAGAAACTATGAAACAGTATGCTGCTGTTCCTGTATCTAAACAAGCAGAGCTTATTAAGCAGCTTACTTTTATGATGGGCGCTATTTATACGAACACTAACAACAAGGCAGATCGTATTTCTTACTACGCTAATATTTCTGCTATTTGTCAGACTAACCATATTGATTATGTAAATGCAGTACTAATCCCTGCTGGTAATCTGATAGCTAAAACAACGCTATCTGATATAATGCAGCAGCAAGCATTTATTGATCAATGGGTATCTGACTATCAAGAAGCGTCTTTTGTTACAAATCAAAAACAACATTAAAAAAGCACCTGGGCCGCTATTCCCAGGTGCTTTTACATTTTAGGTATTAAAAAATACCTAATAGTTTACAAAGGCAATTAGAGATTACATTTGCAACAGCAGTAATAATAATAAAATGTACATCTTCCATATATTCACCTCCTTTTTGATTAATATTAAATACATTGATTATTACATCTACTATTTTATCATATTTTATGTACAAAACCAGAAAAAATACTATATAAATCAAAAATAGATTTTTTATTTTTTATACTATATGTAGTATTTATTATATTTAGATAAAACTATATATAGTATAAAAATAAAATTGTAAAATATCAATATTGACTTTTTGTAATATATCTATGATAAAATAATACGATTTTTTTTTATAATTTTATATGAAGGAAAAATGAAATTTGTTATAATAATCTTAGTAATAATAATAAAGTGCATATCTTATGTACAAAACTAAAAAAAGAACCCAGGGCCGCTATCCTGGGTTCTTTTTCTATTTAGACATACCTTTGTTTATAAGTTTACTTACTTGTTTTAGAAGGCCTAATTCTTGCTTTATGATATTTTGTAACTGATTAATATTTCCTAAACGAGAATCAAATAATTTAGTAGTTCGATTGCTAACCTCTAATTTATCAACTAATCCTGTTTTATAAACCTTTTCAGTATTTTCTGCTAAATTAGCTGCTGTTTTCTCAAATATTAACTTATTTACTGCACGTGGTTCTAAACCATTATTTTTCATTTCATTAAAACGATCAATCGTAGATTGCCATGCTATTTCTGTATTAACAGCTTTAATTTTTACTATGGTTTTATACCCATTATCTTTCATAGACTGTAACGTTTTAATAGGTGTATCAGCAGTTCTAAAGGTTCCTTCTACAATAATGTTATATCGTTGTTTAATAGCTTCTTCTATAACTTTTTCAACCATTTTTCCAGAAAAAGAACCTGTGTAAGTTGGAAAATCACCTTTAGCTAAATTAACAATTTTTTCAAAACGAGGATGATATACTCTAAATTCATCCCCGTTAATAGAAATTATATTTCTATTTAATTTTTCTTGTGCTTCTAAAATAAATGCTGATTTACCAGAACCAGGTAATCCGCCAGTAACAATACCTACTGGGGCTAACTGATTAGGTTGTGCATCTTTTATTATATCCTTCCACACTTCATTAAAAGCTTTATTAAACTCTTTGTCTGTAAATACTTCTAATTGCTTTAATTCTTTATCTTCATTAATGCTAATCATCAATATTAACCTTTATATTTTTCAATAATCTGTTTAATAGATTGAATCATTTCATTAAAATCTAAATTTTCTGGCTTTGATGAATATATTTCTGATTTCATATTTAATAGAAAATCTCTTTCTTCACTATTGGGAGCTTTACTAATAACATATCCTAATGCTTGAAATACACCTTCTAATAAAACATCTTTTTGCATTAATGTTGCCATAGTAATACCTCTTTCTATAAATAAAACAAATGGATTTTATATTCAACATAATATTAGTTTTGAGTAATCAATAATCTATAACAACTCTTTATTCCTCATGTTTTGTCATATATTCACGTAACGCCTTACGGATAGTACCTCTAAAAGAGATACCTTCATTCTCTTTTTGATCCTTTAAAAATTTATATTCTTCTGGTGTTAAGTCAATCGTTGTACGTTGTTTTTCAACTTTTTTTGTATTTACAAGTAAGCTGGAATTTTTAACAAAATCACTTTCTTGTTTTTTCATAGTTTTAATTGCCATATTATTTTGCCCTTTCTATATATTGTCTAATTTCATTAGTTAAATTTACTATTTCTTCACTTGCTGGAGATTGTGGTGCTAATTCTACTACACTTTTACCAAAAGAATAAGCGTCTTTATATGCTTTTCTAGTACCTAGAATTGTATTTAATAATACAAAATCAAACTCACTAAAAATCAACTCTTTTATATGTTGAATTTCTTTTTTAGCTTGTTTATTAACATTATTCAATAAAACAAACGTTTTATTTCGATCTATTACTTCACCAGCACTATTAAGCAACTCATTAAAATCTTGCAATCCAAATATTTCTACCTGGCTTATTGCTACAGGTGAAATAATCATATCAGAAACAATTAATCCTTGACGAATAGAGTTGTTATCCATACCGCCAGAATCAATTATAAGATGTTTTTTCTTATTGCCTTTATATTCAGCAATAAGTTCTTCTGTTAATTCAGTATATACAGGTAATCGATTTAACCCCTCTTGTTCACGAAGTTGGAAAAATCTGCTACTACTTTGTTGTATATCTAAATCCACAATAGGCGCTACCAATGAAATAGACAAATTAGTAGCAATCATTGTTTTACCCACGCCACCTTTTGTATGGGAAATATTAATGATCATATCAAAAGCCACCTTTCTTTTAATAATTCCATAAATAACTCTACCTATATATTAGCATATTTTTATGTTAAAGTAAATATTTTTATGTAGCATATTTTTATATAATTTTATGTTTTATATCTACTAAAAACATTCTTTTATATAAAATAAAAGAAGCCTGCTATTTTGCAGACTTCTTTTTTAATTCCTCTTGATATTCTTTTACTAAACGATAGAAAGTATCTTTTTTTAACCCTAATAATTGCCAGGCCATAGTAGATGATACTTCTTTTTTTTGCCACAGATTATAAATCTTAATAAACCCTTTATCAATTTGATGTTTAGGGCGGCCAAACTTAACCCCTCTTTTTTGTGCTGCTTCAATTCCTTCTTTCTGGCGTTTTTGCATTTTCTTTAATTCTGCTTCTGCCAGCGTAGCATACACTTCAATTAATAAGTTATTAATCATATCCATAATTGGTTTTGTTAAATCACCAAAAGAAGATAGATCAATTAACGTTGTAGGAATATCTAAAATACGTACAGTAACCCCTTTTTCGTGTATTTCTTTTAATACAGAAATAATATCCCGTTTAGATCGCCCCAGGCGGTCTAACTCATGAATATATAAAGTATCGCCATCTTGTAGGGCTTGTAATAAATGCTGCAGCGCTACACGATCTGTATTTTTCCCTGTAGCATAATCAATAAACAATCGTGATTCATCTGCACCCTGCTTTATTAATTCCTCTTTTTGGCGATCTATATTCTGTTCTTTTGTTGATACACGAATGTACCCAAAATTAGCACTCATATAAACCCCTTTTTCTCAAAATTTAACAACACACTTTTTCAGACTTCTCAAAAAGTCCTATATTATACACTTTTGAGAAGGTTTGAGCAAGTTGTTTTTTTTATTCTATAATAGCATACGTTTTTAGATCTTGAATTGTCAAGTCAAATGCAACTCTACTGAATGATAAACCTCGTATGGAGTTTTCCAATTTAAGCATTTGCGCGGTCTAAGATTTATTTCTTTCATTTTTGCTTCAACATAGCTATCTGATTGATTAATATCCACAGTTTTCGGGAAATATTCTCTAAGCAATCCATTGGTGTTTTCGTTTGTTCCTCTTTGCCAAGGATGATGTGGTAATGGAAAATAAAATTCTACTAAATTCAACTCCTGACTAATTTCTGCATGTTTAGAAAACTCTTTCCCTCTATCTGGAGTTATTGTTTCTAGAGGTTGATTTTTTAAAAGCTTAATCATCGCTTGTTTGACTAAAAATGCATTCTTTTTTGCAATTTTTTTACATAGCAGATACCTACTTTTTCGATCAGTTAATGTTACTAAGCAAGCCTTACCAGTCTGCCCCATAACTGTATCAGCCTCCCAATCACCTAATCGTTCTCGATTATTTGCAGGATCTGGTCTGTCTGTAATTAAATTACTAATTTGAATTTTTCCACGTCTTTCTTCATAATTTTTTGTATGACGACTTTTACCACGATGTCGTAGTTTGCGAACAACTCCTCTATTTCCATGTGATAGTTCTTTTTCATCAAAACGACCATTATATATTTCCCTGTAAATTGTATTGTAGCTAATAGTGAAGCTTGAATTTTCAAATTTCAATCGAGAGGAGATCTGTTCCGGAGACCATTGATGTCTCAAAAATAAATTCTTTACACATTCATATAGACTTGGATTATCTAGCTTTTTTCTTGGTTTACAATTAAAGCGTCTATTTTTATATCTGTCATGGGCTTCACAAGGTATGTACTCGCCATTTTGACTATTTCTTTTGATTTCTCTTGATATAGACGATTTATTTTTCCCAAGTAAAATTGAAATTTCTGTTTGATTTTTTCCTATATCAATAAAATGTTTTAGAATTTCGCGCTCTTTTAGTGTAAAATGAGTATAATGATTCATGGCTCCTCCTGATTTTTAGATGTCTTTGCAAACACTATTTTATCAGAAAGCCATGAATCTTTTTTTAGTTGCACTTAGATTATAAATTCAAGATAAAAAAAAACAGTTACCACGGTAACTGTTTTTTAATACGCTTATTATTTTTTATACCTATTATATTTTGCCAGGGCTCGTATAGCTACTTTTGTATTGCTATCATCTATACCTATACCCTTCTCCCAATCTTTAAATGTACATACAGGGATCATTAAATACTCTGCAGCAGATTCTTCTGAAAGACCTAACGCTAATCTAACACTTTTAATAGTAGGTACATTTCCAACATCTAGGGTTAAAAACATAATAGTATCATCAACTCTCATCGGAACTAAATTATCTTTATCTTTTATATATTGATCAAGGATTTTTAGTTTTTCTTTGTCCTCATCCTTACTATCTAACAGATCATAAGAACATAACCTGGTCATACGTTTATGATCATAATACCAATCGATTATATGACCTTCTCTATCTACCAATAATTGAATCTGGCTATCATCAGATAAGAGATTTTCTGCTAATTCCGAATATAACTCATTAAGAATATAAGATTCTTCTTCTGTCATCTGTTTTAGTTTAAGATCCATTGTTCCCCCTTATACATATATTCCCACAAAAACATACTACTTACATTTACATTTTACCCCATCCTAATGCAATAGGCATATTTTTTTGATTTTGTTCTTTAGCTACTTCAACTAAATCATCAAAAGTAGCTTCTTTTTCAATAAAAATATCTTCAAAATCAGATTTAAAAGTATATACTTTCCAATACTTCCGATTTAGTTTTACAGCATAATCATAAATATCTAAATTATAATTACGTACCTCTCTGATCAACCAATCTTTTAAGTACACGGCTTTATTATTACCAACAACTAATACTGGCGTACCTTTTATAATTTTAATATTGCTGGTTACAATAATGATTTCATCATCATTAATAATTCTGTTGAATGTAAAGTATTTATTTGATGTATGTTTAATCTCACCAAAAAATTTTTGAATATCTTTTTCTTTTTGTTGTTTAATATAATCTCCTAGCTTACTCATAATAATCTCCTATCTAAAATAATGTATCATTTCTATATCTATATTATACCACTCATTGAGTGATATTACAACATATTTTTATGTTTTTTTATGTTTTAAAATATAAAAATATAGCATATACAAATCATATACGTATGATCTGCATATGCTAGTATGTTAAATAGGTGCATATGAAAAATTAGTAATTGCATTTAAATTGATGATTTTTTTTAGCTTTTCAAAATCAATATCTTTGATACTAATAGATTTAATCTTTTTATCAGCTGTATAACCGATATGATCAATTATACAAATCGAAGAATCAAACAGATGTATTTCATCTAATACATCATTAACATATTCAAATCCTGTATCATCTATTGGATTTTCAAAACTGATAACTTCTTTTTGATCTAATAGATGTAATATAATGTATCGTTTAAAAGAATCCTCTATAAGATTAGTTAGTTTTGCTTTAATTTGAGCTTTAAAACCAACTAATAATACACTTAAAACAATACATATAAAAAGTATTGATTCACTAATATTATAGATAAAAAGATGTACAATCATAATGAATAAAAGAACATAAATAACTCTATTTGAAAAACGATTCATCGATTCTAGGCTTTTAAAGGCCTTAATATCATCTACATAAATACTAAATTGATTTATTGTTGTATTACTAAATAAAAATTTATCAAATCCACCATGATTTTTATTATCTAAAGTATCCATATATACTTATTCTCCTATTAAATTGTTTTGTTTTTCTGTTTTTTTCTTATTCTCTTTTTTAGCACTATCTTCTTTTTTAGTACCGTTTTTAAGTTCTGGATGTAAATCAAAACTATCTAATGCAGGTGTAATATCCATATCAAAATATCCTTCTAATTACATAAAAAATGAAATAATACAAATAATGATAAAAACACTTAATGATACCTTCCAATGATCAAAAATAAGGTTCATTAATTTACCACCTTGTAAACCTTGTTTTTTTAATTCTAATCGTTTTCTACCATATAGAATAACAAAAATTAATGCTACACCAATTCTAACAACTGGATAATTTAGAAAAGCAGTAATTACAAAAAAAGCTATAAATAAAGGGAATACAAATAGTAATTCTTTTTGTCGTAATTCTTTTTGTAATTTATCATTCAAATTGATTTCTTGACTCAATTTCCTTCAACTCCTTTAATACCCAGCGTTCCACATATTTAGGTGGAATACGGTTACCAGATTCCCAATTTTCTAATGTTCTTAATGGAATTTCCATTAATTCTGACATAGCCGCCCTGGTAAGACCTGCTGCAAGCCGAGCTTCTTTAAATATATTTGCTTCCATAATAAACTCCTTCATAGAATAGGTACCATTTTCTATATCTATATTATATCACCCATTGGGTGATATTGTAAATATATTTTTATGTTATTTTATATAAAAATATATATTAAAACATAAGAATATATATTATATTACATTACTTACCTTTATTATTACTTGCTGCTTGTCTTTCTTTTAATTTACATTGTAATTCATGCAGCCTATCATTTTCAGAAATAAGACCAGGTTTATAATTATTAACCTGTGTATTTTTATATTGACCCGATTTTTTCAAAGCAGCTATATAAGCTGCTTTTTTTTGCCGCTTTTTTTCTTTCATCATCTTATTATAAGCTCTGAGCTTTTTCTGTTCCGCTTTAGGTAATTTGTAACTATTGCTGGATGCTTTCTTTCTCATTTTTTTTGTAATAACAAAAGAAATCATACTTACACCTGTTTTTATAGCCATTTTTATGCCCCCTAAGATTATCAAAATAAGAATATTTTTATATTGTTTTATGTAAAAAGGCATAAAAAAACAGCACATATTAACTAACTAGTAAAAATAGTAGTTAATATGTGCTTGTAAAAATTATGCACTTATATTATACGGTAGTTCGATTCATCAAACAAGTAAATTATAAAAATAGATTTATCGTACGCTGGCGATCTTAGAAATTGTATATCCATCGATTCCGATACAAGCGCAGCGGTATTGTCAATCGATGGATATATAATTTGACCAACGCCCCAAAGAATGGGGCAGGCGGTAGGGGATGATCTTAAAGTTGATTATAAACTAATAACTTAAAATCGATTTATTTGCTCTATATGGCGTTTTTATAATATTTATGATAAATAACACTATAAAATTATAAAAGTCGATTGTAGATTAAATTTTCGCATTTTATTGTTGATAATTAAATAGCAGATATACATTTTATTTTGATTAGTTGATTAATGATAAAGGGACATTTTCCGACTTATAAAATTGTAGTGAAAAAAAGTGTATTTAATATAGGTACCCTTTTTCTGCAATATAGGTACCCTTTTTCTGCATTATAAGTCTTTGTTTTTTATTTAGAAAATATAAAGAGAAAAAAAGAAAATAAAAAAACGTATTTCATTAATAATTCATATAGGTACCCTTTTTGTTGAGTACTTATTTTTTTCTTTCTTTTAAATATCTTTTTTATTCTTTTTATTCTTTTAGACCACTATTGAAGCTAGTATATATCAATGTTTATAAATGGTATAGGTACCCCTTTTGTTGGGTATAAGTACCCTTTTTGTTGGGTATAGGTACCCCTTTTGTTGGGTATAAGTACCCTTTTTGTTGGGTATAGGTACCCCTTTTGTTGGGTATAGGTACCCCTTTTGTTGGGTATAGGTACCCCTTTTGTTGGGTATAAGTACCCCTTTTGTGGGGTTATTTTTTTGAGATAAATGGATTAAAATTTATCATTTATAGTTGTAAAAAACATCTTTTAATTTGATAAATTTAATTATAAGTCTAGAATTATCTACTTATAATTAAAATAGGTACCCTTTTTGTTGGGGAAGTTTTTTATAATCAAAATAGGTATCCTTGTATTGACAAAAAGGGTACCTATTAGTATATTAAAGTTGTTCAGACTTAATATTATATTTCCAAAGGAAAGGACTAATAGGTACCCTAAGATATACTTTATCATAAAAGGTGTACTTATAAAAGTGAACTCATTTATGAATCAATTAGAAGCATTACAAAATGCACAACAAAAAGGATATTGCATAATGATTAAGTACCATAATGATATGAATTTAGTCGCATTTAAAGACTTTAACCAGCGTGAATTAAATATATTTTTTTCAATTTGTTCATTATTAAAAGAAAGGGGAGAAGAACCTGTTACATTTTCTTTTAATGATATAAAATCTATTATCAATATTAATATTCCTAATAACAATGTTTTTGAGAGTTTATTAGTATCTACATATGATAAATTACTACAATTACAACTGGGTTATCATAATGAGCAGAAAATAGTACGTTTTTCTTTATTTACTGGATATGTAGTAGATAAAGAAAAAAAAGAAGTTACAATTAATGTAAATCATGATTATTCTTATATTTTGAATGAATTATCTAAGAATTTTACTATTTTTGAATTACAAGAATTTAATTCTTTAGCTTCATCGTATTCTAAAAATATGTTTCGCTTATTAAAACAATATAAAAGTACAGGTTTTTATACTGTTAGTGTTGATGAATTTAGACGATTATTAGATATTCCAGAATCATATACAATGAAAAAAATAGGAGCTAAGATATTATCTTTGATTTTAAAAGAATTATCTCCTTATTTTCGTGATTTAAATATTAATAAAATTAAAGAGGGTAGATCTATTAAGGTATTAGAATTTACTTTTAAGCCGCAATATAATAAAGATGATCAAAAGGAAATTATTGATACCATTGATGTAGAAGCAACTCAAAGTAATTTGATTGAAGAAAATAAGGAGCAAATTGTTTGTCCTAAGTGTGGTCGAGAACTGTTTAAACGGACTGCAAAAGATGGTAGTATTTTCTGGGGCCATAAAAATTATTTAACATCAGATTGTAAAGCCACTTTTTCAACTATTGAAGATGTAGAAGCTGCAAGAGTGAAAGAGGAAGCTAAAATAAAAGCTAAGGAAGCAGAAGTACAGGCAATAAAAGATCATTGGTACTATACAATTCAAGATCCAAAAGAACGTGAAGCGTTTAAAAAAGAGGTAAAACAATTAATAGATAATCATTCGGATATAATTATTCTAATTGAATTTACTGATACATACATAAAGATACAAAATAAAATAAAACATCCAAAATTTGATAAGCTGTCATTTAATCCTGCTTTTACTATTCCTATTAATAGAGATACAATTACTAAAATAAAAAAGGTGATTGATGGCGATATTTAAAAAAGAAAAAAGGGCTAAACATGATACATCATGGCTAGCCCTTTTTTTCAACCCTCTACCGCCAGCCCCCAATCTTGGGGGCGTTGGTCAAATTCTATATTCATCGATTGACAATACCGCTGTGCTTGTATCGGAATCGATGAATATAGAATTTCATAGATAGCCAGGGTACGTGTGTTTTGAAGATGTGGCGTATTAATATTTTCTTTCTTTTTGTTACGTTGAATCCTCTGATTTTCATAGATATATTACTGTGAGTATAAGTTTTTTATTGACAGGGAAAAGTATGATCTGCGTAAATAAAATTATATAAAAATATGCGAAAAAACATAAAAATATGTTGCATTACCACTCAATGAGTGGTATAATAAGTATAGAGATAAGGCAAAGGGCCTTATGGATTTAAAGAAAGAGGTAAAAATTATGCAAACAAACACTATTTTCTCTGTATTCGTTGAAAATTTAAGCGAATTAAACGAAGGTAACATGGTAGGTTGTTGGGTTGAGTTCCCTTGTGATTATGATGAGTGGAAAGAAGTGCTAGCTAAAATCGGAAACCCAGAAGAAATCATTATCACAGATACAGAAAATTATACAGATTTAGAATCTTTACCAATTAATCAATATAGTAGCTATAGCGATATTCAAGAGATAGCAGAATATATAGAATATTTACAAGATGATCAATATAAAGAAGATCTATTTACAGCGGTATATAATTCAGTATCTAGTAATTTTGAAGAGGCTAAAGAAGCTGTAGAAGAAGAACGGTATACATTAATGCAAGGTTACACAATGGCCGAATATTCAGAAATGTTAGCAAAAGAATGTTATACGATTCCAGCAGAATTAGAACCATACATTGATTGGGAAGGGTATGCCGATAATTTAAGGGTTAGTGGTTATACAGAAACAGAAAAAGGAGTTTTAATTGAAGAGTACTAAAAAAAAGAAGCCGCAAGGCTTCTCTTTTTTATATATAATTATGTTATTTTATATAAAAATATATTTTAAAACATAAAAATATGTTGTATTACCACTCAACGAGTGGTATAATAAGTATAGAGATAAGGCAAGGGGCCTTATAGATTTAGAGAAAGAGGTAAAAATTATGCTTACTGTTTTTACACAAAATGATTTTTTTAAAACCATTTCACCTATTCATCAAAATTACTTTAAAATGCGGTTTGATGGTATGTTATCAGAAGCCCATAGTTTTGCAGCTAGATATAGAGCATATAAAGAAGAATACGATAAATTACAATTTATTGAATATATGAAAGGTGTATTTATATTTCAAGGACTTGGAAACATACCTAATAACCCATTATTGGATGATTTGACGGAATTATATAATATCATCTATGCACCCTATGGACATATGATAATGACAATACCACTTAATAATGCAGAAGAAGAGAAGCTATAATGCTTCTCTTTTTATATTGAAAAAGGCTGGCAAAGGCCACGCCAGGTGGCCACATTATTATATGGTAATATGTTCCTTTCTGGGCTTGCCCCCAATGCAAAACACAAAACAGGGCTATATCATACTAAGATTATTCTTTGTTTTCGTTTTCTTGCGTACGTATTCCGTCATTATCATCACCACCTTTTATAAGGCAAAAATAGTAACAAAAAATAGGTACCCTGTACAATCCGTAAAGGACTGACAAGGTACCTATTTTTTGTTGCATTGGAGTGAGCTATTTAATGTAAAGGTGGTGATGAAAATGACTACAACAGAATTAATTGTCTTATTAATGCTTATCTTGTTGTTAACACGCAAGTAAACCAAAACAGGGTTAATGGGTAGAGCCGTTAGCCCTGTTTTCCGTTTTGCATTTCCTGCCCGAAGCCCAATGCCGCCCAGAAAGGAACATCACCTTTGATACTGTATCATTATACCATAAAATAAGGTTTTAGTCATTAGTAAAGGATGGTAATTTATGATTGTGAATTCCCATTTTTTCTAATTCTTCATTTCTTTTTTTCTTAACATCTGAATCTTCTGGATCAGAAAAATACGGTACGGCTTTTTGTATTCCACGTTGACTTTCACTTTTAGTATTTTCATTAACTAAATCAGACGTGGTTTTATTAATCTTGATTGATGTACTATCAATTTTTTGTTCTGCTTCTGTAGCTTCTAAAATTGTTTCTTTTTGTGAAGCGCCCATAGTGCCTGTATCATTAACTGTACCTGTTACTTTGATTGCATTATTTACAATCGTTGTACTATGGTTTAGTAGCTGTGTAATACGATCTAATACAGATAAGTCTGTTTTTTCTGCTAATTTTTGATTGTATTCTTCACTTTTAGCCAGTGCTTCACGTGTAAATACAGCTTTATAATTCCCTATTTGCTCCTCTATGGCTTCTATAGGATTATCATAAGCAAATATACCTTGGCGATATGTAGCGTTGATTTTAGATACAAAATCTTGCTTTAAACCATCAATAAAAGATCGTATATCTAATGCTTGTGATAATTCACGCTGCATAGCTGTAATATCTGTTTTGATATTCACAAGATTTTTAATGTATTCTAGTTCATTTTCTAGTGTTCTAATTACACTATGATCTTCTACGCTACCACCTCTAAAACGGGCTTCTGAATTAGTAGGTATAGTTATGATACTTATAGCAAGAGCGGTACAGAGTGATAGTTTTATCAGTTGTTTGTATGTTAATTTCATCATATACCTTTATTCTCCAGCAAATGCACCGTTAATTTTACTTGTAATAGATGGGAATACAAACGCTAGGCAACCCATATTGACCATACAAAGTATTAAGGCTCCAATACCTATATCATTCTGATCTAAACTTGTAAAATACGTATACATCATGTTAAAAACAATAGAAATTATAGTTAAATGTAAACATTGTAAACCAAGAGATCTATACATCATGGCAGGATTCTTTTCTGTAATCTTAAATGCTGAAAATGGTAAACCGATTAAACAACATAATATTGTTAAGTAAAAGAATACTATAGTCCATGAAATGTAACAAACAATATAAGCAGCAAATAATAATGTTAGTGTTAAAAGACATATAATTAATAAATAGTATAGTTCAAATACAAAACTGATTCCTGGTATTTTCATTAACACTGATTGAATTGTTGGGGAAGCAAACGTTACTATCCCCATAACACTATTGTTAATATAGTTTTTGTATAAATGACCAACTTGTTTAAATAAAATAGATGGATCTGCAATAAGATATTCATTATTATAGCTACTTACATATGCTGTATCGGCTACTTCAAATGCAAAGTTTTTTATTAATTCTGCAATAGTAGCCCATGAAACAATAAAAGCTAATATAATTGAATATTTAAATAATCGTTCAGTTAGACTTTGAAGAAAACTTTCCTTATTGTTTGTAAAGATAGAATAGGTATATCTAATAATTAAATCGAGTGTAATTAGGGATAATAGTAAAGCTATGATATGACTTTGAATTAAATTGATTGCTTTTGTAATGGCAACTAAAATTTTGGCAAATGTATCGGCAGCTTCAAAGGATAACTCAAAATAGGATTGAAAATCTATTACTTCATCTTCATATTTTTTCCCATCGCTTGGATTTCCTTCTTCATACGGTACAGCACCTTCCAGAGTCCATCCTGCACCTGTATAAAAGGCATATGGATCCTTATGCTCACCATTAATTACTAATTCTATATGCATATGTGGGCCAGTAGATTTACCTGTTGATCCAGATAATGCGATTACGTCTCCTTTTTTTACATTATCCCCTACATTTACAAAAATAGCATTTAAATGACCATACGCATATACGTATCCATTTGGCATTGTTACTTCTACATAATTACCATAGCCACCAGCCCATCCAGCAAAAGTAACAGTTCCATCCGCTGCAGCTGGTGTTTTTGTATTAAGAGGTACTCCTATATCAATACCTTCATGAAAAGCACTTACTGCTCCTGTTACAGGATCCACACGATAACCAAAAGGAGAAGTAGTGGGGCCACCAAACCAACCTGGGGAACTATGTGGTAAATTTTCTGCGAAAGCAATAGAAAAAAATAGTGGAATAATCAATATTAGAACGGACAAAATTTTGTATATGATTTTCATTTATTGCCCTTTCTATTGATTAGTAGTAAATTACATCCCTTGTTACATCAAGCTCTTTATAAATATCATTATCAGTATAATTAGTATCAGATAAATTTACGTTATTATTAGATATTTTTTTGTATTGTAAATCATCAATAACGATTGTTTTATCTTCATTCAATGTAAATTGTCTAAATTGT
>OIFN01000197.1_pt1 | contig 31174 bp, 23 predicted proteins | sample 1582091 | NCBI WGS metagenome assembly OIFN01 (sample SAMN07501064, study PRJEB24779) | human gut metagenome
TTTTGTTCTAACAATATGTATCATTGGTAAATTATTATATGAATCATTAGAAACAATTGATCCAGGACCTATGGAAGCTATGACAGCTGTAGGGGCTAATAAAGTGAAATGGATTGCATTTGGCGTTGTTCCTCAAGCACTTTCATCATTTATGTCATATGTGCTATTTGCTTTTGAAATTAACATTCGGGCATCAGCAGTTTTAGGCCTTGTTGGCGCAGGTGGTATTGGGTTGTTCTACGATCAAACGTTAGGATTATTTCAATATAAGAAGACAGCAATGATTATCCTGTTCACTCTAATCATTGTAGTGATTATTGACTATGTGAGTTCGAAAGTGAGGGAAAGATTAGCATGAATACGTTGGATAGTAAATATGAATTAAAATCAAAAAAACATCGTCAACGAATAATTAAAAATTGGATTATAGTCATTGTTGTTGCAGCTATAATTATATGGGCGTTTGCAGGGATTCCAGGCCTTGAACTTAAAAGTAAGTCTATTGAAATATTAAAGTCTATCTTTTACGGATTATTTCATCCAGATTTAAGTTACATATATATACCTGATGGTGAAGATTTACTTAGAGGTTTGCTGGAAACTTTTGCTATTGCAGTAATTGGCACGTTCATTGCATCAATTATATGTATTCCTTTTGCATTTTTAGGCGCTAAAAATATGATGAAATTACGACCAGTTACGGGTATAAGTAAATTCATATTAAGCATTATACGTGTGTTTCCTGAAATTGTAATGGCGTTAATATTTATTAAAGCTGTTGGACCGGGTTCGTTTTCAGGTGTACTTGCACTGGGGATTCATTCAGTCGGTATGTTAGGGAAACTTTTTGTTGAAGATATTGAAAGTTTAGATTTTAGCGCTGTAGAATCTTTAAAAGCGAGTGGAGCAAATAAAATGAAGACGTTAATGTTTGCTGTAATACCACAAATTTTACCATCGTTTATTTCACTTATTTTATATCGATTTGAATTGAATTTACGTTCAGCCTCCATTTTAGGATTAATCGGCGCAGGTGGCATAGGTACACCATTAATTTTTGCTTTACAAACACGATCTTGGGACCGAGTTGGCATGATTCTAATTGGTTTGATTGCGATGGTCGCTTTAGTTGATTTAATATCTGGCGCGGTTCGTAAACGTATCGTTTAGTGCATTTATGGTGGAAGGATATGTTCATTGTCTAAAGCATTAATTGTTTTCATTTATTGGAATAAAAATTTTAATTTAAGACATACGGCATATTCATCATTTTAATTTTCGGTAGGAATGTATTCATGTTATAATTCTAAAATATAATAAAATTATTTAGAAAAATATTTTGTTGATAGCGTTTAATTATTTGTAATAGAAATATAATAACATGTTCATAATTAAAAATTGATTAAACACTTACATCACGAATTAGACAACTTGAGGCTTATATCATGAAACAATTTTTAAACATCACTCAACGTAAATTTATCGAATGGTTGATTATCTTATCCATTTTTATGGTTAGCATTCCTAATAAATGGACATTAATGATATCTATCGCTTTATCTTTATTACTTCTTAAAAGAGGGGCGCTAGGTGTCGTTCAATTAATCATACTCTATATGCTCAGATCTCAGATATATACTCCCTTTGACACACTAGAGATGACGCATTACATAGTAAGTATGAAATATATCTTGACTTATGTCATTGGGGTATTTTTTCTATTTAAATATGTAAAAAATTGGATAAGAAATGAAATGATATTAAGGTTTATCAAATCTACTATGATTCTTATGCTACTTTATATCATAATGAGTTTAGTTGTATCTAACGATCCGATAGAATCTATTCTTAAATTGCTTAACTTCTTTATACCGCTAATTTTGATTGTTATGTATGTTAGTTTAATAAAAAAGATAAAAAATCTTATTAACTGGATTAATCAATTTATCACGCTAATGATTGCCTTTACTTTTTTACTTATAGTTATAGCGCCAAAATCATATTTAATTGATGGGGAATCACTTCGAAGTGTTTTCAAAGATGAACATTCATTCGCAATTATTCTTGCTATGGGACTAGTTTTATATATGGTAACAAAAATCAAACAACAAGATTATGATGTATTCAATTTATTATTGTTAAATATTGGAATGATAGAGCTCTATTTATCAAATTCTCGTCATATTTTTATATCTGTTATTTTATGTCTAATGCTTCTATTACCGTTATCTCACATGAAAAAGAGAATTAAACATCCCATAATTGGTGCTATGATACTAATGACAATTGCTATAATAAATCAACCATACATTTATCACCTTTTTATTAAACTAATCTTAAAAGGGAAGAATAGCCAGGAAGTCTTTATGCCGAGTGATATGAATATTAAAGCTATTGATTATGCGCTAACTGAGCATCCTTTTTTAGGAAGCGGTTTTGGTATACCGATGATAAAAGCGAGTTCAGAAATACAATACTTTAATGTAGAAACGAGTAATATCATCTTCGGTATGATTATCTTTACTGGAATAATAGGACTTACTTTATGTACGATATACATGCTTCATATGGTACTTTTAGTTACTTTTCCAATGAGTATAACTATTTTATTATTTTTAATCACTATCTTTGTTAATATGAATCATATTATTTTATTTGATTCCATGGGGCTAGGCATATTGTGTTATATATTTTGGGGAATATATTTAAAAGAAGGTATGTATCAATACAACAACGGACAATGGTAAATAATATTTTGTCTAAAGAAATTCATTAATCAATAATTTTAAAACTAACTTTATTTAAAGTTAGTTTTTTATTCGTTACCAACAAGATAAGAAAATACAACGTAATTTTATAAAACCACTCATTTATGAAAATGAAGAACAATTACAACAAAAATTAGAAGCAGTTACATTTCCTGGGCAATATGGAGATAAAGTAAAACCTATTCATTGTCGCGTTAGTATTCATTTTGATGGTTCTTATCAATTTAATGGAAATGAATCTATTGAAGTATCAGGACGATTTGGGGAATCATACCAACCCCTCATTACATGGAGTCAAAATATCATCGCTGATGCCAATAAGGTGAATCAAATATGGCCAGAATTTAAAGTTGAAGGTGATGCTAAAATCCAATATACATTGAGATTGACGCCTGTTTATTCAACTGATCAACCAGTAGAAAAGCTAATATATGAACAAGACGATTTAGACGCTCCCATAGAACTACCTGCTCGTCCTTATCAAACATATGTGAGTGTATCAATCAAAGCTAAAGGTAAAGGAACATTATTTATAGGTGCTATTCATAAACGTTGGTCACGCTTGGAATTAGAGCAGTTCATATTAGGCGGAAAACGATATAGTGATGAAAATAAGCAAGAATTTATACATTACTTTCATCCTGGAGATTTAAAACCACCACTCAATGTATATTTTAGTGGGTATCGTACTGCTGAGGGCTTTGAAGGGTACTTTATGATGAAACGCATGAATGCTCCATTTATTTTAATAGCTGATCCTAGAATCGAAGGTGGTGCCTTTTACCTAGGGTCAGAGAATTATGAACAGGCAATCCGTAAGGTTATCCAAAATGCTTTGGATTATTTGGGATTTGCGAACAACCAATTAATTCTTTCAGGGTTATCAATGGGGTCATTTGGCGCACTTTATTACGCTACAAAATTAAATCCAGCGGCTGTTATTGTAGGAAAACCTTTGATAAATCTAGGTACTATTGCTAATAATATGAAACTCGTTCGTCCAAACGATTTTGGAACGTCACTAGATATTTTGCGATTGAATTAAAATGACATAACTAACAAAGATGTTGTTCAGTTAGATAATCATTTTTGGAAGCAAATTCAGCATAGTGATTTGTCAATGACAACATTTGCGATTGCTTACATGGAGCATGATGATTATGACAAATATGCATTTCAAGATTTATTGCCTGTTCTTACAAAACAACATGCACGTGTGATAAGTAAAAGAATTCCTGGTAGACATAACGATGATTCTGCTACTGTTACTCATTGGTTTATTAATTTTTATCATTTAATCATGGAAGAGCGATTTGGGAGGGTGACACATGCAAGAAGATAGGAAATTTGAAGTCAAATGGCGACTAGTTAATTCATCAACATTTATGTATGGTACAAAATTACGTTTTAATCAAGATAATATCTATTTTGAGAACCCTTTGATGCCATCCGGTACAATCATTCACAGTTGGTATATGTTAACTGATTTTGCAGAAGACCGTGTAAGCCCTAAGCTACCTATTTAAAAAAAGGGCACCAATATCAATTTCAATTTAATTTTGAAGTTGAACCTAAGGGTGCGGCTTATTTTAAAATGAAATTTTATCGTAAGAATAAAGAAATTCTTAGTCACCAAATTTTAAAAAATAAAAAAGAAAATATTGTCTATCCTAGAGAAGCATATTCATATGATTTAGAACTTATTAATGCTGGCATAAATCATTTATCTTTTCGCAATATAATTGTGCAAGAATTAAGAGAAGACAGTAATCAAGCTTACGAGACAACGAAATATATAGATCCTGAGAAAAAACTTAAAGTAATTAATCAAATAATAACCAATATAAGGACACATCATCTAGACACATCAAACTATCACAGGAGTGATATGAATGGCTAAAGGTGTCAACCAAATTATTAATAATATTAGGTTAAGAAAATTGCGTAAAATATTAAATCAAATTAATGCGTTGAGTGAGGAATTCTCAAATTTTAGTGATGAAGCACTTCAAGCGAAGACAAAAGAATTTAAAGTTTATTTAAATGATAATAAATCTTCACTCAATCACATTCTGCCACAAGCTTATGCCACAGTTAGAGAAGCTTCCAAGCGAGTTTTAGGTATGTATCCAAAAGATGTGCAGATTTTAGGAGCAATCGCTATGCATCAGGGGAATATTGCAGAAATGCAAACAGGAGAAGGTAAGACGCTTACTGCTACCATGCCTCTGTACTTAAATGCACTTACAGGTAAAGGTGCTTATCTAATCACAACAAATGATTACTTAGCAAAACGCGATTTTTTAGAAATGAAACCACTATATGAATGGCTAGGCTTGTCTGTATCATTAGGATTTGTGGACATTCCAGAATACGAATACGCTGAAAATGAAAAATATGAACTGTACCATCATGACATTGTTTACACGACTAATGGGCGACTAGGGTTTGATTATTTAATTGATAATTTAGCTGATGATATTCGTGCCAAATTTTTACCGAAATTAAACTTTGCTATTATTGATGAAGTCGATTCTATTATATTAGATGCTGCCCAAACGCCTTTAGTTATTTCTGGTGCGCCACGTGAACAATCTAATTTATTTCACATCGTTAAAACGTTTGTTGAAACACTTGAGAAAGATAAAGACTTCATAGTTAATTTTAATAAAAAAGAAGTGTGGCTCACTGATGAGGGCTCGGAAAAAGCAAACCATTATTTCAAAGTGAATAATATATACCAACAGCAATATTTTGATTTAGTGAGGATGATTCATTTATCGCTTAGAGCTAAGTATTTATTCAAATATAATTTAGACTATTTTATTTTTGATGGTGAGATTGTGCTTATAGATAGAATCACTGGTCGTATGCTACCTGGAACGAAGCTTCAGTCTGGTTTACATCAAGCTATAGAGGCTCTGGAAAATGTTGAAATTTCTCAAGATATGAGTGTGATGGCAACCATAACATTCCAAAATTTATTTAAACAATTTGATGAATTTTCAGGTATGACTGGAACAGGTAAATTAGGGGAAAAAGAATTCTTTGATTTATATTCAAAAGTTGTTATAGAGATTCCGACGCACAGTCCGATTGAACGTGATGATAGACCCGATAGAGTATTTGCTAATGGTGACAAAAAGAACGATGCAATTTTAAAGACAGTGATTGATATACATGAATCTCAACAACCTGTGTTACTAATTACACGTACTGCAGAAGCGGCAGAATATTTTTCAGCTGAGTTATTTAAACGTGATATACCTAACAATTTATTAATCGCTCAAAATGTAGCTAAAGAGGCACAAATGATTGCTGAGGCGGGACAATTATCTGCAGTTACTGTTGCTACAAGTATGGCAGGGCGTGGAACTGATATAAAGTTATCAAAAGAGGTTCATGATATCGGTGGCTTAGCAGTGATAATTAATGAACATATGGATAACAGTCGTGTTGACCGTCAATTAAGAGGGCGCTCAGGTCGCCAAGGAGATCCTGGATATTCACAGATTTTTGTATCACTTGATGATGATTTAGTAAAACGTTGGAGTAACTCTAACTTGGCAGAAAATAAAAATCTCCAAACGATGGATGCATCTAAACTAGAAAGTAGTGCACTCTTTAAAAAACGTGTAAAGTCAATTGTTAATAAAGCGCAACGTGTATCTGAAGAGACTGCTATGAAAAATAGAGAAATGGCAAATGAATTCGAAAAAAGTATTAGTGTTCAACGAGATAAAATTTATGCTGAACGTAATCACATACTTGAAGCAAGCGATTTTGATGATTTTAATTTTGAACAGCTTGCACGAGATGTGTTTACAAAAGACGTTAAAAATCTTGGCTTAAGTAGTGAACGTGCACTTGTGAATTATATATATGAAAACTTAAGTTTTATCTTTGATGAAGATGTATCAAATATTAATATGCAAAATGATGAAGAAATCATACAATTCTTAATACAACAATTTAACAATCGTTTAGAAATTGCGACGGATTCATATTTAAAACTTCGTTTCATTCAAAAATCAATCTTGAAAGCGATAGATAGCGAATGGATTGAGCAAGTAGATAACTTACAACAACTTAAAGCCAGTGTAAACAATCGACAAAATGGACAGCGTAATGTCATTTTTGAATATCACAAAGTGGCTCTTGAAACGTATGAATATATGTCTGAAGATATAAAAAGGAAGATGGTTAGAAATTTATGTTTAAGTATTCTAACCTTTGATAAGGACGGAGATATGGTCATTCATTTCCCATAAACAAAGAGGTGTTAGACATGACGATTTATAATATCAATTTTGGAATCGGTTGGGCCAGTAGTGGTGTTGAATATGCACAAGTGTATCGAGCAAAACTATTAAGGCAATTACCTTATCCAACAAAATTTATATTTTTAGATTTTATTCAATCAGAAAATATTCAAACACTAACAAGCAACATAGGGTTTAAAGATGATGAAGTTATTTGGCTATATCAATACTTCACAGACGTAAAAATCGCTCCTACAACGTACACAGTTGATGATTTAATTTCAGAGTTAGGTAATGAGGTTACTCGAAAAGAACAAAACGGTAAAGTATTACGACTCTATTTAAATAATCAGCAAACATTCGTAACCTGCTATTTAAAAAATGCTAACGAACATTACGTTGATCGTTCGGAGTTTGTGGTGAATGGAATGTTAGTTAGGAAAGATTTTTATAGCTATGTAAGAACATTCTCGGAGTATTATGCTCCTTTTGACAATAAAGCTAAAATATATATGCGTCAATTTTATAATGAAGATGGATCAATTGCATACCGCGAATATATAGATGAAGATGAACATGTTTTTGTGTTTGATGATGCACGTTTATACAGTAAACAAGCACTCGTCGCATACTTTATACGCCAATTGCGATTGGATTCAGATGATATCATTATTATTGATCGAGCAACTGATGTGGGACAAGCCATATTAGAAAACAAGGGATCCAGTAAAGTTGGCGTAGTCGTTCACGCTGAACATTTCAGTGAAGGTGCGACTGATGGGACTCACATTTTATGGAATAATTATTATGAGTATCAATTCGAAAATGCAAAGTATATTGATTTCTTTATCACAGCGACAGATTTGCAAAGGCATACACTAAGTGAACAATTTAAACAATATAAGAATGATTGCCCACGTATACGTACAATTCCAGTAGGTAGTATAGAATCGTTACAATATCCTGAAAAAGAAAGAAAACCATATTCCATCATAACCGCATCACGTCTTGCTACCGAAAAACATGTTGATTGGATAGTGGAAGCTGTGATTAAAGCTAAACATCAGTTACCTCAATTGAGTTTTGATATCTACGGAAAAGGAGAAGAACAAGAAAAAATTAAAAATATTATTATCAAACATCGTGCTGAGGATTACATACAAATTAAAGGACATAGAAATCTTCGTACAATATATCAGCAATATGAATTATTCATAGCTGCCTCACAAAGTGAAGGATTCGGCCTGACATTAATGGAAGCGGTTGGCTCAGGTTTAGGTATGATTGGATTTGATGTGAATTATGGCAGTCCGACATTTATTCGACATCATCAAAATGGCTATTTGATATCGATAGATTTTGAACAAGCGTCTACTGATGATATCATAACGCAAATCGCTCATATGATTATTCGATATTTTAAAGATGGTCCCATAAGGGCACATGAGGTATCGTATAACATTGCAGAATCATTTAAAACATCGCATATTGTTGATCTATGGAGACAACTCATTGAAGAGGTGCTATATGATTAATTTATTCGAAAATTATAATCAAGAAACACAGGAATTACATCACTCTCTTAAGCATGCTGGTTACAATCACTTTACGATTGTAATTAATGATGATGGTTTTTTACCTGATGATGTGACATCGCCGTATCGTTTTTTCGCAGCATATCAAATTTATGAAGATGATACCCCTGCTTTTTTTAATGATATTGATACGCCTCCTTTTTGGGAAATTAAAGGAGATGCGACAATGGCTACCATTACAGATATGGGTGAGCTTAGAGGTAAAATCTTTTATAAGGAACATTATAAGACACGGGTAGTTAGCCATGTAGAGTGGCTTGATTCAAAACAGCGTTTGCGTTCGGTTGATTATTATACAAAAGAAGGATTTAAATTTGCTGAAACAGTTTACGATTTGTTAGGTAATGCAATATTAAAAAAGTATATGACACGTGAAGGTAAAGAAGTGATTTATGAGAATTATGTAACTAACGATGTAGTTGTAGAATATGAAGGGAAATCTTATTTTTTTGAGTCATATACAGAGTGGATTAAATTTTACTTGAGTGAAATGGGCGTTGAGATAAAAGAAGTTATATTTAATACTTTATCAACACCATTTTTAGCAATTTATCATTTACCGACATTGAAAAAAGGTATTTTATTTTGGCAAGAGCAATCTCATGGTTATATCCCAGGAAATATGAAAGTCATGTTATCACAAAACCTTCAAAGTCGCTTTGCCGTTATTGTTCCTAATCAAAATGAATATAAATTAATCAAAGAACAACTATCTAGAGAGGAACAACAGAAAGTATATGCATCTGGTTACTTATATGACATGTATAAACGGAATCATTATTCTAAGAATGTATTAACATTAACAAATTCAGATCAAATACCACATGTTGAAACGTTGATACGTTTGCATAAAGATTATCAATTTCACATAGGCGCTAAAACTGAGATGTCTTCAAAATTATTAAGTTTATCGCAATATGAAAATGTTAAATTATATCCAATAATTAAAGATCAAACAGTTCAAACCTTATATCAACAATGTGATATCTATTTAGATATTAATGAGGGGAATGAAATAGGGAATGCTGTAAGAAGCGCATATAATCATCAATTGTTAATTATGGGATATAAAGAGGTTGTTCATAATCAAGATTTCGTTGCAATAGAAAATCAGTTTCTTGTAAATGATATAAGTCAGTTGAGTAACGCTTTGAAGGAGATAGGGACTCATCGTGGTCAATTTGAAACACGTTTAGCACTACAACAACGTCATGCTAATGCTGTGTCGGTATCAACATTTAAATATGCATTAGTACAAGCATTAAGTGGTTAATCATTAGTATTTTTGTATCGAAACTTACAATATTGTAATTGTATTCCATATCACTTAAATGAATACTCAGAATGTGTTTATATTTAAATTGAGGTGATTGATTGTATGGAAAATTTTGATAAAAGCTATCATGATAAAACGGATGATATGTTAGGGGCTTTAAGTTATCTAAGTGTATTTTTTGCACCTGTATTGTTTCCATTAATCGTATGGATTGTTGGACAACCACCAGCATCTACGTATTCAAGAAATGCATTATTTAACCATATATTGAGTTGGGTGTGTTTGGCATTAGGACTTATATCATTTGCTGCTGGACTATCCTTGATTGATTCGACAAATGGAGTTGCTGTACTAGTGATAGGAGTAATTATTGGAGGCATTCTACTTATCGTTTCGCTTGTATTATTTATTATTAATATTGTGAAGGGTATCAAATTATTGATGCCTTAGTAAGACAGAATGAACAGAGTAATCAAGTTAATAATATGGAACCTGATACATCAATCATATGTACAGGTTCTTTTCTTATTTTGATTGTAATTGAATGAACTGAGAGACTTATTTTGAATTCTTTATTATTGAAAAGGGAGTTAACACATTTGTTTTAGGGAGTGAGGATATGGAAACGGTATATTTTGCTGGTGGATGTCTCTGGGGAACTCAAGCTTTTTTTAATACGATTCCAGGAGTTATTCAAACAGAAGCTGGAAGGGCAAATGGAACGTCGAAATGTTTAGATGCTCCTTATGATGGCTATGCCGAATGTGTGAAGATACACTTTGATCCTGCAAAAACTTCAATACATATGCTGCTGGATTATTTGTTTGAAATGATAAATCCTTATAGTTTAAATCAACAAGGTCAAGACAAGGGTCAAAAATATCGAACAGGCGTGTATAGTGAAAGTTCGAAGCATTTAAATGAAGCAAAAGACTACATTAAGCGCAGGGAAGACGCGAAACAAGTAATGGTCGAAGTACAACCTCTAAGTAATTATGTGAAGAGTGCAGAAGAACATCAGAATCATCTTGAGAAATTTCCGGAGGATTATTATTTATGTCATGTTCCTCCAGCATTGCTTAATAAATACAAGAAATAATCATTGTCGTATTCATCTAGACTGATGAATTGAATGCATTTTTTTCGTTGATAGATAACATAAAAGAAGCGGTAATTCCTTGATAAGATTAATAAGGAAATTACCGCTGTTATTTTATTTAATATATATTTATATGTTGAAGTACTTATTTTTTACAAGAAAAAGTATCTAATAAGCTAAGTGTTGATAAACCTAATAAGTCTAAAGCATGTTGTGCACCTTTTTTACCATGCCCTGCTTCAAAATGTTTGTAAGCTGCAACACCAAGTACTGAAATTGCTGCAAGTGAGCCTAAGCGTGAAATATTTTTATTTAAAAAACTTGCAGCAAATAAACCAGCAGCTGCAGCTTCAACGCCACCTGCTAATTTAACTGAGTTTTCCGGTAAACCAAATGTATTAGTGAACGTATCAATCATACCTTGATCGCCTTTTAATTTAGGTTTACTTGCATCATATAATTCTTTAGCTAGTTTTAAATTTGTAGCATAACGTAAAATCATTAAAGATTCCTCCTATTTATCTGTAAATATGAATTCCTTCTAGACATCTCTTTTCCCTAAAATAAAAATTAAATGCACAATTTAACAGAAATGTTGTAATATACTAACGATTTAATCATAGGTTTGTGAAATATAGATAATAAAAGGTAATGGTAATCTTAAATTGAAGTAATCTGTATGTCAATTTTTCAGCTCTCATGTGTCTATAAAGAAATTAAATGTATACAAGTGTATTTATAATGTTTTAATTTTTCGTCAATTTAAATATCTCTTTAGGTATTTGAAACAACCTGTCATAATAATCGTATTGATTAAAATTTAGAAAGGAGTATGGAAATCGATGGAAGAAAGTAAAAACTATAATCTCATTACGACAATCATGTTTATTTCAGGTATCATTGTAATGGCAAGTTTATATACGGCTCTACCTCTTACAGCAACTTTCGCAGAAGACTTTCATGTTCCTGAATCTATAGCAACTTTAAACGGTGTTTTATTCTCATTAACATATTCAATCAGTTGTCTATTTTATGGAACGATTTCTGAAAAGTATGGCAGAATTAAAACTATTTTAGTAGGTATGAGTGCATTAGTTATCATCTGTCTGATGATAGGTATTGTTCATTCATTTACAGTGTTATTAATATTAAGAGCACTACAAGGCGTATTTGCTGCATCATTTTCTCCTGTAGTCATGACTTATACAACTGAAACTTATCCACGTGTGAAACGTGTAACAGCAATTAGTTTTATCAGTACAAGTTTTATGTTATCAGGTGTGTTAGGGCAAAATATGAGTGAATTAGTGGTAAGTTATTTGAATTGGCAGTGGGTATATTTTATTTTAACAATCCTATATTTAATTCTCGTATTAGTTATTTATAAAAATGTACCTGAGAGTCCACATAAAAATCCTGATATACAACTCTTTAAGTTTTTCAATAACTTTAAAGATTTCAAAGACAATCTTAAAGTTTTCTATTGTTTATTTATTTCACTAACATTATTGATTATGTTTATAAGTATGTATGATATTTTAAATGAATATGTCACATCACACCAAGTTGGGGGAGACATGTCTGTGTCCTCAATGATGTAATTGTTCGGTGTGATAGGCATGCTATTATCTCTATTTGCAGGGCGTTTAAGCAGTCGTATAGGTATGAAGCGCTTGATAACTATCGCATTAACAACATGTATTGTGTCGATCATACTCATGGGTGTGACTACGAATATTATACTTATTACAACATTTAGTGTGTTGTTTGTTGCAGGCATCGCATTTGCGATTCCTACTGTTATTTCAAAAGTAGGTGTAGTTGTTAAAAACAATCAAGGTTTCTTTTTATCTGTTAATACATTTGTATTATTCTTAGGAACAGCGATTGCACCTATTTTAATGTTATTTGTAGGCGAACTGTCTAACTTTTTCTTACAGTTTTTAATGATTGCTATTGTCGGACTGATTGCTTTAGTTGTATCAATATTTATGCCAGGTGACCAACGTTCTTGAAAATAGCTTCAAATGATAAAAGCAATATTGGTTGTTAAAAGTTATAAATATTATTTTTAACTTTTAACTATATTGAAATGATTGATAAATATTAGACAATGCTAAGTCAAGTTATGTAACCTTAAGTTGATAGAACGATTAACGATAGGAGTGGATATAAAATGAATTATTCACCAAAACAAGGTGTTAAAAGTCATGGATTGCCACATGATCCGTTCAAAAGTAGCACCGTACCTAGACCTATAGGTTGGATTTCTACAGTATCTAAAAAAGGTAAAGATAACTTGGCGCCGTACAGTCAATATCAAAATCTTACATGGGATCCCCCAATGGTAATGTTTGCGGCTAATCAGTCAGTGCTTGGCGATCATGAAAGAAAAGATACAGTTAAAAATGCGGAAGAAACTGGTTGGTTTGTATGGAATATGGCAACATATGATTTGCGTGAAGCAGTGAATTTATCATCCAAAGCATTACCTCCAGAAGATGATGAATTTGATTTTGCTGGTGTGACGAAAGAATCGTGTATCGAAGCTCCTGGAAGTAGAGTAAAGGAATCACCTGTTCATTTTGAATGTGAATACGTTCAAACAGTAAGAATTCCCACTGGAGACCCTGTTTCAACTGTGGATAAAGTCATCGGTCGTGTAGCACAAGTGCATATTGACGATAAAGTAATTATGGACAACGGAAAATTAGACATTAAGTCAATCAGACCTATAGCACGTCTCGGTTATTATGATTACACGGTTGTCGATGAAATATTTGAAATGAAAGCACCTGCAGCGTCGAAAGAAGAATTGGCTGGACTTGAAGGTCGAAATTTTGACAACACTAATAAAGAATCATGATACATCAAAAAGAATGAAATCATATTCATATTAAATTCGTCGTTCAGATTCATTAATGAGAACTAGAAATTTAAAAACTTGAAAAAGAGTATTTTAAATTTAACTGACAAAAGCCAATAGCTAAATATGCCTAGGACATTGATGTCCTAGGCTCTTTTAATAATTACAAAATTTTTAAATACTATGTTTTGTTATAGAGATGTTGGTATGTTTTACAGCTTTGAAAAAAGATCATACGTAGCCATTAACAAAGTGACCGATTAAACTTAAGAGTCCTACTAAAAAAAGGCATACACCGGGTATAAACATTTTTTCTTTAGCATCTATCGGTTTTGAATGATAGATAATTTGACTTAAAACGATAAGCACAACACCAATAATCATAGCGATGATTGATATGGTAAACATAAATAGTCCTCCTTCGGTGATGAGCAACTTTACATTTTATGAAGAAAAAATCTACTTACTTATACTATTACCATTTTAACCTTTTTATAGTTGTTTTAAAGTAAAATTTTTTAAAAAGTATGAAATTGATTTAAAAAAAGATATTTTGTTTATGAAAAGTAAATTTAATGAGGGATTGAAAATGAAAACCAGTGATTGTGGAAGTATGAGAGTATATAAAAAGAGTAGAATAGAATTCAATTTGAATTCATTATTCTACTCTTTAATCGTGTATAGAATTATTTGCAAAGAGTTAGTTGTACGATTACAAGTTTTATTGCGCTGTAACGTCTATCTGAACGTCAATATTACCACGTGTTGCTTTTGAGTATGGACAGAATTGATGTGCTTGCTCCACAAATTTCTCAGCATCTTGTTGGGACATATTTTCAAGTGTGACTTTAATATCTGCGCCAAGTTTAAAACCATTGTCAGTATCATCTTTAAGTAATTCAATAGTGATTTCAACTTCTGGGTTTGCATCACTTATTTTATTTTGAGATAAGATTAATGATAGCGCGCTATTAAAGCATGCACTATATCCAGCAGCAAATAATTGTTCAGGATTAGTATCGTTGCCTCCTTGACCACCCATTTCCTTAGGTGTTGCAAGGTTTTGAACAAATGTATTATCTGGACTAAAAACGCGACCATCACGTCCACCATTTGAAATCATTGTAGTTGAGTAAATAGAATTTGCCATTATAAAAACTCCTTGTTTTTGAATTACACTTAATTTAATATATTATTTAAATAATTATGTGTGTAAATAAGTGTAATACCAAATTACTAATAATTACAAGAAATTTGTTTTTTAAATTTGTTATTTTAGGTTCATTATCTACAAATCTATGAAATTATGTATTATAATGTGATATGTATATTTTTGATTAAATCATGTAAATCTATTTAAAGAATAATACAGGTAACTTTATTAAAGGAGTATGTGTAAATGAAGAGAACAGATAAAATTGGTGTCTACCTCAAGCTGTCATGTTCTGCGTTGTTACTTAGTGGTTCGCTGGTTGGTTATGGCTTTACAAAAGATGCTTTTGCAGATTCAGAAAGTACATCATCAAATGTTGAAAATACTTCTAATAGTAACTCCATCGCTGACAAAATCCAACAAGCTAAAAATGATATTAAAGATTTGAAAGAACTTTCTGACGCAGATATCAAAAGTTTTGAAGAACGTTTAGATAAAGTCGATAATCAATCAAGCATTGACCGTATTATAAATGATGCAAAAGATAAAAATAATCACTTAGAATCGACAGACTCTAGTGCCACATCATCAAAAACTGAAGATGACGATACATCTGAAAAAGATAATGATGATATAACTAAAGACTTAGATAAAATTCTGTCAGATTTAGATTCAATTGCTAAAAATGTTGATAACCGTCAACAAGATGAAGGAAGTGTTTCTAAACCTAGCGACTCAACAACCGATGAAGAAGATGATTCAAATAATAAAGTACACGATACAAGTGCTAGTACACGTAATGCAACTACTGATGATTCTGAAGAGTCAGTTATTGATAAATTAGATAAAATCCAACAAGATTTTAAGTCTGACTCTAATAATAAGCCTTCTGAACAAAGCAATCAGCAAGCATCATCATCTAATAAAACAGAAAATAACAAAGAAGAATCTAGTACAACAACAAACCAATCTGATAGTGATAGTAAAGACGATAAAAGTAATGATGGTCGTCGCTCAACATTAGAACGTCTAGCATCAGATACTGATCAAATTAGGGATTCAAAAAATCAACATGTCACAGATGGAAAACAAGATATACAAGCAATTACACGTTCATTACAAGGTAGTGATAAGATTGAAAAAGCACTTGCTAAGGTACAAACTGACAATCAATCACTAGATTCTAATTATATAAATAATAAATTAATGAATTTAAGAGCACTAGATACAAAAGTAGAGGATAATAACACTTTATCTGATGATAAGAAACAAGCGCTTAAAAAAGAAATTGATAAAACTAAGCAAAGTATTGACCGACAAAGAAATATTATTATAGATCAACTCAATGGTGCTAGTAATAAAAAACAAGCAACCGAAGATATCTTAAATAGTGTTTTTAGCAAAAATGAAGTAGAAGATATAATGAAACGTATTAAAACAAATGGCCGAAGTAATGAAGATATCGCTAATCAAATTGCCAAGCAAATCGATGGTCTTGCATTAACTTCTAGTGATGATATTTTAAAATCAATGTTAGATCAATCTAAAGATAAAGAAAGTTTAATTAAACAACTGTTGACGACACGACTTGGTAATGATGAAGCAGATCGTATTGCCAAAAAATTGTTAAGCCAAAACTTGTCGAATTCTCAAATCGTAGAACAATTAAAACGTCATTTTAATAGTCAAGGAACAGCAACAGCTGATGATATATTGAATGGTGTGATTAATGATGCTAAAGACAAAAGACAAGCGATTGAAACAATATTACAAACCCGTATCAATAAAGACAAAGCTAAAATTATCGCTGATGTTATTGCGCGTGTACAAAAGGACAAATCAGATATCATGGATCTCATTCACTCTGCGATTGAAGGCAAGGCAAATGATTTATTAGATTTAGAAAAACGAGCAAAACAAGCTAAGAAAGACTTAGAATATATTTTAGATCCTATAAAGAATAGACCATCCTTGTTAGATCGTATTAACAAAGGTGTCGGTGATTCTAATTCAATATTTGATAGACCAAGTTTACTTGATAAACTTCACTCAAGAGGATCTATTCTTGATAAATTAGATCATTCGGCACCGGAGAATGGATTATCTTTAGATAATAAAGGTGGCCTTTTAAGTGATCTATTTGACGACGATGGTAATATTTCATTACCAGCGACAGGTGAAGTCATCAAACAACATTGGATGCCAGTGGCTGTTGTACTCATGTCATTAGGTGGGGCGCTCATCTTTATGGCTCGTAGAAAAAAACACCAAAATTAATTTGAAAATGATATATACTAATAGACATCATCAATCTTATGTGTAGTTAAACTATTACACAGTTAATGATTGAGTTGGTGCAACGCTTACTCAAAGTTTATAACAAGAGTCAGTATAAAAGAGTAGGACTAAGAATTTAAAATCAATTCTGTCCTACTCTTTTTTGACATGCAATAACGATTGTTATATATAATGAATAATATACTTTTAGAAATCACTTGAGAAAAATATAAAAATGGACTTTTCAATGTAAACTTACTCTAATATAGTTATTGAATATAAAATAAGCACAAAGATGCATTGTAAATTGGAATACATCTTTGTGCTATTATTTTGTGGGTAATACCTCAAATAATTTTAAATTTTTACTATTTACCTTTAATGTAATCTAAATCTTGAGCATCTTCTGCATCAATAGTTCTGAATGAAATGACACCTAATCCCTTAACATTTGATTCAGAAATAACAATTGAACCGTCGTCATTAACTTTTTCAACGAAAGCAACATGACCATACTGTGTATCAGCACCTAATTGTCCAGCTTCAAACACAACTGCAGTATGATTTTTAGGTGTGTGCGTTACCGTATAGCCTTCACTTTCAGCACGGTTATTCCAATTATGAGCATCACCTAAGTCACCAGAAATGGATGAATCAAATTGATTCATACGGTGGTATACATACCAAGTACATTGACCATGTGGGTAAGGTGATGTACCGGAAGTTTCAGTAAATGGTTTGAAGTCATTACCAGACACATCCGTACCTATTGATTTGTTGTATTTCTTCATGTTAGGCATTTTTTCTTTGTCAAAAGATGTTAAATGATAATGTTTAATAATACTATTTAATTTTTTAGAATAATTAGGATCTGTGGCGTATGAGCGTGACAGATGTGAAGTAGCATCTTTATATGATAGAGCTTCACTCTTCCAAGTTGGTTTATAAATTGACGGATTACCATCGATACCATGTTTGATTAAATCTGCATAATCTTCAAGAGATTGTTTAGTACTTGGGTATTTACGGAAACCTGCTTGGATACTAAACATATGATTACTGCTATCAGCTTCTAAAGTATTAAAAGTTACAGATTGTCCTTTGTAGTCACCTTTGATTCCAAACAAGTTATGATTTGGTGATTGTGCAAGTGAACTTTTTCCAGAGTCAGATTCTAAAATAGCTTGAGCAATCATAACTGATGCATATATATCTTGGTCTTTTCCAATCTGATGCGCATCTTTAGCAATTGATTGAATGAAATCACGTGTGTCTTGACTGTCAACAACATTAAATGAATCAGAAGATAAGTCACCATTGTCTAATTCAGGTAGTTGTTGGAAAAGACTTGTTGAACGTGTATTTGAGCGTTTAATGTCATCCTCGAATGATTGTGCAGGTTTTGATTGATGTTTTAATTCATCATCTGTTGGTAATTGTGGATTCTTGTCAGCATGATCACTTTGAGATGTTTTAGTGTGACTTGTATTCTTGCTTTTATTGTAATCTTTTTCTGTTTTCTTAGCATCCTGACTATATTCATCTAAAATAGAGTCTAATGCTGAATCTGTAATACTAGAATATTTCTTGTTACGTTCTGAGCTATCATCATTCGCTTGAGTTTGTTTTTGCTCAGAAGAAGATTGATTTTTGTTTGTATCTACGTCTTCGCCTTCTTGATCTTCTTTATCCATTTCTCCAAGTAAATCACTGACGTCAGAATCGTCTTGGTGGTTAGTTGTCTTTTCTTTTTCATCGTTTGATGGTTCTTGATCTTGTTTAGCAGACGACTGTGAGTGATTTTGATGTTGTGATGGTTGTTTTGTCTGATCTTCTTGATCTACTTGATCTTTTTCGTCATTGGAAGAATGGTTTGTCTTTTGTGGCTGTTCGTAATCTGTTATATCAGAATCGAAATCAAATAAATTTTGGATGAGTGACGTTAAACTAAAACTATCTTCGTATTTATTCGGTTCCCAGTATTTAGAAAAATCTACTGACTGAGACTTAAAATTATCATAAAGTTGATCAACTAAATTATCATCTTTCATTTTATAGTTGCGATGTGTTGAGTCAGCTGATAATGATTTATTAGAGTCTTTGTCCTTGCTGTCAGAAGTGCTTTTTTTATCATCAGAATCGTGTTTAGAATCATCGTTGTTAAATTCATCTTTTTCAGATTGCTTTGATGTTTCTTTTTGTGCGTGATGTTGTTCCATTTTCTCTGAACTTGTATTTTTATTAGATGAATCTTCAGCAAAAGCTGTTTGTGTAGCGAAGGTTGGCGTGATAAGCGCCGTAGATAGTAAATATACTAAAAATTTATTTTTCTTCATCTTAGTGTGTGCTCCCTTAAAAATTATTTTTAGTTATTGTCATAACAAATGAGAATTTGATATAATTTATCTTATGATTTATAAAGTTGACAAGTATCAACAAAAATGAATTACGCCTTAATACAAATATTATACTAATCAACATTAGAAAAATAAATCCATTTAATCAAATTTTAATATAATATGTGTATCATCTTTACGTAAGCAAAAAAATATGCACATTTAAGTAATCATCTGTACGGAAATGTATTACAATAAAAAAGAATAATGATAATTAGGAGTGTGAAAATGAAAAACGCACTAAAACTTTTTATCACGGATTTAAAAAGAGTTGCTAAAACACCAGGTGTATGGGTCATCTTAGCTGGTTTAGCAATTCTTCCTTCATTCTATGCATGGTTTAACCTCTGGGCTATGTGGGATCCGTATGGTCATACAGGACATATCAAAGTTGCCGTAGTGAATGAAGACCAAGGTGAAAAAGTTCGTGGTAAGAATATTAATGTAGGAAATAAAATGGTCAAAACTTTAAAAAAGAATGATAGTTTTGACTGGCAATTTGTGAGTAGAGAAAAAGCTGACCATGAAATTAAAATGGGAAAGTATTATGCAGGTATTTATATACCGAAGAAATTTACACATGAAATTACTGGTACTTTAAGAAAACATCCTCAAAAGGCGGATATAGATTTTAAAGTAAATCAGAAGATTAATGCCGTAGCAGCTAAATTAACTGATACGGGATCGTCGTTTGTGATTGATAAAGCAAATAAACAATTTAACAAAACCGTAGCAACCGCTTTACTTTCTGAAGCTAACAAAGTCGGACTATCAATTGAAGATAATGTACCTACAATCAATAAAATTAAGAGTGCTGTATATCAAGCTAATAATTCATTGCCTAAAATTAATCAATTTGCAGACAAGATTATTGAACTAAATAAACATCAAGACGATTTGGATGCTTATGCTAATCAATTTAGAAGTTTAGGGAAGTATAAAGGGAATGTATTAGATGCTCAAGAAAAACTTAATGCTGTTAATTCGTCTATTCCGGCGCTTAATGAAAGGGCTAAGTTGATACTTGCACTTGATAGCTACATGCCTAATATTGAAAGAATTTTAAATGTTGCTGCTAATGATGTTCCAGCACAATTCCCTAGAATCAATAGAGGTGTTGATATTGCAAGTGAAGGTATTGATGCAGCGAGCGGTCAGTTAAATGATGCAAAAGGTTATTTGACTCAAGCTAAAGCGAGAGTGGGAGACTATCAAGAAGCAGCGGGCCGCGCTCAAGATGTGAACAACCAAGCAAATCAAAATTTAAGAAATCAAGCATCAACTACACCCCAAAGCGCTATAAAATCATCTCATTCGGAAGGGAAGAGTCATTCAAACATTAAAACAGTACCTGTGAGTCAATCAGGTGAGAATCAACCCGTATACAGTGATAACATTTTATCTAACAGTGATGTAAAATCAATGAATACAGCTTTAACAGAAGCTTTATTATCATTATCTAATCAAACAGATCAACAAGCACAAGCTACCCAACAAGACGTTAAATCATTAAAAAATATAGCATATGGTGTCATCGCTTCAGATAAACCATCAGAGTTTAAAGAACCATTAAAAAATATAAAATCACGCTTAGAAAACGCATCTAAGTATAATCAACAATTTATAGATATTTTGTCAGAGTTGGAAAAAAGTGAACATGTTGATTTATCTAATGAAATTAAGCAAGTGAAAGAAGCAAACAATAGCATTAACGATAATTTAAAAAGTACCAATCAATTAATAGATGCATTGTCAAATGGTAGCTCTGGACAATTAGAAGCAGTCAATGTATTACGTGACTTACCTAACTTAAATAAAAGGTTAGATACATTACGAAATTACATTAAAAAAGAACTTAATCGTAATTTACTAGCTGTTTCTAATGAGATTACTGATCAACTTAATAAAGGTCAAAATACATTATCGACAATCCAGTCTAAATTAAATACTATTAACCGAGTGATTAACGCTGGTCAAGATATTTTAAATAGCGGTAAAAAGAGAATTGATACGATTCAAACTGCATTGCCAGCGATCGAAAACGCATATATAAATGCAATGCGAACTGCACAGGCTTACTTCCCAACAGCTAAAAAAGATGTCGCGAAAGCCGCAGACTTTGTACGTAATGACTTGCCTGGATTAGAGAGAGAACTAGCCAATGTAACACAGTCTGTAAACCAAAAAATACCATCTTTATTTAGTCGTTATGATAATGCTGTAGATTTATTAAACGAGAAACAGCCTCAAGCTAAAGAAGCACTTGCTTCGCTTGCCGATTTCTCAGAAAATAAATTGCCAGATGTTGAGAAAGACTTGAAAAAAGCAAATAAAATCTTCAAAAAGTTAGATAAAGATGATGCTGTAGATAAGTTAATAGATACACTGAAAAATGATTTGAAGAAACAGGCGGATATTGTTGCTAACCCTATTAATAAAAAAACGACAGATGTGTTCCCAGTAAAAGATTATGGTTCTGGCATGACGCCATTCTATACTGCATTGTCTATTTGGGTTGGAGGATTATTAATGGTTAGCTTATTATCTGTGGATAACAAACACGAACACTTACAACCTATTATGACGAAGAGACAAGTGTATCTTGGTAAATCTGGTTTCTTTTTCTTATTAGGTATCATACAGGCATTAATAGTATCTATCGGTGATTTAGTTATCCTTAAAGCATCGATAGAATCACCGATATTATTTGTCTCTGTTGCCGTGTTTAGTTCACTCGTATTTAACTCGATCATTTACACATCTGTATCATTGTTAGGTAACCCTGGTAAGGCTGTTGCTATTATCTTACTTGTGTTACAAATTGCTGGTGGAGGAGGTACATTCCCAATTCAAACAACGCCAGAATTCTTCCAAGCGATATCTCCATATTTACCATTCACGTATTCTATCGACGCATTACGTGAAACAGTTGGAGGTATAGTTCCAGAGATACTGATTACGAAAGTGATTATTTTAGGTTTATTCGGAATTGGATTCATGGTTGTAGGTTATTGCTTGAAACCTGTGACTGACCCTATTATCCGTAAAATTGCTGAAAAAGCTGACGAAAGTAAAGTAACTGAATAAAGATCAACGATTTTACTTAATTAATGTCAGAACAGTATGATTTAAAATGATACTTACAGGAAAACATGTTGTATTGTTCTTATCTTAGAAAGATAAGTTAAAAAACGGTTATTCACCTTAACAGAAGGTGGATAACCGTTTTTGTTTATCCTAAGTTTAACAGTGACAGATTTTATTGCTATAGAAACAGGCACAGTTGTAATTATCGATGCTTCTCTTATATGAAAGAAAAATCTATGATTAAGTCAGTTCAAGTAACATGATGTTTTATTCAATTGATTTAAATTAAAAATTGATGCAACACGTTTATTTAAGATGCCTCATCTTTACTAAAACTGACTATTATATCCATATTACCAACAAAGTTAATATATTGATCTTCAGAAGTTAAAATAAAATGATCACCCTTATCGATTTTATATACTTCGTTATTGATTGAAACTTGCCCGTGGCCGTTAATCATTGACACTAAGCAATAAGTGTGTGGTTTTTGAAAATCTAATATGTCTTTGATAGACCATTCTTCAACCGTAAAGAAATGATTAGCAACAAATTGAGTGTATTGATTGCCATTTATCATTTCAGTCTTAGGTGTTGTATTAGGTTCAGTTGTAGTGATATCAATAACATCTTTACTTTGGTTTAAATGTAATTCACGCGTATGACCATTTTTATCTTTTCGGTCATAATCGTATATACGATATGTTGTATCTGAGGATTGTTGGGTTTCCAAAATGAGTATTCCGGAACCAATAGCATGAACTGTACCGGCTGGTACATAAAAGAAGTCACCCGGCTTAACAGGTACATGTTTAAATAAATAGTCGAATTCATGATGATCAATCATATGTTCAAGTTCATTTTTACTTGTAGCATTAACACCATAGATAATTTCAGCACCAGGTTGAGCGTCTAAAATATACCAACATTCAGTTTTACCGTATTCGCCTTCATGTTTAAGTGCATATTCATCATCAGGATGTACTTGTACTGACAAACGATCATGTGCATCTAGAATTTTAGTGAGGAGTGGAAAATCTTTACGTGAGTCATTTCTGAAAAGTGCTTTATCCTCGTCCCAAACTTGTTTTAAAGATTTCCCCTTATGTTTTCCGTTAAGAATTGTGTTGGGACCGTTTTTATGTGCGGAAATTGCCCAGCATTCACCCGTAGAATTATTCGGAATATCGTAACCAAATTGAGTGAGATTGGTGCCACCCCATAAACGTTCTTGAAATACGGGTTGAAGAAAAAGTACCATTTGTCATACGCTCCTTTATATCTCTTTTAAAATATTAAATATTTCATCACGACTTTGAGCATGAATTAACTCATCACGCGTATTATCTTTCATGAGCGTTCGTGATAAACGTTGTAGCAGTTTTAAATGTGTATCGTTATTATCATTGGGAACAGCTATAAGGAAAATGAGCTGAGGATTTGATTCATCTAGACTTTCCCACTCTACACCTGCTTTATGATTTAATACAGCGACGATAGGACGTTTAACTGCATGAGATTTAGCATGTGGTATTGCAACGTTCATTCCGATAGCAGTTGTTGACTCAGCTTCTCGTTTAAGGATTGCGGTTCTTACCTCTTCTATATTCGTAATGTAATGACGATGGCATAACTTTGTAAGTAATCTATCAATCGCTTGATCTCTTGTCATTGGTTCTTTGGTAATTTCAATGAGTGATTTATCGAACACTATATGATGTGAGGATTGTGTAGTGTGATTAGTAGATTGGTCATCAGAAAATACATTGTCAGTTCCAACAGAAGTATCATTTCCACTACTGCTTTTTGTTGTAGCAGGGGTGTGACGTTTAAATAACAAGATTGTCAACATGGTTGCTAGACTTCCGACAATAACAGCTACAAAGAACCATAAAATATTACTGATTCCACCTAGTACAGCGACAATAGGACCTCCGTGAGCAACTTTATCACCGACACCACCAATGGCCGCTATCACTGAAGCGAACATCGCGCCAATCATATTAGCTGGAATGATTCTTAGAGGATCTTGTGCAGCAAAAGGGATTGCTCCCTCAGTGATACCAAATAATCCCATCGTAAATGATGCCTTACCCATTTCTTGTTCTGCTTTATTAAATTGGTGTTTACGAACAAACGTTGCTAAACCTAAACCAATCGGTGGTGTACATACTGCAACAGCAACCATTCCCATCACAGTGTAGTTGCCTTCAGCAATTAATGCAGAACCGAATAAGAATGCTACTTTGTTAACTGGACCTCCCATATCAAAAGCAATCATCGCGCCAATAATAAGAGCAAGAATAATGATGTTAGCCCCTTGCATTCCTTTTAACCATGATGTTAATGCACCAAAAATATTCGAAATTGGTGCGCCTATTACAAATATAAAAATGAGACCAACTATTAATGAAGATAGAATAGGTATAATGATGATAGGCATAATAGGGGCCATAGCTTTAGGAACTTTAATCTGTTTAATCCATTTTGCAATATAGCCCGCTAAGAAACCTGCGACGATACCACCAAGGAAACCGGCTCCTGCTTCACTTCCATATAAACTACCATCTGCAGCAATGGCACCACCAATCATACCTGGAACAAGACCAGGTTTATCAGCAATACTCACCGCGATATAACCTGCAAGGATGGGAACCATAAATTTAAACGATAAACTACCAATATTTTCAATAGATTTCCAAAATGAATCTTCGGGGATAACTAATCCTTTTGGAGTGGTGTGTCCTCCAAGAGTTAAGGCAATAGCTATGAGTAAACCGCCAACGACGATAAATGGCACCATGAAGGATACACCATTCATTAAATGCTGATACACCATTTGAATATTACTTTTATGAGATTCTTCCTGATCTCTAGACATATTTGTAGAAATATTTTGATCATGGTAAATTTGTGCATCTTGGTCAATCACACGCTGTATTAATTCCTTGGGTCTATGAATACCTTCACGTACACTTTCATTGATGAGAGGTTTACCATTAAATCTTGATAAATCTACCTGTCTATCGGCAGCAATGATGATTCCATCAGCTTCTTTGATTTCTTTAGAAGTGAGCACATTTTCTGCTCCGACGCCTCCATGAGTTTCAACCTTAATATCAACGCCCATATCTTTTGCTGCTTGTTCTAATTTTTCTTGAGCCATATATGTATGAGCAATTCCATTTGGACATGATGTAATTGCAAGTATTTTCATAGTATGCACGCTCCTTTTCCTAACAATAATTGTAAACGCATACATTTAAGTGTAAAAAAGAATAATTGCCGTCAATAGTGGCAATTATTCTTTAAAACGTGCATACAAAGTGTTTTTTAGTTGTAAATCATCTAAAAGACATAATTGATGGATGTCATCTTCTTCTAATTGAGCAATTGTTTGTATAATTTTACGGTTAATATTTAAATCTTTTTTACTCATTGCTAAAAAGAAAACAAGTTTAACTTTATGTTGTTTCCATGTTATAGGTTGAGAAGGTTTAAATATAATCATGTGTGATTTTAGTACTTTTTCAGGGTTGCCGTGCGGGAGTGCTATCCCTTTACCTATATATGTTGAGGATTGTTTTTCGCGATCTATTGCACTTTCTATATAGCCATCTAGAGTTGCATGATGATAATCTAAAATTTCTTTGGATTTCTCAAAAATTGGAAGAATGTGAGTTGAATGATTCAGTTTGAAATTGGACTCAACACTCAACTGAATTTTTGATAATATATCATCTTTTGATAATGGGTTTTGCATGGCTTTTATAAAGAATTTGATTTTTTTAGCATCGTCATCTGAAAATAAAGGTGATACTTGTATGACTTTAGGTGTTTGTAAAAGTTGACTTGTATCAAAGTCTTGAGTAGTAATTAATAAGTCAATCCCTTCAAAATGATAGTCGTTAATATCTTCAAGTTTTAATGTATCTACGATTTGTATTGCATGATTAAGTTGTTTGATTTTCTCAGCGAGTAACGTTGAGATGCCTAAACCATAATAACAAGCAATTACAACATGAATATGTGATGACTTATGACGTTCGATAGAAGACTGAAAATGTATAGTTAAAAAGGCAATCTCGTCTTCACTTAATTGGATATTTGTATCTTGTGATAATTGTCGAATACTATCATATAGTGTATTAAAGACAAAGGGATATAGTCGTTTAATTTGACTTGTTAATGGATTATTTAGATACACATGACGCATTAATCGCAAATATGTACGACTAAAGTGGACGTTCATATTATCTTTTAAAATTGTATCTTGTGAAAAGGGAAAACCAATATGTTGCTCCATTAATTCAATGAGGCAATCGATATAACTTTGGATAAATAGTTGTTGGACCCCTAAATCAAACTTATTGTAATGGTAGCTAATAAAAAAGGAAAAGCATTCGCTTGTTTTATTGTTAAGTTGATATCCAAGCGTTTCGTTGATATCTTTTATACACTTTTTCGCAATAGTTAAAGATTCTGAATCAGTGCTCCAATCTTCTTCCTCTGGTTGAGAATGTTTGATAATTAAAATTAGATGCACAAGTAATTGTTGTATTTTATTTTCAGAAGTTGATAATTGATGATTATCTATATGCTTTGAGATAATTTGTTTTATTTTTCTAGTATGGGCTTGAGGTAACTCTTGTAAAATAAGGTTTTCAACTTTAAAGTCATCGTCTGTAAGTTGGTTGATATGAAGTACAGCATTACTGATACTCGTTGTACTCGCATCGATTATGATACCTTGCTTCTTTTTAATTGATAAATAAATATCAAATTTTATAGCCCACGTTTGTATACGTGTTATATAATCAATCACTTTTGATTTTGTTAAATGGTAAGTTGAAGATAGCTCTTTGATAGTGAATGTATGCTTTTCCATAAATAACCTATAAGCAATTGTGATAAGTAATTTATTCTCTTTTACAATAACTGACTCTAAAGCAGATTGTATCTCATCAGGTGTATAAAGCCATGTATTTAGCATATAACCTTTAGATTGTACACTTAAAATTAATTCATTTAGAAATGTAGTATGTATAGTTTTAATATCATTACGAATAGTTCTATTAGATACATTTAACTGTTTGGCAATATCATGGCCACTTATATATGTATCTGTATAATTTAATAACAATTTGATGAGTTTGATTTGTCTATCAATCACGATTAATCACTCTTCTCTATATAAACTTTGAGAAAACGCTTCAATGATTTACTTTAATTCTATTATTAAAATTGAACACAATCAATATGGGGAAAACGTGAAAAATATTACCATCATCTTAATTACAATTATAAGAAGTCGTTATTTATAATTAAGTTATATTTTTAGAATAGTAGACATCTATTATTAAAAAAGTAAAATTTGAATTAAATTAGATTTGAGTTCGATATATATTAAGTGGTAAAGAGATGAAATTAATATCTCTAATAAAAATTGCTTCACTTTAAACCATGTGGAAATCAGTTCGCTTAAGAGTGAAAGTTAATGGTCCAGTATGATGGTGGAGTATTAGAACAAATGATTTTGTCAGAGAAATAGAGGGCTAAAATGATAAATTCTAAAAAGGTTATAGAATTAATATTTTAAGATGAATAGTACAGTATAGTCACTTGTTCAACTTAATTAGCATCTACAACTACTAATATGTTAACAAGGCTAGGACATGATATGTATCCCAGCCTTGTTTTATGGTATTTAGAAACAATGAGGTTTCATATGTTATTTTGAATTAAACAAATTTTAAAACTTGATCAACGATTTTTGCAACTGTATCTGCAATACCGAATCCCATGTCTACCCAATCTTGTTTTACGTGTAAACCAGCGTTTACAGCGTTATGTAATGATTCAACGATACCTGACATAATAATATAATCCTCCCTTGTTGTTGTTTGTGATACGCTTACATAACTATTTTTAACATACATGTAGATACATGTAAATGGAGTTGAGAAATTTTAACAAATTCTTTAAAAACAAAATAAAATTGAGTTCTATGAATTCGAAATATTGTGACTTCTTATAATTTGATTTATTGCAATAGATGAATATTGAAAATTAAATGTTAATAAAATTGTGCATTTATTCACAATATATTCACATCAAATTGCGCAAATTATGATAATTTAAATATATAATCTTAAGAAATATTGAGGAGTGGTTTTGTTGAGTAACTCAAAAAAAGTAGCCGTTGTCACAGGTGCAGCACAAGGTATTGGCTTGAAAATTGCTGAGCGTCTATTTGAAGACGGATATAGCATCGCGCTTGTAGACTTTAATGAAGAGGTAGCTAAAGAGTCAGCTGAAAAATTATCAAAAGAAGGGCAAGAGGCAGTTGCTTTTAAAGCAGACGTTTCAAATCGCGATCAAGTATTTAGTGTGTTAAATCAAGTCGTTGAACACTTTGGCGATTTAAATGTCCTAGTTAATAATGCTGGTCTTGGACCAATGACACCAATTGAATCAGTAACACCTGAACAATTTAATCAAGTTGTAGGTGTTAACGTAGGTGGTGTATTCTGGGGTATCCAAGCTGCAATTGAACAATTTGATAAATTAGGACATGGCGGTAAAATTATCAATGCCACATCTCAAGCAGGTGTTGAAGGTAATGCTGGCTTATCTCTATATAGCAGTACTAAGTTTGCTGTTAGAGGATTGACTCAAGTAGCAGCACGTGATTTAGCTGAGAAAAATATTACAGTCAACGCATTCGCACCTGGTATTGTTGAAACACCAATGATGAAAGGTATCGCTGAAAAGCTTGCTGAGGAAAATAACCAACCAATGGAATGGGGTTGGAAACAATTTACAGATCAAATTGCCTTAAAACGCTTATCTAAACCTGAAGATGTAGCTAATGTAGTAAGCTTCTTAGCAGGTAGCGATTCAGATTATATTACTGGCCAAACAATCATCGTTGACGGTGGTATGAGATTCCACTAAGATAAATATCAATGAGATATAAAAAAGTTGAGTAAAGTTAATTCTAGAGATTTTAAAATTTCTAGAATTAACTTTTTAATTATCAAACATTAACATTCTTCTATTCTGTAAAAATAACTTAAGCTATTTAAGGTATTAAGGTATGTTAACTGCTTAGTAAATGGTCAATATTTATAATTATCAATTAAATTTAAAATTGATGGCGTGATATATTGTGGCATATCTTTTACAAAAGGTATGCGCTTAGAAAAATATTCACTCTCAAATCCAGAAATGACATGAAATCTAGCAATTGCAAATATTGGATAATCTTTAGGTAAACAATGATTGATACTTTGATTTGTTCATTGCTTTATCATTTAAACAAACATAGTGATTTTAATTTTTATCATATAAAAGAATGAAGATAAAAAAGATGTATGTGAAAAGTGTGCTCACATACATCTTTTTATTAATATACATCTTAGTTAGCACCAACTGCTACTATAGAATTTGATGTGGATGCATCATCGTAAGAATCAATTACTTTGAATTTTTTACCGTTAACTGTAAATTGTTTGTTTTTAGTATTGTGATATACCCAAAAGCCATTTATTTCAGCTATATCCCTATCATTAATTTTTAAATCCGTCATGGTCGAACACCCTATACTCATTAATTTGATTGTTACTTATGTTTGGATCGTTGATTTTTAATTTGTTATTGCTAAATAATAAGTGGAATGTGAAATTATGTGGAATAGATGGCTCTTTTCTCATTTCTTTAGCCATGGATAAAGTATTTTTTCTAATGATTTTTTCGTCATATTCGTCCAGAGTACTGAAAAGTGTAGTCGTTATTTCTGTATTAATATACGTATCTTTTTTAGACTTTAATTGTTTCATATGCTTTTTAAAATCATCGTCACTTTCTTTAATTAAAGGTTCAAAATGTTTTCTATAATCTCGTAATTTCGTGGAACTAGTAGTAATGTAAAAGTAATTATTTTGATAACCTATATTTTGAGTTTTAGTTATTGCTTCATCGGTGAATCCAGTATAGTGATATTTATCTTCTTTATCTTTGAGGTATTTTTCTAAGTTATCCATTTTTTCCTTATTTGCTCTATACTCAAAACCGCTTAACACAGTTCCTACCATCATACTCATAGTATCTCCGTTATCATTGCTTCGCATGGAGCCTTCTTCATGGATTGATTCCATATCAAAAGGGATGCTTGCATTAAACACAATGTCATGATCATCGCAATGAACGTAAACTTCGGCGCCATCACCACTTCCTACAACATTTGTGGCTTTAACATTAAGGCTAAAATTATCTTTAAAAAATTGTTCGCCAAGTTTTTCGTATTCTTCACGATATTTTTTCGCATGTGCGATAGCACTTTTTTCAGCTACTGGTTGGAAACCTTGACCTTTGTATTGACTTGCAGGAACTT
>OIFN01000198.1_pt1 | contig 31065 bp, 14 predicted proteins | sample 1582091 | NCBI WGS metagenome assembly OIFN01 (sample SAMN07501064, study PRJEB24779) | human gut metagenome
GAAGCTGGTACTCAATACCGTGGTTCCTTCGAAGAAAATATCCAAAACCTTATCAAAGAGGTTAAGGCTGCTGGTAACATTATCTTGTTCTTCGACGAAATCCACCAAATCTTAGGTGCTGGTTCCACAGGTGATGGTCAAGGCTCTAAAGGCTTAGCAGATATCTTGAAACCTGCTTTGTCCCGTGGTGAAATGACTGTTATTGGTGCTACAACACAAGATGAATACCGTAACACAATCATGAAAAACGCGGCTCTTGCTCGTCGTTTCAATGAAGTTAAGGTAAATGCACCATCTCCAGAAGATACTTTCAAAATTTTACAAGGCATTCGTCCATTGTATGAAGCGCATCATAACATTGAATTGCCAGATGCAGTGTTGAAAGCAGCTGTAGATTATTCCGTACAATACATTCCTCAACGTAGCTTACCAGATAAAGCTATCGACTTGATCGATGTAACAGCAGCTCACTTGGCTTCCCAACATCCTGTAACTGATATTAAAACATTAGAAGCAGATATTGCAGAAGCTAAAGCAAAACAAGAAGAGTTTGCTCAAAAAGAAGATTACGAATCCGCTATTAATGAAAAGATGCGTATTCAAAAATTGCAAGAAGAAATCGACAACCACACTGAAAACCAAAAGGTTGTGGCTCAAGTCAATGACGTAGCTGAAGCAGTTGAAAGAATGACTGGTATCCCTGTATCTCAAATGGGTGCATCCGATATTGAACGCTTGAAAGACATGAAATCTCGTCTACAAGCTCATGTCATCGGTCAAGATAAAGCAGTAGAAGCTGTATCTAAAGCAATCCGTCGTAACCGTGCAGGCTTTGACGAAGGTAACCGTCCAATCGGTAGCTTCTTATTCGTAGGTCCTACTGGTGTTGGTAAAACAGAATTGGCTAAACAATTAGCACTTGATATGTTCGGTAACAAAGATGCTATCATTCGCTTGGATATGTCCGAATACAGCGATCGCACAGCAGTTTCCAAATTGATTGGTGCTACAGCTGGTTATGTTGGTTACGAAGATAACTCCAACACATTGACTGAACGTGTTCGTCGTAATCCTTACTCCATCGTATTGTTCGACGAAATTGAAAAAGCAGATCCTCAAGTTATTACATTGCTTCTTCAAGTATTGGATGATGGTCGCTTAACAGATGGTCAAGGTAACACCGTAAACTTCAAAAATACTGTTATCATTGCTACATCTAATGCAGGCTTTGGCTATGGTCAAGATAATGACGATGAAAACAAAGTAGATGTAATGGAACGTATCGCTCCATTCTTCCGTCCAGAATTCTTGAACCGTTTCAATGCAGTTATCGAATTCAATCAATTGAAAAAAGAAGACTTAAAGAAAATCGTAGATTTGATGCTTGATCAAGTTAATAAAACTTTAGCTAAAAAAGAAATCACTCTTGATGTAACTGAAGCAGCTAAAGAATTATTGATGGAACAAGGTTACGATAAAACTATGGGCGCTCGTCCATTACGTCGTGTTATCGAATCTGAAATCCGCGATAATGTAACTGATTTCTACTTGGATCACATCGATGCAAAACACTTGCTTGCTGATGTTGTAGATGGTCACATTGTAATTAGCGACAAAGATGCTGCTAATACATCTGATGATAAATCTGCAGATGATAAAGCTGCAGACGACAGCAAACAAGCTGATGATGCTGCATCCAAGGATAATAAATAATCGATAGGCTATCGACACTAACTAATGAATCCCTTACAACTCTCTCCATATACAAACTAATGATAGACCTATTGATACTGAGAGCACCCCACATAATGTGGGGTGCTTTTTTGTGTCTTAATATGCATTTTAATATGTGTATTAATAAAGAAATTTTGTATACATGACAAAAATCATTGCTAATATATCGATTTCTTTAGTATAATCATATCTATAAATTCAATATTCTATAGAATTTAAAAAAGAGATGAAGAAAGGGAGGAGATTATTGATGTCACATTATGTAGATCTAAATAGTGATTTAGGTGAAAGTTTTGGCAACTACACATTAGGCATGGATGGTGAAGTGTTAAATCACGTCACAAGTGCTAATGTTGCCTGTGGATGGCATGCTGGGGATCCTCTCATTATGGATGCTACAGTTCGCATGTGCAAGGAAAAGGGAGTAGCCGTAGGGGCTCATCCTGGGTATCCTGATTTAATGGGCTTTGGTCGTCGAGCAATGGCAGTCAATCCTGCAGAGGCTAAAGCGTATATGATATATCAAGTTGGTGCACTACAAGCCTTCTGCGATAGCTATGGTGTTACATTACAACATATGAAATTACACGGTGCTTTTTATAACACCGCATGTGTAACTCCTGCATTGGCAGATGCTGTATTAGATGGCTTACAAGCGGTAAATCCTAAAATTGCAGCCATGGTTTTGAGTGGTAGCTATATTGCAAAAGAAGCAGAGCGTCGAGGCATTCCTGTAATTCAGGAGGTCTTTGCTGACCGCGGTTATACTGATGAAGGTACATTGGTACCTCGTACAGAACCTGGCGCTTTCATAAAAGACCCTCAAGAGGCTCTTGAACGAGTTCTTATGATGGTTACAGAAGGTAAAGTTATTACTAATACAGGAAATACTATTGATATTGTAGCTGATTCCGTATGTGTACACGGCGATAATCCTGAAGCGATAGCTTTCACAAATTACATCCGTGAAGGCCTTACAAAAGCGGGCGTTACAGTGGCTAATTTTCAAAACCGTAAATAGTAAAACGGCCATTAGAAAATAAGCAATACATAGCAAATACGTAATAAATAGTGAATACGTAATAAATAGTAAATATGTAGTAAATAGTAAATATGTAGTAAATAGTAAATAATAAATAGTAAATACATAATAGATCGTTAATAAATAAATTAATGTGTGGAGGTTTTTATGAAACCAATTTCAGGTAAAGCAAGTTTATCTGTCCTCTTGGGGGCGGCCTTCTTGATGGCCACGTCCTCTATTGGACCGGGCTTTATGTTACAAACGGCGGCATTTACAAATGATTTAAAAGCAGATTTCGCGTTTGCCATCATTGTGTCTGTTATTTTTTCAATTATTGCACAGCTTAATGTGTGGACCATCATTGGCATATCTAAAATGCGTGGTCAAGATATTGCAAATAAAGTATTGCCAGGACTTGGCTATTTCGTAGCATTCTTGATTTCCCTTGGGGGCCTTGCGTTCAATATCGGTAACATTGGGGGCGCATCTATGGGCCTAAACATTGTATTTGGTATTGATACAACGACTGCGGCGGCTATCAGTGGTATCTTGGGTATTCTATTATTCGCCTCTCCAAAAATGGGTGGTGTACTAGATAACACCGCTAAAATTCTTGGTACGGTAATGCTTGTATTAATTGGTTATGTAGCGTTCTCTACAAACCCTCCAGTGGCTGAAGCGGTTACTCATGCGGTGGCACCAACGCATTATCCATGGCTCGCTACTATTACCCTTATCGGTGGTACCGTAGGTGGTTACATTACATTCTCTGGCGGTCACCGCCTCATTGATGCAGGTATTACTGGTCAAGAACATTTGAAAGATGTACGTCGCGCAGCCTTCATGGGTATGTCCGTAGATGCAGTGGTTCGTATCTTGTTATTCTTAGCGGTTCTTGGCGTTGTGTCTATGGGCTATGTGCTAGACCCTAAAGATCCAGCTGGTTCTGCATTCCTTCTTGGTGCTGGTGAAATCGGTCATAAATTATTCGGTATCGTATTCTTCTGTGCAGCCTTAACATCTGTAGTAGGTGCAGCGTACACATCTGTGTCCTTCTTAAAAACATTGTTCAAAGTGGTGGAACGCAATGAGAAATTGACTATTATGACATTTATCTTCGTTTCTACATGTATATTGATTTTCATTGGTAAACCAGCATCCTTGTTGATTTTGGCTGGCTCCGTAAACGGTTTGATCTTGCCGATTACATTGGCAGTAATGCTCTTTGCTACTCATAAATCTGAAATCGTAGGAGACTACAAACATAATAAACTGTTGTATTATACAGGATGGATTGTAGTACTTGTAACAGCTTACATCGGCGTTACATCCTTACAAGGCATTGCTAAATTACTTGGTTAATTTGATAATTATGAAAGTACCATTATTTTCGTTTGAAGGTAATGGTTCTTTCTGGTTTTAGGAAGGAGATACCTATGAAACCTATAATTTCACCTGTAGGGGATTGCGCTATCTCTATTGATTTTGGTCAAGTCATCGATCCAAAGATTAATCGACATATTCGTCAAACGATAGAGCGAATTCAAGAGCTGAATCTAGAGGGCATTATTGAATTAGTTCCTACCTATTGTGCATTGCTTTTGCAATATGATGCTATGCTATACTCCTATGCAGAATTGTGTAACATCATTGAGCCTACATTGGAGCAGACTGTAACAGATAATGCTAATGAACTTGTTACCGTCGTGGAAATTCCTACCGTGTACGGTGGTGAGTTTGGCCCAGACCTTGGTTTCGTAGCCTCTCATAATAATCTAACTGAAGATGAGGTTGTAGCCATTCATAGTGGTACTGATTACTTGGTATATATGCTTGGCTTCATTCCTGGTTTTACCTATTTGGGCGGCATGGATCCACGTATTGCAACACCTCGTTTGCCTTCCCCAAGAACATTGATACCTGCAGGTTCTGTAGGCATTGCAGGGGCTCAGACTGGTACGTATCCATCCGACTCTCCAGGGGGCTGGCAAATCATTGGACGTACACCGGTAACGATGTATGACATGTCTAAGGAACAAGCGGCGCTATTGAGTGCTGGCGACTATGTGCGCTATGTGCCCATAGATGAAGCGGAATATAATCGTATTAAAGCATTGGGGGCGGATTATGCGCCATCCATGTATGAAGTAGAGGTAGGTGAGTTGCGTGGCTATTAATGAGTTTAATAAATCATCTATCTACGTAAATGCACCTGGCATGTACACCACCATTCAAGATAAAGGTCGCGTTGGGTTCCAACAATATGGTATGCCTGTAGCAGGTCCTATGGATAGTGAAAGCTATCTCTTGGGGCAAGCGCTGGTAGGTAATGTAGAAACGGCAGGTGCCTTAGAGTGCACATTGCTGCCGCCTACACTCACTGTGAAAGGCACATGTATCGTTGCTTTCACAGGGGCCGATATGGAACCAACCATCAATAGTGTGCGAGTACCGAGATATATTCCATTTGTATGTCACGACGGCGATGTCATTTCCGGCGGTTTTAGCCAATGTGGCGTGCGCATGTACATTTCTTTCTCTGGAGGTATCGACGTGCCAAGCATCAACGGCAGTGTATCGACCCATACAAAGGCGAAAATTGGGGGCCTTGAGGGGCGACCATTACAAAAGGGCGATGAACTTGGTATCAAAGCGTTCACCAGAGATGAAGTGCATGTCTGCGATTACCGTGGTGAAGGGCACACTCTATTCAATACCGCCTTATATAACCGTGGGGGCCGTGAATGTCATGAGCCGTTACGCGTTGTATTAGGTGATCAGGCAAAACATTTTACCGAGAAGGGAATTAAGACCTTTAGTGATAACATCTATACACTGACTGTAGAATGTGACCGTATGGGCTTTCGCTTAGATGGTCCTGAAATTGAACACGTAGACAGTGCAGATATTATTTCTGATGGAGCCGTATTTGGCTCTATCCAAGTGCCATCGAATGGACATCCCATTGTCCTCATGGCAGATCGCCAAACAACAGGGGGCTATACAAAAATAGGCACTATCATTACCGCAGACCTACCTCGGCTTAGCCAATTGCCGGTAGGGGATGGGATTAACTTTAATATCGTGTCTATTGAAGAAGCGCAAGATATATACCGAGCGTATATGGGACGTTTAAAGAAACGTATCAAATTAGCACATGAACAAAGTGCTTATGTATTTAAATTAAATAATGTCATATAAAAAATAACGTCTAAAGAGATTATTCTTTAGACGTTATTTTTGTTTTGGGCTGCCAATGTATCTCAATTTGACTGAAATGCTAATTTATAAAAATTTAATGAAATATAGTACTGTAAAACAGGTGGAGTTATTAGAGTGTAGATATATAAGGCATTTTGATCATTATTTTTATAATTTATCAATTATATTTATATGGGAAAAGTTAAAATGTGAGTTTAAATTCATCTTCTCTTCTAAATTATGGTATAAAATCACCCCAATTATTAGGTTTTATTTTATAAGTGGGTTAAAGAAATCACGTTGTTGCTGAATTTGCAATAGCTATTCCAAAAATGAAATATTGGTGAAAAGGGGTTGCAAGCATATCGAAAAATTTGGTATACTCGCTATATCGAAAAACTTGAATTGAAATTACTTGTTATATAGAAGTTTGAAAGATTTATAGTAGTTTAAAGGAGAAAACAATGAACAAAATCTTTAAAGTAGTTTGGAACAAATCCAAAAATTGCTACGTAGTAGTATCTGAATTCGCTAAGAACAATAGCGGTAAAAAGAAAATTGTTGTGGCTGGTATCTTTGCAGCATTAGCTATGACTAATGCTAATGTAGCATTGGCTGTAAACGAGGTGCCTACATCTACTGGTGGTGCATCTGTAGCTTTTGGTGATAGTGCTACTGTTACAGGTGCCAATGCAGTCGGTTTAGGTAACAGTGCTAGTGTTACAGGTGTAAATGCAGTTGCTTTAGGTACAAATGTAAAAGCTCCTAATAGTGATGTTGTTGTAATTGGTACTGCTGCAAAAACAGAGACTGCTGGTGGTGGGATTGCTATTGGTCAAAATGCTTATTCAAAAGGTCTATATGGTAATACACCAAGTGTTGCTGTAGGTAAAAATTCAATTGCAAATGGTGGTACTGCGATTGCTGTTGGTACTTATGCGACGGTAAACGAAGTTGGTACTTCATTTTCACAAGGTATTGCCATTGGTGGTGGTGCATTACCGGGGCAAGGGGCTACCGTTATAGGAGACCAAGCTATTGCTATTGGTGGTAATACTAAAGCCTTTGGTCACTCATCTATTGTTATTGGCGGTGACGATGCTGATAGAATGACGTCTACTAAAGCAGTTTATACTGATATTACAACAGGTGAACCTGCTGTCGCTACTGTTTCTGATGCTGTTAAAGCTTTAACCGGGTATGAAATTAAGTGGCGTGATTATAATAATGCTACAGCAGACCATATCGGTATCACAGTAGGTACTAAAGGGCAATCTGGTAATGCTGGTATTGCTATTGGTACTGGCGCTGATTCTAAAAACCGTATCGCCGGCGCTTTAAATGGCGTAAATACAAGTGGTGCAGATAATACATCTGTAACAAATGCCATCGCTATTGGTACAGGTGCGAAAGCAAATCGTGATAACTCTGTCGCTTTAGGTGGTGGTTCTACTACAGATAAGCCAGGTACTAAACAAACTGGCTATACATTGCCAACAGGTGTTACTGCAACGTGGTCTGGTGGTAACTCAACATTAGAAGGTGATATTGTTTCCTTCGGCGCGGAAGGTTTCGAACGTCAGTTGAAAAATGTAGCTCCTGGTGAAGTAAGTGCTACTTCTACAGACGCGATCAATGGTTCTCAGTTAGCTGCTATCGCAGATCAAATTGCACTTAAATATGTGTCTATTAACTCTACTGATGTTCCAAATAAAGACAACACTGGTGCAAAAGCTAATAACTCTATTGCTATTGGTCCTAATGCATCTACAGATACGGCTGCAACAAGCTCTGTAGCTATTGGTGATGGTGCTAATGCAACAGGTCGATCTACAGTTGCATTGGGGTTATCAGCACAAGCTAAATCGGCAAATGCTACAGCGGTAGGTGCTAACTCCATTGCGTCCGAGGATGATACTGTGGCAGTTGGTCATGGTGCTAAGGCAACAGATGGCAATGCCAGTGCTTTGGGGGCTGATGCGATAGCTTCCAATATTGAATCTACTGCAATTGGTCATGGTACTGCTGCATCTGGTGCATCCTCTACTGCATTGGGATCTAGGGCAAAGGCCGCTGGAACTGCAGGTGTTGGTATCGGTATGTTAGCCAATGCAACTAAAGATTATAGTATTGCTATTGGCGGAGAAAGCTCTTCCACTGCAGATAACAGTATTGCTATTGGTAGAAAAAGCTCAGTATCAGAGAATGATGGTATTGCTATCGGTACTAGATCTAACGCAAGTGCAGTTAAATCGATTGCTATTGGTGATGGTGCTAGTGCTACAACTGCTGATGGTGTTGCAATAGGTTCTAAGTCTGTTGCTAGTACTGCGGCAGGTGTAGCAGGTTATAATGCTAATACTGGTCGTACTGATACTTATGCTAACTTAACTGGTGCAACGTTAACATCTACATTGGGTGGCGTTGCTGTTGGTACAACAGGTCAAACTCGTCAAATTAACTATGTAGCTGCTGGTACGGCTGATACAGATGCAGTCAACGTAGCACAATTGAAGAGTGTAAACCTTGCTTTCACAGGCGACACTGGTAGTGGTGACGTAAACCTTGCTAACAGTAAATTAGCTGTAAATGGTGACGATACATATATTACAACTACAGCTAATGGTAAGAAAATTACAATTGCTGGTAAAAAGCAAGATATTACTGTTGCAAATGGTACAGCTACAGCAACTGCAGGTATGGCAGATTCTGCTAACGTGGCTGATGCAATTAATAAGGCTATCGATCAAAATAAATACGGATGGAACCTTTCCGCTAATGGTGAAGCAACACCAGAAGCAATTGAAAAAGGTAACACTGTAGATTTCTCTGGCGACGACAATATTACGGTTGCTAGAAACAATAAAAATATTTCTGTATCCTTGAAGAAAGATCTTACTGGCTTGAACAGTGCATCTTTCAACAATGCTGCAGGCAATCCAACTGTAAAAATTGATGGCGACAAAGGTATCAATGCAGGTGACATGAAAGTTACTAACGTAGCTGATGGCGTAGCTGATAAAGATGCTGTCAATGTATCTCAATTGAAGAAAACAGATGATAAAGCAGAAGCTAACAAAGCTGCTATTGCTCGTAATATTTCCTTAGGCGGTAATACTGGTTCCACAATGTTGAAATCCTTGAGCACAGGTGATGTAAAGTTCAATATTAAAGGTGCTAATGGTCTTACTACAGTAGCAGCTGGTGAAGATGTAACGGTTCAGCTTGATACAGATACTAAAGATAAAATCGATAATGCTGCTGATAAAAACTTGAGTAATTTGAATCCAGCAGGTGAGCAAAAGGTTAAAGATTTAGCTGCATGGAAAGTAGTTGCTAATAGTGGTACTGCTGAAGATGTTAAAGGCGGCGACACAGTTAAATTCATCAATGGTGATAATATCGAAATTACACAAGCGGGTAAAGATTTCACAATCTCCACTAAAAAAGATGTAACATTCGATAGTGTAACTGCAAACCAAACAATTACAGTGCCTAAAGTAAAAGCTACAACTGGTGTTGAAACTCCTCAAGTTACTGGCTTGACTAATACAGATTGGGTTCCAGGTCAAACACAACCAGTATCTGGTCGTGCAGCAACTGAAGATCAATTGAAAAAAGTTGATGACCAAGTAGCAGCAAATAAAGATAATATCAATAAAAATACAACAGCAATCGCTCGTAAAATCTCCTTAGATGGTGACACTGGTTCCACAACTGAAAAATCTTTGAGCACAGGGGATGTGAAATTCAAAATCAAAGGTGAGAACGGTATTACAACTGTAGCTGCTGGCAATGATGTAACTGTTAAACTTGATACAGATGCTAAAAATAAAATCGATAACGCTGCAAACCAAGACTTGAGCAACTTGACTCCAGCTGGTGAACAACAAGTTAAAGATTTAGCGGCATGGAAAGTAGTTGCTAATAATGGCACTGCTGAAAAGGTTCAAGGCGGCGATACAGTTAAGTTTATCAATGGCGATAACATTGAAATTACACAAAATGGTAAAGACTTCACAGTTGCTACTAAGAAAGATGTTACTTTCGATACTGTAACTGCAAATGACACAATTACAGCTCCAAAAGTTAAGGCTACAAATGGTGTAGAAACTCCTCAAGTAACTGGTTTAACTAATACAACTTGGGTTCCAGGTCAAACACAACCTGTATCTGGTCGTGCAGCAACTGAAGATCAATTGAAAGCAGTTGATGATCAAGTAGCAGCAAATAAAGGAAATATTGCTGCTAACAAAGACGCTATCAATAAAAATGCTGGTGATATTGCAACAAATAAAGCAAATATTGCAGCAAACAAAGCTCAAATCGATAAAAACACAGAAGCAATCGGTCGTAAGATTTCCTTAGGTGGTAACACAGGTTCTACTGATGAAAAATCCTTGAGCACAGGCGATGTGAAATTTAATATTAAAGGCGAAAACGGTTTAACAACTGTTGCTAATGGTGAAGATGTTACTGTTAAGATTGATGATGCAACTAAAGCAAAAATCGATAATGCAGCAAACCAAGATTTGAGCAACTTAACAGATGCTGGTAAACAACAAGTTAAAGATCTTTCTGCATGGAATGTAACTGCAGCTGGCGGTACTGTAGAAAAAGTACAAGGTGGCGATACTGTTAAATTCCAAGCTGGTGATAACCTTGAAGTAAAACAAGATAAAACTACTTTCACATACAGCTTGGCTAAAGACGTGAAAGGTCTTAACAGTGTAACTGTAGGTGATGAAAATGGTCCATCCACTAAGATTACTCCTGCTGGTACAACTGTAAAAGATGCAGCTGGTAACGCTACAACAGTTAATGGTGCAGGCATGACTATCAATCCTGCAAACTCTGCAGCTAGCCCTGTATCCCTTACTGTAGATGGCTTGAACAATGGTGGCAACCAAATTCATGGTGTTGCACCTGGTACAGCTGATACAGATGCAGTAAACGTAAGCCAATTGAAAGAAACTAAAGCTGGTTTACAACAAGCTATTAACAATGTAGGCGTTGAAACACAACGTGTTGGTGCTCATGCGGCGGCTATGGCAGCGTTGAAACCAATCCAATACGATCCATTGGAACCAACACAAATCATGGCTGGTATTGGTAACTACCGTGGTGAAACAGCTGGTGCAATTGGTCTTGCCCATTACAAAACTGAAGATACTATGTTCAATATTGGTGTTACACTTGGTTCTAGCCATAACATGATTAATGCTGGTGTAACTCACAAATTCGGTGGTAACCGTGATAGAAAAGATGCGATTCCAGAACGTTATAAAGCTGGTCCTATCAGCTCTATCTACGTAATGCAAGATGAAGTAAGTCACTTGCGTTCCCAAAATGAAGAGTACAAATCCAAGCTTGAACAACAACAATCTGAAATTGATGCGTTGAAAGCAGCAGTTAACCAATTGTTGGCAAATAAAGCATAATCATATTGTACATATAGTTAGAACTATGTATATCCCGTGAATGGATATGTAAAACTAGAAAGAGCCTTCCTCGAAATAGGGGGCTCTTTTTAGTACAAAAATAAAAATAGTTTATTAAAGCTATATCTGAAAAATAAAATAGTCTGAAAATTCTAATTTAATAATTAATAAAATTATCGATAAAACTGTATAAAAGGAATAATTTATGAATATTTTTAGACGATGATTAATTTTGTAATGAAATCTAATATTCTTTTCATTCTCAATTAGAAGCATAAAAATTCATATAATATGCAATTTATTAAGGTGAATTATAAATGAATTATGATAATACTGCGTGTTTAAGCATACTCTATGCATAATTGAGATAATAGTAAATATCCAAAAAATACACTTTTAAATTGAGAAGATTAGATGAATTATGGTAAAATTAAAGATAAGTTTTATAAATGAAAGTCTGCGTAGCTTTCATTATTTCCAGACTGAGAGAAGTGTGGAACATATGATTCATATAGTTGAGGGTTAGTAATTTAAAGAAGGAAAATGTATGAATAAGATATTTAAAGTCATTTGGTCTAAGTCAAAACAATGCTATGTTGTAGTATCTGAAATGGCAAAAAATAAAACAGGGAAAAAGAAAATCGTAGTAGCTAGTATTTTGGCTGCCTTAGCAATGCAAACTGCAGGTGTAACTGATGTTGCTGCAGCAGCGGGCGATCTACCATCTGCATCATATGCTAATGGTACTGTTGCTAGCGGCAAAACTAATGGCCTAGCTATTGGTAACGCAGCGAATTCCGGCAGCAACCAATCCATTGCAATTGGTTATTTTAGTGAAGCAACAGCTCCAGAAGTAACTCCTGCTGCTTTACCTGCAACAGCAGTTGGTGCTGGTGCTAAGGCAAAAGGTTATTCTACAGTTGCATTGGGGCTATCAGCTGCAGCAGAAGCTGATAGTGCTACAGCGTTAGGCTCTAAGACCAGTGCCACTGGTGATAGGACCGTAGCTGTTGGTAGTGACGCCAATGCTACAGGTAGATATGCGAGTGCTTTTGGTGCTGACGCTAGCGCTGTTGGTAATGCCACAGCGGTAGGGGCTAACTCTCTTGCTTCCGTGGATGCAGCTGTAGCAGTCGGTACTGATTCTAAGGCTACAGGTAACTATGCAAGTGCACTGGGGGGCGGTGCCACTGCATCTAATAATGATGCTACCGCATTTGGTCATGGTACTGTTGCATCTGGTGCATCTTCTACGGCGTTGGGCACAAGGGCAAAGGCTGGGGCACTTGCTGCTGTGGGCGTCGGTATGTTTGCTAATGCGACTAAAGAGTATAGTATTGCTATTGGTGGTGAAAGTTCTTCAAGTGCAGATAACAGTATTGCCATTGGTAAAAAAAGTTCTGCCACAGGCGAGAATGGTATAGCTATCGGTGCTTCTACTATCTCAAAAGGTGCCAATGGTGTTGCGGTTGGTACTAATGGAACTACGGCAGAGTTAGGCGGTGTTGCAGTTGGTCAAGCTGCTAAGTCTAATAAATTTAATAGTGTTGCTATGGGTATGAATGTAACGGCTGATGGTGATAATTCTGTGGCGTTAGGTGGTAGTGCTTCAGCAAATAATGATGGAACTATTGCCATTGGTTCTTATGGATCTACTCCAACGAAAGCTACAGGCAATAGAGCTCTTGCAATCGGTTCTGCTACGACAGCTAATGGTCTAGAATCAATTGCCATAGGCAGTCGCGTTAACTCCACATCTCAACATTCTATTGCTATTGGTACTAGAGCTAATGCAAGTGCTGTTAAATCTGTTGCTATTGGTCCTGATTCTATAGCTACCGTAGATGGTGGTGTTGCTTTAGGTCGAGATTCAGTTGCTAATGTAATAGGTGGTGTTACTAATAAAGGTTATAATCCTAATACAAACCGTACAGATATTTATTCTGGTTTAACTGGCAATGTACTTACTAGTACAACTGGTGCCGTTTCTATTGGTAATGGTACTACTGTAACACGTCAACTTACAGGTCTTGCAGCGGGCACAAAAGATACAGATGCAGTTAACGTAGCCCAATTAAAGAGCGTTAACCTTGCGTTCTCTGGTAATGTAAATACTGGCAATGTAAATATTGCAAATAGTACATTAGGCCTTAAGGGTGATAATACATATATTACGACATCTGCCAACGGCCAAAATCTTACAATTTCTGGTAAAACACAAAATATTGATGTCACAAATGGTCAAGCTTCTGCAAATGCTACAGGCATGGCTGATTCTAAAAATGTAGCAGATGCTATCAATAAAGCTATTTCTGCCAATGCATATCATTGGAAATTAGCTGCTGAGAATACTTCTACAGCTCCTGAAGTAATCAATAAATCAGATACTGTAATCTTTGGTGGGGACAACAATATTACAGTAACTCGTAGTGGCAAAAAAATTACTACTTCTTTGAATAAGGCGATTACTGTAGATACTGTGAAAGCAAATAAATCTGTTACGGTTTCTTCTGGTGGTAATCAAATTACTCTAGATGGTTCAAACGGTGCTGTAACAGGTAGATCATTTACTGGTGATTCATTTAAAGCAGGCAATAATGTATTAAGTAATACAACACTACAAATGGGGTTACCTTCTAGTGCTAAAAATGTAACCATTTCTGGTGATGGGTTAACTGCAAAAAATGGTACAAGAACTGTCAAGTTTGGTACAGATGGTATTAGTGCAGGTGGTCAACAAATTACCAACGTTTCTAGCGGTGGTAATGTAGGTACTAATGCAGCCAATATTACAGATGTAAAGAATGCTGTAGATGCTGTTACATTAAAACTAGATACAAATTCTAAAACTGGTACTGTTAAGCTTAGTGAAAGTCCACTAAAAGTAATTGGTGCTAATGGTATTAGAACTGATTTATTGGGTACGAATAATGGTAGTCTTGTTGTTGGTCTAGACAAGAATACGGTAAATGCTACGACTAAAGGTATTGGTTTAACAGGTGATACAGGATCTACAGGTCTTAAGTATCTTAAAGACGGTGATGCAACCTTTAAAGTGGCTGGTGATGGCGATCTAGTTACTACTAAGGCTTCTGCTACAGGTGTACAAGTAGCTGTTGATTCTGCTAAAGTAAAAGATTTAGCTGTAGGCGCAGTAACTGTTAGCAAGGCTAATACGGCAGATAATCCTATTACAATTACACCAACAGCAGGTACAAATACTAAGGACTATGCAATTGGTATCGATACTACAAAGCTAGCTAATCAAACACAATTAACATACAAAGCTAATGGTGCCAATGCAAATAAAGTATCCTTGGCGAATGGATTAAACTTTACGGATGGTACTTTTACAAAAGCAACTGTAGGTACAAATGGTACTGTAACAATTTCTACTGCCACAGAAACTATTACTAATGACGCTGATGGTAAAGCTAAAGTAAATAGCCCTACAGATGGGTTAGCGACTGCTAAAAATGTAGCGGATTCTATCAATAAAGCTGTAGATGGCTTGTCTCAAAATCTTACTGTTTCTGATGGTGCTACAGATGGTACTATAAATCTTAAGAATCAAAAACTTACTGTTTCCGGTACAAATGGTGTAACTACAACTGTAAATGGCCAAACTGTTACAGTAGGTCTTGATGTAGCTACAAAAACTAAAGTAGATAATGCGTCTACAGCAGTAGCTCGTAACATCTCTCTTGGTGCAGATAGCGGCACAGCATCTAGCCAATCTTTAAAAGATGGTGATGTGGCATTCAATGTAAAAGCTGCGACAGGTGACTTAGTATCTACGAAGATGAATGGCAATACTGTTGAAATTTCCACTAAACGTGCGGCAATTACTAGTGATGCCAATACAGGCGCAGCATCTGTAACAGGCGATGATGGCTTAGCAACATCTAAAAATGTAGCTGATGCTATTAATAAAGCAGCTGATGCAGCTAAAGCCAGTGCAGCATGGAATCTTACAACAAATTCCAGTACAACAGATAAAACATCTGTACAAGGTGGAGACACAGTAGATCTTATCAATGGTGATAATATCTTGATTACCCAAGATGGTACAGATAAAAAGAAAATCACTGTAGCTACGAAGAAAGATCTTTTAGTAGATTCTATTACAGCTGGCAATACAGTAATGAACACATCTGGTTTAACCAATGGTACGACTGCTATTACAGGTACTGGCATTACAACAGATAAAGTAACGGTAGGTGGTATCTCCATTGATAAAACTGATGGTATCAACGGTGGTAACAAGACAATTACTAATGTTGCTAGTGGGGGTACAACTGATACTAATGCAGCAAATATTGGTGATGTAAAGCAAGCTGTTGCTAACTTGTCTCAAAACTTAAATATTACAGATGGTACTAATAACGGTACTATTGATCTAAAAAACCAAAAACTTAATGTGGCTGGTACAAATGGTGTGACAGCGACTGTAAATAATCAAACGATTACTGTTGGTTTAGATACAGATACTAAAACTAAAGTAGATAACTCTTCCGTTGCAGTTGCTCGTAATATTTCTCTTGGTGCAGATAGTGGTACAGCATCTAGTCAATCCTTAAAAGATGGTGATGTAGCATTCAATGTGAAAGGTGCCACTGGTGATTTCATTTCTACGAAGATGAATGGCGACACTGTAGAAGTTTCTACAAAACGTTCCACTATCAACAGTGATGCTGCAGGTACTGCCTCTGTTACAGGTGATGATGGCTTAGCAACTGCTAAGAACGTGGCCGATGCTATTAACAAAGCGGCTAGCCAAGCTAAAGATGGTGCAGCATGGAAACTATCTGCTAATGGTAATACACCGACTACTGTAGCCGGCGGAGATACTGTAGACTTTACTGGTGATAACAATATTACAGTTACACAAACTGGCAAAAATATTGCTACTACATTAAATAAAGATCTTAAGAAATTAAACTCTATTTCTCTTGAAAATGGTGTGGGTGAGACAATCAAGTTTGATGCAATTAATGCTAGCGGTAAGTTTGGTGATCCAGCTGTAGGTAATTATACACAAATTGACCGTGATGGTATTAGAATCAATAATGGTATTGATGTAAATCAACCGAATACAGCAAATACTTATTTAGACGTTGGTACTTTATCTTTACAAGCCGGACCTAATAGCAGCTCTCTTGATTCTAAAAATCTCATTTTTAATGATGAAGATGGGAATTTTGCTCAAGGTAGTGCTCAAGGCATGGCATTCCAATCTGCAGCAGGTAAAGAAGTTCAATTTACTCTTGATGAAATCAATGCTGGTGGCAACAAAATTAAAGAGGTTGCAGAAGGTACAGATGATACTGATGCGGTAAATGTAAAACAGTTGAAAGATACTGTAGCAAGCCAAACGTTAACATATCGCGCTAATAGCGCAGCTGATACAGATGCTAAGTCCGTTAAATTGTCTAAAGGTTTAGACTTTGTTGACGGAACTATGACTAAAGCTACTGTAGATAATGATGGTAAGGTAACATTTGATATTAACGATGATACTAAGACTAAGATCAACGATTCTGCGGCGGCTGTAAACCGTAAGGTTTCCCTTGGTGCAGATAGTGGCACAACCTCTAGCCAATCTTTAAAAGATGGTGATGTAGCATTCAATGTAAAAGGTACTACTGGTGATTTCATTTCTACGAAGATGAATGGCGATACTGTAGAGGTGTCTACAAAACGTGCTACTATTGATAGCAATGCCACTACAGGTGCAGCATCTGTAACAGGTGATGATGGCTTAGCAACAGCTAAAAATGTAGCAGATGCTATTAATAAGGCTGCTAAAGCAAGCACTGATGCTATTAACTTGAAATTTGCTGGCGATACTAATACATCTGCCGGTGTAGTAAATCTTAAAGATGATACATTGGGCATCAAAGGTGACGGTAAATACGTAACAACTGATGCAGATGGTAAAAACTTAACTGTAAAAGTATCTGAAGCAGAGGTTAAGAAATCTGCTGTAAGTGCAGTTACAGTAAGTACTGATACAACTGATGCGGATAATCCGTTGACTGTTACAGGAACACCAAGTGCAGATGGCACAACTAAGGACTATAAGGTAACTATTGATGGCACTAAAGTTGCTACGAAGACTAAATTGTCTTATAAAGCAAATGATGGTACAGCTAAACAAGTATCCTTGGCTGATGGCTTGAACTTTAAAGATGGCACGTTAACAACTGCTACTATCGATGATGCAGGCGTTGTTAAATATGATGTAAAAACAGCGGCTATTACAGCTGGTACAGATGGCACTGTTACAGGCCCTGCTACTGATGGTGTGGCAACAGCTAAGAATGTAGCAGATGCTATTAATGCCGCTAAAAAAGCATCTAAAACAGAAATTACTGCTAATGATGATGAAGCAGCTAACGCAACAACTGGTAATGTAAAATTAACATCTACAACTGCTGCAGATGGTCATACAGTATATAATGTAAAACTTAATGATAGATTGACATTTGGTACTGGTGCTAATGCCATTGTTATTGATGGTACAGCTGGTAAAGCTACTATTGGTAGTGCAGCTATTGATGGTGTAAATAATACAATTACAACAGGTGGTAATAAGGCGGTAACGTTAGATGGCACTACTGGTACTATTACAGGTAAAGCTGCTAATATTGGTGGCGTAACAGTAGATGGTACAAATAACCATGTAACAGGTCTCGCTAATACGACTTGGGATGGTAATGCTGTATCTGGCCGTGCTGCTACCGAGGATCAATTGAAAGTAGTAGCTGATGCTGCAGCTAACCAAACATGGCAAATTACAGCCGATAAAGATGTTGCTACATCTGGTAAACAAACTGGTACTAAATCAGATGCCAAAGTAGGTAAAGATGCAAAGGTTACTATGATTGCTGGTGAAAATATCACCATCAACCAAAATGAGCGTGACTTCACATATTCCTTGAATAAAGACCTTGTGAATATGAACTCTGCAAGCTTCAATGGTACTGGTAATAACACAACTGTTATCAATGGTGATTCCATTACACAAACTGCGGGTATTCAAACAAATACATCTACTGCAGCTGGTAATACAGTAGCAGATGGTACTAAGTCTACCGCAACAACTGCAGATGGTACTAAGATTACGGATGGTACAAAAACAAATACTTCTACAGCAGATAGTACAGTTATCGATGATGGTAATGGTAATAACACAGCTCTTACTAAAGATGGTGTAACTATTACTACATCTGGTAAGGATCCTGTATCCTTGACTAAGGATGGTCTCAATAATGGTGGCAATAAGATTTCTAACATTGCAGATGGTACAGATGATACCGATGCTGTCAATGTACGTCAATTAGAGGCTAAGTCTAAGGCGTCTAAAACAGAATTGACTGCTAATGGTGGTGAAAGTGCTGGTAGTACTACAGGCAATATTGTATTGACTAAAACAACTGCCGCTGATGGACATATCATTTACGATAACAAGTTGAATGATAAGGTTACATTGGGTACAGATCCAACTAAGGCAGTTACTGTAGATGGTACAAATGGTACTATTAAAGCCGGTAAAGATGGTAATGCTGTAGCAATTAATGGCACAGATGGTACAATTAAAGCTGGTGATGGTGCTAATGCAGTTGCTATCGATGGCAAAAATGGTTCTGTAAAAGCTGGCGATAAGATTGCTCTTGATGGTAAGGATGGCAAGGCTACAATTGGTACTGTAGGTATCGATGGTAAAGATGGCATCATTACTACAGGTGGTAATAATCCTGTTGCAGTAAATGGCAAAGATGGTGTTGTTACAGGATTAACTAACAAAACTTGGGATCCAAACAATATTGCATCTGGCCGTGCTGCAACGGAAGATCAAGTTAAATCCGCCGTTGAAAATGCTGGATGGAATGCAACTATTGGTACAGAAGGCTCTGGTATTAACAGCACACCAACTGCAACAGCTGAAAAAGTAAAAACTGATGAAACAGTTACTTTCAAAGCGGGCAATAATATGATGGTTAGCCAAGCAGGTAAAACAATTAGTTATGCAGTAAATCCTGAATTGAAGGATATGAAGTCTGCTACATTTAAAGATGCAGCAGGTAACACAACTGTCACAGATGGTAATGGCATAACAATTACACCAGGCAGTGTAAATCCTAATAATCCTAATGCAGGCACTATTTCCTTGACTAAGGATGGCCTTAATAATGGTAATAACCAACTTAAAGGTGTTGCACCTGGTACAGATGATACTGATGCAGTTAATGTTAGCCAGTTGAAAGCATCTAATGCTAGAATCGGCGATGCTATTGGTCAAGTAGCCGGTGAGGTACAACGCGTAGGTGCGCATGCAGCAGCAATGGCAGCGTTGAAACCAATTCAATATGACCCATTGGAACCAACTCAAGTGATGGCTGGTGTTGGTAACTATCGCGGTGAAACAGCAGCGGCCTTAGGTCTTGCACATTATACAAATGAAGATACAATGTTCAACGTTGGTGTATCTCTTGGTGCAAACCGCAACATGGTCAATGCAGGTGTAACTCACAAATTTGGCTCTAGCCCAGAAAAGAAAAATATTCCTGATCGTTACAAAGCAGGCCCTATTAGCTCTGTGTATGTAATGCAAGATGAAGTATCTAGTCTCAAAAAAGAAAATAGTGAACAAAAAACTGTTATCGCAGATCAAGCGGCTCGTCTCAATACGTTGGAAGCTGAAAATGAGCGTCAACGTCAAGAACTAGCTGAAACTAAACAAGGCTTAGAAGACTTGCGTGCAGCAGTTAGTCAATTGTTATCATCCAAAGGCTGATAATTGATAATTAATTTCACGAAATAGACTGATATAATATTTTCTGAAAATTAAAAGAACCTCTTATATGTTGGAATACCTGGTAGGGTATATTCAGACACTATAAGAGGTTCTTTTGCAAATTTGATATAAATTATTAAATAAAATTATTATATATGAATGACTTTTCATATATTGTTGTGATATAATACAGAAGATATTGGGGCTAATAGATAGCTCAATCTTATACGATCTTGCATGAATAGGAGTTACTATGTTAGACCGCATACAACGATGGTTGTCCATTGATGCTATGTTGCCCGCTACAGAACGATTAGGTCCTGTGGGTACAACAAAGCAGATGTATGGCAATTATTTGAAAATAGCTTGGCCTGCTACATTACAAGGTTTGATGCTACAGTTTATGACAGCTATTGATTTAGCCATGGTAGGGGCCCTCGGTGCCTCCGCACTTGCCTCAGTTGGTATTATGGGGCAGCCAGAGATGGTGATGCTCATATTCTGTCGTGCCTTGTCGATTGCGGTAACGGCTATTATAGCTCGCCGCCACGGTGAAAGTGAAGTTGATGGCATGAATGCCGTTCTTAAGCAATCCATACTCTTGAATTTCTTGATTTATGTACCTTTATTGGCAATATGTTTCTTTAATTTAGAGCATATCTTACGCTTTACAGGTGCCGAAGACGGCTATATAGAAACGGCTGTCTGGTATGGCCGTTTTGTTGTCATTAGTCTAATATTCCAATCTTTTAGTCAAATTGTAGGGGCCGCTCTTATTGGGTATGGTAATACCAAGGTTATTTTTAAGTCCAATGTAGTAGGTAATATTTTAAATACTATAATGAACTTCTTCTTGATTTATGGTATTGGTTTCTTTCCTGAACTCGGTGTCATGGGCGCTGGTGTTTCGACAATGATTAGTAGTGCCGTTATTGCTATATTATTACTGCGTACGATTTCACAACATACTACTACAGGATTAACGTTGCGACATCCTTCAAAGTGGAAGTTTGAACGAACCGTTTTGCATACTATGTTCCACGTAGGTGGTAGCTCATTAGGGGAACAGTTTTTTGAACGATTTGGTATGTATACGTACACAATGATCGTTGCATCCTTAGGGGCGGTACCATTAGCAGCACACTATGTGTGTATGAATTTGATGGATATATTCTATTACTTTGCTATGGGACTTGGCTTTGCAGGGGCCTCTCATACGGGACAGAGTCTTGGTCATAAACGACCAGATATTGCACGTGTTTATGGTAAAATCGGTGCCCGAATCGGACTGGTCGTGGGCCTTATAAGTGCTTTGATATTTATTGGCCCTGGTGATTTATTGGTACAGTTATATACACGTGAAAGTGAAGTCGTTACGTTAGCTGGTGCCTTAATGGGGCTTATGGCCATTGCGGCCTTTCCTCAAGCTTTACAGCAAGTATACTCCGGTGTACTAAAAGGAGCGGGGGATACATATTATATTATGAAATACTCCCTTGTTAGTGTAGCTATTATACGACCTATTATTACGTATCTGTTGTGTATTACATTTGGCTTAGGCCTTTTAGGCGCATGGTTATCGTTGTGCTTCGATCAGTCTTTACGATTATGTTGTTCCTATTTCCGATTTGTTCGAGGTACATGGCAGCATAAAATTGTTTAATCTTACTGATTAGTATTCAAAATATTAATTTTGAATATCATTTATGCGATGAATTTTCATATAAAATCTAAAGTTTGAATTGTTCGATATATAGCTTTAATATAGATAGAATCTACAAAGTTTTATTTAGGATTACTAGTTATATTGAAAAAAATAGAATAATTTATGAAAAGTTTATGAAAAACTTCTTGCCTATTCAATTTATTTGATGTACAATACCAAATGTGGAAAAAATGACACATTGGGGAATGTGTTATCGGACCTGAAATCCATGATTTCGTGTATATATGTAAGGGATATATATAAGAAACAAGTGAAAACCGCCTTAGTTTTACTAAGGCGGTTTTTACTTTTATTTGTTCGCTTAATTTTAAAGATAGGCTAAGATAAATATAAGATATATCTTAAAAGCATAAAGTGGAGGATCATCAGTTTTAATAATTAGCCCCTTAATATTCCTAATATTATAAAGATAATTGTATTTTTGAATTTGAAAGAAATAACAACTGAATATAGATAAAATTCGAAATTCTCATGGTAAATTCATAAAAGATATTGAAATTTATCGAAAAGTTGTGTAAAATGAAAGTATATTATTACCAAGGCCCTGTGTATTGTTATGGGCTATTTTTGGAGGGAATTATAATGAATAAAAAATTATTAGCTTTATTGGCAGTTGCTGCTGTAGGCGTATCCGTAGCAGGCGCAACTCCTCAAACTCAATTCAACAAAGGTGAGTTCCAAGTTGATCTTGGTGCAGCTCATTCTAAAGCAAAAACTGAAGCATGGAATGCTGATGCAAAATGGAACTTCGATGGTGGTTTAACATATGCTTTGTCTGATAAAACAGCATTGCAATACCAATATCATGGTTTGAATGATAAATTAGGTGGTATTGGCTACAGCGACAAAATGCACGAAGTGAACGTAGTTCAATCCTTGAACAAAAACTTCGCAGTATATGGTGGTTATGCACACATTTCTGGCGATGATTTCGCTAAAGCAAACAACATTGCACAAGTAGGTGTAATTGGTAAAGCTAACCTTGGCTCTAAAGTAGAAGTTTACGGTAAAGCTGGTGTAGGTACTAAGAAAACTTCCACTTGGGAAGCAGGCTTAGGCTACAAAGTTAACGAAGACTGGGATATCAATGCTGGTTACCGTTATATCAACACTAAACGTGATGATGTTTCTAATATCTCCTTCCAAGGTCCTGTGGTTGGCTTGTCTTACCGTTTCGGTGGTCACAAAACAGTAGCTCCTGTAGCAACTCCAGCTCCTGCTCCTGTATACACTCCAGCTCCAGCTCCTGTAGTAGAAGCTCCTGTATACAAAACTCCTAAATTGGATTACTATGTACAATCCATCTACTTCGATTCCGACCAAGATGTAGCTCGTGCAGACCAATATCCAAACTTGACAGCTGCTGTAAACGCTGCTAACCAATATTCTCAAGATCAAATCAAATTGTTGGGTAATGCTGATACTGATGCAACACCTCAATACAATGTTGGCTTGTCCGAACGCCGCGTACAATACGTAGCTCAATACTTAGTAAACCACGGCGTATCTGCTGATCGTTTCATTGGTATCGCTAATGGCGACACTAAACCAGTGGCAACTAACTCTACTGCAGCAGGTAAAGCTGAAAACCGTCGTGTAGACGTTTATATTCACCGCTAATCTTCAATCTAATTTAGATTAGACATATAATAAGTCCACCTTCTATCATGCTCTCGTGTTCATCGGGGGACCGAGCATGTGATAAGGTGGACTTTTGTGTTATACTAAACTTGCATACAATCGTAGGTCATACAATGTTCATTAAGTTTTGGTAATGTATGCATTGTGAGTATAGTAAAGTAGGTTATATATGAAACGATTTAAATATTACAAACCGCTTATAGGGGCCATTATATTGGCTGGCGTTATGATCATGATGGCGCTCCGTATTAGCGATATAGCCAATGCTATTGATGCCATTATTACTGCTTTTGTTCCACTTATAGTAGGTGCTTGTATCGCATTTGTCCTCGATATTCTCGTTGTGCGTTATGAACGCTGGCTGTGGCCTAAGAGTAAAACTGGTTGGAAAGATAAAATTAGACGACCTTTAAGTCTTGTATTATCCTTTGTTACTATCAGTGCTATCGTGTATTTCATTGCTCGCATGGCGATTCCACAATTGATTCATTCCATGTCGATTATCGTATCTTCTTCGCCGCAGTTGTATACAGATTTCCAAACATGGATGCAACACCTTACAGAAACCATTCCAATGGCATCCAATCAAACACTTATGGATACCTTGAGTGGTGAAAGTGTTGTTAAATATACTCGCGAGTGGGGCACAAAGGGTGGTACATACCTAGTTAATGCGATGGGGACAGCCTTATCTTGGACTTTGAATATAGGTTTAGGTTTAATCTTTGCCATTTATATGTTGCTCGATAAAGAGCGACTTATGATGCAAGGTAAACGAATCCTAAAAGCCTATGCATCTGATGAGTGGGTTAACCGTGTTAGTTATGTCACACGCGTAGCTGTTCAAACTTTTAGTAACTTCTTTGTAGGCCAGTTTATAGATGCCTTGATTTTAGGCATTATGGTGGGCATTTCATTGTGGGCATTTAATATCGAATATGCTTCTACTATTGCCTGTGTTATTGGTCTTACTGCATTAATTCCATTGCTAGGTATTTATGTAGGGGGCGTTATAGGTGCAGTTATCTTACTTACTGTTAGTCCTATGGATGCATTAATTTATGTGATTATCTTAGAGGTGCTTCATCAAATTGAAAGTAATTTTATTTATCCTAAGATTGTAGGTAATTCCGTTGGTTTACCTGGTTTGTGGGTGTTTGCAGCCGTTATCGTAGGTGGTAGTCTAATGGGGGTCACTGGTATGTTGATTGGCGTACCTTTGGTGGCAACATGTTACAAATTGCTTATGACTGATGTAAACGATCGACTTGCATCGAATGAAGGTTTATAGTATATTGTCTAAATAATATATCTATTTATGTATGTTTTGTGTGCTGTTGCATATAGCACGAAATTATAGTAATTCTAGTATACGGATGGCTTTTACCATAGGTGAAAGCATTGTATATAGTAGGAGGATATGTAATGAATAAAAAGTTGATTTCTATGGCATTAACTGGTGTATTGGCAGTTGGCGTATTGTCCGTTGCTACACCTAGTGTGGCAGATGCACGTAAAACAAAACCAGAAACAAGTACTGATATTTCTGTACAACGTGCACCAGGGGAATCCATGGTTATGACTATGAGTAAAATTGGTACTATTTTCCAAAACCGTTTTCCTAATGCAGCACTTCATTCTGTAGAGCTTAACTCTAATGATTTGAACTATGGTTACAAAGTAGTAGGCTATAGTAAATATCATCAATATAAGATGAAAATCGACGTTATCACTGGTAATACTTCTGATATGGATGAAGGTGGCAAACCTAAGAAAGTTATCGGTGAAATCTTTAATAAAGATAAAGTCATCGAAGCAGCTCAAGCTGAGCGCGTTGCAAAACAACAACTTGGTGCTGATGCAGTCGTAAAAGGCTGGAAAATTGAAGCTCATGAAGGCAAGATTCTATACTATATGACAATGCATCAAGATGGTAAAAAGACTGTAGTTACTGTAGATGCTGAAACAGGGGCTTATGTAGGTCAATCTAAATCTAGTAAATTACCTCCTGAACCAGATCAAGGTTTCGATGGTCGTAAAACAAATATTATTTGGGATAACACCATTGATATGGGTCGTTAATCTATTTAGCGATATTATAAATAAAGAGCTGAAGATAAAATCTTCAGCTCTTTTATTTATATAATGGTTATATATTTATTATTGCCAACGGTGTTCGTAGTATGCTTGTGTCCACATAATAACCTCGATTAAGGACGGATGTGGGCTCATAGTTTCACCTACAGTGATAACGGATTTAGGATCCATTTCACGAGTAATACCTTTTTCACGTAAGCGTTTAGTACGTTCAGAAGCGATTTCTTCATTAATTGCTGTTAATGGAGTTACACCACTGTTCATAAGGTTTACATATGGTTGGAAGAGGATAGACGCTTGAGGACCTGTTACGTGCATACCAAGGATATGATTAGTATCTTTGTCTACCACGATTTTAACAAAGCCGTCATTTACATCGCCAGGGTTGATACCCATTGCATAGCCTTTAGCTGTGGAGGAGTAGTAGTTTTTGCCTACACCTACATTATAACCAGCTTTGATAGCTTCTGCTTCAGTAAGACCTACGCTACCAATTTCAGGGTAGGAGAAGGTAACCTTTGGCAATGTATCATAACGTGCCCAACGGAAATCTTCTTCGTTTTTAGCAAAGTATAGATTGTGGGCAATAATATCAGCTTCATAGTTCGCACGATGACGAAATGCTGGTTCACCATTTACATCGCCTAAGGCATAGATGCCATCAACAGATGTTTCGAGGAACTCGTTTGTTTTAATCCAGCCCTTTGGCCATGTTTCAATACCTGTATTTTCGAGGTGGAGCTCTTCTACAGCAGGACGAATGCCAGCTGCTACGAGGATTTCTTCTACCTTAGTTTCTGTAACTTCACCAGTGCTACGATCTTTAGTGACTACAACTTTAAGACCATCTTCTTGACGGATTTCAACAGTGTCTTGGTTTAAGATTACATTAATACCACGAGCTCGGTAGTTTTGAAGAAGATGTTCGGACATCTCTTCGTCTTCTTTAGGTACTAAACGTACATTATGTTGAAGAATTGTTACCGCTGTACCAGCGGATGCAAATACGTGACCGAATTCAACACCGATTGGACCTGCACCGAGTACAGCAAGGGATTTGTATGGTTGTTTAGGGAATTTATCGCCAAAGAGACTTTCACTAGTAAGGAAACCTGCCTCTTGAAGGCCTGGTACATTCGGTACATTACTATAACCGCCAGTACCTAGGATAATTGTTGGTGCTGTGATTTCTACAATGCTAGAACCATCGTTAAGGTGGATGTTCATAACCTTATCGGACACAAAACTTGCAGCACCGCGATATACATCTACGTTGTCATAAGCGTTATAGTAATCATAGATGCCTGCATTCTTGTCAATCATATGCCATGTACGTTTAGCTACAGTGTCCCAATCCATGGTTGCATCGCCAACATTGACGCCTATTTTTTTGAACTCTTCTACCTCTTGAATGGCATTAGCTGCTGTAACCATTACTTTCGTAGGAATACAACCGCGATTTAGGCATGTGCCACCAAATTTACCTTTTTCTATGATGGCCACTTTAAGGCCTTTTTTTAGCGCAGCGTCAGCTACGATGGTTGCACCACCTGTACCAACCACAATAATATCGTATTGTTTCATGTTGATTCCTTTCTATTGCTATCTGTTAATAGTTATTATTAACTCCATTATAACACTATATTGAAGAAAATCAATATAGGCGATTGTAATTAATATAAACGTATATGATTAATATAAACACATATGATTAATATCGATACCTATGTTGATTTATAAAGTATGTTCTTTATATTATACAATGAATACATTTATAAGTCGTATAGTAATCTACTATTTATAGACTTTTAAATACAAAAAACGGTCCCGAAGGACCGTCTTTAGTATGATTGTAACATTATATTTAATTCCAGTTTTCGTGATAGCCACGTTTTGCATAATCTGCAGTAGCAGTGAAGAGAATATCTGTACTGGAGTTAAGTGCTGTTTCAGTGGAGTCTTGTAAAACGCCAATGATGAAGCCTACACCTACAACTTGCATTGCGATGTCATTGGAGATACCAAATAGAGAACAAGCAAGAGGAATTAGAAGTAGGGAACCACCAGCAACGCCAGAAGCACCACAAGCACCGATAGTAGCAATAACAGATAAGAGGATTGCTGTAGGGATATCTACAACGATTCCAAGTGTATGGGCAGCAGCTAATGTCATGATTGTAATTGTGATTGCTGCACCACCCATGTTGATAGTCGCACCCAATGGAATGGATACGGAATACATATCAGGGTTAAGTTTTAAACGTTTTGCTAAATCAAGGTTAACAGGAATGTTTGCTGCAGAGCTACGAGTAAAGAACGCATAGATTGCAGATTCACGTAAACATTTGAAAACCAATGGATATGGATTACGGCGAAGATATACAAAAGATAGAAGTGGGTTTACTATTAATGCTACGAAAATCATAGAACCAAGTAGTAATACGAGTAATTGGAAATAACCAATTAAAGCTTCAATACCGTTAGTAGCAATAGAGTCAGCTACGAGACCCATGATACCAAGAGGAGCAAAGCGGATAATCCAACCTACTACAGTTGTAATAGCTTGAGCGATAGACTCCATTACTTCCTTAGTATTCATTGGTGCATGGCGTAAAGCGCCACCAATGATAAGTGCCCAGCCTAAAATACCGATATAGTTAGCAGTCATCAAGGCTTTTACTGGATTATCAACAATATTTTTTAAAAGTGTTTTCATTACCTCTACGATACCTTGTGGTGGAGCTGCATCGGCTGCACTAGCTGCAAGGTGTAATGTAGTAGGGAACATAAAGCTTACGACTACAGCAAGTGCTGCAGAAAGGAATGTACCTAATAAATATAATGTGATTACAGATCCCATCCCAGTCTTTTGACCAGAACGATGTTTACTGATAGCTGCAATAACAAGGAAAAATACAAGGATTGGTGCAATCCCTTTTAAAGCACCAACAAAGAGAACGCCTAATAAAGCTAGTTCATTTGCCACATCTGGCACGTATAGAGCTGTCAAAATACCAATAATCAAACCTATGATAATTTGTTGGATTAGACTGACTCTATTGATTGTTTTTACAAATCGATTCATAGTACACTCCAATACTTAATAAAAACTAATAAAAGACCATGGAAAAGATATCTTTTCGTCATGGACATATGTCATTATACAACGAACATAGGATGGTGGCAATAGATAATATCATAGTCATTTATATATAGTTAAATTAGATCTACTGTGATTGATAACGATGTTTATTTTGTAATATACTAATTTTAACAGTAGTGAATATATGGTTTTAACTAAATATGTGCTTATTACATAATTACTATATATAGTATATATAATAGGATTCTTTTGATAGGGGGCATAGTATGATATACTATGCGAGTAAAGAGTTTGAATATAGTTCTTGATTAGTGAAAGGACCATAATGAATACTAAAGAATTTAAAACGTATGCCGATAAAGAGCAATTTGTACAAGGTGTTTTTTCTAATATTGCAAAAAACTATGATTTAATGAATACAGTCTTAAGCTTTGGACAAGATTATTTTTGGCGCAAATTCTCTGTAAAAGCAATGAGTATTGGTCCTCACCAACGTGTGCTTGATGTAGCATGTGGTACCTGTGTGTTTACAAAGGAAGCGTTACGTCAAGAACCAACATTAAAAGTAGAGGCTTTGGACTTTAATAGTGAGATGCTTGATCAAGGTCGTGTACGCATTGAAGATGCTGGTTTAATAGATCAAGTTAATCTTGTTCAAGGTGATGCGATGGCATTACCATATGCAGATAACACATTTGATGCTGCTATGAGCGGATTTGCAATGCGTAATGTGCCAGATATTAAACAAGTGTTATCTGAAATGCAACGTGTTGTAAAACCAGGTGGAAAAGTAGTTGTGTTAGAACTCGCAAAGCCAAGCATGTTTGGTTTTAAACAGTTATATAATTTCTACTTCTCCTATATATTACCCATTATAGGTAAGTTAAGTAAGGATAATTCCTCTTATGCATGGTTGCCAGAATCCTTACGCAGATATCCTCATCAAAGCGAGATTCTTGAAATCTGGAAATCTTTAGGATATGAAAATGCCACCTATCATGAATTGACAGGCGGCATTGTAGCGGTCCACGAAGGTGTGGTACCAGAAAATTCTATTGTAAATAATAAGTAATATTAGCGTCTTGAGAAACTACTAATGATCCTTTTTCAACAGGAGTAGCAGTTTCGAGAGACGCTTTTAACATTACGGCGTTACGATAGGAACCAGAGTCCATAGAGCTTGTTTGTGGTGTGCTAATAGAAACAGTTTTTACAGGGCCTAAAGTACGACCAAGGGCTGCAGCAATAACCTCAGCTTTATGACGACCGTCTTGAATTGCTTCAGTAGTTAAAGAATCAGACAGTTGTTGAGATACATCATTTTGGAATGAAAGGTTGTTGATATCGTTGGCGCCAGCGCTAACAGCAGCGTCAACAGCCTTTCCTACATTATCAAGATTGTTGATTTTTACAGTTACACGATTTGCTACACTATAACCAGTGTTGATTCGTTTGCCATCTTGATAATCACTTGTAGGGTTAATAGAAATATTAGATGTGTAAATATCTTTTTTGTCGATCCCTAAATGACCTAACTTGCTGATTAAATCACTCATGATGCGATCGTTATTGGATTTTGCAGCATTGATATTAGTGTTTTCACTAGTAATACCTAGAGTTAAAATCGCATAGTTAGGTGCTACAGAACGAGAGGCTTCGCCTGTAATTTGAATTTCAGAGGTATCAAATGTACCTTGTGGTGCAGCAAAGGCTGCAGTGGCCATAGTTGCACATACCGCGGCAACAGCAACTGTTTTGGATAATAAACGTTTGGATAATTTCATACTCAATCTCCTCACACATTATTATAGTATTAATAATATCTACCATAATAAAAGACTAAATTGAAATATAGAGCTCATTCAAAATTAAAATATAGTATTAAATGGTATATAACTATATAACTACATAAGTGAAAGAGTCTATATTACAGCTACATTATACAAAATAGATTGTATAAAATCAATCTTTAGTTTTTAGGTTGAAAATGAATGCGCAATGAAAGTTGTGTGAAGTTGAGAATTGGGGGTTGCCATTATTTTTTGGTTATACTATAATATCCATACAGTCGTTCGAACGACTGTTTCTTAATGAGTGTAGAAATACACTTTGAAGTTCGAAAGAACTTCAAAAAAGATTATAAAATGTGTTGACATGAAAGTGCTCACATGTTATTATAATCAAGTCGTCAGATGGCGCTTCACTGAAGCGTGAAACTGATAACAGATCTTTGAAAACTGAACAATGATAGGTAATCAATCATATGATTGAACATATGCCAGAGTGCGGGTTTTGACA
>OIFN01000211.1_pt1 | contig 28916 bp, 43 predicted proteins | sample 1582091 | NCBI WGS metagenome assembly OIFN01 (sample SAMN07501064, study PRJEB24779) | human gut metagenome
GATTCTTCTTGTTTAGCTTTTATTGCATTTATAGCACTATCAGCCATTTCTGTAACTCTACCTTCTAAAGCTTCAGAATCTTCTTTTGTAATAACACCATCAACATTTACTTCTGTTAATTTCATATTAAATTCATGTACTTTACCTGTAATTTCAATAACCCTATCTTGAAACTCTTTACTTATATTTTTTGAAAAATCCTTATAAACTAATCCCATTTGGATTAACTCATCCTTAGATTTTGCATTAACACCAGTAAATTTAGCAACTGCTTTTTCTAACCAACTCATTTGATCTGTAGTATATAAGATATTCTTATTCATCAATTCACTATGCGTTTTATATGCTATTACTCCAGCTGTTAAAGCTGCTATAGACCCAGCAACAGCTAATGTAACTGGATTTAATAATCCCATTCCATTTGTCAATAATCCTACACCTTTAGTAGCTGAATTAGCTGTTTTACCAACTTCAAGCATTTTTTCTGCATTTTCTGCTGATTTTTTAGCAAGTTTTCCATAAACACCAACTAAACTTCCCGCTCCTTGGACTACTCCACCAAGCATTTTAGTTGTTGCTCCACCAGCAAACGTAAATAAACCAAATTTAATTATTGCTTGTTGAGTTTCTGTATCTAAACTTCCAAACCATTCTATAAGTTTACTTAATTCCTCTATAAAATCATTTATATGTGGTACTAAATGTTCTCCTACTTGTATTCCTAATCCCTCTAACTGGCTTTTCAATTTAGTTATATTTCCATATGCATTATTTTGCATAGTATGAGCCATTTCATTTAAGGCCCCATTAGAATCAGTTATTGATTTATGCAATGTTCCATATTCTTCATTAGTACCAGCTAGTAAGGCATTTAAAGTATCTATTTGAGTTTTTCCACCTATCATAGCAAGATAAGTATTTCTTTGTTCTTCAGTACATTTACTTAACTTAGTATTTAATTCTTTTAATACTACATTAATTCCTTTAAAACTACCTTTACTATCAAATGCATTTAATCCTAACTTTTTCATAGCTTTACCAGCTTGGCCAGCTCCACTTGTTAAGTTAACTAATACAGAGTTAAGTGCAACACCAGCCTCACTTCCTTTAAGACCTCTATTCGCTAATACCCCTATATAAGTAGCACTTTCTTCTAATGGAACTTTTAAGTTTTTCATAGTTCCACCACAAGCAATATATGCTTCCATCATCATATCAGCTGTAGTATTAGATTTCCTTTGAGCCTGGGCACAAATATCTAAATATCTAGTTAAATCACTAACTTGTAATCCTAAAGCTGATAATGAATCTGTTGTTAAGTCTGATGCCCTTCCTAAATCTAAATTACCTGCTTCTGATAATCTTAGAACTGGTTCTATACCTTCTAGCATTTGTTGAGTATTCCAACCTGCAAGAGCCATATATGACATACCATCTGCTGCATCCTTTGCACTCTTAGAAGTGTTTTTCCCCATTTCTTTAGCCTTATCTGATAATTTTATTAAATCATCCCCAGTAGCTCCTGAAATAGCTTGAACATTACTCATTGCAGCTTCAAAGTTCATAGTAGCTTTTAATGCATATCCAGTAAATGCTACTACTGGAGCTGTTGCTTTCATTAAATTACCGCCCACTGTAGACATTCCTTGGCCAAAACTTTTCATATTAGAGCTTACTTTTTCAGCTCTATTCGCTATTTCTTCCATCTTTTGTTTATATTCAGTTAATGGTACTTGTTGAATAGCAACTTTATTATTACTTAGTTCTTTATTTAGTAACTTTAATTCATTTTCAGTCTTATTTATCTCTTTATTAGCTGAATCTAACTTAGATTGATATAAAGTTAATTCTTTTTCAGCTTTTTCAATAGCTTTAGTGTTATCACTCTCGGCATTTTTTAAGTTTTCAAGCTCTTTCTTTTTCTCCCTTACTTTTTCTGCCGATTCTTGCATTATTTTTTTCTGTTGTTCAAGCTTAGTCTTACTTATATCATATTTTTCTTGTAAATAAGTTTGTTTAGCCTTCAACTGATCTAATGCACTTCCATATTCTTTAGTTACTGATGATACACTTTTATATTCTTCTTCTAAATTTTTAAGTTTACTATTTAATTCTTCTATAGGAACATTTTTAAGTTTATCTCCAGTTTCAGAAATTTCAGTTTTTAAACTTTTCATTTCTGTTTCTGTCAATGATATTTCTTTAGTAGCATTATTTAATTGAGTTTTATAAGTTTCTAGTTGCTTTTCGGCCTTTTCTATAGCTTTAGTATTATCTCCTTCAGCACTCTTTAACTTTTCTAACTCCTCTTTCTTCTTTTGAATACGTTCCTTAGATTCTTTTACTTTATTGTTATATACTTCTAACTTTGTCTTTTGTACATCATACTTTCTTTCTAAAGTATTTAATTTAGTTTTTAATCCTTCCTGGCTTTTTTCAAAATCTTTACTTCCCTTAGCTGTAGCTTTGTATTCTTTATCAAGGAACCTTAACTCTCTATTTAAAGCTTGTATCTGCTTACTAGCCCCTTTATCTTGTACTCCTAGTTACGTCAAAGCGTAACGAGTAATTGCTCGTCAGCCACGTTACCACCCCCTTTAATCTAAAACTTTTAACCTTACTGGTTCATCTTCAACCTCATGGAAGTTATTGCTCTTCTTATTCTTTGAAGTTTTACTATTAATAAATTCACTATGAACTTCTATTTGCTTAAAAATTTTAGCTGGCGTAGCTTCCCAAAATTCTTTTTCACTTTTTCCTAATATAGTAGTGTAACAATAGTAAAGCCAATCTAAATCAATATCCTCTTTACTATTGTTACTTTTTACTTTTTTCCCTTTGTGCTTATAGGCAATGACATATTTACATAGTCAATGGCTTCTAATCTTAAAACTGCTAGAGCAAATAATAAATTACCATTCTCAATAAAATCTTTTCCGAGTGGTTCTTCAGGATCAGATTTTTTTCTCAATGTTGATGCAATAAAATTAATTGCTTCTACATCATCAAAAAGTTGTAATTTTAAAAATCCCTCTGCAAAACTCAAATTACTTAATTCCTGATATACTGCTATACTTTTCATATCAAACATCATGATATATTCTTCGCCTTCAACAGTAATATCAAGTTTCTTTTTTAATAAGCTCATATAACTCCTCCTTGTAATAAAAAAAGAGCATCTAAGATGCTCTTTCCTATGCTACTTCTTCATCTAAAAATCTAACTTTTTCAAAGAATTTTTGTAATTTATTTGTATCAACATCAGGATCAGCTGAATCAAGTGAAAAATCTATATCACCATCAACTGTTCCATTAGAAAATGGTAATGCTCTTCCTGTTATAGTTTTAGATGTAAACTCAATATTTTCACCAGCTGTTTTATTTGAGTTTTCATCCATTGAAAGTTTAACATTATAGAAAACTTTATTCTCATAACTCCCATCACTATAAGTTTCTTGAAAAAGTATAGCTACTCTAGGTGGTTGATCTTTTACATTTGTAGTAGTACCGCCTTTTTTATTTTTCTTACCTAACATTTTTGCTGCTAACTTAGATTTTATATCTGAAAATGTTAAAGTGATGTTTGCTCCTGTTGGCTTTTTAACGTAAATATTTTGAACATTATCAGCGTAGTTATTTCCCTCTGCATAAGTATATTGATATTGTAGTTCCTCTAAATCTTTAATAGGTTCTGGTGTTAAAAACTCTGTTCCCTCTTCATTCCAAAAAGCAACCATACAACTTCTACATCCTTGTTTTTTTCTAGCTTCTGCCATTTATATCACTTCCTTCGTTATTATATAAATCCTTTGAATTTTATAGCTGTATTATAAAATCCATTTTGTAATTTGAAAGGGACTTGAACTTGTCCCCCTTTAAATCCTGCTTCTAACATAGCTTTTCTTACAGTTTCATTTCTAAAATCTATTCTTTTATTAGAATAAACATTTAATAGTATTGTATATTCTCTTATTTTTTCTTTATTATCTGCAAAGACAATACTATTTGAAAAATAATTATATACAACACATTCTTCATCTGAATCTCTTTCCAAATAAGAATTTTTAAATCCTATACTGTCTAAAACATTTTTAATTTTTTCATTCATAGTATCACCTTAAAGCATTTCTAACTTCTTGCCTTAATTTTTCTTTAAGTTGCTTTTGTATTTCTTTTCCTGAGCTCTTAACAGTTTCGTCAAACCAAAATTGATGTTTATTTATATAAATATCACCATTAAAATTTAGCCCCTTATCAAAATAACCCCAGTTTTGAAACCAGAGTGATTTCCATAAATCAAAAGGGGCATTATCTTTACTAAAACCAACATCAATAAAGCAACTTAATCCATATACTCTTTTTTCACCTTTTCCAACATACATATAGCTTGTATTAGAAAATGTTTTTGCCTTATCTGATATTTTCTTTTCTAATTCTTCAGCTGCCTCTTCAACAACTTTTTCTTTTTCAATATGTGATAAATTATCTAACTTTTTTAATATGTTATTAATACCTTTGATTTCTAATCCCATTACTTAACATACTCCGTTTTAATTTCTAAATAAACATTCATTTCTTCAATGTTATTTGCATAGATAATATTATAAATTTTATTTTCATATAAAACTTTATCATCTTCAGTTATTTCTATACTTTTAGGAAACCTAATGTAAAAAGTTTTAGCTATTTTAATTCCTTTACCATTAGCAAGTTCAAATTCTTCTCCTCTTACATTAAGAATCTTAGCTTTTGTTTTTAAAACTGTTTTCAGCTCCGTAATTGGTCTATTATCTTCATCTCTCCCTGGAACTTCTCTTTGAATTTCAATAGGATGTCTAAGCTCATGTGGTTTTATTGTAAAATTTTTAACTCTCATTATTTTTCATCCTTAAATATGTAGCTTCTAATTGAATATATAAACTTAATAAAGCTCTATTTTCCTTATCTTTTTCATAGTATAAGTCAGTAATTAAAATCTTTTGAATCATACTATAAAGAGATTTAATTTCTTCATCATTACACTGGTTTATATAACCTATACTTACACCAGTAGCACTTTTTATTATAGCTACACTACTTTTTATTAAAGAATCAATTAGATTATCCTCATCATCTTCAAATATTCTAAGCCACTCTTTAGCTTCTTTTAAAGTTATCATTTATCCTCACCCATTTTGTCTGAAATAAGTTTTATTAAATCATTCTTTTTAATTGAGCTATCAAATTCTAACTTCAAGTTCTTAGCCATATCTTTTAACTCTGAAATATTCATTTTATTTAGATTTACAGGTTCTTCTGTTAGGATTTCTTCTCCTAACATCTTAGCTGGGAGTAACTTCTGCAAGTCTAAATGCTGATTTCATTTTAATTTTATGGTCTATCCATGCAGTTAAAACAAAACTTTCTAATCCTGTTTTAACATTTTTATCCCTATCAAATAACATTTTTAAATCGTAGTTAAAATGTGAATATTTATAATCACCTACTACTGGTATTTCAGCCAAATCACAAAATTCAACTGGAACTCCTAATATCTGTTCTGGAGGTGCCATGTAAAGTGTAGCGTTTCCATTAGCTAAATCTTTTATCATTTTATAATAATCAACTTTTCTCATTGTAACGCTAGCATTTTCTGAATAATCCTCTTCTAAGTCTGCTATAGCTTCTATGATCGCCTCATATAATGTTTTCCCTTTAATTGATTTTATATCGTAATTTGATGAATCTGTTTTATGGTAAAAAGACATTGTAGTTGTTTCTGTTTTAGCATAAGCAACTTTCTTTTCTTTTTTTGCTAATCCACTTTGTAACCCCGCTTCAACAACTTGTACAAGGTTTGTATTAGTTCCATTTAAAACTGTTTCTGTTATATCACAAAAAACTTTGAATTTATTTCTACCAAAAACAACAGTATCTCCATCAGCTTTAAGCTCTTTAGCTGTTGCAGTATCATCTTCTAAAAAGTTATCATCACTTAAAGAAAATGTTATTTTAGGTATTTCTAAATTCGTTATGTTAGTAAAAACAGATAATTTTCTTAGTGGATTTTTAGCCATAGGTTCATATAATAAATCATTCACCATTGTACTTGGTAAAAATTTATCCCCATTTCCAAGAGTAGACCCAACTCCTAAAGCTGCTAAAACTTTTTGAGTTGGGTTTTGTTTTGCCATAACACTTCTTATTAATTCAGCTTTAGCATTTAACACCTTATCCTCTTGAGTATTTCCTAATCCTTTGTTTTGCTCCTCTAGTTTAGCCGCTGCTTCATCATCAAATTTTTTTAATCTAGCTGCTATTCCTTTTTCTCTCTCCTCTAAATCTCTAACAACATTAACCTGTTCATTTCTAGCTTCAATTGTTGTTTTACCATCCATATACATGGCATTTAATTTTTCATTTTCCTTCTTTAAACTTGCTCTTACTCCATCTAGCATTTGTTGAATTTCAAATCTATTCATAATTATTCTCCTCCATATTCCAATTATTTATTTTATTATTTACTCTATCTATCAATGCTTTTACATCAGAATCTATTTTTTGATTTTTTTCATCATTCATTCTCCTTTCATTATTTTGAGTATTTAAAAAAGCCTTCGGAATATTTTTATAATTTCCTAAGGCTTTACTATCATATTTAGCACTTATTTTTATTTCTTCTGTAACTTCATCACACAAACCATATTCTAAACATTCTTGTGCGGTAAGCCATGTATCTCCATTTGAAAATAAGAAATCCAACGTACTATCATCTAACTTACCATTTGATCTATTTATATATGTTTGCTTCATATTATTATCTATTTTTTCTAAAAACTTAATACCTTTTGCTAAAACATCACTATTCCCATAAATCCCTATAGATGCTCTATGTATCATCATAACAGCATTACTAGGCATAGATATATGTGTTCCAGCCATAGCAATTACACTTGCTATACTCGCTGCCATTCCATCAATATAGACATTTATTTGACAGTTATCTGCCTTTCTTCTAAGTACATTAAAGATTGCATATCCTTCAAATACATCTCCCCCTGGGGAATTTATATAAACATTCAATGTACTTATATCTCCTAAGCTCTCTAACTCTTCTGTAAAACTTTGTGCAGAATGAGCACAATAGCCCCCACCCCAAGAAGCTATTTCAATATATAAATAAATATCTGCTTCCGAAGGATTATTAGCTTTCGCTTTTATTTCCCAAAACTTTTTCCCCATAAAATCACCTCACTTTATTTATTTTTAGGTTTATTCAAATTTCTAATCATATCCACAGGAATTAAGTCTTTACTAACATAATAAGTATCACCCCCTTTAATAGGTGGCATATCTTCCAAAGCTCTTACCTCATCTGGACAAAACCATCCAGTACGAACTCCTTTAAAATAAAACTCTCCTCTTGTTTTCATATCTGCTCTTGCAAATCCATTTAAAGAAATTTTTACCTTTATGCCTTCATCCCTTTCAGTATTAGGAATACACTTTTTAGTAAATTCTTGTTCATACATTCTAGCTGTAGGTAATATACTATCTTTTAAGTATAATAAATCCTCTACATTAGTAGCTTTTCCTGTTAATTTTCCTTGTATTGTATAAACTCTTTCTACTCTTTCCACTGTTATTTCTTCAACTGCTGCTACATTAGGATCAATAAAAGAACTTTTTTTAAGCTCTTGAAATTCTTTTCCATTATCAACATATAATATCCCATTAGACTTAAACCTATTTATCATCTCGTTATAATTAGCCAATTCCTCTTCATTTAATTTAGCCTGTAATTTTATGACTAAATTAGCTTTTAATCCATCTTTCATCTGATTTAAGCTAAATTCTTTAATTTCTCTATCATAATCAACTGTATTCCTTAGCACATCTAACGGACTTATAGGCGTATATCCATCTGTAGTTACATAATTTACTGCTATTATATGTGAACTATGAACATAATTAATAGCACCATCTTTACTTATAGCATAATATAATTCTCTGCTATCTTTCTCCATTTGTGGAGTAACATTATCGGGGTTCATAACCCAAAGTCTTTCTAATCTGTTATTAAAGCCATATTCTTTTATTGCATAAGCTGCTCCCTTAGTATTTCTTAATGTTTCCATCAACCTTATAAATTGAAATGTACTTTGAAAATTATTAGGACCATATTCAAATAATCTAGCTAAATCATTTTCTCTAGGCTTTAATTTTTCATAATCTTTATAAACACTAATAGGTGCACTTGCTAAAGCATTGCTAAGTAAACTAACTGCACTAAATATATTTTCATTTGTATTTAAATCTCTATTAAAGAAACTAAAATTACTAAAATCTCTATTTATATATGCTTTATAAGGAGTTTTAAAAAATCCTATTATTTTACTGAATATACCCACTTTCTCTCCCCCCTTTCAAATTTTATATTGGTGGAGAATAGAATATATCTCCAGTTATTACTTGTAATTTCTTAGTAGCTCTATAATGTGCATTTATAGTAGCTGCCATTGGGTCTATTTTTTCATGAGATTTCTTCTTATCAAGCATTATATATTCTTGTTTATGTTGAGTAGCAACTGCATTACTAGCACTCCATGAATACAATCCATCTTTACCATGTTTTACTTTTCCTTCATACAGTTTATCTCGATAGTCTTTAGTAGGTTCATTTAAAGTAAATGGCCCTTGTCTAACCTCTACACAAACATATCCTTCAAATTCTAACTCTTGAATAAATTGAGTTGCATTCATAGGGTCATATGTTATTTCTAAAATTTTTATTTTATATTTTCTTTCTATATCTTGAAAATATTCTTTAACATATCCATAATCTATTACAGCTCCAGGGCAAACTGTTAAATTGCCCTCTTCTACCCATAAATCAAACCTATACTTACCTTCTCTTAATCTTCTTTGATAAGCTTCATCAGGTATCCATGAATGTTGGAATGTATAATACTCTCCGTCTAAAAAAAATTCAAATGATATAGAAGTTAAATCTAATTTTGTACTTAAATCAACACCTAAAATACATGGCTCACCAGTAAAATCTTCAAGAGTTTTTTCAGTTTCGGCCTTTTCCCACTTCTCCATATTCATGTAACCATCTTCTCTATCATCACACCAAATATTCATATTCTTAGTTTTAAATATCCTCATTTTTTCAGGAGCATCTAAAGCTACTTTTAAATCACCTCTCAATTTTTCCATTCCAAATTCAGTTAATGTTACTATTGGATTAGCTTTAGGCCATACTTTTTCATCTTTTATATCATCATCTTTTTCAAGCTCACATATCATTATGAAATATTCATCATTTTCAACATCTTTAATGTCTGGATTTAATACTTTTGATACATATTTATATTCAAACATCATAGGACAATTTATATTTGTTCCTGCTGTACTTATAATAACTATTAATGCGTTAGGTCTAGTCATACCAGTATTTAAGTTATCATATATCTCTGATGTAACATGATCCTTATATTCATCAACTATTGCTAAGCTTGGATTGTTAGCATTATCAGTATTTTTAGCTTCTCTTGATAATGGTTGTATAAATGAACCACTTTTTAAATGAGTTATTTTCCCATATGCCGTTTTATATTTCCCCTTGAAAAAGTCTTTTTCATATGGATGTGATAAATGATAATTTATTTCTCTATAAACAATATCAGAACCATCTTTATTCCAACCTGTTAAATAAATTTCACTATTATCATCAGTTATAAAACACTCATAAGTTGCAATTAAACTTAATAGCTCTGATTTAGCATTTTTTCTTCCAACACTTATAAAAGCCTTTTTGAATCTTCTAAAATCAGTTTTTTTATTTTTCCATCCAAATAAATTGCCTGCAATAAATAATTGCCACGGAATAATTTCTATTCTTTGTCCCTTAACTATTCCTGTTCTATGTTTAAATAGTCTTGCCCACTCGTAAAAGTCCAATACTTCATCTAAATCAAAGTAATAAGGGAACTCTTCTTTTTGTATTTTATTTATATCCTCTATAAATCTTTTACAAGCCCATTTATGCTTTTCACACGCAACTACTTTTCCATTAACAACATCTTCAGCATAGGTATATATAATTCCAAAAAGTTCTTCTCCACTCATATCCTATCGCCAAACCTTTTTTGTCCTTCTGTTTTTACTTCTCCATTATCAGAGTTATTAGTTGGAACAACTAATCTACACCTACTTGAAATACTTAATCCTAAATCACTTGCTGCAGCTCTGCATGTTTTAAAAGCTTTATTTTGCATAGACAATAATCTTTCGTAATCATCATCTATAACCTCTAGCTCTTCTAAAATCATTTCACCCTCTGCATTCTTTTTTTCAACTTCAATAATTTTTGTAGGTCCTCTTGCCTCTACTGCTTTTGTTATTTTCAAAAATTCTTTTTGTACAATTAAAAATCTAGCCAAACAATCTATATCTAAATTTTTCATTATACCTATATCCATAAGTTCTTTTGAAATTTTATTAAATTCAAGTTTTAATTTTCTCTCTAAATAATCAGGCGCTTTTATTTTATCTGATTTTGCTTTTACTTCTGTAGCCTTTCTTTCTTCAATTTCTTTTTTAGTTAAATGCTTTTTACCTTTATGAAGCAATAAATCAATAGGTTGTCTTGTACCAGCCATAAAAACTCACCTCTTTTCTTTAAAAATTTAATTATTAAAATAAAAAAAACAAACTAAAAATAGCTTGTTTTTCAATACTTTTATATATTTTTTTTCATAAAAATTATCTTTATTTTTAATTTTATATGTAAGCTTTAAAAGCTGATATTTACTAACTTACATCATATTTTTATAATATAAAAATTCTTATGGCCATCCTGGACAATTTTATTTTTTTCAAAAAAACTCCGTGGGGAATTTTCTGCGACCTAAACTAGCCTCGTCCTGGTAAATTTTTGCCTCAGCTTCTAAAGGGTAGGGGGGATATATCTACTCCTCTTCTCCTTCCACTCTTTTAAAGCTTCAATATACCACTTTTCATATCTCTTACTTCTAATAACTCTATCTATATTTTCTTTATGTAATCTAAGGTAATCATCTTCTAACCAATCTAATTGCTTCTCATCTAATAGTAATAACTCCATTACTTCCTTCTTATTCACTCTAAACTACCTCTTCTCGTAATCTCTTTTCTTATGACACTCACTACATAAACTTATACAGTTATCAGGATCATATCTTTTATCCCATGCTAAACGTATCTTTTCTATATGGTGAACTTCTGTAGCTTCTTTTATTACATTGTTCTTTAAACAATCCTGGCATAAATAATTATCTCTACATAAAACATATTCCCTTAGCCTCTTCCATTTTTGTGACCCATAAAATTTATTATATTTATTTTCTTTGTTATATCTTTCTATAAATCTTTTTCTTCTTTCCTTTTCTTTCATTTCAAATTCTTCTAAATGTAAATCACAATATCCTGATTCATTTCTAGTTAACTCATAACAGTTCTTTAATTTACATTCCATCATCCTCCTGTTACCCATTAAATATTCCTCCATTACTTTTAAAGCAAAATAAAAAAGCCTTATTTTCTAAGACTTATCCTATAAAGAAACTTAGTGCTAACCAAAAAGATATCCACCATAATATTTTATAAATTTTATCTAAACTTTTAACAATTTCTTTATCGTTCATTTTTAATCTTCTTTAACAACAAAGTTTTCCCACTTTTTATATGCATCAACATAAGTTTCTTTCTTATCTCCATTATAAGTTATTTCATAGTACATACCATCACTTACTGTTGTACTTACAAGAGCTTTATTATTTTGTAATGTCTTACAACTCCACACAACAAAAACATCATCCTCAGTAATTTTTTTATTATCTGTCTTATCTGCATGTTCATTAAAATAATTTACTACAATCTCTTTGCATAGCTTTAAAAACTTATCATTTCCCATTATTATCTCTCCTAACTAAATATTTTTAGCTAAAGTATCAATCTTAACCATAGACATAATATATCTACCCATTATCCCCTCACACTCTTTAGATACATCTTCTCCTCTTTTTTCTCTTTCGTCTAAAGCTACCAGTTAATCTAAAATATCAGCTGCATTTCTAAATTCATCTCTTAACATTTCAAGATTATTATTGTTACCCATAATAGTTCCTCCTAATAATTATATTTCTTTTTTAACCAAGCAATATCTTTCGCTATCTTTTCACTTAAATTCTTAATCTTTTTAGAAAGTAGTAACTTTCTTCCAATACTATCCGTATTCTCAAACTCTTTAACATACTTTCTCATTAAGGTTTGTTCATTTCTTATTCTTTCATTAGTTAAAACTGAGGTATATTCTTTACTGCAATTAGGACAAATAAAATAAGTTCTTTCAACATCAGTATTTATTTTTTCAATTTTTACTTCCATTTCAAAATCTTTTTTACATTCATCACAATTTACCTGCATAAGTTTCATCCTCTCTTATAATATTTAAATTTTATATTGTATAACAACAAAATTTTTATGTATTTCTATTGTTGTATTCTTATACTTCCGTTCAATATATTTTACAATTCTTATTCTTTCTTTAAAATATTTAAATGGTATTACCTCACAACTTAATTTATTCATAATAATCAATTCAAAATAAAAAGAACCTAGCCTAAACCAGATTCTTAAAGCGTATCATTCTTTATAAAACTTCTAAATAAATGTTTATTTTGTAATATTTTTAATAAATTCTATAGAAAAACATTTATCTCTGTTTGGACTTCTTGCTCTAGCCACATCACCACCTCACCAATTTATTTTATTATTTATCTTCAAATTTACTTCTTAATTTACCAGGTGCTTCATAAATCATTTTTAAAACTAAAGCTGTAAAATCTATTGCTAGTTCTGCCTCTTCTTTAGTTCTACTTTCAATTTTATGAGTCCCATCATTCCCTAATGTTCTTATTTTGTCTATGCAGGCTTTTATATTTTTAGGCGTATAGTGGTTGTCCTCTAAAAAATTTATGTAATAAACAAATTGTTTTCCTTCTTCTGCTCCTTGCTCTACTGCACAATTCATCAATAATTTTCTACAACATAAAATACTAGATGTAAACGCATTTACAGAAAAGCAATTTCTTGCTTCATTATATAGCTCTTTTACTTCACTAGATAAATACTCTACTTCATCTCCGTATAAAACGCCTGGAGTTTGAACTCTAAAATTATCAAAAAAAGTAGGTTTGTTACAATTATGACATATATATATATATGCAATATTATTAGTAGTAAATCTACATACATACCCTTCATTTATTGATACCTTTTCTCCACAATATCCACATTTATAAGTTTTACTTTCTAATTCTACAGTTGAATACCAATCTCCTATTAATTTAATCATTCTTGAACCTCCTAATTATAATAACTAATGTTTTAGCATTATTATGTATTACCATAATATTAATACAAAAAAATGTAAATTGCAATTTGAAGACGTTTGAAACAACTACGAAAATAATAATAAAAAAGAATCTAGTTTCGGCTAGGTTCTTTTTCGTAATCCAGAGGGTATTTATTTTTTTAATGGCGGAAAGTAAGAGATTTGAACTCTTGCTAGACTTTAAGCCTACTAACAGATTAGCAATCTGCCCTCTTAACCAACTTGAGTAACTTTCCATGTGCAGGAACTTAATCCTGCTTAGTTAGGTTTTTAGTTTGAAATTAAATAAACTTAAGAATAACAAAGGGAGCTTTTAGGAAGGCAATGGATTTGAACCATCTTTAAGCTAACCAATAGACCTTCCATGTGCAAGGCTTTTACACCTTGCTTTTCCGTTAGTTAAGTTTTAATTTACATCCAGGAGGATCATCAATGAACGCTTTACCCTATCCACAATTACATAATAACATATAAAAGTGGGGGTATGGTGGGTATTAACCGGGTATAAATAGGGGGTATATTTTATATAATAAAACTTTCTTGAACTCCTGGATTGTAGAAAACAAAATCTGCAATTTGCTTTATAACCTTAGGCCTTAATTCCTTCCTACAGTAATCCTTATTATATTTTAAATGTCTAGCAACTGTTCCCCAACTAACTTTAGGTTGATTTATATATCTTAATCTAATTAAATCTCTCTCCTCTTTTGTTCTAAGAGTTTGTATAGCTAGATCTATTCTTCTCTTTAATCTAACCTTATAATCTAAATCTTTATTAAGATTATATAGTTCTTTCTCTTTTCTTATTACTTCATCTTCAACCATGCTGCTAAACTTATTTGTTGGTCCACTTTTCTCACTATATCCAATAGCTCCACAACCAGTATAAGATTCTTTAATATCTTCAATTTCTGCTTTTATTAATTTAATTTCAGTTTCTAATCTATTGTAATTCTTAAGTAAGTTCTCTGTTTCTTTAAATAATTCTTTATTCATGTAATTCTCCTTAAACGTATTAATTTAACCACTCTCTATATCTTTCTTATAAACGCCGTAGAAATTTTTATCTATTAAGATAATATACCTATCCTCTTTCTCCATAAAAACCTCATGAACGCTATTTTTAGTTAATAGATGATGGCTCCTTGTCCACTCCTCCAGTAACTTTATTTTAGGTTTATCAAAGAAACCTATTTGATTCTTTATCATATATATCACTTCTCTTAATCTATAAATTCGGATAAAAAAATACCGTATATTCTTTTTGAATAATACGGTATTAAACAATTTTTTGTACACAAAACTTATTATTAATTAATAAGTTTACAATTTGGAGGTATTATTCCTCTTTTTTTAACTTCTTTTAATAATTTATTTTTATCTATATTTTCTTTTGAATTTTTAACGAATAATTTTAAATCTTCTCTCATGTTTTTTGGTAAATACCCATTTTCAACAAGCAAATAGTTTATATAATTTCTAGTTAAAATATATGAATCATATGCTTTATAAGCAGTATTTCCATCTACATAAGTCATTTTACCATGTACAATTTTATTTCTTATTGAATAAAGATTATCATACCAACTCTTTATTTCTACACAATCCTTAAAATTTAAATTTACATTTAATTTTTTAGATAAATTTCTCTCAATCAAATTTCTAAATGGTATTTTATAAGATTTCTCTATTTCATATTTATTAGCTTTATTTTTTATTAATATTAAGTGATATGCATCTCTTACAAAGATTTCAAATGATGTTTGTAATTCAATTATTGCAAATATGAAATCCTCTCTTGCAAGATGATATTTTGCCTTATTATAAAATTTGTCAATAACCTCCTTATCAGGGTACCTACTCCAAATACTTAATGTATTTAGAACTTCCTCCATATCTTCATAATCAGCTTCTATTTTATTTTCAATAATTTCTATAGCATCAATTAAATAACCATATACTTCGTTTTTGTAAGTAATTCTTATTGATTTAGGTAAATCTTTAATTGTAAAATTATTTAATATCCTTATATTCAACACATGTCGCAATGCATCAATAAATTGATTTAAATAGCGAATAGAGTGAACAACTGCAATATGAAAAAGAGTTTTAATATCAATTTTATCTTTTTCAGAATCAATTAATTTATATTCTACTAATGCTAGTGTGAACTCATATAATTTATCTTCTTCATCATCTTTAAATACATATTTTTCTTTTTGGTGTTTAAAAGTAACTTTATAAGTTTCATTTATATCTTCAGTTATCATCGTAAGACCGTCTTTTATAGGTAATTTAAACGGTAATGGAAATTCTATTTTAAGCAATTTGTATTTCTCTCCTTATTCATTATTTTAATAATTTTCAATCATAGAATTATTATTTATAATTATACTATATATTGCCAAAAATTTGTATTATTCAAGGTCATATATTCAGTTTTAAAAGAACATTTTTAGTCATATTAATTCAAATTCAACTCTCTCATTCTCCTCTGTATATCTCTTAATAACACTAAGCTCTATAATCTGACTATCATCTTTATAAGCAATACCATTCAAGCTATCTAATATAATTTTTGCTATATTATCCGCATCTGGTTTCTTTATTGGCTTTTCTAGTCCATCTCTTATAGCTTGTACACGCTTTTTACTATATGACTTAGGTATTTTATAGTAAGCAACAATTAAAGCTTTATAGAGCCTTCTAGGTATCTTCCATCTTGCTCCTTGTAACAAGTTCTTACCAACTTCTCATACTCAACTGTATCTTTAGGAGTGAAGGCATGTCCTCTACAAACTCTCGGCCTAGCCTTACCCCTTATTTTTCCTATAACTACTACCACCTATATCCTCCAAATCTAACATTCCATTTCTTTCTACCACTTATCTCTCTAACTTTTATATAAGCAGCTACTTCTTTATTACTATCTATTTTTCTTTTAGCTAAATCTCTGTAGGTCTTTAATGCTAGTTCATGTACTGAATAAACTTCTAGTAAATTAACTTTCACTTAAATCACCTCTATTTTTTTATGAATTTGAATTTCTAGTGTTGGAACATACTTCTCAATAGCTCCTTTAGAAAATTTGTTATCTGGTTTAATTTTTATAACTTCATTTTCTTCAACAATATCTGCATTGTTAAAGAAAGTTCTATAACATACATCTGTTAAGTAATTAGCTAATAATTTATGAGTTGGAGAAGGATAGTAAAGAGGGGATGTTGATGTTATTTCTTCCATTTCTTTTCCTTCTTTAATTTCTTCTCTTTCTTTTCTTTCTTCTTTTGTGTATCCTTCGATGTTCTTTTGATGTTCTTTTGATGTTCCTTCGTTGTTCTTTTGATGTTCCTTTGATGTCCCTTTCGTTGTACCCTCACCTTGATAGAAGTCGTAATTTACAAGGGTTAGCATTGTACCCTTCGTTGTCCCCTTTTTAATCAACATCCCTTCTTTTGATAGTAGGTCAATGTAACTTCTGACCTTCTTTCTGCTCCACCCCCACCTTTCAGCTAGTTTAAGCTCAGAAGTGTAAAAACTACCTCTTGGAATAGTGATAACATCATTACCTATAATCAATGTTTCATCCTTGAATCTCATTAATTGGATAAGATCAACAAATGCTTTGAATTTTTCTGCATCTTGGAATATCCAATGTTCAAAGATTGCTCTATCTAGTTTTATAAATCCTTTTGATGACTTATCCAAAATTCAACCCTCCTATTCTTGTAATGGTGTTCCTTCAAACATATTTTCTTGTCCTTCAAGAACTTCATTATTACTATCAACTGTATAATCAGCTTCAATAACATCCTCATTCTCATTATTTTCTTCAATATTAGCTTGTACATTTTCTATATCATCCATTAGACCTTTATTAATTAAGTTTTCATCTGCTGTATATGCTTTTTGCATTTCTATACTTAAAATTCCCCATTTAGATAATAGGTTTCTTAGAACTGTTTTCTTAGCCATTGCATCAAAATTACTTTTCCAAACTGAATTCTTAGAATTAACTGTCTTTGAAAATTTATTTGCATGATTATTAACTTCTTCTTTGGTCCAGAATACTGTCTTTTCAAATCCATTTATTAATTTAAAATATCCTGCATATCCAATTACTGCCTCGCTCTCACGTTTACTAAAGTCAACCTCAATTTCTTCTGTTAATGGATTCCATGAAACTAATTCGCCTTCTCTTATTTCAACTACATTTATAGACTTATATTGACCTGTTCTTAATGCTAATTGAATATACCCTTTATATCCCATTTGAAATTGTGCTCTATTCCCATATGGAACTACCCATGCATATCCTAAATTCTTGTCTACAGGTAAATCCATTGTAGCTGCTACCATACAACTAGCTATTACACTCATTCCTTCACATTTTTGTAAGTTAGTATCTGAATTAACTAAGTTAACTATTGAACTCATATATTGAGGTGCCTTTTCATTTAATACCTCTTCAAACCTTTTCTTTATAGTTGGACTATCCATTAATCCTTTAACTGTATTTCCAACTGATAAACTATTACCAGTTCCCTTCTTTGCTAATTGATTTTTTAAACTTGATGCTGTTGCCATATTATTTTTCCTCCTTAATTACTAATCTTCTGCTTATACTTTCTTTTAAATATTTTTCATAATCATCCTTAAGTAATTCTTTAATTTTTAAACTATCTAAATTTTTTCTTACGGATTGTTTTAAACTAATACTATATCCAGGAGCATTAGCATACTCTGCATGTCCTATATTTTGCTTTAATTGGTTCTCTATCTCTTTAATTTCTTGCTCTACATTATCTTTATATTCTTTGAGTTCTTTTCTTTTATTAAGTAACTCTTTCCATGATGAATCTAGTTTTATAACTTCACCTTCATTAACTTTTTTATATCTTTCATTAACCCACTTCTCAGCAGCGCTTGAACCATCTAATGCAGGTGGTGTTTTGTCTTTGACCACTTTCCAAAAATCTTTTTCAGCTTCAATAATGTATTCTATAAGTTCATCATCACGCTCAACTTCTTTCCAAATAAACTTTTGTCCACCAATCAAAACTGCTATATATCCTTTAGTTGCTCCTGTAACTGCTAAGTAGTGTTGAACTTGTACTAAATAACTAGCAGGTACCTCTTCCTCTTCCCATTCCTTAGCTAAATACTGATTAGCTGTTTTACATTCTAAAATTGAATTTTCTCCTACAATTCTTCTATCTATGTTAGCAACCATAAATGGATAATCTTTATTTTGAAAGTGCCTTCTATCTCTTCTTACTTTCTTACCAGTCCTCTTTTCAAATTCTTTAGCAACTACTTCTTCAAATTGATCTCCCCAATAGGCTGATTCTGATTGCTCTCCTACTTCTAAAATAGGTTCTATTTTTTCTAAATAAACTTCAAAAGCTGTTTTATATTTATTTAATCCTAGGATAGCTCCTATATCGGAGCCACCTATTCCTTTCTGTCTTTCTCTAAGCCATTCTAATCTCTCTTCCATTAGAATCCCTCCTCTGCTACTGACTTGCATTCATCATTACATTCACAGCACATTTTTATATCCCCTATATCGTAATAATCATCTCCAACATATATACACTCACCACACCAACTACACTCAAAAGCTACTTTTGGCTCTTCTTCATCATTTCCGTATTCATAATAACAATCTGGTATATTAATCATAACTTGCCTCCTTAAATTTATTATGTTAAACTTTCCTTGAAATTTATTTTTTATGAGTACATTGGTTACTTTGGTCGGTGCCAATGCACTCTCTTTTTATTTCTTCCTCTATTAAATTACTTAAAGGCTTGTCTACTTTTAAATCTCTAAACCTTTCTTGTACTCTATCAGCTATGTTCTTTGATACTTTTACTAAGTCCATAACCAACACCAAACCTTATAAGATAAATAGTAAAAGAAACACCATATAATAACTAAACCTATTACAGTTACTAAACATCCTATATTTACTTTCTTCATATAATCCTCCTAAACAAACTTTCTGTTATGTTAAGAACCTCTAAAAACTTTTTCTTTGATATAGGTTTCTTAAATCTAAGATTATTAAATTTTAAATCCTGCTCTACAGCTAATAAGATATTTTCAAACTCTTCTTTACTATGTCTAGCCTTTAAACTCTGTATATCTTTAAAGTTCACAATCTCACCCCTAACATACATTTATTGAAAAGATAAAACTTAAAGTACATCCAACAAATAACATTAAATACTTAAAACTTTTTTTAGGCTCTTTCTCATTTATAGATTTATCTAAAAAATAAACACTTAAAAATAAAGTTGTTGCTGTTGTTATTATTCCAAAGACTATTTTTCCTCCTGGCGTGAACATATCAACCCTCCTTTCCAAGACTTATTACTGGAGCTAAATTACTTAGTACATTACTTAAGATATCTTTTAACTTTTGGTTCTCTTCTTTTACTTCATCTAACTCCATTTCCATACGTCTACGTTCTAATGGACTAAACCTTTCTAATTTAGTTCCTTCTAGCTCCAAAATAGTTTGTAAATTAAATCTTATTGCAGGAATCCCTTCTACAGTAGGGATAATTCCTGCTTTTCTATACTCCTCAATAGACTTAACACTCATTTGCCAACGTTCTGCTAAGTCTTTTTGTGTTAATAGTTGTGCCATTTCTTGCCCTCCTTCGATTTACTTATCCTTAGGTTTTAATTAAAGCTTGTCTTATTCATTCCCTTAGTATCAGAGGGATTCGCTGTTTACTGATACTTGTCCTATATATTTCCAACCTTTATAATTTAAGTATCGGCTCTGCCAAGTCGAAATAAATTATGAAAAGTGGTGATTTTATGAAATTAAACCCTGATTGCGTTAGAGATATATTAATTACAACCGAAGAAAATACTAGTTTTGGTTGTCCAATGAGCTATGATTCTAACTCTAAATATGAATTATTAGAATCATATTCACCTCAAGAAATTGTTTATCATATAAATCAATGTGAATTATCTGGTTTCTTGACTAAGGTTACTTGGTTTTTAGGTGGTGGTTGTATTATTTATGACCTTTCACCTGCCGGTCATGAATTTTTAGCTAATATACGCTCAAATACAAACTGGAAAAAAACTAAAGAAATTTCTAAATCAATAGGCTCAACATCATTAAATGTTTTATCTCAGATTGCAGCTAATGTAATATCTGAACTAATTAAAAAACAGTTTTAGAATTATTTATTATGATTCTTAAATCTAATGTAGAGATTTCAGTTTCAACACTTTTTGAAAGAGTGTACTTACATACCCCTTTCAATTGAAAATCATCTAATTTTATTACATCTTCACCAATAATACTTAATTTATGAAGATGTTCTGACTGCTCTTGAATTGGTACTTCTTGAGCAGTTCTTTCTTTTAAATTCAAACCACATATAGGACAATAATTTTCGTTTCTTTTTAACTCTTTATTTTCACATCTTGGACACTTTAATTTATTCATTTAAATCTCTCCTTCCATTTTCTTGACCTTAACAATATGGTCTTATCATTTTCCTGACCTCAGCCAAAAGTTCTAAATATTTAATTTACTTTGATTGTTAAGCATGTCTATTTTTTCTTGTAAATAAAATGGAGCTTTATAACTTTCTGCAATCTCTTTAGCTTTACTTAAATGTTTTCTCTTTATAGCTTTGTAAGTATTGACATTAAATTGATCCTTTACAAACTTCCATACATTCTTATAAACTTTATTTGAAATTGATTTATCTTTATATGCAGGACTACCATACCCACCTAAAGCATTTGTTCCTACTCTTTTTACTACTTTTTGAAGTTCCTCTGGTTCCGCACCTATTAAAGGTAAATCTTCTTGAAATTCTTTAAGTTCATTTTTAACCTCTTGAACCTCTCCTTTAACTTCTTTAAAGGCTTGTACTTGTGCTTCGAATAAATCTATTGCACTTGTTGGTTTTCTTTGTTCCTTTAATGCTTGTTCCATTTTATTAAAAGCTTCAATATATTTTAATTTCCATTGAAGAGCTTTAGTTCCATTGAAACCCATTGCTAATAATGTAAATCCATCTCTAGTCATTAAGTACTCTTTATACCACTGTTTATTTTGTGGATGTTGGTATTGACTTTCTATAAACAGGTCTGCCGATTTTTCGGCTACCCCTTTTTTAATTTCTTCTATTGAGTCCAGCACATGTTTATGCTGTTTTTCAAAATCTTTGGCTATAAGTCTACTGCTTACAACAACTTGTCCATTTTGATTAGAAAGTTTCACACCTTCTATTTCTTTGTTTTCAAAAATCATTAAATTATTCATTTATTAACCTCCCCACTAATTTTGTTTAGTTTTCTGAACTTTTAATGTAAAAAAATATTCAGGAATTTTATTCTCCTCTATACCTAATATTTCACAAGATTTGTATATTTCTGCCTGTGAAAAATCTAAGTAATTATTTAAACGTTGGCTTAAAGACACTCTTCCAATACCTAAAGCATTTGCAAACTTATCTTGAGTATTAAACACTTCTTTTATTTTACCTTTAAGCTTACTATAATCAAAAGCCATATCTGTTCACCCCCTTTGTTCAGTTTTCTTAACTCAATTTTAACTTCACCAGAAATTATTGTCAATACTCTTTTTTAGTTTTCTAAACTTTTTGTATTAAATTTCAATTATTTTGTTGCGTTATCTGAACAAAATTGATATATTATATTTAAACAAGGAGGTTTTTTATATGAAAAAAATATCAGAAAGAATCAAAGAAGGTTTAGCTTTAAGAGAAATGAAGCAAGCTGATTTAGTAAATATAAGTGGAATATCTAAAGGAGCTTTAAGTTCATATATATCTGGAACATATGAACCTAAACAAAGAAATATATATAAGATAGCAAAAGCATTAAATGTAAATGAAGCTTGGTTAATGGGATATGATGTTCCTCTAGAGAGAACTGAAAACTCAATTAATTCATCAGAAATTAATTTATCAACAGAGGAAAAACAACATATAGAAGACTTAAGAAAACTTAATGTCTTAGGAAAAGATAAAGTTTTTTCATATACTAAGGATTTATTAGAAATGCCTAAGTATTCTTTAGATACTGAATTTGCTGCTACTCTAATAGAAAATCAAAAAACTCCTTATTTAGTAGCTTGTCATGATGACAATTTAACTGATGAAGAAAAAGCTTTAATGAATGAAAAAATAAATGAAGCTTTAAAAAATCTCAAATAAGTTAGGTGGGTTTATATGACTAAATACGAAAGATTAATGTATGAAGCCGAATGTCATGGTGCTAAGGTCATTGAAATTGATCTTGGCACAGATAAACCTTGTGGAAAATGCGTTGATAATATAATAGTTATTAATAGTAATATAAATACCAAAGAAAAAACATGTATTTTAGCTGAAGAACTTGGACACTATATTAAAAATTTAGGTGATATTACTAATCAAACTGAAATATGTAATAAAAAACAAGAATTAGTTGCCAGGCGCTGGGGGTTTGATAAAGCTGTTGGTTTAGTTGGATTAATTAACGCTTTTGAAAATAATTGTAGAACTGCTTTTGAAATAGCTGATTTTTTAGGTGTAACTAAAGAATACTTTGATGAAGCAATTGATTATTACAGAGCTAAATATGGCGTTATGTATAAAATTGATAATTACATAATATACTTTATTCCATCATTAGGAATATGTAAAATGTTTTAACCAGTTGATTTTCAACTGTTTATTTTATAGATTTTATAGAACATATATTCGCATTCAAAAATTTTATTTTAATTTTAAAGAGGTGTTAGATATGGAGTATAACGTAACTTATAGGCAAAAAGATAAAGGATGGCAATTTATAATAAGCTATAAGGATTACAATGGAAAATGGAGGCAAAAATCTAAACAAGGATTTAAGACAAAAAAAGAAGCTAAACCTATTGCTGAAAAGATGCTACAAGATTTAAAGAAAAATATAAAAACAAGCAATAATAGTTTTGGGAAAATAACTTTTAAAGCTTTTTCAGATATGTATCTAGAGCATGAAAAGCTATATAAAGAACCTAAGACAATAGACGGCTTAGTAACAGTGCTTCATAGGTTTCAAGATTTAAATGACAAAGAACTTTGCAAAATAACTAACTTAGATATACAAAAATTAATAGATAATATGACTAAGGAACATCTTAATAATAATACAATAAGATATTATTTAAAAATATTAAATAGCATATTTTTATGCGCAAAATTTAAATACAATATACTAGATGAAGTTCCAAGTAAATATATAAAAATAGGTAAACCAATACCAACTAAGAAAAAGGCACTGAATGATGATGAAATTAACGATTTATTATTAAAATTTAAAAATAATAAATATTATCTAGTAGTATATTTAGCTGTTAATACAGGTATGAGAATCGGTGAAATTCTAGGTCTAACATGGAATGATATAGATTTTAATAACTGTCTAATAAGTGTTAATAAACAATGGAAAATACTAAAAGATAATTCATGGGGATTAGGTAGTGTTAAAAGTAAAAATTCAATTAGAATTATTCCCATTTCTAATTCAGTTTCTGAAGAACTATTAAAATATAAAACTATAATAAATATAGATAATAGAGTTTTCAATTTTAAAAGTAAAAACACTATTCTTTCAAGAGTAAACATACTTTTAAAAGAATATGGTTTCAACATTTCTCTTCATGAATTAAGACACACATACGCTACTAAATTAATTGCTAATGGAGTTGATTTTAAAACTGCTGCAAAAATATTAGGTCATTCAGTAGAACAAACTATGAAAGTATACTCTCATGTCAATAATGATATGTTTAATAAAGCACATTCTATTATAGAAAATATTTTTTAAATTTATTTTTGACGAAACTTTTGACGATTCAATATAAATCCTTTATTTCTAGCCATTTATAGCGAAATATCATTCTTACATATTTGAAAGGTATGCTGTAAGCAATGTCATACTTTTAATCACTATAAAACTGGCAATATTTGCCCAATTATTCATAAAATATTGCCAGTTTTACACATGTAATTGAAAATTTTAAAAATAAATGCAAGAATATATTTAATAATCTTAAAGAAAAGGAGCTTTGATATGAAAGATGAAAAGATTAATATAAAATACCAAAATAAAGTTAATTTAATTTTTATCATATTAGTAACAATATCATTTTTATTATACCGATTCGGTTTTGATAAAAATGGTAATCTATTATCCTTAAACTACATATTAATATATTTTGTAGTTTTAGTATTAGTTATATCTAGCTTAAAAAATTTCATAAGAGAAAAATCTAAAAATAAAAACAATTAAGAAGCTTATATTTCTATAATATTATAAAAATCTACTAAAAGATTTATTTATAAAATACAAAAAAACTCAGTAATAACTGAGTTTTTATAATATTAAAGTAATTATCTAATCTAAAACTTTCTTTAACTCAATAGTTTCTTCTTTGTCATTCCATTTCATTACTATTATTTCTTTAATATCTTTTGATTTGATGTGGCTAACTTAACATCATATTGAATATTATTATTCACCTTTAATTTTTCATCATACTTTCCAAACTTAAAGTACATGTCTCCTTTTAAACCATATATATCAGGGAATTTTTTCTTAAATTCTTCTTCACTTAGTCCAGAATAAACTATAACCTTAAGTTTTCTCTTCCTTGCCGAATTAATCATTTCCCTTAACTCCTTAGGTTGAAGTGACCATTCAAGTCCTGCAAGTATAATTCCTTCATTAAAAGGATCATTTGTCACTTTATCTAATATATCTTCTGAATCCATCTCTATGTTTGGTAAATCCTTTAAATGTTGATTAAAGCATCCTTTGCAGTTTAAGTTACAATCTACTGCACTTATTAATGCTCCCATAAAAGGCGCATCCTCTACTCTCTCATGAACAATGCCCTTTGTTTTTATAATCATAGGCTTAACTGATTTCTATCCTTAAATTCTGATTTTTTACCATCATTAAAGAATTCAACTTTTCTTAAGTAGCCTGTTATTCTTTGATATAAATCTAGCTTTTTGCCACATATAGGACACTCTTCTACCCTTTCCTTTACATATCCATGCTCTTCACAATATCTATTTAAAGGAGAAATACTTACATAAGGTGTTCTATATTTCTTACAAACTGTCTTTACTATGTGTTTTGCCTTTTCTCCACTTATAGCTCCATCGCAATAAATATGCACCACAGTTCCTCCTGTGAATAACACTTGAAGCTTCTCTTGGTGATCAAATAATTGCTTTAAGTTTTTAACTTCATTAGGTGGCATATGACATGAGTTTGTATAGTATGGATATTCTCTTCCCCCTCTAACTATAATATCCTCAAAGTCCTCTACATCCTTTTTAGCTAATCTATAACAAGTTGATTCAGCTGGAGTAGCCTCAAAATTATAAAGATTTCCTGTTTCTTCTTGAAAATTTATTAATTCTTCTCTTATGAAATTACAAACCTTTATTGAAAACTCCATTCCTTCTTCAGTTAATATATTATTTCCATTAAAGTTTTCACACATCTCATTTAATCCAACTATTCCTATAGTACTAAAATGATTTTTCAAAGTTCCTACATAAGTTGAAAATGCCGGCAACATATCTTTATTTATAATATTGTCATTTAACCATTTTCTCTTCTTTTCTAAGCTATCTTTTGCTATAATCAATATTTCTTTTAAAGCATTAAAAAACTCTTTTTCATTATTTTTATACTTATATGCCAATCTTGGTAAATTTATTGTAACAACACCTATACTTCCTGTACTATCTCCACTTCCAAAAAGACCACCATTTCTCTTTCTAAGCTCTCTTAAATCAAGATTTAATCTACAACACATTGATCTTACATCACTTTGATCCATATCTGAATTAACAAAGTTTGCAAAGTAAGGATACCCAAACTTTCCTGTCATCTCAAATAACATATCATTATTAGGGTTATCAAAATCAAAATTACTGTTTATATTATAAGTTGGTATTGGATAAGAAAATGGTCTTCCATTATAATCTCCCTCATTCATAAGTTCATAAAACGCCTTATTTAACATATCCATTTCTTTTTGACATTCCTTATATGTGAACTCTTGAATTTTATCTCCAATTAAAGCAGGGTCATTTTCTAAGTCTTTTGGTGGAAAAAGATCAAAGGTAATATTAGTGAAAGCTGGTTCAGCTCCTGCCCTACTATTACTATTTATACTAAATATAAAGTTTTGTAGATTTTGTTTAACCTCTTCATATGTTAAATTATCCTTCTTTATATAAGGTGCTAATAATGTATCAAATGAATTAAAAGCAACGGCTCCCATAATCTCATTTTGATATATTGTAACCAAATTAGCTATTTGATTTAATATAGCATCAAAATGTTTTGCAGGACTACTAGTTGGAATATTAGGAATTCCCTGTACTCCCATTAAAATTATGTTTCTTAAGGAATATCCACAACAATAAAGTGTTAATCCTCCTAGATCATGAATATGCATATCTCCATTTTTATAAGCATCTATTATTCTTTTATCCTTATAAACTTCATTAAGCCAGTAATCTTTAGAAACCTCAGCTATTATATGTTTATTGAGACTCCCAAAACTATATGGTGAATTGGAATTTTCATTGACTCTCCAATCTATTTTTTTAATATAATCATCTACTATTTTCTTACTAGATAACATATTTTTCACATCCTTTTTTACATCCCTTTTATTTATACTGACATTATACATCAGTTCAAAGTATTATAATAAATACTCATATACCTATATGTTTATAATCAATTAATTATTTGTTTTTTATGGAAATACTCTTAATGTCTCTTATAATCTAAGTTCTTTAAACCTTTTAACTTTTTTCAAAAAACTCAAAGAAAATTTTAGTTAAACTATTAAAAACATAATGAAACATTGTATTTTCCTACTTTCTAAAAAACATAAATTTTTTAATAATTTCTTTTTTTATTAAAGTTTTATAATCTATTTTTTAACTTTCTATTGTAAAATTCTAAATCTTCACTTAAATGGAAATTACTTTTAAAACTACCTAATAAATTTTCATCTTTGCTTATTAGAACTGTTTTATCGCTATCCCATGAAATTATCTCTATCTCTGAAAGAGGATGTTGAATACAAACTGGATTCTCCCAAATATCTTTATTATCTTCTGCGTAAGGCAAAGTATATTTCATAATTTCTTCTAAAGTAAATTTCTTATTGAACCCACTTAAAACACCCCAAATCAATTGAAAATCCTCTTTTTTAATTATAGTGTCTAGTTCTTCTCCAGATATAAAGCAATATTCTCTTGATAATAGTTCCTCTATATCTTCATTCTCTGGATAAGCACAACAATCTGTAATAAGCCAGTTATACTCAAGATGAATGTTATTAAAAGCTTTAAAAACCTTTCTTAAATTTGTGTAATATTCTTGCCCTTTATCTAAAACTATTCCCCTCAAAATTATCTTCTCCTTATTTTAAAGTACTTAACTCTCATTATTCTTTTATTTACGGTATAGAATCCAAAAAAATATATCTCCTAAATGTGTATTTAATTAATATTGTTATTTTATTTATAAATAAAATAAAGTAAGGTTATATATTAAATAAACCTTACTTTACAAATAAAAACTAAATCCTATAGTCCTTCTATTTCTCTAGCTTTCTCTTCTATCTTTTTAAGTTCCTTATACGTATGTCTAACTTTATCTCCTACTACTTCAACTTTTTCTAAATGTTCCATAGCAGATTCTCTGTAAATATCTCCTAAATCACTTTCATGCCAATTAGTATTTTCAACTTCGTAACTCTTAATCATTTCATCATTTTCTTCATCCATATCATCAATGTAAGCTTTAACCACATCAGATATATGAGTTAACTTAAACATAGCTTCTCCACTATATCCTGGCATTATATTTTTAAGAACAATAGTAGCTCCATCATCTCTTATTTCCACTTCTTGATCAGATAATTCTCCATTTAAAAGAACTGATTGAACCCTTTCAAACTCATCTATAAGTTTTTTTGCTTTTTTAGCTAATCTCATTTCTTTTGATTCCATAATTAGTTCCCCACTTTCTAGTTAAAATCTACATTATAGAAGTATTATTTTTACTTATAAACTTTCTTTTTATGTAATCTAAAACTTTAAGAATACCTTTAAATAAACCATATATTTTGTAATCATTTTCTTAGCTACATTTTATCACATATAAATTATATTATAAAATTAACTAAAGTTAAAATATTTGTATATTTTCTAAATATTGAAATACCAAATCAAGTTAATAAAGAAATAATTGTAATAGTTTCATCATTAAAAAGAATTTTTAGAATAAAGATTTCAAAGAAACATAATAAATCCTGAACATGATTTAAAAATTAGAATATAACTAAATCATAACCACCCGTAAAACGGGTGGTTTGCTCTAGCCCTATAAGGGCATGTTACTGGCTGTGCTACTCGCA
>OIFN01000215.1_pt1 | contig 28593 bp, 23 predicted proteins | sample 1582091 | NCBI WGS metagenome assembly OIFN01 (sample SAMN07501064, study PRJEB24779) | human gut metagenome
GGAATGGTCTGTGTTGTCGGGAGGATGCGTGATCTGATCCTTCAACTCAGCAAAAGTTCGATTTATTCAACAAAGCCGTCGTCAAATTAAAAGCATAAGTTGCATTGTATTATGTTTATATATCAATACAATACAACAACCTGCACTGGGATGATATCTGCATTGCCTTGTGAAATATTTCACTGAACAAAAATATAGGAAACCATTTATTTATAAAGTATAAAGCAATATGTCTTTGCTGAAATAATTAGCGCGGTGATTATTAGGTATATAACACCTTGAAAACAAATAAATTCCTCCATGGCGTTTTTTACGCTTCGCTTTGATAAAATTAATGCAAATTTAACAGCATGAGTGTCAGTTTACGGGTGTTATTTCTTTAATTGCGGAGCGCAATATATTCTCATTGCGCTCCATGATATTATTTACCTAGTTCATAAAGAGATTTATCCAGCGCACCAACTAACCAGTCAATATCCGAAGGCTGGAATGACAGCGGTGGACGCAGTTTCAGTACGTTACCATAGGGGCCGGCGACCGAAGTCAGGACATGGTGCTCACGTAGTTTCTCTATCAGATTGAGGGCCAGAGTCTTATCCGGGGTTTTGCTTTCACGGTCCTGCACCAGTTCGAAACCAATAAACAGGCCGGCTCCACGAATGTCGCCAATACATTCGTGACGATCCATCAACTTCTGCAATTCACTCAACAGCAGCGCACCAGTCTTACGACTGTGTTCCTGCAGTCCTTCCTCCTTAATGACCTTCAGGACCGCCTGAGCCGCGGCCATTGCCACCGGATTGCCACCAAACGTATTAAAATAGGGAATATCATCACTGAAGGCAGCCAGCACATGGCTTTTCGCCAGCAAACCGGAAACCGGGATACCATTTCCCATCGGTTTGCCGGTGGTGACGACATCGGGAACAACGCCGTGGCGAGCAAAACCCCAGAATGCATCCCCGGTACGGGCAAAACCGGGTTGTACTTCGTCAGCAATAAAAATGCCGCCATTGGCATGCACGACATCAACCGCCTTTTTCAGGAAACCGGGTGGATTGGGTAACACTCCGTCTGAAGAGAAAATAGAGTCAGCAAGAAAACCGGCAAATTTGATACCATGCGCACTCATATCGTCAATCTGCTTCTGGATTTCATCAGCAAACCATTCCCCAAGATCCGGGGTATCAACCCGATAGAGGTCCGGAGGAGGAACTAAACGCGTTGTCTTCGCCAGAGGTTGACCGCTTCCCAATGCCGGGGAGGCGCCAGAAGTCAGTTCACTGGTGCCGTGATATGCCTCCTGAGAAACAATGATGCCAGTGCCGCCACTGTACGCTCGCGCAACACGGATGGCCAGATCGTTAGCTTCTGACCCCGTACACATATACATCGCACGATCAATGGCATCCGGTGTGGTTGCCAGCAATTCTTCGGTGTAATCAAGAATGCGTTCATGCAGGTAACGGGTATGTGTATTCAGCATTTTCATCTGTTGATACACGGCCTCAATCACGGCCGGATGACAGTGACCAATACTGGCCACGTTGTTATACGCATCCAGATATTTATCACCTGCGGCATCCCACAGGTACTGGCCTTCCCCGCGTACAAGATGTACAGGTTTACGGTAGAACAGACGATAAGATTCTCCCAGTAATTTGCTGCGTTTATCTGTGAGTTTGCGGGTTTCAGTGTCCAGTGCGTCGGCATGCTCAGCCCGGAAACTGTTGGTATCCATAATGGTAGAACGTGTAACCATGGTAACTCCCGTTGCATTGGTGGATGGGATGCACGATGAAAAAATCACATCTCTATCATGCCATTTTCCACTCAAAATGCAATAAAATACACAAATGCAAAAATGTACACATGAAACTTCAAAGTCATTCAGGTAGACTTCTGTTAAGTGCACACGCTACAAGAGAAAACACATGCTTCAGGAAACCCGCTTACATCGCATACGAACTCTGCTGACGACACAGCATCAGGTCAGCACTGAGCGCATAGTTAAAGAACTGGGGATTTCCCGGGAAACGGCCCGACGCGACATTATCGAACTGGAAGCACTGGGCCTCGCAAGACGCGTGCATGGGGGGGTGGTCGCTGTACAAAGCCAGCCGGAACCTCCACTGCAGATCCGACGAAGCGCGCAGGCAAAAGAGAAACGGGCAATAGCTGCGGCAGCGGTACCACATTTACATTCCGGACAGACGCTGTTTCTTGATGCCGGGACAACCACAACGATGCTGGCAGAAGAATTGCGCACAATGTCCGGGTTAACCATTATAACGAACAGCCTTCAGGCAGCACTGGCACTGAGTGCAGGAGAAGAGAGTGACACGCTGAATAATCAGGTGATATTGATTGGTGGAATGATGCTGGCCGGTGCACAACAGACCCGAGGGGAGATCACTGTGGCTGAAATTTACCGCTACCGTGCTGATGTCGCCCTATTGTCCCCGGTGGGGATTGAGGCGCGATACGGGGCCAGCAGCTTTCATCCTCATGAGGCAGCCATTGCCGGTGCCATGATCCAGCAGTCACGTATGACGATTCTCCTGGCCGATCACAGTAAACTGGGTGTGATTAGCCGAACGATTTACGCGCCGGTCAGCGATGTGGATATGCTGATTTGCGACAGGGGGGCGGCGAAAGCGGGTTCACTGGCCGCCCTGAAGGCTGTGATACCACAGGTGCTGGTAATTTAACTGACGGAAACTGCGACGATACATTCAGAATAATTCGTGAGGTGGATCTTCACGGAACATGTTCTTAATGGTGATAATATGGAAAAGCTAGGAAAGAGACAGGCTCAACATCCGATGTTGAGCCTGTCCTGATCTTAATTCAATACGGGTTTTATCCGGGATTGTGGTACGCCATCAGCCAGAGTGAACAATGCTTCCACTCGTGCTTTTTCTTTTTCATCCTGCGGGAGCATCACTCCTGCCAGGATAAAGACAGTGACGTTCCCTGCCAGACCCACAATGCCACTGGTGAGTGAGCCCAGCAACGGAATGTCATCAGGGAAAAAGATGGTCAATACAATGGCAATAATGATCCCGGTTAACATCCCCAGCAGGGCTCCTTGTTTGTTACCGAAGCGGCTGAATATCCCGAAGAAAAGCGGGACAGCCAGCTGGATAATACCCTGATAGGAGATTTGCGCCAGCAACTGCAATCTCGAATAATTGAAGGTGAAGTACGCCAGTAAAGCGGCCGCGACGATGAACACCACCATACCCGATTTTGCCAGTACCGTTAGTTGACGATCGCTGCGGGGGGTATTCCAGGTAGCAAGGTCATTTGCGAACTGCGTACCGCAGACCTGAACGCAACCGTCAACGTGACCGATACTTGCCGCCAGCACAATGACCAGTGCTAAAGCCAGCAGCCACGGTCCTCCCTGATCAAACAGTGCGGTAAAGAAGCCGTTCTGCGGATTGGCCTGTACGTTCGGATCCTGGCTTACCGCCGTGGCAAACAGCATCAGGATAGCGTAGAAGCCACCGACCAGCAGAATCGTCAGCAACGTGCCTTTTTTTACTGAGCGAATACCACTGGCTGTGTAGATCCGCTGAAAACTCATTGGCCAGCACATTGATCCCACCACTCCGGTAAATATCAGGCTGAACATATACCATGGACCATAATGAGATCCTTCCGCCCCGGGCACCTGCAACATATTCGGTGGCAGGGTGGCAAGCTTTTCATAGCCATGATCACCGCTGAATAACAGGATCACACAAACCAGTGCCCCCAGTCCGTAAGCAATGATGCCCTGATACATATCAGTCATGATGAGTCCACGCATTCCCATGCTGACGGTCCAGTATTGTCTGACCAGAATCAGCAGTACGCCCGCAACCAGACAGGTGGTCACACCCCAGCGACCGAAGCTGGCAAACTCTACCAACAGTGCCAGAGCCTGAATCCCCATGACCACCCATGGAAAGACACAGATGATCCCGATGATTGAGGCGACGCGTTTTACCGCCGGGCTGTTAAACCGCATACCTAGCAGGTCCGGCTGCGTGGTAAGGTTAAAATACTGTCCCCATTTCCATGCACGACGAGCCATCAGATACATCGCTGTTACGCCAAGAGTGGAATAAACGGCGCCATAAAATCCGATCACACCACTGACGGATAACGCAAAAAAAGCCGTAAATGTTGCGCCCGGCCACCACGAATTAGTATAACTCATCGCGATATACCATGGACCGTATGAGCGACCGCCGACAGCATAATCTGCAAATGAAGTACTTTTACGGTTGGTGGCATACAACACGCCGATCATGATGGCCAGGAAAAGACCAATCATGCCAAAAGTAACTGAATAATGTGGTTCTGCTGTACTGATATTCATGATGACACCTCATCTTCCGGAATTTCGCCAAAAGCGCATTCCACGAGATAGACAATCCATAACCCAACCCCCAGGAGTACTGCAATTGAAAGCCAGTAAACAATGGGGGCAGGGATACCCAGAAAAAGTGCCGAGCTACCACTGACCGTTAAGTATAAAGGGGGGCAGAGTGCCATCAGCAATAATACAAACAGGTATAAGGAAAATAATTTGTTTTTAATACTAATACGCGTGCGCAATTTCTGCGCTATTATAACAGAGTTCATCATAACCTCCTTAAGTCCAGATAATAGTGTGCGCACTCCTTTACCTGCTGGAGAAAATCAGCATTAATCCTGTTATGTCATTAAATAATGACAACGATAATGTAGGATAAAGAAGAATAATTATTATAAAGCACGTAACCAGTTCTCCCAGTCTGGATGATTTAACACGCTCCTCGCGCGTAAATTTTTCCAGGCGCCGTATTTAGAAAAATCAAAGTCAATATCGGCAACATGATGCTGAATGATCGCCCAGGTAGACCATTTCATATCGGCAAGATATTTATGTACCTGCACACGTGCAAATAATTTATTATCTGTTTTACCAAAGTAGTCTTCCAGTAATTCTTGTTCGATCTGCGGTGTGAAAAACATTTCACCAAACCAGAGCGCTAATTCATAACAGCGATCATTATTTGAGGCATATTCAAAATCAACCAGTCGAATATCTCCCCTTTCATTAAGCATAAAATTACCGGCCAGTGTATCGTTCATACAGGGCACCAAATCAAGCCCTGAGGATTCGAGCGCCTGTTGTGCGCGTCTTGCTTGTTTATGCAACCAGTCCGCATCAGCAGAGAAGGGGACCTGAAGTGCATTAACCTGTTCAATATGTTCATTCAGCATATCGAATATGGTTTTCTTCTGTTTCAGGAGAGGTTGATCGTTAAAACTTTTCAGTCCCTGCAGGGCACGATGACGTATCTCGGGTTGCTGAAAGTCAAGATTTGAAGAAGCACGCCAGCCATCAATAAACTGAAATACCTCCACACCCAGCTCCCGCAGATAAGCCACCACGGGAACGCCATAGCCCGTTTGTGCTGCTTTCAGACTGGCTTCATGAGCCGTGTCACGATCAATAAAACGTTCAGTCCCTTCGCCGGGGACCTTCACGAAATAATCGCAGGGTGCACCTTCCACTTCAACCCGCCAGTTGGTGTTTGAAATTCCACCGCTCACGGGCCGATAGTGTATCTCTCTGTCCTGCCATTCGGACATGGCTAAAATGGCCTGTTCGACACGTTTTTCCTGTAAGCTTTGTGCTTCTCCGGGTCTTTTACTCATTTTGCTTTCTCCGCGGTGAGGGTTAACCAGCGTTCAAAACGAGGATCGCTGGCACTTTGACGACAACGCAGCTGCATCCATTGTCCCAGTTTGGAAAATTCCAGATTGCGTAAACTGGTCATACCATTAAATATGCCCCACAGCGACCAGTGATAATCATCGACCAGAGCGTAGAGACGACACCGTGCCACATCGGCTTCGCTACAATGGCCACGCCAGGTCTGGATAGCATCCCGCCAGCGGTCATCCGTCGGCAGTTGTTCATGGAGCAGAGTGGCAATGTCATGCCAGGCATCACCCTGCGCGGCATAATCGAAATCGAGTAAACGCCATTCACCTTTGCTGTTAATCATCCAGTTACTGGCGACGTTGTCACCATGGAGCAGGACCGGATCAAAGGGGACTGCATTCAGTGCCTGCCAGGCAAGGTCGGCACATTCTCCGAGCCAGTACATTTCATCCGGCAGTCTGAGCCCTCGTCCGGTCACTTGCTGACGCAAATTCAGCATGTCCTGCTGGCGCCGGTGTGGTGGCAGAGGGGAGTGTGCCTGGTGCAGTTTATCCAGGGTACGGGTCAGCGAAATGAAATTACGCGGATCGCGAAGCTCATCCAGTCTGGCCCAGCGATAATCGTCATCCAGAGCGGCAAAAATCAGGACTCCCGCATCCATGTCGACATGGCATAATGCAGGTGCTATACCCAGCTCACCAGCCTGAAAGCTGATCCCGGCGCTCCGCGGTATATCAATCAGCGCGTTCTGGTCATCAAATAACACTTTGGCGTAATAGTGTTGACCATCAGCTTTGAGATGAAATCCGGCCCATTCGGTGGCTAAACGATGTGGTGATGCCACACCGGCCGTGCCTGGCTGAATATCGAAATGCCGTGAAGGCTCCCAGCGCATCAGGGCCGTTTCAAGACGCGTTAACATACGTCCTCCTTCACAGAGCAACAGAATTCACCTAACAAAGCCATCAACAGATCAAGACCGTGATACATATCTTCCTCAGAAGTAAACTCGCGTTCATTATGAGAAAGGCCATCGGTACTGGGTACAAACAACAGAGCACTGGGACAGTGGTAGCTCATACTGATGGCATCATGCCCCGCGACCGAACGTAGCGGTATCGCTTCCAGCCCCAGCTTTTCTGCCTGGGTTAATGCCATTTGACTCAGTCCGGCGTCCAGCTGTTGACGAGGGCGATACTGAACATGCTCAAGACAAACATCCGTGGATGTCATCGTGGCAATCGTTTGCATTTGCAGGCAGAAATTGTCACGCAACTCTTTTAACAGTCCTTCATCAGCAGAACGAAACTCAATAAACAACGTGGCTTCGCTGGTCACGACATTGGGGGAGTTAGGGGTGGTTTCCAGACGTCCTACAGAGGTATGCAGCACAGTACCATAACGGTCGGCTTCGGTACGAACAGCAACAATCGTATGGGCCGCCGCGAGCAAAGCATCACGACGACGATTCATCAATGCCGGTCCCGTATGATTCTGTTCCCCACGGAACGTTACCCGCCATTTGAGTGCCGCCCAGGTTTCCGTCACCACACCAATCTGCTTCTGTTGTTGTTCAAGATGAGGACCTTGTTCAACATGAAGCTCAAAGTACGCTGTTACCGGTAATGCGGGAAATGCCTTGCCACTGTAGCCAATGTCCTGCAAGGCGTTTTTCAGGGTAATACCGTCTCCGTCCTGACAGGCCAGGGCATGTTCCAGGGACAGGGCACCGGTGAATACAGAACTACCGGTCAGACTGGGTTGAAAACGGGCCCCCTCTTCATTGGTCCAGTTAACCACCGCCAGATTATATTGTGACTGATGAGGATGCTCACGGAGTTGTCTTGCCAGGGATGCAATCGTTACTGCAGCGCCGATCACACCGTATGCGCCGTCAAAGCGACCACCAAATGGCTGACTGTCGAGGTGTGAGCCACACAGAAGCCATGGCGCCCCTTCTTTCAGCATCATCAGGCCAAAAATGTTGCCAATTTCATCAATCTGGACACGAAACCCCTGCTGAATCAGCCAGGTGCAAAAAGCGTCCCGCATCTGCTTATCCGCACCGGAAGCGGTCAGGCGATGAAGTCCCCCGTCAGGGGTTGCTCCAATACTGCTGCTCAGGGCGAACAGCGTGTCAAAAGACTGATGGTCTTGTAATGTCATCCGCGGCATTTCCGGGATAAAGGATATTGACATGTTCATTCTCCAGACTTGCTACAAAATCTGCTGATGGCAGCGCATTAGTCACTAATGTGTTGACTGCGCTGAACGGCAACGTTTTCACATAGGTACGCAATCCGAATTTTCCCTCATCCGCCAGTATCACGCTCTGCCGGCAGTGCGTGCTTAGCACGCGCCGTAATAACGCTTCCGGTTCTTCGTAATCCATAAAACCGTTTTCACGGTCAACAGCACCTATGCCCATAAAGGCGATGTCATAGTGAAACTGTCTGGCGAACTCCAGCGTATGGGGGCCAATCAGTGCGTTATCGATTCGCCGGACGCGCCCTGGTGTCAGCGTCACAGCATTTTCACTTTGCTGCGTCAGCAGCACCGCAATATCCATTGAATTAGTAATGATTTTTAATCCTGAAAAACGTTTCAGTTGTTGTGCCAGTGCCAGTGTTGAAGTTCCTGTATCAAGAAACAGCGCCATACCTTCTTCTATCAGTCCACTCGCCAGCTCCCCGATACGGATTTTGGCGCGGGGTTTAATACGACTGCGGATCTGCAATGGCTGCTCTTCACTTGCTACCGGCAGGATCGCTCCACCATGTACCCGACGCAGTACACCGCGTTCTTCCAGGTACCTGAGGTCACGACGAATTGTTTCTTCAGCAACCACAAATTTATCTGCCAGTTCCGACACGCGGACACGCTTCTCATGACTCAGAATTCGTTGTATTTCGTCGAGTCGTGGCTGATTGTTCATGCTTACCCTTTTGAATGAATGAAGAAAACGGTAAGTATACCTGTAAGTTAACCTCTTTTTTGATATGTGTAATAGGATCATGGCGTTATGAAATAATTTTCGGTCTCAGATGATCCCAGGGCATCCGCGTTTCAATCGCCGCGCAGAACTGCAACACATCGCTTTCTGCATAACGACGGCCAATAACCTGCAATCCCACCGGCAATCCTTCAGGAGTGAAGCCACAGGGTATGGTTGCGGCGGGATGACCACTGATGTTGAAAGGCCAGGTAAAGGGAGTCCATCGGGCCCACTCCACTCCGCTATTTCCCGCCGGCTGGTTATCTGGCACATGTTGACCAGCAGGAAAAGGTAATACAGGTAGCGTTGGGGTAATCAGCAGATCGACATTCTCAAACAATGCATGCACCTCGCAGGCGAATTCTGCACGTTGTTTTTGGGCCCTAAGGTAATCCGATAGTGTGAGGTGCTGTGCTCGCTTAATTAACGCTGCGAATCCCGGATCGAGAAGATCCATGCTCTGGTGTAACGTAGCGCCATAAACCACTCCGCGCCCGCCACTCCATAACGTATCAAAGGTTTCGAAGGGGGATGACCATGTCAGTGGTTGCACAGACAACGCAACCGATGGCAGACAGGATATACGCTCTACCGCCTTTCCAACACATGCAGCAATTCGTTCATCAACCGGTGTATCAAATAAGGTCGGGCTGTAATGTACGCGCACGGGAGGTAAAGGTTGTGCACAACGTTCCAGCCAGGACTCTGTTTTCGCCGGAAGCGCCTGATGATCGCGGACGTCCGGACCTGAGAGCAGGTCATACAGAAATGCGCTGTCACGCACTGTGCGCGTCATCGGTCCGGCATGGCTGAGCATCTCTGTCGCTGACCACGGCCAGGTAGGAATACGACCCAGCGAGGCTTTAAGTGCAAAGATCCCACAGAATGCCCCGGGAATACGTACCGAACCACCGCCATCGGAACCTAATGCGGCCGGAACCATACGCGCAGCCACACTAATTGCTGAACCTGAGCTTGACCCCCCACTGGTTAATTCCGGATCCCATGGATTACGCCCATGACCAAAGACACGTGAATAACCTGAGCCAGTCCAGCCAAACTCAGTTGTCGCTGTTTTGCCAATAATGATGGCTCCAGCTGATTTCAGTCGCGAAATAATCGGCGCATCATCGTCAGGAACATTGTTCAGTGACGTAAGGGAACCTCTGGTTGTACGCAAGCCTGCCGTGGAGAACAGGTCTTTGACGCCAAAAGGGACACCATGTAATGGTCCTCTGTGCTTACCTTGCCGATGTTCCCGATCACAGAGGACTGCCTGCTCTAATGCCTGCTGGTAATAAACATCGCCAAAAGCATTCAATGTGGGATTGTGGCTTTTAATCTGTTGCAGACATTGCTCGATCAATGCTTCTGATGTGCGCTCACCTTCACGAATCTGTCTGGCCGCGTTTAATACATCAGGCATTTCCCGGCTGTAATCAAGGTGAGCAGTCATGTTTACACTCTGTTGTTGGAGATCAGCATGGAATGATATTGACAACAGTTTTATGGCAAATCAATGTTGGTTTTTATGTTGCAAATGTTGGGTATGTGGTTTTATAAGAAAAGTTGATGAACAAGGAATGCTTCTGGCGCCAGAGAGGTCGAAGAGTCGATGAGTTTAATTTTCAATAACTGTCTATAGTTAGCCGCTGCAACAGGAAGGGTTTTTTGATGGAAGTGAAAAATTTTAGAAAGAGGAGATATGCAGTTTTACGGAATTTGTGATAATAAATTCGTCTGATTGACGAATGGTGAAGTCTATTCTGTCAGGGTATAAGGTGTACGCCATAGAGAGAAGGCCTCCGGGTACCCTCAGTTTGTCGAATATCATCACCGATAGTCCTTCAACGGACCTGTCGTCATATTACCTTATTTTGTTGTGATATAGCCCTTTAAGAGCACCAGCAGCAGCTCTCGACGACGATTCGAATGCCGCCCGGGATGGCGATCTGTTTGCCGCTTAGCTGTGACTCTGTTGCGAGGAGTGCTGACTGTACGGAGGGGAATATTATGGAGGGATTTGTCGCGATGTTGAGTGCGCGTCGTATCCTCCTTCCGTCTGTCGATATAAACCGGGTCTACCTGACAAAGGGATCCTTTTTGTCGGAAGAGTTTATCCAGACCCGATCGGATACCAAGTAGCGATAGACCTCATCAATAATATCAATACCGTCTTTGTCGGTTCGTATCTGTTCGATATCCGCAATCTCCCCTGGATACATCACACGGTCCACCCCTTCAGCCGGACGAATATGGTTTAGTTCATCCATAACCTTCTGCACGTTCTGTAAAAACTGTTCCGGATCGCCAAAAAAAACCGGGTTGATAACGATGTTCATTTGTCCCAAATTCCGGCCCTCGCTGAGATCGGCATACATAGAACTGACGCTGCGGCCAAAGGGAAGCCCGAGCAGCACACCTGACAGCATATCAACCATCATCATCAAACCATAGCCTTTCGGTCCGGATATGGGCATCAACCCGCAGACGTCATGGGGACTGGTCGTCGGCTTACCTTGTGAGTCTACTGCCCAGTTGTCTGGAATGTTTTCGTTCCGCGAACGCATATCGAGAATTTTCCCCCATGCCTGCACCGAGGTCGCCATGTCGAAGCTCATGATCTTCTCCTGGCCAGGAACGGAGAAAGAAATGGGGTTGGTGCCATAATAAATTTCTGCACCGCCGTAAGGCACGACCATCGGATCTGACTGGCACATAGCAAGTCCAATCATTCCCGCTTCTGCCGCCATTTGCGTGAAATAAGAGAGTGCGCCGCTGTGGCTCATTTTTTTAATGCCAACGACCGCAATGCCGTTTTCCCGGGCAATATGAATAGCGGACTGCATCGCCCGCTTTGCTAAGACCATGCCCGGCCCGTTGTCGCCATGAAGGATCGCGCTGCAAGGGCCGGTGTGTTCCATGTTGATGTCCGGGCATGTGGTTATCCCGCCTTTGTGTATGCGTTCTGCATAATACTCCACGCGAATGGCTCCGTGAGAATGTATGCCTCTTGACTCAGCAAACACCAGAACATCAGCCATGACATTCGCATCGTCTTCGGATAAACCTGCCAGTTGCAGCTTTTCCGAAATGAGAGTGTGCAGAGTCGCCTTATCAATATTCATCAGAATGTCCTTAATACAATACCTTCAATCCCCCCTTCATCGCAGGCCAAACCTGTTATGAAGGGGGTGAAAAACAGGAGCGTTATTATTTCCAGAATTTATGTCATATCGTACAACTACGTCATGGAGAAAAATTATCGTCTTCGGTAAAATACCGGCGTTCTATTTAGTGATTATCAGAAATTATCTCTGTTAACATCTTTATATAACAGATAACTCGCTGTCGACCAGCCGGTTGCGTAAAAGAACTGCGGGCAATAGGGGGCCATATAAATAAAGTCATCCTGCCAGCATTCATGCCAGTCATGTTGTAAAAGGTACATCCCCTGTCCTTCGAGCATATAAAGACCATGTTCCATGACATGCGTTTCCACCATAGGGAAGTAGTTTCCGGGTTCGAAGCTTAATATATTGACATGAAAATCAAAGGCCAGATCGTTTTCCGGGAGCAGATGTTGCCAGATACGGCCCTGGGTATGCTTGTTAACTTTTTCGACGTTGTCCTTATGGCTAACAAAAGGGGCCGGGACAGCGAGCCCCGAAGCCGGTTCATAAGTTTTTCGGATCCAGATGACGCGCGCGATATCGGTTTTTGAATTGGTGATTCGTGAGGCGGTGCCTGCGGGGGCATAGGCATAGCTACCCGGACGCAGAGCGTGAATATTCCCGTCTATTTCGATTTCCGGGTATCCTGAAATCACGTAATAAAACCCTTGTTTCCCGTCATTAATTGCGGTTTCCATTCCGCCATCTTGCCAGATAGCAAGATGAAGTTGAGAAAATCCGGCTCCCATTTGTCGGGAGGTCTGAACGGATACCACGGTATTGATAATCCCGGGGATTTTACTTTCTAAAATGCCTTCTGGTGGCATGACTGCATAGTGTGTCGTCAGGGCCGCACGGTGATGTCCAAAAACGCCGGCCGGTTGAATATGATTATTTCCCATCTCTTTTACTTCCTCTTCTGTACGATACTGTAATATTTCGGCCGTTTGTTTATACCGAACGGACATGTCGTTATTAATGCCTTATTTAATTCCTTGGCTGGTATCACTCTTTAATGTTGTGATTTGCGGCGTGAATATTTCCTCACCGGCCAGAACTTTTCGCGCTTTATCACTATCCAGATGGCCTTCCCACGCGGCGACCGCGACAGCTCCCACGCAGTTACCCACGAGGTTTAGTGCGATACGGAAGAACCCCATTAGTTTATCGACGGAAAGGATCATCGCGATACCCAATACCGGGATTGACGGTATTGCGGTCAATGTGGCGGCGAGAACCACGATCGCGGAGCCTGGAATACCGTGGGCGCCCTTGGAAGTAAACATGGATACCAGCAGGATCAGCGCCAGAGTACCGGCATCCAAAGCGGTGCTGGTGGCCTGCGCGATGAAGATCACAGCACAGGTGAGCCACATAGAAAAACCGTCGAGATTAAAAGAGTATCCGGTGGGAATGACCAGACCGACGGTCGTATCTTTAATGCCTAAGTGACGTAATTTAGCCATCACTAATGGCATGACCGCATCCGATGCGCTCGACCCCATAGATATTAATATTTCACTTTTCAGATAGTTCATAAACTGGAACAAGCTTAAGCCACAGAGTTTCATCACCCCCGCAAGAACCACAAGGAAGATGATGCACGCGACATAATAAGTAAGAACCAGCTGGCCCAGTTGCTGTAAAATACTAAAACCAAATTGTCCTACGGTGAAGGCCATCGCTCCCGCGACGCCTAAAGGGGAAAGACGGACAACCATACCGATAATGCGGAACAGAATATCTGACATTCCCTCAATAAAATGGCCAACAATAGCGCCTTTCTCCCCGGATAACAGCAGGGCGCAGCCAAACAGAACTGCGAGCAGCAGGACCTGAAGGATATCTCCCTTCACGAAGGCCGAGAGGAATGTTGAAGGGATAATATTCAGCAAAAAACCTTTTACATCTGAAACATGAGAGCTTTCACCTATAAATCCCTGAATGGTCGATGGATTTAACGTTGAAACGTCGACATTCATTCCCGCACCAGGTTGCATAACATAAGTGACGATGACACCAATCAATAATGCGATAGTGGTAATGACTTCAAAGTACAGAATGGTCTTTAATGCCACGCGTCCTGCGGTCTTTAAATTCCCGGTATGAAGAATTCCACTAACCACGAAACAAAATACAATCGGTGCCAGCATCATTTTAATCAGTTTAATAAACCCTTCGGCAAGGGGCATAAGATGGACGCCAAGCGATGGATAAAAGATGCCCACTAAAGTACCAATAACAAAGCCCATTAATACCTGGACATGTAGCTTTTTTAACTGGGTGATAATCATTCTAACCCTCTTTTCGGCAAAGCAAACAGTTCAATATGTGGGCGTGCCTCATATCTGAATATTTAAAGGATTTGTCCTGACGATATATCAGTCATCGACGATACAGCGTTTTTAACCAGCGGCTAACAGACATTCCGTACGGATTACGTAACGAACGGGAACCTACCGCGTCGACAGATGGACAGATCAGGATGCGACCGATAACTGCTGAACCTCCACGTATCAGATGGAGGGGGGTTACGCAGCATCACAACGCGAGGACGCAACTTTATCTGGCGGGTCTTGCGGAGTTCCTGGGATGGGTATCAAAGGAGACGGATCCGCGGGTGTTGTGATTAAATATTTTTTCATGTTGATGATTCTTCCTGAACTGAGGGAAACAAAAGATTCTTCACCATGAATTCTGCAACTAATGTGCCAGGTTGTTTTGTTTGAGGTTTTTCTATTTATGCTGTTGAAAATAATATGGTAATTATGATTTTTTGCGTCATTTAACAGAATAAAGTGATTGTTATTTGATCATGTTGGTGCGCTTAAATGATGCATAGCACCACCCTGAAGCGTCCTGACCACATCCACCGGCAGAGTGTCTGTATTGATGGAAGGCACCAGGGATGGTACTCAGAGACGGGGGGCAAAATCTCGCACTTTTTTAGCCACGACGCCTTCTGCTCCTCAGATTCAGTCAACTCGGTTTTGTGAGAGCAATTCTGTATATCGACATCTCTGGTCGATGCGAGAGTTCAACCATTTTGATTTTGAACTCAACGGGATAATTAGGGCTTTTTTTTCGCACTGCGGTTAATGATTTCATGGATAGCGTCCACCATATTTGGTGTCCACTATCCTCTCAGGAATATCAGGATCTGCCAGACGGTGCTGAGACGACGCTTACAGATATCCGAAACAATACTAATTTTAACAAAGTGTTATTGGTGCTTTCCCTCGAGGAAATACGGTGGCACTCAGGCTAAATGAACCAGAAGGGTCACCGCCCAGAATAATCATTACCGGTTCCGGGCACTGGTAGTTTGGGTTTATTGAAATGTCTTTCATCGATACGAGATCGTCACCACTGGGTTCCGGAGATCCTTTTGGATGGAAATGCCATTCTCCTACGTAATACTTCCCTGCTTTCCAGTGGTAATTGAGTAAGTGTTTCAGGCCCTTAATTCCGCGCTGAAATGTCGTTCTTCCGGCCCGTGAATCGGGAGGTCTGGCTGTGGCTTCCACTATTATAGCGGTCGAGCCGTCTACGCTGTACGAACCAATTAAAATACCGCCGGTTTCATTCGTACCTGCTTTGATACATTCATCAATCATATGCTGAAGTGACGATGAACAGAGGATGACAGTATACTCGGCACATGAACAGGAAAACGTTATGTCTTCAATTTTCATCGGTTTTCCGCTCGACAGTGCCATCCGGCATTTGCTTAAAATATTCATACACTCTCCCTGGACTGCTTACTACCCTGCAAATGAATTTTGTACTGATAGCTGCCCATAACTGCACATCGTCTGCTCGCGCCGGGAAAACCGGATGCCAACAGCCTACACCTTCAATTCTGGCGCCATCTAAGTCGATTTCAGGGGAAGGAGAATTTCTGAAACGGCTTGTAGCATCAATAACCGGAAATGTTGTCTCACTGGCCGCATAAGCAAAAAGCCCTTCTGCCTGCCATGTCATAGCTAAACTGATGAATACTTTCTCGCTTTGCCAGTCAAAACTAGCCATAGCATTTAGTACATCGTCTTCTCCTGTACAATCAATGATGACTTCATATTTGCGTAGAGAATTTTTCACGATGTCACTTTCCGGAGGAAAATCACAACTGAAAGAGCTGGCGTGTGCATCTGGCAAAATACGGTTTAGATAGTCAACGAGTGCAGCAGCTTTATTATTGCCAACGGTTGTCATGTTCAGGGTATGACGGCTCAAATTTCCGGTCTGGACGAGATCTGAGTCCAGGATACCAAGCGAAACAATACCGATGCGAATAAGGTTTTCTGCGATTGCGCTGCCAAGTGAACCTGCACCAATAATCAGAACCTTTTTGTTTCGAATATTATTACTTACTTCCCCCCGGGTTCTGAGTTGATCTGATGCCCAGTTTTGTGTGCGTACCCATTTGATAGGATCCTGCGTTATTGGTTGCTCGCGGTCCCAGGCTCTTCGGTTGCGTTCTGATGGCCGGAACCCATTGCGAATAGTCATTTTGTCGCTAATACCGGTCAGGCGCAGTGCCAGCCAGTGCAGGCGGACTGGTTCCTCCCCAACTTTCTCCTGTATTGGGAATCCGAGTAAAAGTAAACCGGGCTTGCGTTGGTGACGTTGCTTTCTGACAGAACGACCTATCTCAACAAATAGGTCAGATAATGATAAGCCGTAGTTTTTAATGCACTGGTTAAGCTCATTCCATGTTCGCGGTGCCTGCCATGGCTCAATAACGGGTAGTGCTGGTAACATAAACCAGACCGTATCTTTAATTCTGGCTCTTTTGCGCATAAATGGAGACCATTCAATTGTCCGGATCAACATCTCATCGCAATCAAAAAACTCGCGTATGAAACGTGTTCCACGCGCACCAGGCAACGAACTACTACTTACATAGCCCCATTTTCCTGTCATAGATTTCCAGTAGAGCAGATCATCCGATATCTCTTTGAAACCAAAAACTAAAAAGGGAGACTGCCCGGGGAAAGCTGGCAATTCCAGAGGGTCGCCAGCAGTAGCCAGATTTCCCTGTGCGGCTGCATCTATCCAGAGTAGAAGTCGGTTAAGTCGCCAGCTAATACGGGCAATAAATTCCTCTGGTTCATTCCCCCATTGATGACGACCAAACACGGCAGGAGTATTTTCAAGGCACGGATTCCCCGTTTTCCAGTATTGTGAGGGTTCCCCGTCAACGTTGTAGCTTTGATGTGGAAACGTAGCCGATATACCTTCTGTTTTATCAGGATACATTTCTATCTGAATGTGAGTACCTTCTTGCCATAGGACAAGATGCCAGACGCTGAAATCTGGCATAAAATAAGAAGGAGAGACCGAAAGTTGCGCGGTGAATTTCAGCGACCATTTCTTATCTTTAGAAAATACCCATGCATGCTTCGTTTGCGTACGGGGTTCTGCATTGATTAGTTCGAAGATGACCTGAAGTTCATAGGGCATTTGCTGAACAATTGTACTCAAGCGAACCGCCCTGTTTTCTGAGGTACCGCCGGTTGCGTCGGTGTAGTAAACCCACCACTGCGATCCCCACCTTTTGGCCCGGGTAAAGGGAACTTGGTGCCAAAAAGTTGACGCCAAAGTTCAGCACTTTCTTTAGGATCCTGTGATTCCAGCGCGTTACGCGCAATTACAGCGGCATCAGCTAACCCTTCATAAAATAAACAGAAGTCCTCCGCAGATAACCGAGCCAGCACGTCATGTTCTTCAACACCATGGTCGGGAAGAGAGGGTTTACTTCCTAAATTGTATACAAAAGCCCACCGGGACAAGAAAGAGTCGATAAGCTGAACCAGACCTTTTCCCATAGAGGGAGTATCATCATCTAGCACGTTACCAATCAAATGCTCAAGAGGATAGCCTTTAGGGTATTTAGGCAAATTGTCGCTATTGTGTTGTCTCCACCATTTAACCGCCCTGACAAGATTAATATAGTGGCCATTACATGCGCGGTTTTTCTCAGCAGTCCATCTGATTTGGGCAAGAGGATGTGTTCTGCCCCAGAGATTTTCGTCCCTGTCGGGCAATGCTAAGGGATGCGATTTCCATTCAGATGCGGGGGCATCCTGAACGTTTGCTGAGTTTGTCATGAATAAGCCGCCCGCATTTGGTATCCAGCTTTTGTTTAACCGCCAGTCTTGTTGTTCTTCAAGGGAATCAACTGTCAACACAGACTCTGAACGGTAGAGTTGTTCAAGAAGTGATTTTTCTTGTCCGGAAGCAGGGATTGCAGTTATTACTAGATCCAGTTCGACATAAGAAAGAGTGATCCCAAACGAACGTCCCTGAGGTACCCATTTTCCCGAATAATATTTATCAAGAAACGGCACAAATAAGTCCATGGCATCCCGAGGCGCAATCTGGGTATGGTCCAGATTCGTCACCACGACAATATCAACATCAGGTCGCTTACCATTTAATGGCCGGATGGCTGTTGAACGACGTATGCTGCCCTGAAGAAAAGTAGATACTACAATATCCTTTAAGGGCTCATAATTGTTCAGCCTTTCACGCAGTGTTTTGGCTCCTCCCTTCCAGTCTTCTTTCTGAGTCTCTGTGGGTCTGATATTTGTTAAAAACTCATTAAATTGAGGATTAAGTTCCATAATAATTAAACCTTGAATGAAGGAATATATGAACCATCGCGTTGGCGATTAAAGTCAAATTCGTAAAATATGCAGGAGCCCATAAAATCAGTTTGCTGCCCTATATAAAAATTAACTGCATTGGGTGCTGCACTGAAAATATGCACATTTGCTTTAACTTTCACCCGAGCTGCACTGAAAGCATCTGCAACGAATTCGGCAAGGGCTGATGCGTGTGCGCCGCTCGTTATTGACTGAAAACCATAACCAGCTTCTGGGGTAAAATGTAGAATACGGCCTACTTCAGGAAGGTCTGTCTCGATGTACTCTCGTGCATCCAGGAGTGCATTCCTTGTGATACTAAGTACGATTGCAATGTCCTGGCCGTCACTGAGCGTTTCTATGTTGCTAAGTGTGGGGCGAATTTCACCTCCGTCATTGGCGTTCCACATAGACGTTTCAATCTTGCCTTTTTGGACTATTTCAACCGCAACATTAGACTTGGTACCGAGACACTTACCGGCAAGCATGGCAATAGACGTATGGACATCCAAAAACAACCTGATTCTGTTGCCCCTTTCAGCCTGTCTGATTGTAACCAGAAATTCTGTTACAACAGGCATAATTGAGTCCATCCACTCTATGCCTGGCGCTGGAAACCTACCCTCAAAATATTGAAGTAGTGAAAGGGTATTTTCGGGTGAAGCATCCAGTGTTTCAAATGGGCCATCTCTGTATGACCGGAGTGCGACAGCGCGATGCTCATCCGGAGGTGATGATTGAAGGAGACGTTCTGCAAGGCACATCTCTTCAAACTGGGTACGGTTAAACTGATATTTACCCTGACCTTTTAAGGTTCTAATGAGACCGTCATAACGAAAGTCTGAATTCGTTTCGCAAGGAATCATTCCGACAAATTTGAATTGCAGATTTACATTAGAGCGCAAGCGTTCAAGAGACAAGGAAGGTGACTCAATCCGGAATCCACGGAGAACGTTATAAAGCTCCTCATCGTTACCCAGACCAAGATGTTCACGCCACAATTTCCTGACTTTGCCCATCTCGCTTTTATCGGTTTTCCCCACAGCCAGCTTATTCAGATCCAAAGAGCCATCAGTATTCTGATGAATCTTCCCTAACTGATCACCATCCTTGATAGTGTCTGTGGTGACAAGAATAAAGGCAGAATTTGGGGGGGCGATCTGTTTGGCTTCTCTGAGACGCTGAAGGAGAGATGTTGATTGCGCGTTGATGAACCCGGGATCAACCATATCTTCAAACCCGAATCGGCCACCTGAGACCACATGATATTTGATTTGAAAGTAGTCTGCGGCAATACGTTCAGAGCCATAACCAGGCCTTGGTGGATGATATTTCGCTACCACATCATCAAATGCCTTAGGCGCATCAGCTTCATAAGACACTTCTATGACATCGCTCCGGCTTCTGTCTTTGAGAAATGAAGCGTAGTACCAGAATAAACGAGCCTGATAATCATGCCCCTGCCAACCTGCAACTACAGCATTCGCCATAAGATAGTTCTCAAAAAGTGGCAATATTTTGAAGCTAACATTTTACTAAACAGTGTTCAAGTAAGCAGTAATAGGTATCATGGTTATCTGTGTTAACGCCCCCAATGTTTTTGTATAATGCTTTGATTTATATATTTATTTTTATGGTTACGACTGGATCGTATTCGGGGTCAGGGTCAAATCATGCCGGCATTCTGTTTCTGAATGGTGCAGGATTTCGGATCAGGGTCATTCTAAGCAAGGAAATGGCATTTACTTTGCTTAAAATTACCCCGCTGCTGGCGGCGGGGGGGGCTTTATTTGCTTAATGAACTGATATTTCAGTCACTTTAAAGCTGTCTGGTTTGAGGTCAATGCTGTTATAAATTGCTGATATTTTCCAGGATTGGCCTGGTTCTACATGGTTTGCCATATCAACCGCTTGGCCAACGATCTGTCCATTCTGAAGCAAATTGAACTTAATCATCACCATGTTAATTTCGTGATCTGCCTTATTGGTTCCGGTCCCTGTTATGTTTTTCAGACCATTTGGCGTATCAGCAATTTGAAGGTCGTTAAGTTCCACATCGCGACTGATATTTTCTGCCATTACAGCCCCTGAAAATGTAGCGCATAAAAGAGCTAACGCCCAGATTTTTCTATACATTCATCAATCTCCATGAATTAAAGACATAAGAAGGATATCGAATAACCTCTGATTTGTTAATGAAGTGTTTGGTCTTTGTTTCCTCTTATCAAGCACAGTCTGCTTGATAGGCAGCAGTGAACCCCATCCTGTCAGCGCAATAATCGTATCCTGTTCCATACAGAAGGTGTCCTCGAGCATGATCATTGCTTTGAAACCGTAGAAAATGGAATTCATTTTTACGAGTATTTGCACTTTCTCTTGCCGAAGTGAGGGGCTGGTGAACCAGAGCTTTTGTCTGAGTATCTCTTACCTTACCCATACCATAGTTGCCCCTAGAAAAGTTAAAAAATTTTTATCATCTCACATTTTTACGTAGGTAATTTATCCACAAGGTATTTTTGCAACAATTCGCATAACTAAACTGCAACCGTATAGGAATGATATCGTTATATCACCCTGAATACGCGTGAAAAGCATAAATCTTTTCTTTCGGGTAAACAGTTTCCCATAGTGAGTATCGTGCCGATCTGCGCAGTATAGCGTCGGTCTGAATGTTATGGAGTGCTGCTGATGTCTTATTCTGATACACCTGAACAGGCTGCCGTTATTGGCTGGTCTGGTCACCGCCTGGTCGTCAGGGCGTTTGCCGGCACGGGCAAGACGTCCACCCTGGTGCGCTATGCGCTGGCGCACCCGAATAGCAGGATGCTCTATCTTGCCTATAACCGCGCGGTCAGGAATGAAGCCGAACAGAAATTCCCGTTCAACGTTGAGTGTAAAACGTCGCATCAGCTGGCCTGGCCAAACTTCGGTCGTCATTACCAGAAGCGGTTAGCGGGGAACCTGCAGATCACCGACGTTGCCCGACTGCTCAATACCCGTCACTGGTCGCTGGCCAGGACGACTATCATGACCTTCAATGCCTTTCTGTGCAGTGGTGACCACGAATTTGGGCCGCACCATCTGCCGGATGAAGATGACTGCAGCGGGGTGCCCGCTGAAAGGATCCTGGCAGCTGCGCAATTACTATGGCGCGAATCTGCACGTCAGGATGGCAGTTTCCCGGTCACTCACGATGTCTACCTCAAGCTGTACCAGCTCTCTCAGCCAGATCTCTCAAAACGCTGGCAAACGTTACTGTTCGACGAGGCGCAGGATGCCAATCCGGTGACACAGAGCCTGGTGTTGGCGCAGAACTGTAATGTATTGCTGGTCGGCGATCGTCATCAGCAGATCTACCGCTTTCGTGGTGCTAAGAACGCCCTTGATGCGCCGGCACTGGTTTACGCTGAACGGTTGAATCTGACCCACAGTTTCCGGTTCGGGCCAGCGGTGGCCAGCGTGGCCAACATGTTGCTGGCCCGCCAGGGAGAAACGCTGCCCGTTGTGGGGGATGGCGGTGAAGACGCTGTGGTCACGAGTCTTCCGCAAGAATGCAGTAGGGAGCATGTCACAATATTAAGCCGAACTGTTGCCGGTGTGATTGGCGCGGCGCTGGATGCCAGTCTTGCAGGGCAGACGGTTTTCTGGGTCGGCGGTATCGCCGGCTATAAAACGGAGGAGATCGAGGATCTATACTGGTTTTCGGCAGACATGCCGGAGCGTATGCGCTCGCCGATATTGTCTCGGGAATATCGCAATTTTGACGAGTTTGAGTCGGTGGCCAAGGCCACGAAAGATCCGGAAATGAACCAGGGTTTACGCCTTCTTGAACAGTATTTCCCGTTGCCTCAGAAACTGCAGGTGATGCGTGAACATGCCGTCACGGACGAAGTTCAGGCTCAGGTCACGGTTTCGACAGCGCACCGGTGTAAGGGATTGGAATGGCCGGTAGTCGTGCTGAACGAGGACTTCGTCGATATCACTGACCCGCAGTTACCTGAGGATGAGCGCACGGACGAGACTAATCTGCTGTATGTGACGGTTACCCGCGCGCGGAAAATACTGGTCATCAATGCATTGTTACAGGTGCTTCTCGAGGAAAACAACGGCGATGACAAGGACGGGGACGTGGCTGCATGCTGAAGGCCATCAAGAAGCTGCTGGTTGGCACCCGTGAGTTACCGGCCCGGGCAAAATCATCAGCGTCTTCATCGCCAGCAGGGCCGGCCGGTTATTTTATGCCGCAGTCCGCTATGCAACTGCTGGACATGCCAGCTCGTAAACAGTGTCTGCAGCAGCTGTGGGAGAACAGCGCATTACCAAAGGATTTGTACGAGCAGTTTTATCTGCAGCCGCTGCATCGGCTGGTGACGTTGATGCAGGTGCTGCCGGCAACCCGGCAAGGTGAGTATGCCAGTGAAGGCGGGCTGGTTGATATCACGCTGCAGACGACAACCTATGCCGTTCGTCTGTCTAAGGGGCATATGTTGCCGCCGGGTGCGGCACCGGAGGAGCAGTCAGCGCAAAATATTCTGTGGAACGCAGTGGTGTTTTACGCGGCGCTCTGGCGTTATCTGCCCCAACTCGCTCTGATCGAAGGTGAACTGCAGAGTGGCCGCCCATGGTTACCCGGAGTGACCGTTCCCGCCGAGCCTTATCGTTTTCGGTTCAATCCGGTGACGCCGGACCCGACCATTACGACGAGCCAGAGGGCGTTGATTGCCTGTCGCCTGTTGCCGGTAGAAGCGGTCAGTTGGCTATCGACCCTGCCAACCGCGGCGCAGGCGGTGATGCTGATAGCTTCAGGCCAACCCAGTTCCCTGCCGGTGATCGATGAGATTGTCCGGGAAGCTGTCAAGCTGGCGCGTGGCGATGCTGTTGCAAAGCCTGCGCCAGCGTCCGTTACCATTCCTTCCTCTTCAATGCCAGTGTCGGCAGAGACGTCGCTCGACCTTGTTAGCGCACATGTTGCGCTGGAGAGCAGTATGTCTGGTGTCGATTTGCAAAGTGCCGAGACACGAGAAGCGGCACCGGCTAAAGAACAGGAAAAATGTGTTGACATTGCAGCAGTCATCTCTGAAGAAACCATGATTGTTCCACCTGGTGATGTACTGCTGAGTTCTGCGTTGGATGCATCTGTTAATGATTTACCGCTAACAGAGATGGTTGTTGCGCCAGAGCCTGTCGTTGAGGATGAGGAAGACATGCAGGCGCTTCTTTCGCTAATGAATGTCCGTGTATCTGCACCGGAGGCTCCTGAGATGCAGTCTCAGGATGGCGCCCCTCAGGAGGAGGATCCAGAGCTTGCAGAACGTGATCTACCGATAACAGATTTACTCACTGAAGCGGATAGTGAGCAAGCAGTGCAAGAAAAGACACCAATCCTTACGTCGGCTACCGCTCCCTTTGAGGATGCTGTTGTCAACACTGCAGTAATTATGCGTCAAAAACCTGAACCCAGAACGGGTAAGGAAGATGCAGAGGTCAATGGGGTAATTGTACCTGCCTCCAATGAGCATTCCGGAGAACTGTTCTGGCAGTGGCTGAGCACTGGCCTGATTTCAGGAGAAATACCGATTAATACGGTAAAGGCGAGAGTGCACCTGGTTGCCGGGTTCGTATTTATTACGGTGCCGGGAATTTTCTACCTCTATCTGAAGCAAACCGGATTAGCCGGCGATCAACGTGAAGCATTACAGGATAGCTTCGAGCGCCTGGACAAGCATCGCCGGGTTAAGGGAAAGCGTTTTTATTATGCTGAGTTGTATGCCAGTTCCGAACGCAAAGGATCTTTCAAGCGAACGAAAGGGTATCTCATTAAAGCCAGTTTACTCTACCAAGGTGTACCCGTACCTGACGACAGTTCGGTACTGATTATCCCTTGATAGAGATTGACTGTGTCTTCAGGCACGACTGCTTGCGACACTTCATATCAACCGGGAGTATATCATGAACAAGCAAGGAATGATGGACTGGGAGACGCTGCTTGAGGAGTACTTTTTCTCAAAGCCGTTACGACCAGATACGGAGAAAAGCTATCGCGGTGTGGTTGCCGTATTCCAAAAGTTTATTGGCGAGGATAAGTTGCCGGACGAGGTGACACATCGGGACTTTATTCTATGGCGAAGGGATATGTTTGGACGAGGGCTGACTACGAGCACTTGGAATAATAAGGTGCGCCATCTTCAGGCGCTTTATAACCAAGGGATCAAGAAAAAATGGCTCTTGATATCTGAGAATCCGCTTAAGGAAACTCAGGTTCCTCCAGGTAGCAAAAGGAAAAGATTGCTCAACCGCGACCAACTGGTGAGGCTCAACCTGGTGTTGGAACAATTTGAAGAACAGGAAAGGTTAAGTGTGGGTAGGAATCGCCCTTGCGCACTTTACCCTGTATGGTTCTGGAGGACTGTCATTGACGTTTTACGTTCTACTGGGATGCGGCAAAATCAGCTATTACATATACGTCTTATGGATGTTGATATGGAGGCAAACTCGATATTGTTGTGTAGGGAAGGGAGTAAAACGCATCGCGAATGGCTTGTCCCTATAGTTGGCTTCATCCGTGAGCGGATGCGAATATTGATCAACAGGGCAGTCAATCAGGGGGCGGAGCCAGAAGATTATTTGTTTGATGTAGTTCGCTTTAAAAATCCCCTTGGGGAAGTCGGGCCGGAACCTGAAATACAACCGGTGCGTTCCTTTTTCACGCGGCTGACGAAGGAGTGTGGTTTTAAAGTAACACCGCACCGTTTTCGGCATACTCTGGCAACTGAGATGATGAAGTCTCCGGACCGCAATCTGGCAATGGTTAAGAGTCTTTTGGGGCACCGGAGTGTGAGTACAACGATGGAATATATTGAACTGGATCTGAAGATAACTGGGCAGGCTTTAGAAAGTGAGCTGGCGTTGTATATGGATATACCCCGAATCCCTGCGAGTGGACCCGGGGTATCTTGACAGAACTTTAACAAGCTGTAAAAATAGACAGTGATCAAGAAAGGGACGCCTGTGCAGCAACACAGGCATCCTTTTTAAGAGGAACCTAATCATCAATCTCGAGTGTGCAGTGGACAACACTACGATTTTGACTTGCAAGTTCCTTTGTTCCGCCCGTTAAAGGGTGTACCTCTAACCAGCGTGCTTTCATGCAGAATAAGTGGTGCCCGGACTCGGAATCGAACCAAGGACACGGGGATTTTCAATCCCCTGCTCTACCGACTGAGCTATCCGGGCAACGGGGCGCATTAAACCTGATTCACCGCACCTCGTCAACGAAATTTATCTGTTTCGCAGCAGACTGAACAATCTATCACCACATTGCGTCAAAAGCACGCATCTTCAGGCGAAAAACGCCGTCCAGGCCACTGAAATCGGCATCGCCAGCACCAGGGCCGGCAGCATATTCACCACGGCGAACATTTTAATTCCGCAGATGCGCAGACCGGTCGCGACCAGCAGCATGCCGCCGACGGCGGTGAAATCCGCCATCATCATCGGCGTGGTTAACGGCATAATTAGCGACGCGCAGGCCGCCAGCGCCAGCTGGATGGCCAGCATCGGTACGCAAATGGCCGAGACGGCCAGCCCCAGGGTGCAGGCGAAGATGGTTGCGGTAAAGAAGTCGAGAAACGCTTTGGCAATAAGAATGCTGGCGTCGCCGGTCATTCCTTCGCGCATCGCGCCGAAAATCCCGGTTCCGCTGGCGCAGAACAGCACGATTATCGCGACGTAGCTTTGGATATAGGACTCATGCGCTGAGACCTTTTTCTGCCCCTTTTTGGGCGAAAGCAGCTGCTGGAGCTTACTGACCAGCGTATTAATGCCTTTCTCCATGTTGCACACTTCGCCGAGCAGCGCGCCCACCAGCGTTGAAAGCACCATCACCGGCAGGTTGGCGCATTTGATCACCAGCAGAATGCCGATGCCCAGCGACGCGAGGCCAAAAATAGAGGTCATTGATGTACGAATCCGTTCCGGCAATCTTTGACTTAAGAGTGCGCCGAGTACGCCGCCCAAAAGGACCGCGCCGGCGTTAATAAATGGCCCTGTAACCACAGCATGACTCCTGTTAATTATCCCTAATGACTGCATTATTATGACGCTAAACGGGCCAAAAGGCTTGCGCATCCGTGGTATGGCTGCATACGTAATTCATCTTGCGCGGTAGATTTAAAGGTGACATGATTGCGCGAATTTTCTCCTTTCCTGAATGAGGCCGCCGTGATGACGACATCGCCGCTACATCGCCGTTGCCGCTGCGTACAGATGCGCAGGCAGCCTCGTCTTGCTACCCTTACACTGCAACTTCTGCCCACCATGCGGTGAGCGTAACGCAGGCTCACTGCAGGACAACAGTAAGATCGGACGCGGTCTGCTTTTACTGATGTCTGGCGGTCGGAGCTGGGATCCAGTCAGACCCTGACATTTCGTTGGCCAGAGCCCAGACGCCCTGGCCGAAGCCTTTTACTCTCCGGAAACGGGTATTCGCGCTCATGAAATCAATGCACATTGCCGCCAGCCGCGAGCTGGTATCCCGCCTGTCCACCCACCGTCGCGTTGTGGCCCTGGACAGTACAGATTTTACCGATGTGGCGGCAGTCGTCATTACCGTAGCGGACAGCCGCAGCGGCATCCTTGCGTTACTGAAACGCACCGGGTTCAACCTGCCGGTTTATCTGTTCAGTGACGCTGACCACGAAAAACCAGAAGGCGTGACGGCCATCGTTAGCGGCAAAGAGCAGGAGTGGCTCGAACTGGAAGCCGCCGCCTGCGGCTATGAAGAGAATCTGCTGCCGCCGTTCTTCGATACGCTGACCCAATACGTTGAGATGGATAACAGCACCTTCGCGTGCCCGGGCCATCAGCACGGCGCCTTCTTTAAGAAGCATCCGGCGGGACGGCAGTTTTTCGACTTCTTTGGTGAAAACGTCTTTCGCGCCGACATGTGCAACGCCGACGTTAAGCTTGGCGATCTGCTGATTCATGAAGGGTCTGCCAAACACGCGCAGAAGTTCGCTGCGAAGGTCTTCAACGCCGATAAAACCTACTTCGTCCTTAACGGCACCTCTGCGGCGAACAAAGTGGTGACCAACGCGCTGCTGACGCGCGGCGATCTGGTACTGTTTGACCGTAACAACCATAAATCCAATCATCATGGCGCGCTGATTCAGGCCGGGGCAACGCCGGTTTATCTCGAAGCGTCGCGCAATCCGTTTGGTTTTATTGGCGGTATCGACGATCGCTGCTTCGATGAGAAATACCTGCGCGAACTGATACGCGAGACGGCGCCGGAAAAAGCCGATGCGCCGCGCCCGTTCCGCCTGGCGGTGATTCAGCTCGGTACTTATGATGGGACGGTGTACAACGCCCGCCAGGTGGTCGATAAAATCGGCGGTCTGTGCGACTACATCCTGTTTGACTCGGCCTGGGTCGGCTACGAGCAGTTTATCCCGATGATGGCCGACTGTTCGCCGCTGCTGCTGGACCTGACGCCGGACGACCCGGGCATTTTTGTCACTCAGTCGGTGCACAAACAGCAGGCCGGTTTTTCGCAAACGTCGCAGATCCATAAAAAAGATAACCACCTGCGCGGACAGGAACGTTTTTGCCCGCATAAGCGGCTCAACAACGCCTTTATGCTGCACGCCTCGACCAGCCCGTTTTATCCGCTGTTCGCCGCTCTGGACGTGAATGCCAAAATTCACGAAGGAGAGAGCGGACGCCGCCTGTGGGCGGAGTGCGTGGCGCTGGGTATTGAAGCGCGCAAGGCGATTATCGCCAACTGCAAAATGATCCAGCCGTTTATTCCACCGGTGGTGGCGGGGCGTCCGTGGCAGGATCATCCCACTGAAGCCATCGCCCGCGAACGGCGCTTCTTTAGCTTTGAGCCGGGCGCGCGCTGGCACGGCTTCGAAGGCTATGCCAGCGATCAGTATTTCGTTGACCCCTGTAAACTGCTGCTGACGACGCCGGGGATCGATGCGGAGAGCGGAATCTATGGTCACTCCCGTTTTTGCAACACCGATTTTGACGATAAATTGGCTTGCTTGAATCTATCCGGCGTCT
>OIFN01000216.1_pt1 | contig 28563 bp, 29 predicted proteins | sample 1582091 | NCBI WGS metagenome assembly OIFN01 (sample SAMN07501064, study PRJEB24779) | human gut metagenome
ATTTAATTGAGTTAATAATACCATGTTAAAAATAATTTTTCAAGAGAGTAAAATTATAGAAAATTTTACTCTCTTTTTTAGAATTAAAAAATGATATAAATTTATATACATATAAATATTTTTGGTATATAAATTTATATCAATATAAAAGAAAAAGATTTCTATATTGAAATTGTATATAAATTTATATATTAAACTTGCAAATTACACTTAGAAGTGATACAATGAGTATATAAATTTATATACATTGTAAATAATGAGGTGATTCAAATGAAATTAGGAATTGATTTAGGAAATGGATATGTAAAATTTAAAGATAAGAAATTTGCAAGTAGAGTTAAAGTAGGAAGATTAGCAACTTTTGGAGAAAGAAGATCTGATGTTTTTGAAGTTGTTTATGATGGAGTATTTTATACAGTTGGAGAAGGACAAGTATTTACTACAGATGAAAGATATTTTACTGATGATTATAAAATATGTTTATTAACTGCTATTGCAGAATCAACTAATGAAGATGTAATAGAAGCAGAAATTTGCGTTGGTATGCCAGTTAGTAGTTTCATGTCTAATAAAAGGGGAGAAGTTGAAAAATACTTAAATAACTTAGGAGTTCAAAAAATAATATTAAATGGAGTAGAAAAAATAATAAATATCAAGAAGGCTATTGTATTTGTTGAAGGAGCTTATGTTATTGAATCAAAAGATAAAGAAAATGTAATAACTATAGATATTGGAGCAGGTACTGTTAATATAATTCAATGGGAGAATCAAGTTCCAGTTGAGTTCGATACAAAATATAAATCTTTTTATAATCTTTATTCTAAAATAGCAAAACACTTAAAAGATACTAATAGGGGAGTTGTTTCGCCAGCTTATATTGAAGAAAATTTAGGAGCTGAATCTATAATTATAAATCAAACTAATGTTGATATTAAAGATACTCATAAGATAATAGAAAAGCATATAATTGAATTAGCAAGTGAAATTAATGGATATTTTAATGTATCCCAAGCAAGTAAGATACAAATACTAGGTGGTGGAGCTTTCCCAACATTTAAATATTGGAAGAATATTTATAAAGATGGATGTGAGCTAATTGCTGATAGCCAATTTGTGAATTCAAAAATATATGAAAAGGTGATTGCAAATGAGCAGTAAGAAGGAAAAAGATAGGATTTTAAAGAATGTTTCTTTTAACATAAATAATAAAAATGATATAAAAATATTAGAATGGTTAGAAGATCAAGACTCCTTTAGTCCTTATGTCAAAATGCTTATAAAAAAAGATATGGATGAAAATGGACTAAGTAATATTGTTGATGCAATAAACAATTTAAGTAAGGTTTTAATAGATAATAATATTTCTATTACTAAAAATACAATAGCTTTTTCTGAAAATGAGGAAAAGAAGATTCACGAAAAGGATAATACTGTAAAAGTTGATGAAGAACAAAGTAATATTATAAAAAATTTCATGAATATGGGGGGCAAATAGCCCCCTTATTCTTTATTCTAATCATTATATTCAAAACCTTTAGAATAACCCTAAAATTTTTCTTTTATTTTTTATCTTACTTAAATCAGTTAAAGTAACTTTTAATGTTTTAACTTCTTCATATAAATTTTTATAATCTTGTTGTTTTTCTTCAAGATCCTTTATTCTATTTAAATTATTAGTTATAACACTATTTAAAATAGTTATTTGATTATCTTTTAATTTTATTTGATTTTGTAGAATTTCTATAGTTGATGTAAAATCAGTATTTTCTTCAGCTTTTACATCAACTATAGTATTTTTTTCTTCTAATGATTTATCTTCTTGTTTTATATCTATATTTTTATTCTCTTGTGGTTTAATATTATTTCTTTTATTTTTAATTTCTTCTTCTAATAATTTGAAAAGTTCATTGCTTATCGCTACTTGACCACCGTTCTTTTTAACTAATGGAGAAAATCTTTTTTTTCTAAGCAAATTATAAACTTCAGTCCTGGTTAAATCTAATTCATTGGCTACTTCTTGAGCTGTTTTCATATCTTAACTCCCCCTAATTTAAGAATATATAAATAATATTCTTGAAAATTATGGAAAATCCTTTATTAAAAATTATTCTTAATAATATTTTTAAATTCTTTCTTTAATTTATTTTTATTTAAGGCTCTATTTATAATATGTTCATTCCTAAATTCTTTTAAATGTCTATATATATGTTTTTGAATAGCATCTTTAGAAAAGTCATTATTTAATAATTTTTCAATTTCTTTTACATTTAAGCCATTTCTATAAAGAATTTTTATACATTTCTTATCTTCTTCTGATAATCTCATAAATTTTCTCACCCCAATTTATAATTACTATGAGTATAGGATATAATTAAATTGTATAATATTCTTGGTTAATTCTAAACACAAAAAAGATTATCTCTAAAATTAAAGAGATAATCTTTTTTGTGTTAATAGATATACAGATCAAATTAAGTTTGCAATTAATTTAATAGTTAATACTGGTTTAACTAGTGACTGATAAACTCGAAAGTTTCTAATACATTATTACAGTAAATTTTAATATTGTTAACCTATTTTAACGTTTCTTTTATGTTTTTTCAAGTAATATCAGAAAAAATCTCTATAAACACCAATAATCTTCCCTAAAACTATAGGATCAGTATCATATACCTTTTCATAATCTGAAAATATTTTTTTTATAAAGGTACGATTTTCAAATAATAATAATCCTATACTATCCTTTTCTAGAGAATTTACTTTCTCAACAATAATAATGTCATCAGGAAATATATTATCTACAGCTACTATATAATCATTAGTAACTTTCTTGGGAAATACATCATTATTAGTATTAACTTGTTTTTTTGAAAATTTAATTAAATTTTTAATAGTTTCTTCTGATACATTTTTTTTAATCTTTTTGTTTAAATCAATAATATGAATACTTCTTTTTCTACCTCTCTGCTCACTTTTTCCAAGTATTATGAGCCCATCTTTTTCTAACATTTCTAAATGTCTATAAACAGAAGACGATGACTTTAAATTTACTGCATGAGCAATTTCTCTAACCGTAGGTTGATATCCTTTTTCTTTTATAAAATCTATTAAAAATGTATATATTTGTTCTCTTTTTTTCATATGTTCACCTTATAAAAAAGAAGCAGCTTTTTATTACTTAAAGCTACTTCTTTATTCTAAATTTATATTAAAATAGCTTGTACTCTCCATCATCAGACTTATAGTATATTTTAGCATACTTAAGTTCATTAAGGCCCTTAAAAAGAGTAAATTCATCAAATACATCCAGGATTACATCAGGAATTTCATAGTCCTTTTCATAATCCGGATCATCTTCAGATACAGCATAGTTATCTCTTACTTTCTTACCGTTATTATAAACTTCAACATTAATTCCATTCATTATGCTATACATACTTAAAGCTCTTGCAAAGTCAATTCTAAATAGAAGCTGCATATTTCTATCATCAGTTTCTATATAATCTCTTATTAGTCTTGAAGTAATATCCTGTTCATGGTCTGCCTCGAATACTAGATCCTCAAAAACTAATACATATTTTCTATTTGCATTATCTATACTATCAATTTTTTGTATCCACTCTTTTTTTAGTCTAGGAGCTTCTCTTTCTAAATCATCTCTTGTTTTAACTAAATTCATATAAATACACCTCTCAATATTTTTATTCATATTATAACTCTATAATTTTAAATGTACATAAATTATTATTAAAAATATAAAATTTATTTTTAATAGAAAATAAAAAAAGAGATTAGTTAAATGAATAAACTAATTTCTTTTTTTAGTAATAAAATTTAATTATTTAGAAGTATCTTTTCTTATATCTGAAACTATAAATCCATCAGATAACTCAATAACTCTATTTGTAATTTTAGCTATACTTGTATCATGAGTAACAATAATAACGGTTTTGCCAAGTTCATTTAATTGCTTTAATATATTTATAACTTGACTCCCTGTTTTGTTATCTAATGCCCCTGTTGGCTCGTCTGCTAGTATTATATCTGGATCATTTATTAAAGCTCTTGCTATTGCTACTCTTTGACATTGTCCACCGGAAAGTTCTTTTGGTCTATAATTTAGTTTATCACCTATTTCTAATTTTTTTGATATAGATTCTATTAAATTTTTATAATTCTTTTTATTAAATTTATCACTATATTTTAATGGTATTTTTATATTTTCAAAAACTGTTTCATCATTTATCAATCCAAAAAATTGTAATATGAATCCAAATGTTTTATTTCTTAGTTTAGAAATATTTTTATCATTTAAATCTAAAATATTTTTATTATCATAGGTATAAATACCATTTGTAGGAGTATCTAGAAAACCTAATATATTTAATAGTGTAGATTTTCCTGATCCAGATTTGCCAATTATAGATATGAATTCACCTTGATTAACTTTTAGATTTATATTATTTAATGCATGTACAATATTATCTTTATTTCCATAAGTTTTATTTATATTTTTCAATTCTAAATTAGCCATTTTAATCACCTTTCATAGTCAAGTTTAAATTTTCATTTTTTATTTTATAAATTGGAAAAATTGTAGATATAGTAATTAATATTATAGAAAACAACATTGATAGAAACAATGCTTTAAAGTTTATATTAGTAGACTTATTTAAAACATTAAAATTAAAGCCAACAAAATTTTTTACAATACCAATTTTAATGAATATTATAACAGTAATTAAAGAACATAAATTTATTATATTAGGAATTAAAAAGGTAGTCTTTAAAATTTCTTTTTTTGTTGCTCCAAAAGCTCTATGAACAGCTAACATATATTTATTCCTGTCAATGAAAATCATAACTGAAATAGTTATTCCAACAATTACTATTAACGTTAATAAAGTTTGCTGTAATAAAGCTAAATTTCTAGACTCAATATATGATTTATTATATAAATTTAGATAATTTGAACTTTCTTCTATACTAATATTTAAATTAAGATCTTTAATTTTATTTTCTATCTTTTCTATAAAACTATTATAATTTAAATTAGAATTTAAATTCCAAATGCCATCAAAAATTTCTAAACTTTCATATTGTTTCGGTATTTTATATGGAGTAATCATGAAATTGTTTAATGAACTTTGCTTACTTGGATAAAAAAATAAATTTGAAGATGAAAAGTATTGATTATCTTTAAGAAAACCTATAACTTCAAAGTTTATATTACCACTAAAATCTTTAAACTTATCACCTAATTTAAAAAAATCTTTAAAATTTTTCCCTAATACAACTGGTACTATTAAATTTTTTTCTTCAACCCAAACATTATGATTTTCATATTCATCCGCTGTAAACCATCTACCATCCGAAAGCTTAAATTCAAACTTATCTATTAATTCTTTGCTAGATGATATATGTTCTATTAAAGAGTTTTCATTATCATCAATACCAGTGATATCACCAGAAAACTCTCGTTTGTATTTTAAAGTATCTATACCATCGAATTTTTTTATTGGTATTTGTCCACCTTTAAATGCTATGAAAGTTGATCCGGATTTAATTAAAAATTCCTTTAAAATATTTATTTTTTTTTCTTCTTCTATCGAAGGTTTTTCATCATTTTTATAAATTAAGCTTATTACACTTTTGTTCTTCCATACTTTATTAAAATTATTATTATCTACTTTATATGAAATAGAATTTAAAATAATAACATAAAAATACATAATAATTAAAGTTAATTGAAAATATATTAATATTGATTTTTTTAAGTCTTTTTTTATTATTAAAATTGAGTTTTTTAAACTATTCATGTTATATTCCTCGAATATTTTTATTTATTTCATTATTAATTAATTTATATATAGGAGCTGCTATAATAATAATAGTTAATAAGAACATTAATCCAGTAGTTATTAATATTGAGAAAATATTATTTTCATTATTAAAATTAAATATACTTGTAATTAATGGATTTAACATTAAATTTAAAAAATAAGTTATAATCATAGATATAATAAATTGCTTAAATAAAATTTTTATAGCTATTTTCGTTATATCAAGTTTTGTAGCTCCAACCATACGGTTTATTATAAAATTATATTTATTATTTTCCCACCAAAATTTAAATATATTTAGGATATTTATTAATATGAATAATATCACTATAATTGTAATAGGTATGTACATTAAAATAGAATCTAAAATTTCTCCAATAGTAATATTTTCTCTACTATTTATAAAATTTAAATCTTGTACATTATATTTATTGCATATATTTATAATATTTTCTTTTAAAATATTCTGATTATCTAATCCTATTAATTTATAATTATAAAGAGATTCTAAATTTTCATTAGGTAATATAAACCCTGCAAGATTTACATAAAAAGTTTTATCATAAGGAGTTTTTTTAGAATCTTGACCCATTATACCGATGACTTCTAGTTTTTTATTTCCAATTACAATATATCTTTTATTATTTTCTACTTGAGAATACTTAGTCAGATCCTTACCTAAAATAACTGTATTACTTTTATTCAAAGTATCATCTATAGAAAAAAATCTACCTTCAACGATAGGTATATTTGTGATTTCCATTTTTGAATAAATAGCTTTTCCATATATAACATCTCCTGGAATATGAAATACTATATTATCTGCTTCGAATGATATTAGTTCTTTATAATTTTGAATTTCATTTATTATATTTTCAGTATTAATGTTACTTGAATAAGGTAAAGTAAACTTAATACTATTTGCATTACTAATATTATTAAGATGATTTTTATAAATTATTGTTTGTAATATAGATTTAACCATTAAATTGCTACAAAATATAAATATAACAATAATAATGATACTGTTATGTTTACTAAATAAGTTATATATTTTATTCACTTTTCCGTTGCCAAAAATCTATAAATATCTATAAATCTTGTTTAATTCCCTGTTCTACGAGTCCGATTTTGAAAACTATAAATAGTAATCTACTTTCGTTTGATATAACTCTCCGAGAGCGTAAATTCGGATACAACGCATCCTACATATCAGCATTATCTTGTTAGTGATACTATGCTAATTTATATCTTGAAAGATTAATACTTGCATTTAAATCCCTATCCATAGTTAACCCACAACTACATTTATAAACTCTATCTTTAAGTTTTAAATCCTTCTTAATCTCTCCACATTGACTACAAGTCTTTGATGATGGATAAAATCTATCTGCTAATACTAACTTGATTCCTCTAAATTTACACTTATATTCGAGTTGTCTTTTAAATTCATAAAAACCTTGTTTTCTTATGGCATCAGATAAATGTTTATTTTTCATCATCCCTTTAACATTCAAATCTTCTATTACAACTCTGTATGGCTTGGTTTTCACTATACTTGTTGTAGTTTGATGAAGATAATTAGTTCTTATATTAGCCAATCTTCTATGGATTTGTTGTACCTGTTTTTCAAGTTTTATTATATTTTTAGTTTTGACATACTCCTTTCCTTTCTTATTTTTTTCATATTTTCTACTTACTTGTTTTTGTAATCTTTTTAATCTCTTTTCAATTTTCCTAACTACATTACTTTTGTTTATATTTTTAAATACTGTACCATCAGAGCATATTGCAAGGTCTTTTAATCCTAAGTCTATTCCTAATGATACATCTGTTAAATCTTCTTTAATTTCTTCTTGTTCTATACCTACTGAAATATACCAGTACTTGTTATCATATGATATACGCGGATTACTATACTTAACTCCAATAGGTAATTGTTCATTAGTTTTTATCCACCCAACTTTTTCAATATTAACTAATCTACCTTCTTTAACTTTTAGCTTTATATTATCGTTATAGAAGGATTTTTTACTCCTTTTTCTACTCTTAAATCGTGGTTTATCTGACAATCCATTGAAGAATCTTTTATATGCATTACAAGCATCTTTTACAGCTTGTTTAGGAACATTATTAGATACTTCATTTAACCAATTTAATTCATTCTTCTTTAGCTTGGTTAATTCCTTTCTAAGAATTCCATCAGATATAAACTTGCCACCATTTTTATAATTTTCTTCTTGTTTTGAAAGTGTCCAATTATATATAAATCTTGCAGTACCAACTGATTGCCACAATTTTTGTTCTTGCATCTCACTTGGATAAAATCTAACTTTTTTCGATAATATCATCTTCTAATAACTCCTTAATCATTTTTTTAGCTTTATTAGCTCTTTTACCTTGAAGTCTACAACTAAATACGGTAACTATTTGAATTAAATCTTCTACTAATTCTTGTTCTTCTGTTTTTTCAGTATTATCAATGATTTCAATAGTAGTTCCATATTTTTCACAAAGATTTTCTATTAACTCATATCCAAATCTAATTAATCTATCTTTATAAAGAATCACTATTTTATCAATTTCTGAATTAGTAATCATATCTATTAATTGATTTAACCCTTTTTTATTATAGTTAATTCCGCTTCCTATATCAGCTATAATTTCAAATTGATAACCTTTAGCGTACATATATGTTTTTACATTTTCAACTTGTCTTTCAAGATCATCTTTTTGTTTATGTGAACTAACTCTACAATATCCAATAATTTTTTTATTTAGTTTAGTTTTTGATTTTAATCCTAAAAAATGATTAAGTTGTTCTTGAGAATAATATCTAGTCCCACCTTTAGTTATATGAGCTGGCTTTAAACTTCCATTTTTATCCCAATTTCTAAGTGTTTGAATAGTTTTCCCTATTTTATTTGCAAACTCTCCTATTGAGTAATATTTCATAATTTATCACCTCAATAAGATTATAATACAATCTATAAATAGTAACTATATATTTATAGATATTTATAAATTTATTTCAACTGTTACTCCCCTCCAATTATAAAAATAATCATCATAATTTAACTATGATGATTATTTTTATCAATATAAAATATTAAAAGTTTTCAGTTAAAACAAATGCTGTAGACCAACTTGCACCATGTCTTGATTGTGCATAATTTCCCCAATGTCTAGCAGAAGTAATAGTCTCTGTTTGTGTGTATCCATAACTATAATTTTTATTTGAAGATGCTAACTTAGCTCCGTTACGATCATAAATAGCTACATAGGCCATAGCTTCACTTTTACCATCGTTAGCCTTAGTCCAAGCTAATGCATGATGTGATGAACCAGAAGATGTTTTAATATCTCCAGTATATCCAGAAGCTGCAAAAGCTGTTATAGAAAAAAGAGACGTTGCTAATACTACCCCACCGATAATTTTTTTTAACATATTACCCCACTCCTTTTATACTTTTTTTAAATTATACCATTTTTTGTATTATTTGAGAAGTTAATGTATTAAATTTTGTAAAAATTTATAATAAAATTAAAATTTTAAATTTCCTTTTTTATTTCATATTTCTTTATTAGATTGTAAAAAGAATTTTTCTTTAAATTCATTAGCTCCATAGCCTTTACACCAGTTATTTCTTTAGATTTCCATTTGTCATATACTTCTTTAAAATTACCTGGATATTCTATTCTTGGTCTACCTAAATGTTTTCCTTTAGCTTTCGCATTGGCAATACCTTCTGCTTGTCTTTGCTTAATCTTTACTCTTTCTTTTTCAGAAATATAGATTAATAATTCAAATACTATATTGGATATTAAAGTTTTTTCTAAATTACTTTTACCTTCAGTATTTAGTATAGGGGTATCAAGAACAACTATATTTATTTCTTTTGATTGCAGATAATTCCATTCTTCTTTAATTTGTGCCATATTTCTACCTAGTCTATCTAGCTCTTTTATAACTAAAACATCACCACTTCTTAATAGCTGCTCTTTAAGTGTTTTATATCCTTCTCTATTAAAGTCTTTTCCACTTTGCTTATCAGTTATTATGTCTCTTTCATTTACACCATACTCCTTTAAGGCTTCTATTTGTCTATCTAAATTTTGCTCTTTAGAGCTTACCCTTGCATATCCATAGAGTTTACTACCTTCTATATTAATTACCCGTAAATCTTTATCCTTACCTGTTTCAATATAACTTTCCATAAGAATTTTACTGCTAAAGGTTTGAGTAAATTTTTGATCTGAATCACCATATGCATAAGTCAACTTATAACGCATTTTTATCACTCCATATTTAAATTATTACTTTAAGTATAGAAAAAAAATATTTGTTAAAGTCAATATATTTTAATAAACGTTTAAAAATAAATTTATATATGTTTATAAACTAAAAATAAATAAATTTAATATAGTTTATAAAGGTTAAATGTTTTTTGATATATTAAAATTCTATTTCAAATAAAAAGAGAAACTGAAATAAAACTCAAATACTCTTTTTTATTTTTAATTTCATTTTTGAAGTCCACTAACATCTTTAACATGCTATTTCATTGAAAAAAAACATTGGATATTAATATAAAGTTATAGTCTATTTGGATTGTGCTTATCTAAAAATTCTTTTAAAACTAAATTTAAAACCTTATATGTTGGCTGATTAGGATATAAAGATTTTATTGTCTTTTCAAAATCCTCAAATAGCTCTTTATTAAACTTTCCTGTGTAATCCTTATTAAACTCTGTTTCCATAAAAAATTTATAATCTTCTAATTCTAATTTAACTGGTTCTAATTTAGTAGGTAATACATACTTACAACCTACTACACTATAGCCATTTTCAATAATTTTCTTAAATAATAAAGATGAACTAACATTAATTTCTTCATCTACCTTCTTAGCTTCCTTTATCACATTATTAGTTATATCATCTTGACTTAACCCTTCAGCTTTATACTTATTAACAAGCTCTATTAACTTTTCTAATCCACCTAAATCTTTTATTAGTCTTTCAAATTTGTTCATTTTCGCCATGATTTTTTATATCCCCCCCAAATTATTTTACCTTAAAAAATGTTAATTATTTCTTAAAACAAACTTTATAACATTTTATTTAACATTTGTTATTTAAATTATACAACATTTGTTTAACAATGTAAATAACATCTATAAAAACATTTGTTTATTATTTTATTAATAATTTATTTATTATTTGTATTTTATTTTAAAAATAAAATAATAAACATTTGCTATAAACTTTGCTAAAAACTTTTTCATAGCATTTTATTTGAGATTTAATTGTCTTTCAATTTTTTTAAATAAACTAATTGTTATTAAGGCAGAAAAATAAATTTAGTGATATTTTAAAATAATATTAAACTCAAATCATAAAAACCTTATTTCAAGCCATTTATGTGTAGTTAATTCATCATTCATTATTGTTTATTGTTTGCTTTAATATAAATTAAAACATTTGATATAAACTTTGATAAAATATAATATTAAACATTTGCTATAAAATTTGCTATAAACAAGTTTATAGCAAAGTATTTAATATTTTATTTATAAAATATTAAATACTTTATATAACAAATGGTAAATAAAATATTTATCATTTGTTTATTATTTTATTAATAATTTGTTTATTATTTTAAATATAAAATGATATTTATTTTTTAAATCACTATTATGTACTTATTTTTAACTATTTTGATTACTATTTAATAAAATTTCGTTTAATTTCGTTGCTATTAGTCAAAATTTTCTTGATTTAGAATAAAATTTAAACTAAAATTGAATTAAATAGTATAAGGCAATTAAAATACATATTTATCTTTAACCTAAAAAAAAGCAATCTAAATTTAATTTTAGATTGCTTTTTTATTATTTATCTTCAATTTCATTAATTAATTTATGATTTAAACTTTCTAGTTAAATTAATTAATATGGAATTTGACTATTTTTATAGATCATTTAAGGTGTTATAATAAATCCAATATGTGGTCTAGTCAAGAAAATGCGGATTTACAACTATAAGCCAATATTTGTATTTTAGTATAAATAGAGTAAACTCTATTTATACACCTTTGAAAACAAGATAAATCAAGGTATTATACACAGCAATAAAATTGTTATGAATATTCATAATATTATATCTTTTATTATTAATTTTTTTATACTTTCTGAATATTTTTTAAAATCCTCAATTAAAAGCTTTATATTATTATCATATTTCTTCAATAAAAAACTAGCTGGTATATTCATTTCATAATCATCTTCATTCTCGGACTTTTCTTCAATATTAAAAAACTCTGTAGTTTTATTTTCAAAATTATTAAATTCTTTCAAATTAAATTTTTTTGATTTCTTTGAATTTTCAATTATCCTCATAATACTTCTCCTTATTACTATATTATAATTATTATAGCAATATATTTTTCTTTAAGGATAACATTACAATTTCATATAAATTAAAAAATTATAAAAATAATTATTTCTATAGTTTTTAAAATATCATCTTAAATGTTTATTTAAAGTACTTTGAATGATTCTTTTATATTTTTTATTATTTCATCCCAGTTTTTCACTTCTATTCCATTATGAAATATTGACACTTCACAAATATCTTTGCCATTTATTATAGTTTCTGAAAAACCTCCATATTTATTATTTTCTCCAGTATCTATTTCAAATATTTTATTTTCTTCTGAATTAAATTCTATATTAGAATAATTTAATGCTTTTTTATTTTCTTCCATAATTTTTTTTCTTTTCTCAATAATTTCTTTTGTTGTAATGTCTTTATCAACATGTTGTGAAAAAATTCTCATAAATACTTTACGATCATAAATTGAAAAATCTGTTTCTTTACCAGTTACATACAAAACTTCGAATTTTTTAGGATATTTCACTTCTACCTTATCATTTTTAAATATATTATATTCAGAATTATCGCTTAATATATATGCTTCATATCCTTCATACTTTTTATTTTTATTATATTTTCCTAAATCTGTCTCTACTATTTTTCCTTTCTCAAATTTTACTCCTTTTATATTCATTTCTTCCTTTGTTGCCATTTTTATTCCAACTATTGAGATTGCTATTATAATTATTATTCCTAATATTATTTTACTTTTTATTACCTTTTTCATAAAAATCTCCTTTTATTTTTTATCGATCTGTTAAGTTAAATGAACATTGCTCTTTTCAGCACTTGAGAATACAATAGTTTTCAAAAAAATATTTATCCTCCCTCAAGAAAGGAGAAAAAAGCAATGAGCAAAACAAATATAAAATGTCCTCGTTGTCATTCGAAAAAACTATATAAGTTTGGATTTGACAAGCAGGCTAATCAAAAATATCAATGTAAAGAATGTGGTAGACAATTTGCTCCTGACTCAGTCAGTAGCCGTCATAAATCTAAATACCCTAAATGTCCTAAATGTAATAGAGCTACATACATTCACCATAAATATAAGCATTATAATCAATATAGATGTGGAAATAAAAAGTGCAATCATGCATTCTCTCAGTATCACAATTTAAATATAAATTTAGCTTCGAGTGAAAACTTAACCGGCTCCCTTTCTATGAAAGGAATGCGTTTCCCACTACACACTATACTTACAGCACTAACTTTATATTTTTTAAATAACACATCAACTAGAGCAATTGCTCAATTTTTGAAAATAACTTCTAACATCTCAGTTTCACACGTTACTATCTATAATTGGGTACATAAATTTGCACCTTATTTTAAAGAGAAAGCTAAGATATTTAATTCACAACTAGATTTAAATTCTGATGACTGGCATGCCGATGAAACCGTAGTATTTATAAACGGTAAAAAGTATTATTTATGGCTTGCTATAGACTCTGAAACACGCTTTGTATTAGCTTTTCATCTAACACAAGCACGTGATTCTGACGCAGCATTTATTCTTATGAATCAAGCTAAATCTATGGGTAAACCTAAGAACTTTATTACAGATAGACTACCATCCTATCATGAAGCAGTTAAAACCGTGTTAAACGAAAGTACTCATATTCCTGTACCACCTATGTCTAGTGATATAAATAATAACTTAATTGAGTCTTTCAATAAAACATTTAAAGCATGGTATAAAGCTAAAAAAGGCTTTAATTCTTTTGAAAAAGCTAATAACTTAATATACATGTTTATATTTCATTACAATTTCATTAGAGCTCATGGTTCATTAAACGGCTCTACTCCTGCCGAAGTAGCCGGTTTTAGCACTAACGATTCTAATAAACATAATTGGTTTATTGCTGCTTAAATTATTAATATCTTTGATTAACCTGCAAAAAAATCAAATCATATTGCAGGTTTGTTTGCCATGCAAAAATTTATTCAAACTTATATAATTTTCAAAGAACGAGTAATTTTAAGAATAGTTAAGCTATTTTTTCATAACAACTTAACAGATTCTTTTTTATTATAAATAAAAAAGAGTTATAAATAAATTATAACTCTTTTAAATATTTACTAAGCAAAGCATTCCTTACCTACACCTAATACTGAATTTATAAATGTTGCAATATATTTACTCATAATATTACTTGTTGTAAAGCTACTAATCCACTCTATAACATTTATAACTATAGCACTAAATCCTGTTGCTACTGCTGCTATAACTTCTTCTGGTAAAGCAAGAACTACTAACACCGCTGCTAAACAACCTATTGCAACTAATATAACTGGATGTTCTGTAAGCTCATTGAAATCTCTTTTTAGTATCTCTATTAAATCCTCTAAAGAATTAATAAACTCTTCAAAACATTTCTCAATATAGCTAAGATTAAATTCAAAAATAAGTAGACCATTATATGCATATGATATTTCTGAATCTGTTCTATCACTCTTATAGTCAAAATAATAATCTTGAACTTCTAGTGTAACTATTCCTTTATTTACACCAGCAATATTTTTATACTCAAAATCAAACTCTAATTTAACTTCGTCAGTATCTCCAACTTTAGTTTTAGCTAACTCTAATATTGTTTGGAAATCAAAATTTATATCTTTCCCTACTCCAAATTCAAGTGTTACCGCTTGTAGTAAATCTAACTTGGAACCATCTCCAGATACTTGAACTCCTGCTATCTCACCATTAATGAATTGTATTGAAGATGATTTTTTTGTTACATCCATCTCATTTTGAATAGCTGCTTTTATCTCTAATAATTCATTTTTGAATAATGAAATCTCTGAACCTATGCTCTTATATACTAAACCTAATTTTTTAGCTAAAATACTTTCATTGAAAGCATCTATTACTTTTTTCTCTTGAACTCCAACAATAGGATCTTTACCACCTGATTTTATTTTTATGAAATCCTTGTGGACATATCCAGCTATAGGTGAAGAAATCTTATACCAATCTCCATTTTTAGCTTCTATACTAACCTCGTCACCTTGATGTAGCTTTCCTACAGAATCATAATTTGTTCCAGGACCCTTTCTAACATTTAGGAAAGTTTGTACATTTATTACCTCACCAATTGTTATATATGTTTCATCTGAGCCTATATCTCCACCAGTGCTACTTCCACCTGAATTACCTATTAGGTTTGTTACTGCGTTTATTATCTTTTGTAGGTATCTTCCATTAACCACATCACTATGGCTTCTTGTTGAGCCTGGTAATTCTATTAGTGCTGCTTTAGCTCCTATGGATTTTGCCCATCCTATCATGAATCCTCTATTATCTCCATAGCCATATCTTTGCTCAAAGCCAAATTCATTTCTGAAGTACTGACCTATTTCTGGATTACCTATTGCTGCTCCTTCCCATCCGTGTAAGTCTATTACGCACATCTCTCCTGAAGTACCATTCTTTATATCTTGAATGAAATCATGTAGTCCTTTTGACTCTGATACGCTTAATGGTTCACTTCCTGAATGATATCTTGGTACTCCTCCAGGTGAAAATCCTAATGGGAAATCTCTATTACAATCCACTGCTCCTACTATAGTACATCTTCCTGGCCCATTATTAGTAAAGCCCTCTGAAACTCCATCTGGATTTGCCGCTGGAATTATATATAGTGACCAATTACTTGGTTTATTATTTTGAAAATGCTCTATAAGTCCATTACCTATTTTAGTTAACTCAACTCCATCTGCTGGCCAATTATCTTCCCATCCATGTATTGCACATACAAATACTAATGAATTTTGCCCATTACCAATTCTATAAGCTGCTAATTCTCTTCCTTTTCCACTTGTTCCATAAACTATTTTCTCAGCATTTGTCACACTAGGATAAGGTATATCAACTCTAGTAGGTACTGAGCCCTCATACTTAACATATCCTGATTTTGTATTAGGCCCTTTTATTGTGTCATAAACAACATGTGTCATTCCATTTTTCTTATATAGTGGTGTTGCTGCCTCATATGGATTTAATGAACCTAAATGTCCACCATTTTCATCTAATACTTCTTCTTCTGTACTTCCATTGTGCCATGAATATTGATTAAAGTATTTTATTAAGTTAGTTGCATTCGTTACATACCCCTGTCTTACTACCTTACCTGATGGGTACTGTACTAAAGCTAATTGCTTACTATAACTAACATCTAAAACTGTTATATTATCTCCATCACTTACGCTTCTTCCAGGTATTATATTTCCATTTTCATCCCTAAGGTAAAGTTCATCTCCTACAACCTGTGCATTATTATCATAAGTGAATCCATCTTTTACAATGTCTCCAGGTCTTACTCCGCTACCAGTAGAACCACCGCCTGTTCCACTTCCTTCGTAGTAAACCAATCCTGACTTTGTAAGTTTACCCTTTCCAGTGTCATAAGCTACCGCTGTCATTCCATCTACCTTATAAAGAATTACTGCTCTTTCTCTTGGATCTAATGTTCCTATTTGAGTTTCCTTATCTAAATCATAAACAGCTTCTTCTGTTGAACCATTTACCCAAGAATAATTGTCATTATATTTTATTATACTTATCGCATTAGTTACATAACCTTGTCTATATCCTGAACCTGTTGGATATTGAATTAAAGCTAGTTGTCTTCCATAACTTATGTCTAGTACGGTTATGCTATCTCCATCGTCTACACTTCTTCCATGTATTATATTACCTTCCTCATCTCTAAGATAAAGTTCGTCTCCTACGACTTTTGCATTTGTTGGGAATGTAGGAGAATCTCCTACTATGTCTCCCGGATTAACATCTGGAATTATATTATTTTTTATCATTTTAAAAACCTCTCTTTTCTATAAATTTTTATTTGAATTTAATCTTTTAAATTTTTATTTTTACAAAAATCAAGCTTGAATTTGTCTTACATAATATAAAGAGTAATTTGACTTCAATTTTGTAAACTAAATTTATAATTTTTTTTATTTTTTTGAAATTTAAATTACTCTTTAATAAATAAAAAGAGTTTAGTTTTAAAAATGTAAACCTAAAAATTAAAAATTAATAAATCAAAAAGGTATCATAATCTAAATAGATTATGATACCTTTTTTAATACATTTTTACATAGAAAATTTGGCTTTTTTCTGTACAAAAAAATAATGTATCAAAAATCACCGTTTATGATATAGTTTATGATGAGTTATGCCAAAAAAATAAAGGGAAATTCCTATATAAACTCTATTTTTAATATAAACTAAAAAAGTTAAAAGAAAACTCCTAGAAAGCTAATAACTATAATACGTTAAATAGGCTTAAGAAAGGCTCTAAATAGAACAACAAATAAGTTCACCCATATAGGTCTTAAAAAATGAGGGTTTTTTATATATGAAAAAGGTACTTTTTTCATATATAATTCTGTTTAGCAAACAAAAAACAGGTTGTTTATAACAACCCATTTTTTCTCATGTAAGTTATATGACGCTCAAGCGTTTTTAAAGGTATACTTAAAAGTAATTATATTCATTAAAGTTATTAGGTAATATTAAAGGATATATTATATTTAGCATCTTTTATTAAGTAATTATAATTATTCTAAAACTTCATATTTTTTTAAATATTCAATACCTTGATTTAGTAAACCTTCTATTTCATTTTTTGAATAATCTTTAAAAACTTCAGAAATTATAGCTATAATTTCTGAATAAGATTTATTTTTATCTATATTACTTATTATTAAATATGAAAAATAATTAGATTTAATTATTTTTTGTTTAATAATATCAAAAATATAAAGAGTTCCATTATTTATTTCACTTTCAAACCTATAATATATATTTTTTGAAACAACCATAAATCACCTCAAATAAAAATTTTAATTATGTTCACAACGTGGATCAAATTCAATATCACTTAATTGTGCTGCAGCTAAACACCCACTTTTACATTTTTGGTAACTATCACAATTAATACATTTGGAGTTATCAGACCAAAAATTTTTTCTTAATAACGTCCATCTATTATTTGTCCAAATTTCTTTTAAACTTGAATTTTTTAAATTTCCCATGTTAAATTTGTTATCATACATATATGGACATGGATAAATTGTTCCATCATGATTAATCTCCAATGCCGTTTTGCCAGCAGGACATACAAATTCACTTTCTTTAACTAAATTTTTAAGAATAGGATTTCCCCAAGGAACAGCTATAGGATCTTGTATTATTTTAACTTTTCCTTCACTAGAAAAGTATTTTTCAAGTATAGCATCAAATTTTTTTAAGATAGCCATATCACTAGGTAAATAGACATCCTTAACTTTTTTACAGTCTAATAATGGAGAAAATGATATAGTTTCTACATCTAATTTAATGGCTAAATCATAAATTCTTTCTAAAAAATTTAAATTTTTATTTGTTACAACAGTATTAATTCTAACTTTTATATTATTATTTATTAAATTTTTTATTCCTCTAATAACATCATCAAATTTATCACAATTTCGAGTTGATTTAAAAGTTTCTTTATTATATCCATCTAAACTAACTTGTACATAATCATTTTTATCTAAAATATTAGATAGTTTCTTGGCAAGATCATTAGTAATTAATGATGCATTAGAATGTATAGAAAATATTTTGCAATATGGCTTTAATTTTTGAATAATATTAAAAATATTTTTATTTAAAAAAGGTTCGCCTCCTGTAAGATATATCTTATACGGATGATTTTCTTTTAAAAAATTATTTATTATATTATCAACTAAATTTGATGAAATTTCATTAAATTTAGAATTATTACTAAAACAATGCTTACATGAAAAATTACACTTATCAGTAATTTTTATCCCTATTAATATAGGATAATCGAGTTTTTCTATATTATTTTTTTTCATTTCATTAAAAATATATGACTCAAAATCAATTTCATTTTTTCTACTTAATAAATTAAAACCTTTATAATATTTTTCTAAATTCTCAAGATTCATAATGTTTCCCCTTTTTATTGTTGATTAAAAGTACACTTAGGATCAGCCATATTAAAACTTTTATATTCTTTATAAGTTCTACCAGAATCTCCCCCCTTGCAAATTAATGCATTACTACAATGAGAGCATTTAACATTACTAAGATTTCTTTCTAAAAGTTTAGTGCTTAAATTTTCTAATTTTAAATATATATCATTTAAAGAATTAGAATATATATTTCCTATGAAAAAATCGTCTAATTCTAATGTTACATCAGGATATATATCCCCATTAGAATTAATAAACCAATTTAAAAAAATATTTTTATCTTTAATTTTAAGTTCTTTTTTTTCTACCTTAGTTGCAGTAAGTGAAAAAAATTCAACTGGGATAAATAATTTTAAATCAGTTATAAATTCTGAAGCGTTTATAATACATAAATTAATTTCTTCTAAATATTCTTTGAAATTTACTTTATCATATAGAGATTTACCTTTGTTAAGGTCATATACGTGACTTATACTAAAAGTATCTACATTCAAAATATTACAAAGTTTAAATGTATTGAATATCTCAGATTGATTTAAATTTGTAGCAGTAAAATTTACTCTTACTGTAAAACCAAATTTTTTTAATAATTTTATTGAGTTTATTACTTTTTCAAAACAATCTTTTTTTCTTTGCATTAAATAATACTCTTTATTTGAACCATCTAAACTTATTTGAATAGTATCTACATTCTTATCTAATAGTTTATTTAACTTTTTACATATGTCTTCATTAATCAAAGATCCATTTGTAAATATTTCTAAACACATTCTTTTTTCTTTAGCATAAGAGAAAATTTCTTCCCAATCATTTCTAATAAATGGCTCACCACCACTTAATGTTAAATGTAATATTTGAATTTCACTAAGCTTATCTAATGCTTTTTTTATATTATCTAAAGAATATTCTTTACCTTTAAGATCAGCCCAGCAATGTTCACATTTCATATTGCATATAGGTGTTATTTTAAAACCTACCCATAAAGGTCTTATTTTATTTTCAGGAATTTTATTTAATATTTTTGCTTTATAAGTATCAATAAAAATTTTTTCTATACTTCTATCTTTAAATTTATGTTTATTTTCTATATAACTAAATATATTGTTTTGAATATCTTCACAAATTTTCATAATCTTAACCATTCTCCTTTATTTCATTTAATTTAAAATAACTTATTATTAAAGTTATAAACATTAATAAAGTAGAAATTTGAATTATATAATTAAAGTTAATATCCCATATATATCCGGAAATTTGTCTAGATATACTTCCTATAATTAATGTTAAAGAGCTTATGATACCAAAATATTTATCAGCAACATTGTTTTCAAATATTGAAAAAAAATAAACTTGAGAAATATTATCTAGTGCAACTGTTAAGCTATAAATAAACATTCCTAATAAAAATAAAAATTTATTATTTAATCCCAAACATATATAACTAACAAACAACATAAAAATGTATAAAAGATAAACTTTTTTCTTGTTATTTTTATCAATTATTTTTCCACCTAATATTGATAGTAAAGCTGATATTATTAATGAAGTAGACATTGTATTGTATATATTTTGTTCACTTATATTATATTCTTTAGCTATTAAAGGAATATATGTTAATCCAGTAGTTGCAATTGTCAATAATGAACAAACAATACAATAATAAATAAAATTTTTGTCATTTTTTATAAAACTTAAGTTCTTTTTTAACTTTTCTTTAATATTTAAATTTTGTTTACTTGAGTTATTTTCATTTAAAGATTTAGATTTTTCTTTATAGAAATTTAAATTTTCAAAATCTCTTTTTATTATAAAAATTAAAATAATTATAAAGATTAATAATATTAGATTAAATAAAAAAATATTTTGATAGTCACTAAATTTTTTTATTATACCAGTTATAAATAATCCTATTGCAGATCCTGAAAAAAGAAAAATATCTCTTATTCCAAAAGATATTCCATAATTATCTTTTGGAGAAATACTTGCTAAAATTGGATTTACAATTACATTTAATACACTTACTGAGCTTAAAAAAACAATAAATCCTAAAAATGTTAATATAAAATTTTCTACCAACATAAGTATTATCAATGTTAGTAGGTTAATTAACATTACAAAATTTAATATTTTAAACTTATTACTTATTTCTAAGTGACTTATAGGTATTGCGATAAGTCCCCTAATTATCAATGTTATTGCCATTATGGTTCCATAATAAGAAACACCAACCTTTAAATTAGTTATATATAATGGTATTGTAACAGTCATACTATCATAACTCATAAAAAATAATAGAAATAGTATATTTATTTTAATAATTAAAGATATATTATAATTCTCATGCTTAAAAAATTGTATATATTTTTCAATATATTTATTCATAAAACTTCTCCTAATATAAAATAACGATCTGTTAAGTTAAATGAACATTGCTCTTTTCAGCACTTGAGAATACAATAGTTTTCAAAAAAATATTTATCCTCCCTCAAGAAAGGAGAAAAAAGCAATGAGCAAAACAAATATAAAATGTCCTCGTTGTCATTCGAAAAAACTATATAAGTTTGGATTTGACAAGCAGGCTAATCAAAAATATCAATGTAAAGAATGTGGTAGACAATTTGCTCCTGACTCAGTCAGTAGCCGTCATAAATCTAAATACCCTAAATGTCCTAAATGTAATAGAGCTACATACATTCACCATAAATATAAGCATTATAATCAATATAGATGTGGAAATAAAAAGTGCAATCATGCATTCTCTCAGTATCACAATTTAAATATAAATTTAGCTTCGAGTGAAAACTTAACCGGCTCCCTTTCTATGAAAGGAATGCGTTTCCCACTACACACTATACTTACAGCACTAACTTTATATTTTTTAAATAACACATCAACTAGAGCAATTGCTCAATTTTTGAAAATAACTTCTAACATCTCAGTTTCACACGTTACTATCTATAATTGGGTACATAAATTTGCACCTTATTTTAAAGAGAAAGCTAAGATATTTAATTCACAACTAGATTTAAATTCTGATGACTGGCATGCCGATGAAACCGTAGTATTTATAAACGGTAAAAAGTATTATTTATGGCTTGCTATAGACTCTGAAACACGCTTTGTATTAGCTTTTCATCTAACACAAGCACGTGATTCTGACGCAGCATTTATTCTTATGAATCAAGCTAAATCTATGGGTAAACCTAAGAACTTTATTACAGATAGACTACCATCCTATCATGAAGCAGTTAAAACCGTGTTAAACGAAAGTACTCATATTCCTGTACCACCTATGTCTAGTGATATAAATAATAACTTAATTGAGTCTTTCAATAAAACATTTAAAGCATGGTATAAAGCTAAAAAAGGCTTTAATTCTTTTGAAAAAGCTAATAACTTAATATACATGTTTATATTTCATTACAATTTCATTAGAGCTCATGGTTCATTAAACGGCTCTACTCCTGCCGAAGTAGCCGGTTTTAGCACTAACGATTCTAATAAACATAATTGGTTTATTGCTGCTTAAATTATTAATATCTTTGATTAACCTGCAAAAAAATCAAATCATATTGCAGGTTTGTTTGCCATGCAAAAATTTATTCAAACTTATATAATTTTCAAAGAACGAGTAATTTTAAGAATAGTTAAGCTATTTTTTCATAACAACTTAACAGATTCTAAATTAACTAGAATATTACAATTTAAAATTTATCATATTAATATTTTAAAAAATCAACTTATTTATTACTTTTTAAGTTTTTTAATAGATTATGCAACTTTATTAACAAGCTTATTGTAAACGTTTTGTTAAGATGGTAAAATTTTAATTAATAAAAAGGAGGCGTATCATATGAAAAATAAATTTAGAAAATCAATAGTAATCTTTAGTTTATTTATATTATTTTTTATACCTTTAAGAAATAATGTAGTTTTTGCTAATGAAGTTAATAATTCAAGTATAAATGATTTATTGACTAAATTTTTTCAATTGCAAATAAGTAAGGAGCCTATAGATTGCTCCAATATAATTAATAATACTAAACTTGCTGAGCTATATAATTTAAAATTTAATGATTTAGTTGATTCTAATAAAGATAAAGAAAATATGCAACTAATTATAAAAATTAATAATATTGAAAATATTCCTAATAATAATTATATAGTTAAGTTTAGTGTTACAAGAAAATTCAATTATAAAGGTTTAAAAAATAAATCTGAAGCAAAAGATAATTATACTTGTGAAATTCAGGATATAGATAATAATCTATATATAAATAAATTAATAAATGACTCTGATTACAATGAATATAATGATTCTTTTATTGAAAATAATAAAACTTTATCTAAAAGCATTTTGTTGAAAAGAAGCTCATCTCCGTTTGATAATTATTCTAACTACTTAGAAAGTAAAATAAAATCTAGAAAAGAATTTCAAGATAAAAAAGATCAATTAATAGCAAAATTAAAAACTCAAAAAGAAGATGAAAGTTATAAAAATGGCATAATGTTGAAATCTTATGATGGATATAATGCTAGTGCTGCAGTTAACTATGCTCATAAATATTATGAAGATTATAACCCTGGATTTGTTGCATATAGTTCAGATTGTCAAAATTTTGTTTCACAATGTGTGTATGCAGGGGGAATTCCTATGACTGATTATTGGCATCATTATACTTCTAAATATTATACATACGATGTTACACCTTCATGGCGTTTAGTTCCAGATTTTTATACTTATATAAAGAATAATGGTTATACTTGGGGAAATGATTACTATTATGACTGGAGATTAGGAGATGTGGTTCAAATGTATAATCCATCCACTGGTATATATAGTCACTCTGTTATATTAACAGGCAGGGATCCAGTAGATGGTATAGCTCTATATACTGCCCATACTAATAATAGATATGATTTTAAATTAACTGATGGATTAGATGAAGGTGATTTTGACGATTGGAGATATATTAAGTTTTGGCATTAATATTAATGAGAAATGGAAGTGAGCTTATATGAAAAAAAAATTATTATTTATACTAATTTTATTTGTAATTATTTTTTCATGTTTTTATTTACTTTATAATAAAAATTTAAAAAATAATTCTAAAATTGAACAACCTATACATACACTTTTAAATAATTTTTTTGAAATGAAATATGGCAATAAAACATTAAACTATTCAGATGTTATAAATAATAAAGAGCTCAGTGAAATACTTACTTTAAGATTTAATCGTTTTAAAGATAATATTACTAAAAATAAAACATTTAAAATTAAAATAAATAATATTAATGAAGTAGAAACAAACAATTATGTAGTTGAGTTTGAAGTTTTTCAAGGAGAAAAATTTGATATAGATTCAAAATATACTGCTTTGGTTCAAAAGGAAAATGAAAAGTATTATATTAATAGATTAATTAATAATATTTTACTTCAGAATCAAAATCCCAAAAAATTTATATTAAATGATAAATTATTTAATCAATATATTGAAAACTCTAAAGAAAATTATAACAAAGATAGTAGGATTATACCTACTATCTTTGTTACTTTGTAAATTTTATCAATATGTTTATTTAAAAGATTTCTGAATTTTTAAGATTTCTTCTTCAGTTAATCCAGTTGATGAAATTATAATATTTATATCTACATCGGCAATTAAGAGTTTTTTTGCTATTTCTAATTTCTCTTCAGCCTTCCCTTCAAGTTTTCCTTCAAGTTTTCCTTCAAGTTTTCCTTCAAGTTTTCCTTTAGCTTCAGCATTTTCTAAAGCGGATATTCTATCATATATAGCCTTTTCTCTCATGTTATACTGTTCTCTTTCCTTACTATCCATACTAAGCCTATATAGTTCAGATTTTGCTAGTTTAATTTCTTCATTACTTAATTCTAGTTGTCTTACAGTATTACTTTCAGGTTCAACTAAGAATTCTAACCATTTTTCTAAAGCATCCATTTTTTCAACATTTTCAACATATTCTTTATTACCAATTTCATTAAACTTAGGTAACTCAATGAAATGTATTTCTTGAAGATCTGTAAGCTCTTCATTTGAAGTTATTTCTTTTAGTCTATATGCATTATGATATTTATCATTTTTTAAGTATTTAAAATTTAAGATATTTATACAAACAGTTCTTTCTAACTTATTGTAATTATCTCTATTTTGTATTTGTTCAGAATACATTTTACTCCAGTAGTATAAGGTTCTTTGTATCATGTTATATTCATTCTTTACCTGGATTTCAATATTTATATGCTCTTTATTGCTAGTTGTAGCTTTTACATCTAATCTACTAAATTTATCTTCTATAAAATCTTTATCTATATCGTTATTTTTGATTTCCACGTCTTTTATTGGAGTTATTGGTTTTATTACTGCATTTAAAAAGTTAATTAATATAGGTTTATTTTTCTCAGTACCAAAAATCTTTTTAAATACAAAATCTATTTGTGGATTTAGTAATGTTCTATATACCATTTCAGTTGCTCCTTTCAATAACTATAATCTAATTATAATATAGTTTTATATAAAATCCCTAATTAAAATCTGTTTTTTTAAAATAATTCAGATTTCCTCCTAAAAGGTCTACCTTTTGGGACAATATTAATAACATATAAAAATAAATGTTAAATTTTTTTAGTAAAATTTCCAAAACGTTTGACAACCGCCTAATTAGGTGGTATAATGTAAATATAAATAAGAAATGTTTAAAATTACTAATAAATAATGAAAGGATTGATTATTATGAGAAAAGAATTTTTAGAAAATTTTGCAAAGGATCAAATAGGAGAAGAAGTTTATTTTGATAGTTTCTCTTGTGAATTACAAAAATTAGGATTTGAAGATATATTTGATAGTTATGATGAAGATACTTTAAAAGATGTTTTAGAAAGTGGCGTTTGTTATTATGTATTCGTTAAAAACATTGGTATAAATGAAGAAAATGAAGAACTAGATGGCGTTAAATTAAGATTAGAATTTAATGTTACAGAATGGAATACAGAAGATGAAACAATAGGAGCTACTTTACTTAAAATTAGCGATTGCAATATAGAATAATTTAAAAACAGATAAGTGGATATTCAACGTCCACTTATCTATTTTAAATTAATGCTTTTGTTTTATATTAATTATGTGTAATTTTTTTTTTAATAAAAACAAGGAGTGGAAAAATTGACAAAAGCAAAAAATTTAATAGGTAATAAAATAGGATTATTAACTGTCATAGATAAAAAATCTGAAAAGATTAATGGTAGTAGTAGAGTTTACTATCTTTGCAAATGTGAATGTGGTAATAAAAAATGGATACGTTCAGATGCGTTAAAAAGTGGAAGAACAACATCATGTGGTTGTAAAAATGAAAAAAATATAATAGGTAAAAAATTTGGGAAACTCACTGTTATTAAACTCGAAAAATCTTCTAAAGGTAGAAAAAAATATTTATGTGAATGTATATGTGGTAATAAAAAAATAGTTTCTAAAAGTGATTTAATAACTGGTCATGTAAAATCATGTGGATGTTTACTTAGAGAAAAAAGAGCTGAAAATGGAAAAAAAATATTAAATGACTTACATAAAAAGTATTTGATAGATGGTACTTATGTATGCCAATTAGAAAGGAAAAAACCTATTAGAACCAATACAAGTGGTACAACTGGTGTTACTTTTGAGAAAAAAAAAGAAAAATGGAGAGCTTTTTTAGAATTTAAAGGAAAGCGCTATAATTTAGGCTCGTTTGATGATAAAGAATCCGCTATAAAAGCTAGAAAGGAAGCAGAAGAAAAAATAGTTAAACCATTTTTAGAAAATTTAAAAGGAGAAAAATAAGTATGGAATTAAAAGATATTAAAACATTAAGAGAAGTTTCTAAAGAATATAACATAGCAGTAAGAACATTAAATGATAGAATTAAATTAAATTCTTTAATTGAGGGGATAGATTATAAGAAATTAGGTGAAAAACTACCTATTATTTTATCTCCGAGTGGAGTTGAAAAAATTTTAATAAAACCATCAAAAGCATAAATTGAAATATTAGGAGTGTTTAGAGTTATGGGATATAATTATAAAAGTTTTAAAGAAATAAAAGAAATAGATACTATTTCTTTTAAAAAAAACTTAGATGAAATTAATTCTTTTTTTAAAGATAAAAAAGATTTTTTAAAAGAAGACAAATTTGATTTTTATTTCCCTTTGGAAAATGGAGTCTTAAAATTTAAAATGAAAGAAGTTATTTTATATTTTTATTTTAATATTAATGGTTTAATGGAATTGTATATATATAATTACGATGAATATTTTTTTGAACCATGTATAGCACTAAAATTTGAAAATGTTGTGAATGGAGAATTTAAATTTAAAATTTTAGAAAACTCTAGGGGTTATAAAATAGATAAAATAGATAATTTTATTAATATTTTTATAAGGCTTATATCTTATATCAACTTTATAAAAGATAATAAAAATATAACTATTAAAAGTAATAGAAAGAAAAGAATAAAAGTTAATAATAATAGTAATGAGGTGAAATATAAGAAAAGATCTGTAGAGTTTATAGAAGATAATAAAGTTATCTATATAGCTTCTATATCAGAAGAAAATTTTAATAAGTTTAAAAAATATACAAGACATACTGAATCTTGGAATGTTATGGGATTTGTAAGACATTATAAAAATGGTAAAACTGTTTGGGTTAAGCCACATACTCGTGGCAATGGTAATAAATCCAAAAAGGATTATATAGTTAAATAGTAGCTGTAGTTGAAATGTATAATCCATCTATTGAAGTACATTATATTAACAGGAAGGGATCCAATAGATATATTAAGTTTTGGCATTAATATTAACAAAAAATAGAAAAGAGCTTTTGTAAAAAAAGTATTAAAAAGAGAGTAATATTATATCAATCCTACTCTCTTTATTATTTTATAAATTTTACTAATATATTTATTTAAAAGATTTTTTTATGTTTAATATTTCTTATAAATTTAATTCTTCAATATTTTTAAAATCTATTTTTTAGAAATAATTCAGCTTTCTTCAGAAAAGGTATATAGGTTACATAATCTCTATTTTTATTAAAGCCTTTTCTTTCATGATAAGTTGTTATACAAGCTTTGAATATACTATGATCTGGGTAATATATTACAAGCTTATAGTCAAGGTCTAGATTTAAAGGCTTTCTAATTTTTAAAATTTTGTCAGCACTATTAATAGCACTAGTTCCCCCTTTTCTATTCTCTAGACTATCAAAAACATGAATACTTCTATTTAGTTTATCT